>Ga0105158_1000054_pt1 | contig 52003 bp, 58 predicted proteins | sample LHCtaG_FD_81567 | JGI IMG/M metagenome (GOLD analysis project Ga0105158, IMG submission 81567) | Hot spring microbial communities from Little Hot Creek, USA to study Microbial Dark Matter (Phase II) - LHC4sed_matched | ecosystem: Environmental > Aquatic > Thermal springs > Hot (42-90C) >...
AAGACCACCCTGCTCAACGCGATAGCCAACTTCTTCAAGCCGGGCTTTAAGATAGTCACGATCGAGGAGACGCCTGAGCTCAACCTCCCCCACGAGAACTGGGTCCAGCTGGTCAGCAGGGAGAGCTACGGCCTAGGAGAGTCGAAGATCGGTGAGATCTCGCTCTTCGACCTCGTGAAGCTCTCCCTGAGGTACAGGCCCGACTACATCATCGTCGGCGAGGTGAGGGGCGAGGAAGCCTACGTGCTATTCCAAGCGATGAGCACAGGACACGGAGGCCTATCTACCATGCACGCCGACTCCCTGGAGCGTGCAGTTAAGAGGCTGACCAGCCCGCCGATGAACGTGTCTCCAGCGTACATACCCTCGCTGAACATAGCGCTCCTCACCGAGAGAACAATCCTGCCCAAGGGAGGATTCGCCAGGAGGGTGAAGCACATCTGGGAGGTGGAGGACTACGAGAAGTACCGGGAGATCGTGAGGTGGAACCCCGTCACCGACAGGCACGAGATGGTCTCCGAGAGTTATCACCTCAAGGTTCTGGGGGAAAAACTCGGCAAATCCTACCAGGAGCTGCTCTCCGAGATCGAAAGGCGTAGGGTCGTGCTGGAGTGGCTCAAAGCAAAGGGCTTGAAGGAGACAGCTGAAGTGTTCAAAGTGATCAACAGGTATTACATGTACCCTGATGAGGTATACTCGCAAGCATCAGAAGAGTTGAGAGAGCTAGGAGTTGTAGTGCAGCCAGTTAAGGTCAAGCCGCGCGTAACCGTAGAGGTTGCGCCGAAGGTAGCATCGCTGCCGGCAGCCACTCTCAGAGCAGCACCCGAGCGCGTCGAAACCTCGCCGAGGCCACTAGAACAGCGCCCGCAGGCTCAGAAGGAGATGATTGTTCCTGCCAGCACTGCGGAAATTCCAATGGATATAAGTGCTGACGCACGCGTGATTTTGAGAAGTATATTATCGCTCGGTGGAGAAGCGGATCACAACTCGTTAGTTTCGCTAACTCCTCTTCCTAAAGAGAGGCTATCGAAGGCTATAGGGGAGCTCAGCGGTAAACGCCTCATAATGCCCATACTCCTTTATGTGGATAACAGGCCCATGATCGGCTATAAGCTGACCAGCGATGGACAGGAGATAGCAAAGAAGCTCGGGCTTTCCCAGGCTTCATCCTAGCGACGTGCGCTCACACGGTCTCAATAACAATTGTCGGTCTGGAGCCTGGCTCAGGTAGGCATGCACTGATCCCCTCGCTATCATCTATAACCACGGTTAGCGGCTGCATCTGGTTTTCAATCGTATCAGTTAAGCGTTCTTTAAGTTCTTTTAGCGAAACCCCCTCAAGAACTTCATACTTTTCGACAGCTTCGAGAAAGATGCGGAGTATTCCTTCAATGTTCGTTACAAACATCTCGGCAGCCGCGCTTGGTTTAAGGTCAAGGCCTAGCTCCGGTATAGTGATTCTTGCGAAGGGAGAGCGAAGCACTTTCACTCGGTAGTCCTCGGGTTTCTCCACCCTTAGGTATATCCTTATTCTTCTCGACGACCCTAAAGGTATCATGTCGTGGCGCTTATACCCGCACACCCTACATCTCTTGCTGAAAATTAGTACGGGGCCGAGTACGGGCAACTCGTACTCTACTTCTATCACGGAGAATTCCCCCTTCCCGCACACAGGACAAGTGGTCCTATACTCGCCTAGCTTTCTGCCAAAGTAAGTAGCCATCTCTTCTAGAATCCCTCCCTCCTCAGACATACTGTTGACTCGCGAGAGCTAGCCTCGTAAATGCGTTATGGGCCATAGCAATCCGTATTTAATATCCCCGTCTAGGACAATTCTACGAGGAGCTATGAGCGAGGAAAAAGCGGTGATAACAAGGATGGCAGCGCTGCTGAAGAGCGGTGCAACTATGCTCAATGAGCTATGTCCCGCATGCAAGGTCCCTCTTTTCAGGTTGAAGACGGGGGAGGTCGTTTGCCCGAGCTGCGGCCAGAGATTCGTGCTGGTTTCCTCGGATGAGGAAGAGATCAGAGCAAGAAGCGCCCTTACTCTTAGAAACCTCGAAGCTACAGTAATTGAGAAGATAGAGTTCCTAAGGAGAAAAGTTGCAGAGGCAGAGTCTCTAGATGAACTGATCGATGCAGGTAGGGCTCTCGCAACATTCCTCCAGGTGTTAGAGCAAGCAAGAAGAGTGAGAACTGGTGAGTAAGCTCCATCCGGTTAGCTCCAGAGACTGGACTCCCGTGCACTATACTGCCGAGCACTGGGCGCTGCTGGGTTCTCTCAGAAGAAGAGCTTCGGAGATTCTGGAAGCGCTGCTGTGCGCAAAAGTGAGAGCAGTAGTCATAGGCAGCGTTGCCAGGGGGGACGTGACCCCCACCAGCGACATCGATGTACACCAGGACTCGTATGTGCCCATTCATCAGGTGGTTACCTGCCTGCAGGAGCTCGGCTTCGAGGTTTCCTGGTATGAAATAGTCCAGGCAACGCTCAACTCTGCTGTTAAGATCTTGGTCTTTATAGACGAGCGAACAACAGTATCAATACCTGCTTCAAAGCTCAGCAGGACAGAGGAGGAATTCCCCCTCTTCGCCGGTTGTTTAAGCCTGGATGAACTCCGTGCTGGTAAGCGAGCAGCTGGAGTTAATAAGAAGCTTCTTCTGGTCATGCCTACAGAGTTTGGCCACCTCGAGTCCTCCATTTTGGGTAGGGAAGTTGAGGTAGCAAGAATGCTCGGAGTCTCCGTGGAAACTGTGAGAGAACGAGTCGCTGTAAGGCTTAAGCGTGTAAAAGAGGGGCGCTCAGGGTTTTACCTGCATAAGGTAGTGCCACCTGATGATACCCCTGAAAGAGTGCTGCATAGTTTAGCGAGAGTCAACCCGCTGCTCGCGAGAAAGCTCGAAGGATTCCTTCTCTAATCTAAGTAATAATCCATCCGCCTTTGATAGCCTGGACCCTCAGCGAGGCTAGCAGCATTCTCCCTGTAGTATTTTATGCCTTCTGTGTACAGTTCTCTAACCCAGGACCGGCGCAGATAAGCTGATTTCTCTCGTGGATCAAGGATGTCTACAAGCTCAAAGACCTTGGCGGTCTTCCCAGGTTGATAGCCCAGAACCCTCCCAATCCTCTGTATCATCTGCCTTGCCTCTCCGGTACCCTCGTAAATCACTGCCACATCGGCATCAGGCACAGTTATGCCTTCATCGAGCACAGTGGTTGTTACCAACACATTCACCCTGCCCTCCAAGAACCTCCTGAAAGCCAGCTCCCGCTTAAGGGGGGGTGTTTCCCCAGTTATCAACTCGGCTTTAAAGCCCTCCCTTATTAGCCTCGCGTATACCTCCTCAGCTGTGGCGAGGTACTGCGTGAAGACAAGAACCTTAGAGGATTCGTACTTCCTCAGGAGCTGCACGAGCATGGATAGCTTCTCATCCTTGCCCTCAGCGAATATGCTCTCGAATTTTTCAATAGGCGCGGCTACCCGTAACCTCACGAGATCAGTGTACGTGTGCTTAAATACTAGGTTTCCGCACAGCTCGTAAAGAATTTGCTCATTCCTATCGCGCCGCTCCGGCGTGGCCGAGAGGGCCATCCTGTACAGAGCGTCCACGTTCAGCGCCACGCCCTTGAAAGTCGCTGCCGGCACGTGATGGGCTTCGTCAAATATCACAAGCTCGAACTTGCCTTTAATAACCTCTAGGGCTTTCACAGCAGTAGTGTACGTCGCCACCGTTACGCTGCCGAGCTTTCTCTCCCCACCACCCATGACGCCTATCAGGTGCCTGGGAACTCCCAGGTACTTCTCGAGGTAGTCGAGCCAGGTCTGCATTAGCTCCTTTGTTGTGACCAGAATTAGCGTGGGTTTCCTAAGGTTGTAAATGGCCTCCAGCGCTATGAATGATTTTCCCCCTCTGGTAAAGATAGCTATCGTACCTCTTTTAGTCCTGTACCAGGCCTTGAAAGCATCCTCCTGGTGAGGGAGAAGTTCGAATCGCTTCTGAAGAGGTATCTGAAGCTCTGGGAGCTCTTCAATTCTGTTCTCCACAGTGAAACCTTCTGAAGAGAGAAACTCCATGTACTTCTGGTAGAGAGCGACGGGTGTCATAAGGCACTTCTCCCTCCATAGCACGCGCGCGACTTTTAAGTGGCGCTCAACAAGCTCTGAGCCTTCGTACACCCCTTCGGGGCTTAGCAGCGCTCGCTCCACAAAGTACCTAAGTGTACCTAGCTCGGTAAGCTTTGAGGCAAGCGCTTCGTCAAGCGCGCTGAAACGCCAGCGTAACCTGCCCTCCGCCCTCTCTAGGGTTACACTGAGCAGCCGAGTATCGAAAAGAACCCTTATGCCAAGCCTCTGCTCAGCCTCCTTAGCAAGCCTCGCGAGGTACAGCAAGGACTTCACCCTTAGGGTGCCGTTTAGCGAGTGGATGTACTGCCCGAGGCTCTTGAGCACTTGTCTGAGGGCACCGTCATCACCGAGCAGCTCCAGTGAAGCCCCCTTCACAACAACCGTGCTAACCCGTAGCCTGCGCCAGGCCTCCTGTAACTCCTCAGCCTCCCTAGTAGTCAGCGCTGACAGGTCTAGTAATTCCTCCAAAAGCCCCTCCAGCTCGTCTTCATCGAGAGCAGCAAGCTTAGATGAACTAATCCTCCACACTTTACACTCAGGGTCGAACACGGCCACCTTCCTCGCTAGCTCGACAAACCTACGGAATCTGACCTCGTCCAGGGACCCCCTTCTCCTTAACACCAAGTTCAGCAACTCACTATCGCCGCTCATCATTGAACCTCAGAGATCACCTCCCTCATCAGCACGAGAGAGATGTAACAGCCCCGACATAAATCTAGCGCTCGTACCCCGATCCAGCGCTTGTGGTCGCGAAAGTAGACGTGGTTAGTGTTAGAGATGTGGTGGGCCGGCCGGGATTTGAACCCGGGACCCCCCGGTTATGAGCCGGGTGCTGTAGGCGGCGCACCCACTACCTGGCTGAGCTACCGGCCCGCGGATTCATCAGGCTGAAGCGTCTTTTGAACTTTTTGCAGGTAATCGTTCGTGGTGGCGGGCCCGCCGGGACTTGAACCCGGGACCTGTGGCTTTCTCCCCCTTCCGGAGGCTTGCGGCCTCCTACCGGTCACCGCGCTTCCAACCTACGCCACGGGCCCTGTTTCCGCAGTACACCTGCAGGGCTTATTCTTTACGCGCACTCCAGCGATTCGAGGCGCATGCTTCGAGGAGAGCATGCGTCTCTAGCAGCATCCGGGTAAGCCTTAGGAGTTCGTTGGCGACGGACTTAGCTCTGTAAATACTTTCGCAGCTTGAAGTCAGCATGTATGTTAATTTCCCCCTCTCCGCGGTTGATCGCACCTGAACTCCAAGCCCGCTAAAATCATCGACCAGAAGTGCCGCAAGCATGTCGTCGGCCGTCGCGTGCTCTATGATGAGGCGCACCTCAACTTTACTCTCCGAGATCCTGAAACTCCCTGTCATATCTCCCTGAGGAGTTTTTCCACGGAGTTCTCACTCACTAGAAGACCTCCCGCCGCGGGATGACCGCCACCGATACCTCCGACCTTCGAGGCAAGACTTCTCAGAATGTCTCCTAGGTTCACATCGTCCGAAAGCCTTCTGAAGGAGATTTTCCACCTCCCTTCTCCGTACCTTGCTGCTACACCCAGGAACTTCTTACCCCTGAGCCTGCCCGCCATAATACTTGACAACACAGAACAGAGCGAGCCCGTCAGCTTAGGGGGAAGACCCTCCAGGAACACGATAGCACCTTTAGTACCCTCCTTAACTGCGCTGTGCCACTCGCTCTCGACCAGGGATATGTACCTGGCCAGGAGCCTCCTGTAGTGCCTGAGAGCTTCCTCCGCGCGCGCGAGGTGCCTCCCCTTGTAGCCCAGGTTGAGCGCCACCGCGGTTGGGTATTGCTCCATTCTGCCTAGCGCGTTGAGCAGGTAAGCATACTCTCTCAGGTCTTTCAACATGCTATTCGGAGGCTCTTTCACCAGGTAGTAATTGTAGCCTATGATTTTCTGCGCCTCGCGCACGGAGACACCGCTCAGAACCATGTGCTTGACAAGCTCTGTGGCCAGGAGCTTCTCCTCGTCCTTGGTCAGAGAGCCCAGCGTCCTAAGCTCGTTGCCAACCTTCGGCTCAACCCCTATTCTCTGCAGGAAGTTGTAGGCAGCGGCCTCGCTTCCACTCAAACCTGGAATGAAGGGGTCCATTGTTGCAGCTAAAGCGGTGACTAAGGGCCTGGTTTTAGGTCCGAAGAGCCTTAGTCCGATGCTCTCCTCCACTAATCCCTCTTTTTTCGCTATCTCGAGAGCCTCCGAGTTCAGGCCCGTGAGGGAGAACTTATCTCCGTTATCCATGCGGTCGCCTAGCGCTCCCACCACGGCTATGTGCGCCAGGTGCTTTACTGAGGGGTCTGCCTCCATGGCTACTGTGAAAGCTACTGATGCGGCGCAGGAAAGAGCTGACGCATCGATTCCAACCAAGTAGGGGTTGACCTCTATGATCCCCAGAAGCTCTTGCTGAGGGTGAGGGGGGTGGTGATCTATCACCAGGGCGCTCCGCACACGCGCATCTGCAAGGAGATCCTTGTACCCGCTGCCGAGATCTAAGAACAACACCTTGGAGTAGTCGCGTAAGGGTAGCTCGGAAAGAGTATCCGGGTAAAGCTGTTCGATAAAGGTTAGATGAAAGTCGGCACCCCAGCCGATGAAGAATTGTACTATTATACTCGCAGCAGCTAACCCGTCGGCATCGTAATGTGCCACGATGAGTGGAGTGCTTCCTTCCCGGAGAATTTCTCCGAGGAAAGTAGCCCCTTTCCTCAGAAGAGGCTTCAGCTTCTCAAAGTAGGACACAGCGCCTCCAACCTACCTGAGAACGATCTTCTCCGGCTCGTACTTCCAGTTAGGGGGCAGGACGCCCTCTCTCTTGTAGTACTTGACAAGTCTATGGATCTTACTCTCCACGAGCTGAAGACCCCTTTTGCTGTGGTAGTCCTTCGGATGTTCCTCGAGATGGCGCCGTATCCTTAGAGCTTTACGTATGAGATTACTCAGGTCCTCGGGGATCTCCGGTGCTAAACCCCTCTCCCGTAGTATTTGGAGGACGCTCTTACCCGTGACTGCCTTCACAAGAGGAATCCCGTACTGGTCACGAAGTATAACGCCTATAAGGGATGGAGGGTATCCTTTGCGATAGAGGCTGACCACGAGCCCTTCCACCTCCTCCGGGCTCATTTTCACCCAGTCCGGCTTCTGGATTACTGCAGGCCGTGTAGACCCCGAACGCCCTTTTTCCTTGGACTTCCTCATGCGACCCCCTGAAGCCTATATACAACGCCTATAAAACTTGCGCAGTAGCGTGGCGGGCCCGCCGGGACTTGAACCCGGGACCTGTGGCTTTCCGCTTTTAGACTGTAACCGCAGGCCACCACGCTTCCATGCTACGCCACGGGCCCGCGAGCTTCTCACAGTAGGTGTACTCATAGGGGGTTTATTTTTTGCGACGTCTCGCCAGCGGGGCATACAACCTAGGGAAAGCAGCTAGGAGAGGGCCTCTCGCATTACAGTAGTGTTCTTGAGGAGCTCTAATGTTTTCTTCAGCTTTTCGACGCGGACCGTATTGTCGTATGGCTCAAGCACTTCTCCACACTTTGCACAGAGGTAGCCCAGCTCATCAGCTTCAGCAGATGTGTACTTGCTGCCGCAAGCGGGACACACGTAGTACTCGTCGCGTGTTTCCTCTAAGAACAGCTTCTCCAGCAGCTGTGCCACGAGCCTCTTCCTATCTTCTATAATTCTCTCAGGCGGTTCATCAGTGATTCTCCAATAATAGCGGTACCAGCCCACGTTCTCATCTCTTGCTCTACGGTACCTCACAAACCTGCTTTCAAACAGCTCGTTGAGAATTTTTCGAACCCGAGCTACATCCATGCCCAGCTCAGAGGCAAGCTCCTCATCTGAGAGCTCGGCCTTATCTATGAGTACCCTCAGCACGCGCGCCGCGTCCTCTCCGTGAATCTTCCTAGCCAGGGTTACCAATACCTCCTCGCTCTTCATCCTCGCCGACCCTCTTCAAGATTTTACCTCTTTCTGACGGGATAACTTTTAGCTTAGCCCCCTTAAATTCCCTTATCAGCTCTCTACCTTCGAAGAACCTATCGAGGAACACTGCCAGAGCTGCAACCTCGCTGTGCGGCTGGTTGCCTATGGCTATGTTGTAGTCCGCTAGGTCGAAGACCTCCCTGGGCATTTTCTCCCCACCCACTACTACTAGGATGTCAGCACACCTCTCTCGCAGTTCAGTCAGCAAATTGGGCCTTTCAGTTATATTTATTCCATACATTGTTAAATGAACAACCACACCTCCTGATTTCTTCCAGTTTTTAATAAAGGTGATAGGATTGCTAACAATACTTACTTCAAAGCCACCACCCCAGACCTCTGTCACCTTACGCAGAGTCCTCACAACGGACTCCTCCACGTGCTCCTCTAGAAAGATTCCATCCGCTCCGAAGGCCCTCGCAACAAGTCCTACATGTGTAGTAACTCTATGATCCCTGACCGGCCTGTGCCCCATTCTCAGCACGAAGACTCTACACATACATCGAAGAACTTCCTCCTCCAACTCTTCAACGCAGCTATACCGATTCGAGGCCTCGTTACGCATTACGCGTTACCGCCTTTATACTGATTTCTTCCAGCGAAGAACAAGCAGCGTCTTTGCTTACCGTGCCGAACTTCCTAGATATCCGCTCCGCAGCATCCTCTTTACACTCGAAAGAAACATCCACCCACCCCCCATCAAAAGCCACATGCAGAACTCTACACTTACTCTCGATCTCCCTCATGACCTCCTCAAGCATATTATCTGGGATTTTTAGCCGCCTCCTTACCCTGCCTGGAAGACTCTCCAGAATCTTCTGCTGGAGCACATCTAAGTTACAGCCGGTTCTCGCGGAGAGCGGCACAACTCCTAAGGAATTCAGGGTTTCCAGCTGGCGGATGTTGACTTCAAGAATCGAGGGCTTAGCAGAATCCACCTTGTTGGCAGCGACAAGCACCCTGCTTGGCTGTACACCTAGACTCGATAGGATAGCCATTCCAGCAAGAACCTTCCTCTCAACCTCCCTTGGGGCTTCTGAGACATCGACTAGGAATAAAACCAGGTCAGCGTAGCTTATCTCGCCCAGTGTGGTGTAGAAAGCGTCGAAGAGCTGCTCTGGGAGGCTGTCTATGAAGCCAATAGTGTCAGAGACCAAAACGGGCATGCCTAGAATATTCACGAGCTTGGTCTTCGTGGAAAGAGTTGCGAAAGGCTTGCCGTCGATGCGGCCCGACCACGCCGTAAGCTTGTTGAAAAGCGTTGTCTTACCAGCGCCTGTGTAGCCTGTTAATGCGATGCTGAACAAACCCGCTTCATGTCTTCTCAGCCACCGCATGTCCTTAGCCTTCCTAAGAGCTCTCAAAGATTCCTCAATTCTCGAAATGCGCGAAACCACGTATTCGTAGTAGGCGTCAACAGCGTACCTGCCGCCGCCCATGAAGCCATGCAACTCGCCTCTCTTCTGCAGGTTGATGTACTCTCTAGCGAAGCTGAGCTCCCTCTTCAGCCTAGCAAGCTCTATCTGCAACTTGGCTTCTTTGCTCCCGGCCCTCTTAGCAAATATCTCCAGTATCAGCTCGTACCTGTCGATGACTTCCACTCCAAGCTCCTTCCTCAGGTGGTAAACCTGGCTGGGTTTAAGCAGGTTGAAGAAGATGACCTTGCTTGCTCCGGTCTTAGAGATAAGTTCCTTCAGCTCCTCGACTTTGCCCCGACCTATGTTGTAGCGCGCGTCTGGAGCCCGCTTCTGTGTGAGCTCGCCGACAACCTCGTACCCTGCTGCCTCGGCGAGCTCGCGGAGCTCGTGGAGCATACACTGCTCACCCTCAAGCATGCGCTGTACTAGGATCACTCTGGCAGCCATCTGATCACTCTCTGAACTCGGCAACATCGCCTAGAGTAAGCGAGTAACCATAGTGATTTTCGCCGAAGCCTTCAAACCCTGCTGGTTCTTCGTCAACCCTCTCGAGGAGCTTCACTCTAAGGACTTTCTCTAGCTTCCGAGCTAGCTCGAGGGTGGGCTCGAGCTGCTCTGCCTCAATACGCCTAATAGTGGATTCCTTCTCTCCCACCATAGCGGCGAGAGCTTCGCGGGTTAGCCCCATGCTCTCTCTGGCTCTTCTCACCATCTCGCCATACCCTTCCACCACGACGTACTCATCGAGTTTAGATACTCTCGGCTTTCTCGCAGCTACCGTTCTTCGAGAGGATTGACCCCTTCCGCTCTGCGACAAGTTAAGCACAGCGACCACTGCGCGACCCTTAGCGCACCTGGAGCATACGAACAGCTCGGCACCCTCGAGCACGATCTTATAGACAGAGCCTCTGATTTCAGCCCCGCAAAGCTCGCACTTGACCATTCACTTCTTCAAGTAGCGAACCCCCTTTTTACTTTTTGCTCTTCTGAAGAAATCTCTGCAGTAAAAACGGATTTAAAAGAAGGGCCTGGTACGGCAAAGCGGCCATATGCCACGCATAGAGTGCGAAAATCCCAGCGAGTGGGAGCTGAGACAAATTACCAGCGTTACCAGGTACATCTACGGCATTGACATCTCTCCTCTACTAAAAAGCAAAAACGTATGCGTTTCTAGATCCCCCACCACTGGAAGGGTAAGGCATGTGTATTTGGACGGCGTGCTTGCTATAAGCCTGAGAAGCAGCGATGGATTTCTAGTGTTCACCCCTGCCGGATGGGAGATGCTGCGCGAAGCTTCGCTGAAGTGCCGCGAGGTCGTGATTCCACCGGACATTGCCAGGTTTATCGCTGAAGGTAAGTCGCTTTTCAGCAAACACGTTAGATTGGCTGATCGAGAGATACTACCCGGAGATGAGGTATGCATAGTCTCTGAGGGGCAGACCGTGGCAGTAGGTAAGGCCGTGCTGCCTGGGAAAGATATGGGTGTGATCAGAAAGGGAAAAGCTGTAAAAGTCAGGAAAGGGATGAAAGAAAAGGGTTGATAGGATAAAAACAATATACTTTTAGAGAAACTACTTACTTAGTTTTGTGAAGAACCACGTAGCGGAGCTGCCGTCGCATCTCTATTTTTGCATTAAACTTGTCCCGAAGTACTTTCTCTATTTCACGATAGTAGTACTGGTTTGTGAGCCATGCTGGAGGTCTCACTCTGGGAACCAAACCCCTAATCGTGCTAATGTCGGTAGTCTTCTTAACGTAGGAAACATAGGTGTACCTCAGCAAGGTTCTGAGCTTAATAGATATTCTCGTCGATTTTGTAGAATTCAACAATTGTTGAACAACGAGCTCTAAGTGCTCGAGAATCTTGTCCTTCTCCTCCCGAATTTTCAGACTCATAGGGTGCTACCTCGCGCACTTGCTAATATCTCTGCTTCTACCATGAAGAAAAAGTATAATAGGTTTTCGCTGACTTCCACTGGATTTTCGTCAGTAATCGAAGTAAAATTTGCTGGTTTGCGATACTAGTTCTACTTCAAGAGGTTCCAGATAATGCTCTCATCAATCCCTAAAATCCTTGAAACCTCACCGACAGCTTTGTTTAATGTAACTCTGAGAGACCTGTGGTTGGCGTAGAGTACACGTTCTTCCCCGGTAGCTAGAACCTCGGTGACTACGAGGTAGAAGAAAGGCTTCCCGTCTCTCTTCTCGACTTTCACTACTTTTAAAAGTCTTGCTGGAGGCTGCACAGCGATTTCCTCTACACGAACGGATGAAGCTCCGTGAAAAAGATCGTTCACGGTGATACCTACTACTGCTCCTATTTCGCGGTCAAAGTCTACAAAATCCTCCTCTGTAAACTCCCTGAAAGAACCTGAAAGCTTGACTAGATTCGCACCTTCAACCCTGAATACTACAGTGGTGACAGTTACATCGTTATTAATCGGATCTGCCTGCTTCAGCGTAAAATGGAAGTTCTTCATGGAGGCTGCCCTCCCTTTACTCCTCTATGACAGGGATGCCGAACCTCTTGGAAGCTAGCACGTGATCTTCGTAGGGTACACTGTCGATATCGATTATCCCCTCGTAGTGCCTCCTGTACGGTTCGCCGGAGATCAGCTTCCTTATGTTCCTCTTGTAGTGCTGGGCGATCAAGGATGTTCCTGTGAGCTTTTCCCAGTCCTTCACAGTGTACGAGAATGCCCTCTGAGCTCTCTCCCTGTAGAGCTCCTCTATTACGTTGAAGGAGCAGAATGGTACCTGCCTGCCGTCCGGCATTATGTAGTGTATATCGCACCTCGACACTCTGGCCACGTCATGATTGTACAGATCCTGGAAGTGCATCATTCCGAGGAACAAAGTGTTGTAGTGGAACTCACCGAGGCTCTCATAGTTGTGCCTCACAAATATGTCGAGCAGCAGTCTAAGTGCTTTGCCGCGCTCCCTCAGCCTCCTGGGGGCTTTATTCAGGTCGACGAACTTCCGCAGCTTCATAGCGGCTTCGAGAAGAACTAGGTACTTATTCCTCCCTCTCTCCAGCTCCTCGGCCTTTTCTTGCAGGAAGCTCAGCAGCTCGTCAACATGGACGAACTTGGTGATGGGAATTATCTCGCCGTTCTCCTGCCACACGTAAGTCGCAGCCCCGCATGCAAAATGCGTTGTGAATGTGAGCTGGGGCTTCCCTGTGAGCGCTTCCACAAACCTTGAGAGAGGAGCAACACTTGGTACCGGGTACCAATCTTCCCTCTCTATCTGCCCGCCTGTCTGACGCTCTATCTCAGCGATCACATCAGGTATCGTCACCCGCTCTTTTTCACGCTCTTTGCGAGGCATCTTCCCAGTTATCGATACCGGCTGGAAGTTGACACCGCGAACAATGTCGTTGTGCTTAAGCCCAAAGAGTATTATCTTACCCACGTCGGACAGGTTATAGCTTTTAATAACCGTGGGGACCAGGACCGCACCCAGGCCAGCCCTTCTCAAGTTGTCGAGCGTGTAGGGAACCTCCCAGTGGTTTTTCGGGTTCGTGTAAGGCGATACACCGTCAAAACTCAAGTATACGACGTTCACTCCAGCTTTTCTAACTTTAACCGCAAGCTCCTGGTCAAAAGCTAGCCTGATGCCGTTTGTATTCAGCTGTATATGCGTGAAGCCCTCCTCCTTAGCTATGCGTATTATGTCCAGTAGATCTTCCCTCAGTGTGGGCTCGCCCCCGGTGATCTGCAGGGCAGGAGGCTTCACGGGCTCGGTAAGCCTAGCCTGTTGCAGCATATACCTGATGTGCTCCAGCGAGGGCTCGTAAACGTAGCCTGCCTTGGCGGCATAAAAGAAGCAGTAGTAGCAGCTTAGGTCGCACCTGTTCGTTGCTACGATATTTATAAGAGCGGCGTGCGACTTATGCCTAGGGCAAACACCGCAGTTGAAGGGACAGGGAGCCTGTAAAGGTACATGAGTTACAGCATTACCCCTACCTTCGGCCTGGTAGCGCCTGTATCTCTCATAGGTGGTCGCATCGCCGAAGTACAACTCCTCGATCTCTCCGTGCTCGGGGCAAACCTTCCTAATCCAGACCTTACCTCCTCTTTTGAAAATAACCGCCCTGAGAAGGGAGTAGCACTCGGGGCACACGGATTGAGTATACGTGATCAGCTCCTCTCCCTCGCGTAAGGGAGGTTTAACAGACAAGTAAACCTTGTAATCCACACCTGGCTTAGGCGTTAGCTGAGGTGCAAGCTTCTCCGCGACCTCCTGGATCCGCTCTAGAGAAGCACTTCGAAGCTCAAGGTAATTCACTCGGACCTCTTCTCGCGATACCTCGCGAAGATGAGACATGAGCTCTCGCTCTTGGCAACCTCCTCCCCTAACTTATATTCTTTACCGTTATGCCTGAGGCATACCATTGGACAGAGCAACCTGTTCACCGCGCCCATAGCTTCATCTTTCTTATAGCATTTACCACAGTAGTGCTCTGACTCTCTCAGCCTGAGGATGGCTGTGAGTTTCGGGATCAGAACCGGTAAGCTATACGCTGCGACTGCATATACTCCTGGACACTAGTCCTTGAAAAGCCTGAGTAGTTTTTCAAGGGACACTACCGGGAGATCGTACACCAGCGAATCTAGTATTTTCGCCAGCAGTTTCTCCTCTTCTTCGGAGAGATTTAGCTTGTAAGCCTCAGCATAGCCTCTCAGCGCCTCAACAAGCTGGAAAGCCTCTAGCTTAAGCAGAATTCTCCTCTCCTCCAGCGCACGTCTTTTCTCGGCAAATACCTCCCAGCTAATAGCCCCGCTTATCACCTTCTCATCAAGCTCCAGGATTTCATTTCGTAGAAGCTTCAGTTCTCTTGAGATATATTCAAGCCTCTCTACACCCTCGAGAAACGTCTCCAGTTCCTCGCTCACTATGTATACACGCCCGCTCTCAACCCTTATTCTTTCAGGTGGCAGCTCCAGCCGTTCCCCTTTCTTGGAAAGCACGAATACCTTCAACGGCTGCTTAGACTTCTTGGAGATAAATATCTTGTAGAGCTTTCCCAGAGGTTCCTCCTGCCCCTGCCTGTAGACCTCTTTCCCTATAAGCCTTTCCAGCAACCTCCTATCATTGATCTCACTAAGCAAAACCCCTTTGGTGTACATCAAAGCATCCCGGTCCTTAGAGTTGAATAAAGGAAGACAAAGTTAGTTAAGTGAAGGTGGTTTCAAATATATCGGTATCGCGTAGGTAGTACGCTGTAAGAATATCTTGTGAGAGAGGCAAGGTTATTGGGGAGCCGCTTTGGCGCTCGCCCCCTCCGAGGGCTTAGCATGCATAAAGTTTTTTTAACCGGATTGATGCATAATCGCTGAGGCGAATAGGATGTCTCAAGGTGGGGGAGAAATAAAATTGGACCATGTAGACAAGAAAATACTGGGGATACTCCAGGACAACGCGAAGACCCCCTACTCTCAGATTGCCAGCCAGGTAGGGATCTCTGAAGCCACTGTTCACCTACGTATAAAGAAGTTGGTTGCTGCCGGGGTTATAAAGAGGTTTCAGGCTGTTGTAGATCCGGAGAAAGTGGGTAAGAAAGTCACGGCCATAATCGCAGTCGTCGCAACTCCTCAGAAGTACTCCCAGGTTTTGAAGCAGCTTGAGAAACTGGAGGATGTTTACGAGATTTACGACGTGACAGGAGAGTACTCCACGATACTGAAAGTTCGCGTGAAAAATAAGGAGGAACTAGCCAGGCTCATAGACATCATAGGAAGCATAGACGGCGTGGAGAGTACGAAGACAATGTATGTGCTAAGAGCAATTAAGGAGGATACAAGAGTCAAGATCGATTAGAAAAGCAATGAGAAGAAAACCTCCATACCTGCACCTGTGGCGAAAAAGCTAAAAAACCCGAGGGAGAGCGACTGAGGAGCTCCCTTGAGCGTGAAGAGGCCTAAAGACAAATGGGCAGCTAAGCAGTGGATTAGGGTGCTGGCGCCTCGAGCCTTCGGCTATGCTGAGGTAGGATTAATACCAGTTACGAGAATCGAGGACGCTGTTGGGAGAACTGTTGAGGTGAGCTTCTACGACATTACAAAGGATGTATCTCAGATTCACATCAAGCTGAAGTTCCAGATAGTTCATGTGGAAGACAGTACTGCATACACCCAGCTAAAGCTAATGGAGATGACTAGAGACTACATCAGGAGCCTTGTCCGCAGGGGGACCTCGAGAATTGATGCTATTATGGACGTGGAAACCAAGGACGGAGTTAAGCTTAAAGTAATGGCCATTGTGGTTACGCAGTCACGCGTCAAAACTTCGCAGAATAGAGCTATTAGGAAGATAATGTTTCAGTTAATCGGCGAGAAAGCTAGGTCAATGGACTTCGACACTTTCATCCAGCACTGCGTTCTAGGAACCCTTGCAGCAGAGATGGAGACTCATGTGAAGAAAATCTACCCGCCAAAGAAAGCAGAGATCCGGAAAATCAAAGTGCTGACCCCAACAAGAGAAATCCCGCTGGTAAAGCCCAGTGCGGCAAGTGCTCCTGCTTAGTGTACAAAGCCCAGGCAGAACTCATGAACGCCCCGAAAGAGGGGCGCGTGAGCGCTAGGGCTTCTCACACTCCGTAAGTACTCTCACCAGGGTTTCCTCTAGGAGCCCGCGCACCAGAGCACCTTTATGGATCCTCTTTCTTATCTTGACACCCGCCGCTCCCTTATGCCCCCCGCCTTCACCTCTAAGCACGCTTGCAACACGCTGCGCTATATCTGCCAGATCCACACCCATTCTGGCCAAATTCCTGGATAACCTCGAGCTGGCCCTAACCTCGCCACCCCTGCCACCTACAACTATGGCCAGATCTGCCCCAAGGGATACCAGCGCTCTAGCCGCAGACGCTTCAAAGGAGGAGACCTCGCTGACCGCTACAAGATACCCACACACCTCAATGACCATTGCTCTCTGTGCGGCTTTCAGCCTAGCAACACGCTCGGTATACTCAGGCTCCTCCTCCAGACCGGCGAGAGCCTCCTCTAGCGATCCTCCCTGCTCCAACAGCCATGCAGCGGCGCGCAGAGTGCGCGGTATAGCTAAAGCAAAACGCTTCGTGTCGAAAGCTATCCCAGCTAGAGCTAGCGTTGAGAGCTCTCTGCCCAGCTTTAACCCAATGCTTTGTGCTATTTCAGCTGCAAGCGTGGTCGTGGAAGCTTCCCGCTCAACCAGTACTAGCGCCGCTCTCTCAGCGATGGAGCCGTGCCCATGATGATCTACCACGACTACACTCTTGCCCTCTAAGCACTCCTTAACATCGGATAGCTGAATCTCGTTGGGTGTATCGCACACGACTACGTAATCGGCGTCACTGCACAGGCAGTTCTGCTCGTAGCTAACGCCAACGCGCTCTATGAGCTTCTTTGATAGCTTGCTCGGACCTTCAGGGAAGCAGACCCTGGCAGTGAAGCCCATGGATTCCAATACTTCCCGCACGAGGAGCGCTGATGCCACGGCATCCGGATCCGCGTTCACATGAGCTGTTATAAGCACCGTGCCCGGCCTCACGGCTCTGAAGAACTCGAGAATTCCCGAGCTCATGGTAAAACCTCCAGGCCTTGCGCCCTTAGACGCTGGGCAGCCTTCTCAAGGACTTCGTCCACGGCTCTGTTAACAACTTCCTCCAGGCTTTTCCTCGGATAAGACCTAGACGATGCCTCGGCTTCCACAGTCAGCGTGTAAGGCCAGTCGAGGTCGACTTCTACCTTCGCTATGATCTCGAGCTTAGAGTCCACCCCCAACCTCGACTCAAGCAGCTTTGCAAGCTCTTGGAGAAGCCTCTCTGCCTCGTCCGCGACCATTCTCGCTCTCTCCTCAGAAGAGCTGGTGGGCATGAAGCATTAGGCACCCTGAGCTCCTCGGAGCTGCTTTTCGAGAGAGCTTATTCTCTCGCGGAGGAGTTTCTCTCTTCTCGAGAATTCCTCTACGCGAATTTGCAGCAGCTCTTTCTCGGAAGTTAGCTCCTTCACAACTTCTTCCTTGGGCGTCTTGAAGAAAAGATTCCCGTAGCTCTTGTAGACGTAGTTATCCTGAAGTTTCTCAAGCTCCTTCAAGACTCTCTCTATCTCCAGCAGGCGTGCCCTGTACTGCTGCAGGTTTAGGACGACAGCTCTTAGCTCCTCCACGGCCTGCTGGTATCGCGCTGCAAGGCTGGGCTCGACAGCAGCCATTCGACCACCTTTCCTTGAAAAAGACTACAGCTCTTATACTTAGCGCAGGCTAGCCACAGCCTGTCGGCCACTACGTAGCAGTGGCAGAATTATGCCGGGCTGGTACTCAGACTCCTCGGCAGGAGGTCAGCGATATATACGGCTGGAATTCCTTAAGCCGATAGACCCGAGGTGGCGTCCCCGCTGCGCCTCACCTTAAGCGTGATAGCGCTGCTCCTGCTGCTCTCAGCGGGAAGCGCCCTAGCACTTCGACCCGGAAATGCACGGGTGGACCTCCCCGCGGTCGGCAACCAGACACAGGCGGTGCTCAACTCCACTCTCTACATAAAAACTTGCAAAGGTGAGGATATAATTTGGCAGGGATCAGAGTACCCCCTAGTTACGATAAGTAATGAAAGTTTTAATTACACTAAAAAAATTACTTGTACGAAATTCTCGTGCACGGTTGAGTACCCCCTACCTGGTAACTACACACTAGATGCTGAATGGCTTGGACGTAAGGTTTTCTCCCAAACACTCTACCTTAATGGATCTCAGCAGACAATAACTGTGAAAGCTGACATCTCTAATGTACTAATCTCTGTCTACACTCTGGATGGCAGAGAGCTTCAGGGACTTAAGGTGGTACTGCGCGTAGGGCGTTACGAGGTCGAGGCGCTCTCGGGGCAGAAGATAGCACTCCCCCACGGTCAAGTAGGATACGAGGTCTCCAGCCCGAGCGGGCTGGCAAAAGCCTCCGGAGTTAGTGAGATAAGTTGCGGCAGTCCGGTACTTCGCGTGGTCCTAAATGTTTTTAACAGACTAGTATTCGTCTTCAAGCTACTCGACGACTTGCCAGCAACAGGGCTCAACGGAAGCGTGAAGATCCTTTACGATAATACAGAGCTTAAAAGCATCGATTTGAGAAGTTCCAGCGAGGTAGAGATCAGTGAGGCACCTACCGGCAAGTACAGGGTCATAGTATTCATAGCGGGTAAGCGCTTCGAGGAGAAAACAATTGACGTCGCAACAACCAGTAACACCTACGTCATCCAGCTAAGTATAGTCAGCAGCATTCCAGTAAGGCTCCTGGACACTTCCGGCAATGTGGTACAGGATGAAAATCTCGAAGCCACAGTAGTAGATCCTCTCGGCAGAGTATACAAAGGTAACCTGTCCGGGGGGCTCCTTGTGCTGCAGCACGCTCCTCTGGGAAACTACGAATTGATAATTCGCAATGTGAAATGGGGATTGCAGTTAGGCTCTTACGCTTTCAGCGCATCCTCGGTAGGCGTCTCCAGAGGGGTGGACGTGCCCACAAACCTTGCCAGGAGCGTAGCTGAAGTGCGCGCTTCCGGCTCCCAGGCATTGCCGAGAGATTCGTACATCCTCTTCAAGTACGCCGGCGTTGTTGTCCTCGCTGAGCGTTTGAGCGAGGAGAGAACGAGCATTATCATCGAGCTAGGCTATTTACCGATAGGAGCTACTTTGCAGCTAACCTTCAGTTATGGCTCATACACGGAGGAGAAGGTACTGAGCGTCGCGAAAAGGGAGATTCTAGTCGAGATCCAGCTATATGATGTAAAACTCTCTATAATCGATTTAGACAAGAAACCAGTAAAGGGTTGTAACATAAATATTGTTTCAAAGTATTTTAACTATAGTTTGAAATTAGATGGTAATGATATATATTTGAAAAATATACCACTAACTGACATAAAAATCTCTGTGGCATGCTCTGGTGTAGAGGTCCTTCGCACAGTCTTGACTCCAGAGGAGCTGAAGAGGAAAAACGCTACACTGGTGGCTCACATAGGGGATATACATGTGTATGTTAAAAGCTGGTTCGACAGACCTATTCCCGGCGCCTCGGTCAAGGTAACCGTTACGACCCCTTCCGGGAGAGCGGAGTACCTAGCTTACACAGACCAGAGCGGCTTTGCCCCTGTAAGAGACGTGGCACTACCTCCTACGGCAAACGCCACGCTCGAGGTGTCATTCAAAGGTATAACGTATGAACGGAGGTTGGATGTGAACTCTAGATACTATAATGTTTTCTTGGACGTATTAATTGATACACCTATTTTTGTGCTATCATTGTCTCAAACCATAGCAATAATAGTCATCTCACTAGCGTTAATAGCGGCTGCCTTTCTAGTATATACCAGGATAGCTAGGATTAGGACCCTCAGAGAGTTGTTCGAGGAGCCACTTGGAGAGGTTGAAGAACATAAGGAAAGGGGATTGCTTGCGCGCCTTAGAAGATTTTTCTCGAAGAAAGAAAAGGAGGGCGAGGAAGAGCAGTTTTTCAGCATCTAGCACCTTTTGAAGGAGAACTATGCGCCGCTTCCTCAGCATTAAGGGCGGAATACCCCTCATCGGTCATATCGCCTTCGGAGTAATAGACAGGGGGACGAACCTGCTACAAGTGAGACCAACGTCCTTCTGCCCGCTCTCGTGTGTCTTCTGCAGCGTAGATGCCGGACCGCGCTCCCTCAGAAGACAGACCGAGTTCGAGGTGGACAAGGACTACCTCGTCGAGTACACGCTTAGCATTATCAGGGTGAAGGGTCTTGAAAGGGCTCACATCTACATAGATGCCGTCGGCGACCCCCTAACCTACAGGCACCTTGTGGACCTTGTCAGGGCCTTCAAGGAGAGCGGTGCTGCCGAGACTATAGCCCTGGAGACGCACGGGGCGCTCCTGACGCGAGAGCTCGCCGAGAGGCTGGACGCAGCTGGTCTCGACAGGATCAACTTGTCGGTAGACGCGCTCGAGCCCAAACTCGCTTCAACGCTCTCCGGAACTCCGTGGTTCAACGTGAAGAGAGTGGTGGAGGTGGCGGAGTACATAACTAGCAGCCTGAGGATGGACCTCCTGGTAGCCCCTGTCTGGGTACCCGGGGTCAACGACCATGAGATACCAAGGATAATAGAGTGGGGCTTGAGGATAGGGGCTGGGAAGAGGTGGCCTCCCCTGGGGATCCAAAAGTACGAGGTTCACAAGTATGGTCGCAAAGTCCCCGGAGTGAGACCCCTGGCATGGCGGGAATTCTACGCGCAACTCAGAGAGTGGGAAAGGGTATTCGGGGTTAAGCTGGTGCTCAGCAGAGAAGATTTCGGCATAAAGCCTGCTAAGAGAGTCCCGATAGCCTTCCAGGTGGGCGAGAAAGTGTCGGCCGAGGTGGTGTACTGGGGGTGGCTTAAGGGGCAGTGGCTCGCCGTGGCTAGGAATAGAGTCCTCACAGTGGTGGGCGTGCGGGGAGATCCTCCCGTAAATTCCAAGGTGAAGGTGCGCGTGCTCAGAACAAAGGATAATATCTATGTTGCTCGCGCGCTTCTCTGAGTAGACGTATGAGCGTGTTACTGCGCCCACCGCGTGGGACGCGAGATTGGATGCCTGAAGACGCCTGGCTTAAGAGATCAGTGGAGGATAGGATAAGGAGGGTCTTCGAGTCGTACGGCTATGGGGAGGTGATAACGCCTGCCTTCGAGCACCTTGAGCTTCTAATCGCGAAAGCTGGAGAGGAGGTTGTAGACCAGATCTACGACTTCAAGGACAAAGCTGGGAGGGATCTCGGGCTTCGCTTCGAGCTCACAACGCCTATTGCACGCATCGTCTCTTCGAGGCCAGAGCTTTCAAAGCCGATCAGGTTCTACTACATTGCACCTGTCTGGAGGTACGAGGAGCCCCAGCGCGCTAGATTGAGGGAGTTTTGGCAAGCCGGAGTTGAGCTCATAGGCGTTGAGGGGGTGGAGGGGGATGCAGAGGTAATAGCCGTCCTCCACGACGCTCTGCAGAGCGCGGGCCTGAAGGACTTCAAGATACCGGTGAGCGATAGGAGAGTCGTCGAGGATGTACTTGTCTCATCAGGAGTCGAAAGGGAGAAAATACCAGCCGCGCTGAGAGCTCTCGACAAGCTAGAGCGCATGGGTGAGGAGTTCGTGGTGGGCGAGCTCTGCAAGTTGGGCTTAGGCGAGGATCGAGCAAGGAAAGTCGTAGACGAGTTAAAAAAAGGGTTCTCAGGCTTTGTTCCTTCGACTAAGGAAGGAGAGACTGGTGCTAAGCGTCTGTCAGAGCTGCTAGAGATCCTAGAAGAGGGGTATGGCATACGCGTCGAGGCAGACCTCTCGGTGGTAAGAGGATTGGGTTACTACACCGGTATAGTTTTCGAGGCTAAGTGCGCGGACGGGAGCATAGGAAGCATAGCTGGCGGGGGGCGCTACGACGACTTGGTGAGCAGCTTGGGTGGTCCTCAGCTTCCTGCGACTGGGATGGCCATAGGTGTGGAACGGCTTCTGGAGGCCCTCACCATTCAAGGAGAGAAGCTGAGGTACCGAACCGTGGAGGCGGTGGTTATCCCCGTGGGTGCTGAGAAGAGGTTTCTGGTAGCCGCACTGAAGGCTGCTCGAGTACTAAGGGACAACGGCCTGCGCGTCGCAGTTGAGTACTCCCGCAGGTCGCTCTCGAAAACCCTCGAAAAGCTGAGCAAGTCCGGGGTGAGGTTCGCGGTTATCCTAGGACCCTCAGAGCTGAACGCCGGCCTCGTGACGGTACGCGACATGGATGCGTGGGAGGAGTTCAAGGTTCGCATCGAAGACGCAGTAAGTCTTATCAAAGCACGTCTCCCTTAGTGCGCGTGGAGCCAGAGGAGCTGCTTCGCAAGTACTCAAACTCAAGTGTAGACAAAAGTGGCATGCTAGAGCTTGTGCTGAGCTTCCCAGAAAAACTCGCCGACGCATTGAGAGAGTACGAGAAACTGGCTCCTGCCCTCGACGGGAAACTCCCGAAGAAACCACGGGGCGTGGTCATAGCCGGTATGGGCGGATCGTTTATAGGGGGGCTCTTCGCTCAGGATGCTCTCTACGATACCTGCGACGTACCGATACTGCCGCTGCGCGAATCCGAGCTTCCCGCTTTCGTGAACAGGGAGTACTTAGTAGTCGCGGTCAGCTACTCGGGCAACACCGAGGAGACAATAAGGGTGTTTCTCGAGGCATTCAGGAGGAAAACGCCCTTAGCGGTTATTGCCTCGGGGGGTCTCCTTGAAAAGGCCGCTCTTCAGGTTGGTACCCCGTTCATAAAGCTCCCAGCTGGCCTACCACCGCGCGCAGCCTTCCCGTTTATGTGCGCAGCTCTGGCAGTGCTTCTTGACTCTATCAAGGATTCCTTCGAGCTGGTAAGCGAGCTCGAGAAAGCAGCAGAACACCTTAGAGGGGCTTCCAGCCTAGCGCTGGGTGAGGGCGAGGCTCTCTCGAAGTGGATGCTAGAGCAGTACCGCTCGGGAAAGCTACTCGTAGTATACAGCTACCGACCCTATCTGAGTGCCGGGTATAGACTTAAGACTCAGATTAACGAGAATGCGAAGCTACATGCCTTCTTCTCTGAGATCCCCGAGTCAAACCACAATGAGATTATGGGATGGGAGGGACAAACAGGGCTGTCTGCCCTGCTCCTGAGATCCTACAGAGAGCAGCCCTACATGCGCTACCGCCTGGAGTTCTTGAGAGAGCTGCTCTTGAATAAGGGTGTCGCAGTGCGCGAGATAACGCCTCGGGGAGAGACGCGCGTAGAGGAGCTGCTTTACTACATCTACACCTTCGACGTAGCATCGGTGCTGCTATCCCTGATGCGGGGTGTTGACCCGACCCCTGTCGAGACCATATCCAAGCTGAAGAAGTACCTCGACGAAAGGATAAACATTGGAGAAGAGCTGCAGCGAGCACTGAGCGGTTTTTAAGCCAGAACCATAGGCTATGATAAGGGGCTGTGAAGAGCCTTGCGAGGTCAGAGAGATGAAGACTCGAACCCTCCTGAGCCCCCTTATAGCTCCTGAAGCGGAAGTTGTTAATTAGCCTTCTAAAAGGGTGTTGTCGTCGGTGAGAAATGATACTATACGAGTTTGAGGTGAAAAGCATACTGGAGAAACTCGGGGTTCCTGTCGAGCCATCATGCGTGGTTTCCTCCAAAAATGATAGCTCGCTGCTCCCCTGCTTGAAGACTATTGGTCCCCCGTTTATGGTCAAGGCGCAGGTCAGGGGATGGGGCAGGGGTAAGCGCGGGCTCATCATCCCAGCTGAAACAGAGGACGACGCTGTACAGGCAGTAAAGGAGCTTTTCTCCTCCAGCTACGAAGGCCAACAGGTACGGTACGTGATGGTTTCCAGGAAGGTGCAGGTGCTGAAAGAGTACTACCTTGCGCTGATGCTGGACGCAGACGCTCAGAGTATCCTGCTCCTCGCCTCACGGGAGGGGGGTATCGACGTAGAAGAACTCGCGCAGCAGCCGGGAGGGCTGCTCCTACAGCCAGTAGACCCTTTAGTGGGCTTGAGGGGTTATATGGTGCGGAGAGTGGCAAACTACCTTGGTTTAGAAACCTCGGAGGTAAGCAGGATTCTGAATGCGATGTACACGGCCTTCTGGAAGTACAATATGATCCTATTGGAGCTAAACCCTCTCGCGCTCACAGAGGGGGGGCTGATAGCCATAGACAGAAAAGCCGTAATTGACGATGATGCTCTCCAGTTTAATAGTGATCTCGCAGAGTTCACGGTAAGGTTCCAGGAAGAGCTGAGCGAGGTTCAAAGAGTCTCGCTCAGGGAGGGATTCGCCGTAGTGGAGGTTGGAGGGGGAGAATTAGCAGTCGTAGGTAACGGCGCTGGCTTAACAATGGCTACAATGGACTACGTTGAGCAGGCGGGGGGTAGACCTGGGCTTTTCCTCGACCTAGGGGGCGGCGCTAGCGCGGAAAGGGTGGAAAAAGCCCTCCTGCTCGTAATGTCACTGGGGAAGTACAACAAGGTTCTTCTGAATATTCTCGGAGGGATAACCCGGTGCGATGAGGTTGCACGTGGAATCTTGCGCGCATTAGATAAAAGTGGTGGCGGGCACGTGAAGATAGTGGTTAGACTCTCCGGCTTCATGGAGAAAGAGGCGCGCAACCTCCTCGAGAGCAGAGGGATAAGGGTCTTTCGAACATTAGAGGAGGCCGCCAAAGAGGTGGTTTCCTAGTGGCCATACTCGTAGACGAGAACACGAGGGTTCTGGTGCAGGGCATCACCGGGAGGCAGGGCTCCACGCACACGCTCGAGATGCTGAAATACGGCACTAAAGTTGTGGCGGGCGTCACCCCGGGAAGGCAGGGAGAGAAGGTGCACGGAGTACCTGTCTACAACGATGTTTTCTCGGCTTTGGAGGAGCACCCCGAGATAAATACATCGATAGTTTTCGTTCCGGCAGCAAACGCGCCGGATGCCGTATATGAGGCAATAGATGCTGGGATAAAGCTCATTGTGATAATTACGGAGCACATACCAGTCCACGAGACCCTCAAGCTAATTGGGTACGGCAAGTCCAAGGGCGTTATCATAGTAGGTCCTAACACTCCAGGGGTGATCTCCCCGGGTAAATGCAAGGTTGGTATAATGCCTGCTGACTACTTTGCCGCTGGACACATAGGAATAGTTTCGAGGAGCGGAACCCTAATGTACGAAGTTGCTTCCAGGCTGATGGCCGAGGGCTTCGGAGTTTCAACCGCGGTGGGCATCGGTGGGGACATGGTCACGGCTCTGAGCTTCGAGGAAGTTTACTCGATGTTCGCGCAGGACAACGAGACATCCGCTGTAGTTCTTGTAGGAGAGATTGGGGGCAGTAAGGAGGAGCGCTTCGCGAAGTACTTCTCGGAGCTAGGAGTGAAAAAGCCTGTAGTAGCGTTCATAGCTGGTCGTAGCGCTCCTCCGGGTAGGAGGATGGGGCATGCTGGTGCAATCGTTATGGGGGGTGTAGGCACATACGCCAGCAAGGTGGAGAGCCTGGAAGCAGCGGGGGTACCTGTCGCGAGAAGCATCTTCGACATCGGTAAATTGCTGTCCCTCGTCTTACGACAAACTCGGGTCAAGACCTCGCCCTAGCTGTGAGCTTCACAAAGCTCCACGGCAGCTCACCATCGAGGTAATTCGTATACCTTTCAGGGTTGAGGTTGGCTTCTCGCAGTGCCGCTCTGAACCCTCCCAGCCCGCCGCCCTTCAGCGCCCACAACTGCAGCAATACACCTAGCTCGGCACCCCCTCTTGAAAGTATGGTTTGAACCCAGGCTAAGCGGGGGTCGTAGGCACGCACGTCGGCTAGACCTCCTAGTTTCCTCTTCAGGAACTCTATCCTGCGCCTAGCCTCCTCGATCCCCACGAAGGGGGCCCTCTCAAGAGGAGTGTGAGGCTTGGGCACGAAGGGGCTTACGGTGATCTTCAGCTGCCTGGACCCCTGGTAGCCGCTATGCTTCGACAGCCTTGCGATATACTCAGCTGTGAAGTCTAGATCCTCGTATCCTTCACCAGGAATGCCCGCCATGAGGTAGAGCTTAAGCCCTGTGAAGCCGAGTCTCCTTGCTTCAGCTGCAACCTCAGCAGCGAGGTCGAGCTTAACGAACTTCCCGAGAATCGGGGCTAGGCGGGGGGACCCAGTTTCAGGCGCTATCACGAGGGTCCTCTGCCCCCCTCTCCTAAGCAGCTCTAGCCTGCTTTTATTCAGCGCATCGGCCCTGAGAGAAGGTACTGCGACTTCAAACCCCTCGTTCACCAGCCTCTCGAGAATCTCGTCCGCTCTATGATGATCGAAGAAGGACAGGCTCACCAGCTTGATGAGCCTGGACTTGTTGGCAACAGCGCCCTTCTCAGCTATCTCGAGCACGTCCCTTTCAGGCCTTTCGCGGACGCCCCGGAAGATCCAGCCCTCCATGCAGAAGCGGCACCCGTGCAGGCAGCCTCTCGAAGTTTCGATCACGGTCCTGCGTTTCCACTTGAAAGAAGAGGCTTTCAAAGGCTGAACCTGCGCTATCGGGTGAAATTCAAGCTTCAAGCTTTCGGCGGCGTTGAACTTCACCTCTTCTCCCGAAAAAACCTGAGGCACGAAAAACCCCAGCGAGGGAGGAAGAGACTCTAAGAGAGATTTCTTCGAGCCCCACTCCTCGAGAACTTTCTCGAGGAGGAGGGGAAGAGTGGATTCTATCTCACCTGCCACTAGCACATCAGCGAAGCGAGAGAGAGGAAGAGGGTTTGCAATTACAGGTGGTCCGCCTACCACTACAAGTGGTCTCTTCCGCTTAGGGCCCTCGGGCTCTATGCCCGCCTCCAGGAGGACCCTGACTACGTTGACATAGTCTAGCTCGTAGTGAACAGAGAAAATCAGCATATCCACGTCCTTTAAAGGAATCCTAGACTCCAGAGTGCGCGTGGGCGCCTCGCCGTGCTTCAGGTAGACCGCCCTCTCGGCCGCGATATTGTCGAATCTGTTTAAGTAATGGTACAGCATCTGGAAGGACAGAGAGTCGACTGCTATGTGATAGAGTGAGGGGTAGGCTATAGCTACTCTCATGCACCCCTTCCCGCAGTGCTTCACTATGACGTTTATCTCCTCTAATATGCCCATCCGAATCGTACGGAGATCGCCGCGCTTATTTACCCCACGTACATCCCAGCATTCGTGAATGGAGGAGGTGCCGGGGTGAGGACTAGCACCGGTCATGCTCTACCAGAGGTCGAGATGCCAGAGGTCGCATTGGAGGAACAGCGCAAGTACGGGTACCAGCTAGCGAAAACCGGTATCGAGGGGCTTGATGAAATAATAGGGGGGCTGCTGCGCGGTAGGACATACCTAGTAACAGGCGAGACAGGTACCGGTAAAACTCTCTTCAGCCTCACTTTCCTGATAAACGGCGCTGAAAGCGGAGAGCCCGGCATTTACGTGCTTGTAGACGAGGAGTATGATGACTTTCTCAACGGAGCTTACGACTTCGGATGGGATCTCGAGAAGTACATCAACACGGGGAGACTCCAGATCCTGACGCTGATGCCTGATTTTGTGGAAAGAATGCGCAACAAACCCGCAGAGACTGTTGTCATGTCGATTGTGGATAACATAGCGAGGTACGCTCGGCAAATCGACGCTAAGAGGCTTGTGATCGACCCTGTGGCGCCGCTTGTTGTCAACGAGGGAGATGTCGCCTGGACACGAGAATATATAAAAAGTTTGATCATCAACCTAGAGAAGAAAATAGGAACCACCAACATAATAGTCTCCGAGATACCCACTGGTAGCACATCGCTGAGCAGGTTTGGGGTCGAGGAGTTCCTGGCGGCTGGTGTCTTCGTTCTGGGGATTGAGAGGGTGGGCAGCGAGTTCGTGAGAACACTTTTCTTGAGGAAGATGAGGTGGAGGCCTGTGCCGCCGGGCCTCTACGAGTTCGAGATAGTAAAGGGTAAGGGCATAGTCGTCAAGAGGAAGCTATCCCAGCGCCGCTTCTGAGAAGATCAGCCCTGGTGTCTCCACTCACTCCTCGTAAATACCTGCCTTCATCATCCCAAGACTACGCATCTCGCTCAAGCTAAAACTTTTTCTAAGGCTTACTAACTCAACAGCCTGAGCAGCGTGACTGTACTGCTGCGCGTGCACAGGCAGCAGGGCTACGCCGTGGCTGCCATGTGCGACAAAGAGCTATTAGGCAGGACACTCAGCGACGGCGTGCGTCAGATATACTTCTCCGAGGATTTCTTCGGCGGAGTAGAGGTCGAGGTGGACGATATCGCTAAAGTCGCAGAGCTGCTGCAGGGGGTTGATAGTATAACAGCGTTTGGGGAAGAATCCGTCAAGTTGCTGTCGAAGCTCTACCCCTCCGTTTCCGAGGCCGTGATCACTGTGTGCAACATCCCTTACGTACAGGTTTTTATGGTGCTTTTTGAGTAGAGTCTGAGAGATGGCACGCGTAGTATGTCCGTTATGCGGCGAGGTAACAGATGTACTGGTTGAAGGGCTCTGCCCAAACTGTTTCCGGGCACTGCACCCCTTAGTAGTGCAGAAGAGAGAGATAAGGCTTGAAAAGTGCAGGGTCTGCGGGGCCTTCCGCCTGAGTGGTTCCAGATGGAGTCGCGACCCGGAGGAGCTCGAGAAAGAGATGCTTAGGAAGCTATCGAGCTTTGCGGAAGTAAAGGGTGAGGTTCGGGAGCTATCCTTAAACCTGGAAAAGGGGATCCTCAGGCTCAAAGTCCTAGGAAAAGCCCATGAGGCTCTTCCGAGTAACTACGTGGAGGTTCATGAGCTCCGCTTAAAGGTTTCAAGGGCTATATGCGAGACCTGCCTTGGTTACGTCTCCAAGAAAAAGACCGCAATCGTGCAGGTTAGAGCAAATGGAAGAGAGCTCACGCCGGATGAAGTGGTGGTGATTAAAAACACGCTTAACAAGCTCTCCTCCCTCAGCGCATCCAGGGGGCCGGACTATGCGCCCGTAGAGGTCAAGGAAGAGCCCTTCGGGATGGATATCTACTTCTCATCAAGCGCTGTGGCGAGCGAGTTCGTCAGAATGCTTTCGGGAAAACTTCACTTCGATATTTTGGAGACAAGTAAGTTGATAGGAGTTACTAGCAGTGGGCGAGAGAAGCGCAGGCTTACAATACGGTTGCTACTCCCCTCCTTCAAGCGTGGAGATATAGTGAGCATTGGAGATAGACTCTTCCTAATAGATAGCATAGCTTCCGGGAAGATCATCGTCAGAGACCTAGAGACTTTCGAGAAAAGCTCTCTCCCGCTCTCAAGGTTAAATCTCAGTAATATTCGAGTGCATGTGAGCAAAGAAAACCTGGAGGAGGGGGTCGTTGTTTCAAACGACGGCACCTCAATCTACGTGATGCCATCCAGCGGAGAGATATTAGAAGTTTCAATAAGACACGAAAAACAGGCAGCACTCTTCACTCCAGGCGGCAGAGTAGGTATACTGAGGAGAAGCGGCAAGATAATACTTGTACCCCGCGTTTAGGCCATTGAAGAAGGTTTACCGCCACTTAGGGGGCGCCGCGCGAAATCCTCCCTGTACTCAAGCACCAGTCTCTCCAGAGCGTGCCTAACAAGCTCCGAGACCGAGGAGTAATTCCCTTCTTTCACGACGAGCAGCATCTCCTCGTACTCTCTCTCAGGTACCCTAAAATTCACCTTTATAAGATCACCCTTTTCGCCCCCAGATTTCTTTCTAGAGCCTCTCCTCATCACGTGGTTAAGTGCCGAGGCCTTCTATAACGGTTTGTGCACACCTGCACGCCATGCTTAAAAAGGGCTACTTAAGGCTGTGAGGGGGTCGCCATGCCCGAGTTCAAGGTAGTGATATCAGACCCAAAGACGGGAAAAGCCGAGCAGGTTGAGGTAAAGGGAGAGCAGGCGCTCAGGCTCATAGGGCTCAAAATAGGCGACGTGATAGATGGGGCGCTGGTGGGCAAGCCCGGCGTTAAGCTCAAGATAACCGGGGGCTCGGGCCGCGCAGGCGAGCCCATGCGCCCAGATATTCCCGGGCCGCGAAAGGGCTACTTCCTCCTCTCAGGTCCCCCGGGCTACCACCCACCAGAGAAGGGGTTACGCAAGAGGAAGTTCGTAAGGGGGAATACCGTCTCCGAGGATATTGTACAGATAAACACAGTCGTCATAGAATCCTCGTGAGCGCAGATAACATAAAAATATGTGCAGCAGCAGAATGGCGTATGAGTAGGAAGGCCGAGGAGAAAGAGGGGGCCGAGGAAATACCGCTGCCAGATGGCCAGACGACCCTCCTCTGCATCATACAACAGCTGCTGGGCTACGACCGGGCAAGGGTCATTTGCAGCGATGGTAAAGTAAGGCTCTGCCGGATCCCCGGCAAGTTGAAGAAAAGAATGTGGATGAAGATCGGAGATATAGTGCTCGTTGCTCCGTGGGACTTCCAGCCCGAGAAGGGAGATATCCTCTACCGCTACACACCTGGAGAGGTTCAGAAACTGGAGAAGAAGGGGCTACTCGAAGATCTGAGAAAGTTCTTTGAGTAGTAGCCCATGCTAAGGGTATGCTCATTCGAGATAGAGCCCCTAGCGGACGAGAGCCTAGGCGTCAGGTCGATGAGCATCTTAGTAGCAACCCCCGATATCGTTCTTCTCCTGGATCCCGGAGTTAGCCTGGCCCCTCGCCGCTTCAACCTACCTCCGCACCCTGAGGAATTCCGAGCTCTAGCTGAGGCGCGCATCCGTATTGTCGATAGAGCTCAGGACGCTGAAGTCCTTGTAGTATCGCACTACCACCGTGATCACTTCACGCCTCCTTATGAGTCCCTTTACGAGTGCTGCAATAGAAATGACTTCGTATCGATGTATAGCGGTCGTAAAGAGTTGCTAGTAAAGGCCCTGGACAACAAAACCCCGTTCAACCAGAAAAAGAGGGCCTGGCAGCTCACGAGAGAGCTTGAGAAGCTAGGCGTTAGGGTGAGACGAGTTGTGGAGGAGAGTATAAGTTTTGGGAGCACAACCCTTAGCTTTCTCCCAGCGTCTCACGGGAGCGCCAAGCTCGGCAACGTGCTCGTAGTGATTTTAAAGTATCGCGACGAGTGCACACTAGTCTACGCGCCCGATGTCCAAGGCCCTGTGGATGAAGCAGCATTCTCGAGGATTCTTGCCACGAGCTTCGATATTGCCATCATAGGGGGACCTCCGCTGTACTTAGAGGAAAAGTCCGAGGAGCTTGCTAGCATAGCCCAAAAAGGCCTAGCAAACCTTGCAACGCTGGTTAAAGCCAATCCCCGCCGCGTGATTGTATCGCATCACTTGCTGCGATCTCCCGACTGGGTGGAGGCCCTAGAGCAACACGGTGTGAGTGAGGGCGACGTGCTTACCTACAGCTCTGTGCGAGGGGGACCTCTCACGCTTCTAGAGGCCAACCGGAAGCTTCTCTTCGAGTCTGACCCCCCGCCCTCCAGCTACGAAAATATCCTTGCAAAGCACAAGGGGAGAAAATGCACGCAACTGCTCCACGAGATACAGGGGTAGCAGGCTACCAGGGGTGCTGCTTCAGACCGGCTATGTACGCAAGAGCGTTCGTAGCGAGGTGTATAGGGGGGGTAAGCAGGACAAGAATCCCTGCCACGAAGGGGTCCAACTCTCTAAAGACTATAAAGTATGCGGCAAAGGCTCCGACCAAGAAGTCCAGCTGATCAAGCAGCGGTACGGGGTCTCCCGGCTTTATGCCCATTCTCCGCTTCGCAAAAGCCCCCGCCAGGTCTCCCAGCAGCGCCCCGAGAGAGAGAACCGTGCCGGAGAGCAAGCTGTGCAGGGAGAGTTGCGTGAGAATGAACGCTGCCATAACCCCCGCAAGAAAGCCTCCGGCAAAGCCCTCTATCGTCTTGTTGTCTCCAAACACCCTGCGTCCGTCAAGGAAAATGCGCCCGAAATCGAGTGGATGCAGTCTACTTCTTTTCTTCAGAAAATTCGTCACAACTACAGGCGCTGCATTAGCTACATAGGCAGGCAGGATCCAGATCAGCGCTTCCACTACCCTCACGAGCACAAAGCCCTTCGCGACGCCGCGCTCTTATCCTTAACGTCTCACGCCTAGAAATCCCTTAAACTTTCGCCTAGGAAATCTAGTATCTCTTGAAGCCCCGTAACAACCCTGCTCTCGGTTACCAGCAGAGGTGTGCGGGAAGTACCATACTCGACATACAGCCATCCTCGTAAACCGTTCACGTTCACAATTCTTATTCTCTCGCGCATGCTCGGTGCGAGCCTCTTCAACAGCTCCGCAGACTCAGGGTCCTCCCCTACGAAGAGGATGGCCTCGTGCTCTACCTCCTTCTTCATACCCCCTGTGACTAATCCTTTGCCGCAGCCAAAGTCGTGTCCTTTCAGCTGCGCATACATGCCCCTCGTATCACGTACCTAATACTACCGTCGGAAAAATCGGCCGGTGATAAGGGCGAAAGTTTGTCTAATGTGAGAGTACACACACGAAGCTATTACGTTCAGGGAAAAGGTGGTGGACCGGCCGGGATTCGAACCCGGGACCACCGCCGCTCTCGGGGGCTCCTTGCGAAGGCGGCATCCTCCCACTAGACGACCGGCCCTCGCTAGTAGAGAATACTGGGGGTTTTTTAACGTGACGTGAGGCTTCCCCCCGGGGTTTTGACTCGAAAGATATTCGGGAGAGAGGCGGCGAGAAATTTTAATTACTCTCATGTCCTTGGATGCGCCATGAAGTTGCATGTCTGTAGCACGTACCTTCAAGGTTCAGGGAGTGATGCGGCTGAGAAATGGCGAGCAGAGGAGATTCACTGTTTATGTACGGGGACTTAGCGAGAAAGAGGCTTTGGAGAAAGTCTACAGCAACCTGGGTAGTAGGCACAAGCTGACGCGGAGGCACATCAAGGTGCTAAGTGTGACGACGGTGAGTGATGAGGAGGTAGACGATGAGTACATAAGGGCATTAGCGCAGACAGATAGGCTCATCGTGCGGTAGGAGCAGGTGCTTTCCACATGAGTACTCCTCAGAGTCAAAGAGAAAGAGCCGCAGAAGAATACGCCATTCTCAGCCAACTGGCGGAGGAGATACAGAGGGAGATAAACTTAGCTCAAAGCTTGATAGCGGAAATAGACTCTACGGTGGTAACGCTGAAGAACATAGGCTCGCTCGAGGAGGCCAAAGAGGTATTCGTGCCGCTCTCGGCCGGAGTTTACGTGAAAGCATTGGTTAACAGGCAGGAGAAATTTCTCGTGAATATAGGCTCAAACATCCTAGTCGAGAAGACTTTGGAAGAAACCCTAAGTATGCTTAACCAGCGTAGGGAAGAGTTAGTCCAGCTGGTTAATAAGCGCGTAGAGGAGCTTAACGCTGTAATTTCCCGTGTACAGCAGCTAAGACAAGTACTGGTGCAAAGGTAGAAATGGCTTCAAGAGGTCTTTCAAAGGTTTTCTCCGCTCTCCTGGAGAAGCTGAAGTACTCGGAGTTCTCCGAGAACGATTTGGGAAAAATCGAGGAGGAATTCTTGCTGCTGCTTGTCGAAAATGATGTTGCTCTCGAGGTTGCCGAGGGTATTCTTCATCAGTTAACTTTGAGGCTTTCTCGATTAAGAATTCCAAGACTCTCAGATAAAGAGAAAATAGCTTACGAAGAGCTACGTAGGCTCTTAACTGAGATATTCGAGAAATCCCCCCAGCTCAGCATTGAGAAAGATCTCGAAAGGCAGGCAGACCAACGCGGAGAGCCTCTATCAGTGGTTTTTCTTGGACCCAATGGTCACGGTAAAACCACGACAGTAGCCAAGTTAGCTTATAGGTTTTCAAGCAAAGGCTATAGAGTTGTTATTGCTGCCGCCGACACCTTCCGAGCAGGAGCCATAGAGCAGCTGAAGGAACTGGCTGAGAGGGCTGGTGCTGATCTCGTGTCGATGGGCTATGGCGCCGACCCTGCTGCCGTAGCCTACGAAGCTTATATGTACTCGGTGAAGCGAAGAGCCGACATACTACTTGTGGATACCGCTGGGCGTATGCATACCAGGAAGAACTTGATGGAGGAGATGAGGAAGATCGTCAGAGTTCTTAACCCGCGTTACAGGATCTTTGTGGGAGATGCTCTTGTGGGAAACGATGCAGTAGACCAGGCCCGGATGTTCTTCGAAGAAGTGGGGTTTGATGGCTCTATTCTCACTAAGTTCGACGCCGATACTAAAGGAGGAATAGTCCTCTCCATAGTCTACATTACTTCGCGGCCCATACTATACGTGGGTACAGGGCAGCGGCTACATGATCTCACGGAGTTCAACTACAGGAAATACCTGGAGGAAATTCTACCGAGCCCGCACTAGGCGTGGAAAAGCTCTTATCGGTTAGGATAAGTCCAGCCGTTGATGAAGCGAGATCTGTTGACCTTGAAGGAATTCTCGAGAGAGGATATATTGCGCATTATCGAGGACTCCCTAGTGCTCAAGAAGCTCAGGAGGCTGGGGATAAGGAAGCTAAATCTTCTCAATGGAGTGTCTGTGGCACTGATCTTCGAGAAGCCCTCAACCAGGACCAGGGCCTCCTTCACTGTAGCGACTTTAGAGCTAGGGGCTTGGCCTGTTTCTTATAGCTCGCAAGAGCTTCAGCTGTCAAGGGGCGAGCCCGTGAGAGACACAGCCAGGGTTCTATCCAGGTACCACGACGCTATAGCAGCTCGCGTGTACAGGCACGCAGACTTGGAGGGGCTTGCACGGTTCTCGTCTGTTCCTGTCATAAACCTACTCAGCGACCTCCACCACCCACTGCAGGCGCTAGCCGACTACATGACGATACTCGAGAAGAAAGGGCGGTTGAGCGGACTTACAGTAGCTTTTATCGGTGACGGAACAGACAACGTCTTTAACTCCTTGGCGATAGCTGGGGTAAAGCTTGGGGTTAGAGTTAGGGTTGCATCCCCCCGTGCCTTTGCACCCAACCCTTGGGTTCTCGGCGAGGATGTTTACAAGAGGATAGAAATCTACGAGGACCCTGAGGACGCCGTGAGAGATGCGGATGTTATCTACACCGATGTCTTTGTAAGTATGGGTCAAGAGGCTCAAAGGGAGGAGAGGCTCAGGGTTTTTCTGCCTAAGTACCAGGTTAACGAGAATCTGCTGAAGGCTGTTGGGAGGGAGGATTTCATAGTAATGCACTGTCTACCCGCCCATCGCGGCGAAGAGATAACAGAAGAGGTACTAGAGGGGCCGCACAGCGTGGTGTTTGACCAGGCTGAAAACCGTATGCACACAGCAAAAGCCGTGCTACTTCACCTGCTGAAACCCGGCTGGGTTGCAGAACATAGCTAAGCTAAAAAATCACATGGTGCGTACCCCCAAGAAGGTTGAAAGGAGATGTCGAGTATAGCGGAGCTGCTGAAGGACATAGTGAGGGTAATAAAGCTCGCGTCTAAGCCTACAGCCGAAGAGTACAAGCTGTTCCTAAAGGTAGTGCTCGCTGGGATGAGTATACTGGGGGTTCTAGGCTTCTTCTTCCAGCTGGTAGGCTCTATGCTCGAATTCATGCGGCACCAAACAATTCCCATGCAGTACACCATCCTCGTGGGGCTCGTACTACTGCTGGTAATTCTGGCCTTCGGGCTCTATCTGCGGTCTCGCGCTGAGATATAGCAGTACATGGATGCACGAGAAACTGAGAAAGGTGAGAAAAATATAGGAGACAGCAGAGACAGCTTCGGGTGAGAAGGTATGGCGACAGAGGCTACAAAGGTCAAGTTCTACGCCCTGAAGGTTACAGCTGGTCAGGAGTATAACGTCATCGTACTGCTCAGCAACAGGGCGAAAACTGGAAGCTATAAGGTCGACTCCCTAATAGTTATTCCCGGCCTCAAGGGGATGGTGTTCGTTGAGAGCAATGCCGCCTACGAGGTAAAAAGACTGGCCACGGGGATCAAGCATGTACGTGGCTTCGTCAGGGGGGCTGTCGACATAAAGGAGATGGAGTCGCTACTCAAGCCGAGGCCTCTCTCCGAGCAGTTAAACGTGGGAGACATCGTCGAGATAATCAGGGGGCCCTTTGCTGGCATGCGCGGGAGAGTCATCAGCGTGGAAAGAACAAAGAACGAGATAAAAGTGGAGCTCGCCGAGGCAGCTTACGTCCTCCCAGTCACTATCAGCGCAGACGATGTGAAGCTGGTGCAAAGAGCTGAGACAAAATGAGGGAAAAACCACCACAAGCAGACCTGAGAGGTTTTCTCAAAGCATGCGCCCAAGAGAACAAACTCAAAGTATCTAAGCACTCTCTTATGCTGGAGTTTGAGGTTGCCGCAGCTATAAAAGCAGCAGAACCTTACCCATTGATTGTAAGAACCGAGAAAGGCCCTATCCTCTCGAACATACTCGCTGACCGGCGGAGACTATACAGTGCGATTAACTCCTCCTCGGATGCTGAAGCATACCGCAGACTCTCAGAGGCTATGAGCAATCCTGTAAAGCTTAGACCCGCCGAGGTTAATGGGTATTTAAGCCTCGGGGACGACCTGGGAAAACTGCCTATACCCAAGTTTTTCGAGAAGGATGGGGGTTACTACATAACAGCGGGTATATTCCTGGCCAAGGACCCTGATACTCCTGCTTTAAACGCTAGCATACATAGAGCAATGGTTTTAGACGAAAAGCACCTGGCAGTCAGGCTTGTACCGCGCCACCTCCACTACATGTTCTCTAAGGCTGAGAAGAGCAATAGGTCCCTACCCGCAGCAATCGTCATAGGTGCGCCGCCAGCTGTCTATGTGGCCGCTGCCTCCAGCCCCCCCTACGGCATTTACGAGGTTGAGGTGGCGAACGCACTCATCGGGGGGGTGCTCTCCGGGACTTCGGACCTCATAGAGGGTATCCCAATACCTCTACCGTGCGAGTACATAATTCTCGGCGAGTTCCTGCCAGGAAGAAGAGCACGGGAGGGGCCCTTCGTCGATATATTGGGCACCTACGATGAAGTGCGCGAGGAGCCTGTGTTCCTCGCGCATGAAATACTCGCCAGAAACTCCCCCCTCTTCTACGCCATCCTGCCCTCAGGGCTTGAGCACAAGCTACTGATGGGGTTTCCGAGAGAGGCGGCGATATGGGACTCCGTGAGCAGGGTTGTCCCGAGAGTACGGAGTGTCCGGTTAACGCCGGGAGGTGGTTCGTGGCTCGTAGCTGTCGTCAGCATTGTGAAGACAAACGAAGGTGACCCCAAGAATGTGATCCTAGCAGCGTTCGCAGCACACCCCTCTCTGAAGATAGTCGTAGTCATCGACGAGGATATAGACCCGGACGACGACGGCGAAGTTGAGTGGGCCATCGCCACTCGTATGCAGCCCTCAGAGGACCTCGTGGTAATAACTGGCGCTCGGGGAAGCAGCCTGGATCCCTCAGCCGACCCCCTAACGCTACTAACCTCTAAGCTGGGCATAGATGCGACAAAACCCCTTAGCAAGAGACCCGAGTTGTTCGAGAGAGCCAGAATACCCGTGCAGCTGGAGCCGAGCTCCCTAGAAGACACTGACCTCCTCGATTGTGAACTCCAACCTTGACCTGAGAAACTCGAGGATTCTGTACCCGAGGTTATCAGCGCCTATTCTTCCCACCCCCCTTCCTCGTAGAACCTTTAGCAGAGTTCGTTCCCCTTCCTGGCAGCATACGACGAAGGTCTCACCCCAGAACCTTCTACCCGAGGATTTTATTTTGACGTGTACAACCCTGCAGCTGTCACCCAGAGGTGTGAACCTGAGCTCGAGCCGCACAGGGTAGAAGTAGCCGGCCGTCTTTAGGAGAAATTCCTCCCCAGCGCTCCACGTACCGTTGAGCAGCTCCATCAGCTCCTCGCAGGTAACCCCTTTTATTGCAAACAAGGCTTCTTTCACGGAGGGCTCATGTCCTCCTACGCCACGCTGAGAAAAAGATTTCTCAAGCTTTTAAGGATGTCGTGTCCTCGAAGGAATGATACATTGGTAGTAGTTACTCTGAACAACCCTCAATCATACCTCTTGTTGAGGTTGACTATCGATGTGGAGAGCCTCTTTGAAGCTGAGGTAATAAATCTGCATATAGGTTCTCCAAGGGTACCCGAAATAGAGGAGCTTTCGAGATCCTGCTCCAGTAGGCTCCACGCAGCACAGCGGCCGAGCACCCTCACAGAGCTCAAACTTATTGTCTACGAAACTCATGAGAGTATGCCGGGGGCACTCTACGTACTTCCCTTCACAGCGGAGGAAATTTACTGCTACGTTCTCGGAGAAGTCATGCTTGGTGACATATCTGGACTTATCCTTGAGAAGAGTGCGCGCGTAGCTTACCCCCTAGCCACAACCTCTATAACCGAGATCGAGAAATTAACAATGGTCTCGAAGCAAGAAGCCGGTCTGCTCAGCCCTTCGTGCAGGAAGCTGCTCGAAGAGCTAAGGTCGCGCGTTGAGCCCCAAGCTTTAAGCTGGTTGTATATAAGGACGTTCACTAAGCATTACGCCGCTCGAGAACCTCCGCGTAGCCTCCCCTCGAGAGAGGTGAAAAAGGTATAATTAGCCGTGCGGTGCAGCGGAGCAGAGGTGGGGGTAGTTGCCGTTGGTGGCCTACTGCTCGTTCTGCAAGAGACCGATCAAGCCGGGGGAGGGCATAGCGTACGTGAGAAACGATGGCAGCATAGAGAGGTACTGCTCTTCAAAGTGTTTCAAAAGCGCTGTGATCATGCATAGAGATCCTAGAAGCTTCAAGTGGGCGAAGGGCGTCAAGCAGAGCGCGTAGCTACAGGGGAAGCTTTGGCCAGAAACAAGCACTGAGGGCGGAGCGGCGATGTCCGAGCAAACCTATGTCAGAGCACCTATAGTCGTTGTTCTTGGGCACGTTGATGCGGGTAAGACCACCCTGCTAGACAAGATCAGGGGTACAGCGGTAGCTAAGAGAGAGCCGGGCACAATGACCCAGCATATAGGTGCCTCTTTTCTACCTTGGAGCGCTCTGGAAAGAGTGTGCGGCCCCTTATTATCCCAGGTCAAAGTCGAGATAAAAATCCCAGGCTTCCTAGTTATCGACACCCCAGGGCACGAGGCATTCAGCAACCTGAGAAAAAGAGGTGGAAGCATCGCCGATATCGCAATTCTTGTTGTAGATGTTTTGAGGGGATTGGAGCAGCAGACCTATGAGTCCATCGAGATCCTAAGGCAGAGGAAGGTCCCCTTCGTTGTCGCTGTGAACAAAATTGACAAAATACCAGGGTGGAGGCCCGTGAAGGAGGCACCTCTGAGCATAAGCCTAAAAAACCAGGAGGAGCCGGTCGTCTACAAGCTGGAGGAGCTCCTCGCGTACATAATATCTCAATTCAGAGCTTTGGGATTCCAGGCCGACCGCTATGATAGAATCCGCGACTTCACGCGAACTGTCGCCTTGGTGCCGATCAGCGCCCTCACCGGCGAGGGTATTCCCGACCTGCTCATGGTTATGGCAGGGTTCTCGCAGAGATTCCTTCTGAAGCGCTTAATAGCCTCGGTAGCTCCGGCAAAGGGAGTAATCCTAGAAATAAAGGAGGAAGTGGGTTTAGGGACGACGGCCGCTGTAATAGTATACGATGGAGTTCTCCGCAAGGGGGATGTAATCGTTCTAGGAGGTCTGGAGAAGCCCATAGTAACCAGAGTAAAGCTCCTTCTCATGCCAAAGCCTCTGGATGAGATGAGATCCCCAGAGGACCGCTTCTTTGAAGTAGAGCAGGTGCAGGCTGCCGCTGGAGTGAAGCTTGTAGCAGACGGTCTTGAGGAGAGCATCGCAGGAGCACCTCTGTACGTCGTCCCCGAGGGGCATGCCGTGGAAGAGTACATCAAACTGGTACAGGAGGAGGTTTCATCCGTAAGGTTCCGCTACGACACGGTGGGCGTTATAGTCAAAGCTGACACCTTGGGGACTTTGGAGGCACTAGTCGGGTACCTGGCTAAGCTAGGTATACCTGTGAGAGCCGCTGATGTGGGTCCTGTGGCAAAAAGGGATGTTTTTGAGGCAAGTATCGTGAAGGAGAAGGACCCCTCACGCGCCGCCATTCTGGCTTTCAACGTAAAAGTATACCCTGATGCCAGGGAGGAGGCTAAGAAACTCGATATACCCATATTCACTGAAAGGATAATCTACAGGTTAGTTGAAGAATACCAGGACTGGTTTAACCAGGTCAAGGAAATGGAGAGGGAAAAACTTCTCAGCCAGATATCTCAACCCGTCGTTATTCAGATTCTACCGGGGTACGTATTCAGGAGGAGAGACCCAATAATAGTAGGAGTGAGAGTTGTTGCAGGTCGGCTGCGAAGCGGAATAAAACTCATCACGAGAGACGGGCGCGAGATCGGAGAGGTTATGCAGATACGTATGCATGATAAAGTTCTTGAGCAAGCAGAAGAGGGCTCGGAGGTGGCGATATCCATCAGGAGTAAGGCAATTGTGGGGAGACAGGTGGAAGAAGGTGATTACTTATACTCAGATATCCCGTTGAATGAGATAAATTTACTTCTCGAGAAGTACTCTAATCTTCTGACAAGCAATGAGGTCACATTTCTTAAAAAGCTATTAAAGTTCAAGCTGGGAATGAGCCGGGAGATAGAGTTCCCGTAGTAGCACTTCTCTCATTCCGGAAGTATCAGAGTTCCCAGATCCTCTCCCTCCACAGCTCTACGAATATTTTCGGCAGGATCTCCTTTAAAGATCCTCACGGCCAGCCTACCTCTTTGGATCACGCTCAGAGCAAGTTGATCCAGCAGTCTATAACCTCCAGCCCGCTGATAACCCCCGAATATACTGAGGAGCTCCGACGCAGTAGCTCTTCTGAGCAGCTTAGCATCGTGGAAAAGCTTAGGATCCTTGTCGTACACACCCTCTGTGTCCGTAGCTATGAAAAGCTCTCCTGAAAGGGCTTCTGCAGCTAGCGCGGCAGTAGTGGTTGTGGACTGGCCGGGCTGAAGACCGCCCATGAAAATTACGGGTAGTTCTGATGCCACTAACATCTGTAGTTCGTCTAGGGATGCTGGAACTACGGGGTATGCTCCATAGGTGGCTGAAAAGAGGAGTGCCGCATTTACCCGGGAGACCAAAATCCCTATCTGGTCAAGAGCTCCCTCGTTAATGCCTAGCTCCCTCCCGCAACTTATGTACTTTCGAGCAACTCTCCCTCCTCCCACAACCACTACCAGCTTGCGAGACCTAGAAAGCTCCTTCAGCACAGGGATAAGCGTTCGCACGTACTCCGTCCTAAGCTCCCCCTTTTCGTCGAAGAGCAAGCTGCCTCCGACCTTGAGTACGACGACTTTAGTCACAGCGGTACCGGAGCACTGTTTTTTTAAATGCGTGACTCCACCTCAACCCCAGGCTCGTAGTAGAGGTGAGAGACTACGTGAAAGAGGAACTAGAACGGCTAAAGCTTGAAAAGCTCGTCGAGGAGTTGAAACAGAAGAGAGGAAGAGGTACCGAACTTGTCTCATTGTATATACCCGCGGGTAGACCGATAGCAGACGTTCTCAACACGTTAAACCAGGAGTACGCAACCGCTACCAACATAAAGGACAGGACCACACGGCACCATGTTCTTGACGCGCTGGCAGCTATAATCAACCGGCTTAAGCTGTTCCGCGAAACTCCTCCTAACGGCCTCATAATTTTCGCTGGCTATGTAGCAGGTGATGTGCCAGGGAGGGAGAAAATGGAGATACACCTTCTAGAACCTCCGCAGAAGCTGGGAGTTTGGCTTTACCGCTGTGATTCTAGGTTCCACACGGAGATTCTAGAAGACATGATAAAAACTCGTGGAGCGTATGGTTTGATTGTAATTGAGCGCGGCGAAGCTGCCATAGGTATTCTGCGGGGTAAGTCTATAGAGGTTGTCGACGAGCTTACCTCAGGAATCCCGGGCAAGCATAGGGCTGGAGGGCAGTCTGCCAGAAGATTCGAGAGAATAATAGAGCAGATGGTGCACGAGTTCTATAAAAGAGTGGGTGAGCACGCCAACCGGATCTTCCTACCTATAAAGGACGAACTACTGGGGATCGTTATAGGCGGCCCCGGCCCCTCTAAGGAGGAATTCGCAGAGGGAGACTACCTGCATTATGAGCTGAAGGCCAAGATTATAGCGGTTATAGACACAGGTTATGGGGGTGAAGCAGGAATTTATGAGCTCATTGAGAGAGCGAAGGACATTCTCAAGGACACTCGACTGGTGAGGGAAAGGGAGGCTGTAAACCAGTTCCTCTACCACCTTGCACGCGATACTGGGCTAGCGGTTTACGGTGAGGAGGAAGTTAGGGCTGCTCTAAGCACAGGCGCTGTTGATAAGCTCTTGCTCTCTGAGGGTGTCTCAAAGTTACGGGTTAAGGCTTCTTGCCCTCAGTGCGGCTTCACCACGGAAGCCACGATAGATCCTCATGCAGATAGCCAGCATGAATTAAAATGCCCTAAATGCGGTGTACAGCTCCAGGTGGTTGAGGAGAAGCTTCTAGTGGAGGAGCTTGCAGAACTTGCAGAAAGGCACGGTACAGAAGTCGTACTAGTGTCGACTCAGACGAGTGAGGGTAAGGAGCTTCTCAGGACGTTCGGCGGTGTAGGAGCAATACTTCGGTACAAGGTACAGCGGTGAGATCGCAAATCCCACGGAAAAAGAGACTGGAAAAGCTGCTAAATAGCATCCCCGCACATCCCTCGCCTAAGGTAGAGCTAGAGCAGTACTCCACCCCCTCTACTCTCGTAGCCACTATACTCTGGATAGCGGAGTTCCACTACCATGATATATCGGGAAGAAGGGTTGTAGACCTCGGCTGTGGTACTGGAAGGCTGGGTTTAGGCGCTGCACTACTGGGCGCGGAGTATGTAGTCATGCTGGACATCGATGAGGAGTCCTTAAGAGTGGCTAAAATTTACTCGCAGGAGTTGAACCTCGACCGCGAGGTGGACTTTGTCGTATGTACAGTTGAAGAACTCCCCATAAGAGAGGGGAAGGTGTTTCATACAGCCCTCCAGAACCCTCCCTTTGGCGTCCATAGGAGAGGCATCGATATAGTTTTCGTGAAAGCTGCGCACAGAGTCGCTGAGGTTATCTACACGATACATAAAACCTCAACAGAAGAGTATGTGAAGAGAATCATCGAGGAGCTTGGTCGAAAAACCTCGGTACTTTTCAGGGAGAAGTTCTGCATCCCATACATGTTCAATTTTCACAGAAAGCGAAAGCACTGCTTTCTTGTTAGTGTGCTGCGGGTATCTTAGCCGGCTTCCCGGCAGCCTACGGCAAGCAATTTAAAGTTCAAGCTACTACGCAGCAGGGTACAGGTAGTGGCAAAAAGTCAAAGACAAGAAGAGAAGCTGGCAACCCCTGGGGAGCAACTGGGGTTTGAGGAGGAATTCGCAGCGGGAATGAACACGTACGTAGACCACAGTACAGGAGAGCTCCGAGCAAAGGTTATTGGAGTCATCGTCAGGGATTGGAGAAGCAGAACTCTAACTGTTAAACCCGTGAAAATAACTAAATACTCAGTAAAACCCGGTGATATTGTACATGCTGTCGTCACAGGTTTTAAAGATTCCCTAATAATAATGCAAATATTCTATATCGAGAATAAGAAAACTCAGCTACTTACACCTATCACTGGTATACTGCCTGCAGCCAACATAAGTAGCTGGAGAGCATCTCCTTACAAAGATGTGTTCGGCTATGGCGATATTGTGAGAGTAGTCATAGTGGAAGAAGCTGGTCCTCCATACCTGCTATCGACGAAGGGTAGAGAATTTGGTGTACTGCTAGCGAGGTGCCCTAGATGCCTTACACCCATGGTGAGGCGTGGAGGAGTATTGCTGTGCCCGCATTGTAGGGCAAAAGCTAAGCGCAAAATAAGCTCTAGGTACGCTAAGATGAGGTGAGGCAAACTGAGGGGAGTGACACTAACGCTCTCTTTTACCTCATCAGAGGAGGCTGTTAGGTTTCTTGAAGCCCTCACAAAGGTGCTTAGAGGTAAAGTAATCCTAGGTGAAGTTAAAGTAGACAAGGTCAAGATATTCATTCCATACTCTGAGGACTACCAGGAGACTGTGAGAAAGGTTAAACTTCTCTACATGGAGGTGCGCGGCAGCTCGAGAGTAGGGTTAAGACGTTATGACCCAGTAACAATACTATCCGTAGCTAACCTAGAGATAGCCATCCCCTTACAGGCTCTCGTAGATGCACTAAGGCTCTCCGGGCGTAAAGCGAGTATGGAGGGCGCAACCATAGTGACGGATGCAAGCTTCAACGAAATAGTGCGTCTGGCGGAGAAGCTGTCTCTGCACTACAGCGAGGCTGTTAGGACCGGGCTGCCCGCTCCTCTACGTAGATTTGTCGCGGCTGCAGCTGCATGCTCAAACTTGAGCGTCCAGAAGATACTAGACATACTGGAACAGAAGGGGCTTATCAAACGTGGTGACGGCATCCTACCGGCTTCGACCCTGGAAGCTATATATCGCGAGTTGGAGAAGATGGTTTCCACCGGTTCAGGTCAGTGAGCCTCAGGTACAACTTCTCAAGAGGGTCCACGTGAGGCTCTGCCACGATGAGTTCAATGTGAGTGTGAGAAGGTCTTATTGATACTGTTTGAGAATACTCCAGACTCAGCTCCCTCTGACCATCAACCACTACATAAGCGGGGTGTCTTTCTACTTTAATCGAGACCGAGGAGTCGTAGATTACGAGGGGTTTTAAAAGGCTAGAAAGCCCTCCTGCGAAGACTATTTCCAGCATGGGTTTATCCAGGTTCAGCAGTATCGGACCTCCATAGGAGAGGGCATGTGCCGTACTTCCGGCAGGTGTAGATACTATTACTCCATCACTCCTGGCTTTGAACATTTCCATATCATTCACATATAAACTGTACTCAATCAGTTTCCCACGTAAACCCCAGATGCTTACCTCATTCAGAAAAAGACCTCTGTGCTCACCTAGTGAGAACTCGCCCAGCAAGACTTTTCTCACTGAGTACAGACCCTTTACTACGTTATCTAACACCTTTACATAGTCCTCGGCTTTATGAGGCAGCAGGTAGCCTAGGCTATCCACGGTGAACCCAACTATCGGTGGTAATTTGGCTCCACTTCTTTGAACAGCCTGTAGAAGAGTACCATCCCCTCCTACAATTACCGCTAAATCGGTTTGCCACGCCTCATGCTCGGATAGCTGAGGCAGGGACACACTATGGTGGAGTATGGGGTCCACATAGACCTCTATATTTTTTCTCTGCAAGTACTCGGCGATTTTTCTTCCCCAATTTCCAGCTGTTGAATCTCTACCTCGAACCTTTACCCAGACTTTGGTATGCACACGTACGCACACCCCAGGGGCGGAAGAATGTGCTTAATATTATTTATAGTTAGCAACTCAATGCGTACATCGTAGACCTTACGAGCGCTAGCGCGTACTCCGGGAAATTCTTCTGAGGTACTCACTGAGGGGCTCCCTTATGACAATACCCCTGCCTGAAACTATATCGAAAATGTACTTGCTTGGTCTAACAGGCGCCCATCTAGCCTTCCTTAGGTACATGATTCTCTCCACATTGCCGTATATCTCCTCTATACCTAACACGATTATGCCTGATGCCAGGAACTCCTCTACACCAAACCTGCTAAGCTTCGAGCTTCCTGTGGGTATTTCGCTTGTCATTATTGTTGTAAGCTCTCCAGTTTTCTCGATCGCAAAGACCATCTCGCGTAAAAACTCTCTTGCATACAGGACATCCTCTTCTTTACCTCCATATACCAGAGGGGCTATTGGATCTATCACTAACCTCTTGGCATTGATTTTTCTAGCCGCTGCGAGTATCTGCTCAATGATGTATCTGGGCTCGATGTGTTTCCTCTCATCCCTCAAGTAGATCTTGCTAAAGTGAGTCCGCATATCCAGAAACATTAGTCTACGCGATGATATGAGGTCGCCCAGGTCCCAGCCGAAAAGTCTCAGCCCCCTTAGCAGCTGGTTGGTGGGTTCGTCTATTGCTATGTATAAACCCGGCTCGCCGATGAGCGCGCCGTGAATCAGGAACTGTATGGAAAATATTGTTTTGCCGCAGCCAGCCTCACCTGCTACAAGGTATGTCTTACCTCTTAGGAATCCGCCGCCCAGAATCTCGTCGAGCCCCGGAATACCTGTTGGAGCAAAAAGGTCCGTGCTTTGCAGGGCGAGTCCCTGCTTGTACTGCAGTGTGGGATAGGGAGAGGGGGGGGTCTCCGGCACGACCGTCTCTCCGTAAGGGTAGTTTATCGAGGAGGTGCTCTCTTGCTGGAGAGGCAGTGCTTGCTGTACCGGCTGCGGTAGTTGCTCTACCGCACTTTCTGGTTTCTGTTCGGGTGGTGACAGGGTTCTGCACGGAGGTGATAAGGGGTCTTCGACGCGCGTCTTCAGCTTGAGACAGTACGACCTGGGAGAGATAAAGAGGGGGCATTCGAGGCACGACCTGCGCGACATCATACAGCACTCATCTTTTCTGGAATTTAGAAAACAGTCATATAAAAACGGTGCGTGCAAAATCCGCTGAGTAATCTACCCGTACTCGAGATCTGAAGCTGCTGCGGGGTGCTGCTGTGATACGACTTTCATCGAAGCACATATTGCTCCCAGCGCCCTTAGCACCGAGTTGAGAGAGGCCCTTAAAGATGAGATATCTCGGCTGCGAATAATTATTCTCAGTGCGAGCGATGGCTCGCGAATAACCTCTATTCCAGATCTGTGCCTAGGCGTAGGTTCGGACTCAGGCTTAAAAGCTGCGTACAAAGCGTCGAGGATCGCGGGCTCTACTCCGCTGATTTCGATCTCGACCTGGAGCATCAGGCTTCGCAGAGTATCTGGGGTAGTAAATAGCCTGCTGCAGGACTCTCCTGGTTCTTTTCAGAAACTAGACATTAAGGGTTTCAAGTAGGTGTAATAAACCTCCTTACGAGAATTTTGAGACCTAGATCCGCGGAACCCTCTAGGAACTTTAGAACGTAGGCAAAGTTCTCCTTGCCTACAAGCTCCACGAGAAGAAGCCTGCGACCCTCAAAGCCGGGACTACTAGGATCAAACCCGCCTACGTAGGGGTAATTCAGCGCGACAGCGAGCTCCTCTGCAAAGTCAGAGTAGCCTTCGGTCGATACGATGAAGAGGGGAGCCCTCGGCCTCTTTATCGACCGAAGCTTCTCAGGGAAAACTACCCCTCTTAGCCAGATTACAAGCAGCAGCGATGGTTCTTCCCGAGAAATGTCGTAAAAAAGAAGCTTGCCGGGATTGCCGTGTAACCCTCTACCTACAAGCACGAGCCTGCGAGCGCCTAACCCTTTCGAGAGCAGTACGAGCTCTTGAAAACTCGAGCCACCCCTGTTAATTCTTCTCGCAGACCATAGCGCAAAACTCAGCTCTCTAGCCAACCTACGTACAGGTGGTGTTGGATGACGAGACGTTGAGACCACTAATTCGACACTCATATTTGTCCAGAACCCTACTTCACACCTAAAGCTTTACATCTCTCCTCGTAGTACCAACAGGGTCGTAGAGCACCTTGCTGCGTGGGGTGCGTCCAATAATCCCCATAAAAAATTAAACCCCCTTTTTGAAGTCTCCGTGGGAGAGGGCCCGTAGCGCAGTCAGGAAGCGCGGCGACCCTTGAGAGGGCCGTAAGCCTTCTAGGCCCGCTGCGAGGCGAGCCGCAGGTCCCGGGTTCAAGTCCCGGCGGGCCCGCCATGCACTGCATCCAGGTAAGCATAAAACGTTTCATACACGTTTGTTTTCTCCATGTTGAAGGTGAAGCCATGGCAGAGGATGTGAAGAAGTGCATGGTGAGTCTTGCGGAGTATATTTCGAAGATCGCCGAGGAAATAGACTCCGAGAGTGTGAACCGCTTTCTGAAAATATTAACGGCAGCGCTTGCAAATAAGAGGAAAATACTGGTAGTGGGAGCAGGTAGGAGCGGACTTGTTGCAAAAGCATTTGCTATGCGTTTAATGCATCTAGGCTTCAATGTCTATGTAGTTGGTGAAACGATCACACCTTCAATAAGTGAGGGTGATGTCTTGATAGCTGTCTCCGGCTCGGGAAGCACGCAAGTTGTCATCTCAGTAGCTTCTGCTGCAAAAAGCGTTAAGGCAACTGTTATCGCAATAACATCTTTTGAGGACTCCCCTCTCGCGAAAATAAGCGACCATGTAGTGAAGATCCCAGGACGCACGAAGGTTGCGGTGGAAACTGACTACTTCGCTAGGCAGGTTCTGGGGCTTTACGAGCCCATAGCTCCCTTGGGTACACTTTTTGAAGATGCTGCGTTACTCTTCTTTGATGGCGTGATAGTTGCCCTGATGAATATACTGGGCCTAGAGGAAAAGGATCTTAAGGAAAAACATGCAAACGTGGAGTTCGTATAGTGTAGGGAGAACAATAAAGCATTTTTCACGCATGCTCATTTCCCCTATGCATACTGTCCATTGATATATTCTTAAAACAGTTTAAGGCTTTAAGAATAACTTAATAAATGAGTCAGTATATTTAAATTAAGATATTACTAAAAACCAAAACGTTTATCATGTCTATTATGCATTTGAAACGCTACGGAGGTTATTCAACCAGTCTTTACAGAAAAAGAGTATTCCTAAAAAAGATGAAAAGCACCTTCAGGTAAAATATATAAGGCTTCAGGAAACGGCAAACAGCCTCGGCTTCGAGGACTTAATGAACACTAAACATCCAGCCTACGCGGGACACGCGCCGCGTTAAGGTTTATATCCACACTACCTCTTCCCCTTTTCTCCGGGGGCCGTAGTCCAGCCTGGTAGGATAGTGGCGGTTTCCCTAAAGCCTGGCTTGGGCCCAGGTGGAGGGTGCTCGGGCTGTGGGCGCCCGCCGAATCCCGGGTTCAAATCCCGGCGGCCCCACCATACCACTCGTTAAAGCGGTCTTGTGTCTGACAAGGTAGTACGAATTAATGGTGCGGGGGCCGGGATTCGAACCCGGGAAGGCCAACGCCAGCGGATCTTGAGTTCGGCGCTAGACCACGTGTCCGCCCCCTTTAACCTGGCTCGGGCACCCCCGCCCTCTTTTAATACACAGCGAGAGCTTTTAAAGTTCGCGCGGGAGAAACTGCGCGTGGTAAAAGCCTAAAACTGCGATTTCAGCTTTATAAGTGAGCTAGACAGTGGCGCCTCAGAGACTCCTAGCGCTACTAAATCCTTACAAGAAACTGAGGCGAGGCCAGGCTCTTCTAGCCGAGAAAGTCTGCGAGGCTTTTCTTGAGTCGAAAGTGCTGGCTGCTCAGTGGCCGCCGGGTGTAGGGAAAACTCTCGCTGTGCTGCTGGGTGCGCTTGAGGCGGGAGCGCCTAAGGTGATTTACCTGGCTAGGACTCGCTCGCAATTTCAGGCGCCGCTGAGAGAGTCGCTTGCACTGCTTAGCAGTGGAGTCTCTATGCCCACGGTTGCTCTCGTGAACAAGATGGACCTCTGCCTTCTGAGGAAAGACCCCTCCATAGGCTACTCGGAGTTTCTGAAGCTCTGTAAGGCGAAAAGGGCTGCTGGTTTGTGCCCCTTTAATAGATCAGCTACACTCTCAGACGGCTTCTCGATTTTAGACGAGACAAGCCTCAGGGAATTGGGGCTGCGGAAACGAGCGTGCCCCTTCCAAATTGCCTGGAGCCTGCTTAGTCGTGCAAGGCTCATAGTCGCATCATATCCTTACCTCTTTGACACCGAGCTGCTGAAGTACTTTATAGATCACAGCGGGGTAGACCTCGGAGAAGTACTGCTAGTTGTCGATGAGGCACATAACCTTCCAAAACAGATCAGCGAGGTTTCGAGAAGAGTTCTTGGAGAACAATCTCTTATTCAGGCGCGCCGCGAGCTCGCAAAGATAGGATTCAGGGGGATTTCAGACATTACAGGTGCTGCAAGAGTTATAGATGGCCTTCTAGCTCTGCTGAGAAGGTACTCACGGGTGCAGGCTGAGGCCAGGATCGAGGGTTCAGAGCTAGAGGGGGTGGGGGTTTTCTCCCGCGAGTTCATAGCACTAGCAACTTTATATGAGAGGGAGACGGGGACTTCTTCGAGCCTTTGGAGAGTGGCTGAATTTCTCTCCTCTGTCGAAAAGATGGGGCCCGAGCATCTTCTCTATGTAACTTCTAGGGAGGGAGAGAGGCAGTTCCACCTAGTACTGGTTAATCCAGCTAGGGTAGCTAGGAGGGTTTTTGAGAGAGTCCGCTCATCCGTACTTATGTCTGCGACCCTCCCACCACGCGAATACCTTGTTGCCACTCTGGGCTTGGATAAGGAGCGTCTGGAGACAGTTGTATACCCGTACTTGTGGGGTAGTAGAGTGCAGGTAATAGTCGCTAAGGGGATTTCCTCAAGGTATTCCAGCAGGGATGAAAATACCTTCAAGCTGTACGGCTATCTCATCGACAAGATGTATGCTCGAGCTGTCGCCGAGAGGGGGCGTGCTAGAGCTTTAGTGGTTTTTCCGTCGTACTCGTTCCTTGTCAACGTCCACCCGTACATCAGGTCTCAGCCTAAAATAAGGGAGAGGCCCGATACGCGCCTGGAGGAACTCCTTGAAAAAGTGGAGGGGCTGCATAGCTTTCTCCTCTTGGTGGTGGCATGGGGGAAGTTTAGCGAAGGCATAGAGCTCAGATCACTAGGCAAGAGCTCGGTGGACATAGTAATTGTGGCGGGGCTTCCAATGCCTGAACCCTCCTTAGAGAACATCGCGTTCATGGAGAGGTTGCGCGAGCATCTCAGCGATGAAGAAAGAGCCTGGGAACACACATTCCTTTACCCAGCGCTCTTCCGGGTGATGCAGGCTATAGGCCGAGGACTCCGCACGGAGGAAGATACTGTACAAGCATACATTCTCGATGAAAGGATACTGGAAAGAGGTCGAGATTACCTGGAGAGCGCAGGGCTTTCGCTCGCAGTTGTAGAGGTTGCAGACCTCCTCGCGTAAACTCCTCTCAAGGCCTCCGGCGCGATCGAGAAAGCTTTATATAGAAGTGATAATGTGCCTAGGACGGTGAAGCTATGGCCGCAATAGGGCAGATAGGCGGAGTACCCGTACTGATACTTAAGGAGGGCTCCACCAGGCAGACTGGGCGTGAGGCGATAAGCTTGAACATAATGGTCGCCAGAGCTATTGCTGAGACTATCAAGACGACCTTAGGCCCCAAGGGCATGGACAAAATGCTTATTGACACTCTCGGAGATATAACGATCTCTAACGACGGTGCAACGATTCTCGACGAGATGGACGTTCAGCACCCAATAGCCAAGCTGATGGTGGAAGTCTCTAAGGCGCAGGACAAAGAGGTGGGCGATGGGACTACAACCGCTGTTGTCCTCACTGGAGAGCTCCTCAAAGAGGCTGAGAAGCTTCTGGACAAGAACATTCACCCGACAATTATAGCGAGCGGCTACAAGAAGGCTCTGGAGAAGGCTCAGGAGGTCATAAGGGCTAAAGCCATTAAGGTGAGCCTAGACGACGAGGAGACGCTGAAGAAAGTTGCTATGACTGCTATGCGCAGCAAGGCGGTTGCTGCGCTAAGAGATTACTTCGCAGACATAGCTGTTAAGGCTGTGAAGCAAGTTGCCGAGTTTGTCGATGGCGAGATAAGAGTGGATGTCGACAACATCCAGATTATTAAGAAGAAAGGTGGCTCCTTCCTAGACACTCAGCTGGTCTATGGTATTGTCGTAGACAAGGAGGTTGTGCACCCTGCGATGCCTAAGCGTGTGGAGAATGCTGGGATTGCTCTGCTCGACGCCCCCCTCGAGATAGAGAAGACAGAGATAGACGCCGAGATCAGGATCTCCTCTCCCGAGCAGATGCACCAGTTCCTAGAGGAGGAAGAGAGGATCCTGAGGGAAATGGTGGAGAAGATTAAGGAGGCTGGTGCGAGTGTGGTGTTTTGCCAGAAGGGGATTGATGATGTGGCTCAGTACTACTTGGCGAAGGCTGGGATTCTGGCTGTGAGGCGTGTGAAGAAGAGTGA
>Ga0105158_1000055_pt1 | contig 51471 bp, 44 predicted proteins | sample LHCtaG_FD_81567 | JGI IMG/M metagenome (GOLD analysis project Ga0105158, IMG submission 81567) | Hot spring microbial communities from Little Hot Creek, USA to study Microbial Dark Matter (Phase II) - LHC4sed_matched | ecosystem: Environmental > Aquatic > Thermal springs > Hot (42-90C) >...
GGCGGCTGTCCTCGCCTTTCTGAATACTTCCCTTATAGCCCTCTCGCTCTCCCCCACCCACTTACTCAGCAGCTCAGGCCCCTTCACACTAATAAAGTTAGCCTCAGACATGGTGGCTACAGCCTTCGCTATGAGGGTCTTGCCGCAACCCGGGGGACCGTAGAGGAGGACACCCTTAGGCGGCTCTATGCCCATCCTCTCGAAGGCCTCGGGCATCTTGAGTGGCCATTCTACAGCCTCGCGAACCTGCTGCTTGACTTCTTCGAGTCCTCCTATGTCCTCCCACCTTATATTTGGGATCTCTACGAGAACCTCGCGTATTGCAGAGGGCTGTATCTCCTTGAGTGCCTCCATGAAGTCCTGCTGCGTTACTACCATGCCCTCGAGGATCTCTGTTGGTATTGTTTCCTCGTCGAGGTCTATTTGAGGCAGATATCTCCTGAGGGCCTTCATAGCTGCCTCCCTGCATAAGGCTTCAAGGTCTGCCCCCACGAAGCCATGTGTCGAGGCGGCGAGCTGGTAAAGGTCTACGTCGTCCGCAAGTGGCATGCCTCGGGCATGTATCTGAAGTATCTCAAATCTTCCTTGCTTGTCAGGCACGCTGATCTCGATCTCCCTGTCAAATCTGCCTGGGCGGCGCAGAGCTGGGTCAAGGGCGTTAGGGCGGTTAGTGGCACCGATAACTATGACTCGCCCCCTAGACTTCAAGCCGTCCATCAGTGCTAAGAGCTGAGCCACTATTCTCCTTTCAACCTCACCGGTTACCTCCTCTCTCTTTGGAGCTATGCTGTCCAGTTCGTCCAAGAATATTATGCTCGGTGCGTTTTCCTCCGCCTCTTGGAACACTTCCCTAAGACGCTTCTCAGACTCGCCGTAGAACTTACTCATTATCTCTGGACCGTTTATTGAGATGAAATGTGCGTCAGCCTCGTTGGCTACAGCCTTCGCTATGAGGGTCTTGCCGCAACCCGGGGGACCGTAGAGGAGGACACCCTTAGGCGGCTCTATGCCGAGGCGCTTAAAGAGCTCGGGGTGTTTCAATGGGAGCTCTATCATCTCTCGCACCTTCTGTATCTCCTCATGTAGTCCCCCTATGTCCTCATAGGTTACCTGTGAGGTTCCGACAGATATCTCGCTGGCGGGCTTCTCTGAAATGTGGAGAACTGTTTGGGGCTTGATTACAACTATCCCCTTAGGGTTCGTCTTAACCACGATAAACACTATTGCCCTACTCAGGACGCTTACGTGGATCATGTCGCCCTCAACCACGGGCTGACCAACAAGCTTGCTCTTAACAAACCTCTCAAACCGGTTCTCAACGGGAAACTGGACGCTTGGAGGAGCCAAGGTCACGGACTTGGCATACTGCTCCTTAGCCTTCACGACGGTGACCTTTTCCCCCAGCGTCACGTTAGCGTTCTTCCTAATATAGCCGTCCATCCTTATTATGTCCTTTCCCTCATCTTCAGGGTAAGCCGGCCAAGCTATGGCGGCAGTCACACGCTTACCCCTAATTTCAACTATGTCCCCTGTGTGAATCCCCAGCATCTTCATTACTTCACTATCGATACGCACTATCGACCTGCCAACATCCCGCTTCTGTGCTTCTTCAACACGCAACTGGGCTTCCACCGGCTTCCCCCCAAAACCAAAAACTACGTTGCAATTACTCTCATATAGCTTCTTCAATTAAAAGGGAAAAGAAGGACTGTATAAAAGCTTTCCTAACAGTGAAAGACGGGGCGATGCATCACAAGGCTCCTCTAGAGAAAGAGCCAATTCGCCAAGAAGCATATGGCAATGCTTTTAAATTCTCCCTCCGAAAATACCCACAGCTAAATGCTTAACGGAGGAAAAATTTTTGGGAAAGGTGCGGCCAACATACGTTAAAAGAATCGCACGGCAGATCATGGCCGAGTATGAACAACTGGTAACGGACAACTTCGAAGAAAACAAGAAGCTTTTAAACGAGATATTTAAGGGGAAATCGAAGAGGCTGCGCAACAAGGTCGCAGGCTACCTTGTCAGGCTAGTGAAGCTTGGACGCGAAGAGTACGTGATTCCAACGGCAGAAGAAAGGAGAAGTGAAGAGGAATACGAAAAAGAAATACGGAAATATGAGGAAGAAGCCGGACAAGCAGAGATCACAGAGGAAATAAGAGAGGAAGCCATGGAAGAAGACTTTGAGGATGAAGAATCTGAGGAAGAAGGAGAGGAGCAGGAAGCCTAGCGGAAAAGCTGCGTCCTTCGCCGCCGCTTTCTCTTATCATTCAGAATGTTACTTAGTTACCGTAGAGGCTAAAGGAGCTCGGCGGGAAAGATGGTTTTAACCATGAATTTTAATTTGTTGAATTATTTAAATTCATCAACTGTCTTTACGAGTACTTATTCAATATTCGAGGGAGGATGTCTTTCTAATACAATGCCACCAGTCTGGCGTCCAAAGAAATGAAAACTAGTCCTTGTGGGAAATGCTAAGAAGACCGAACAAATAATCCATCAAGCTGCGGATAGGTTGAGAATCAAGGTTCCCGAATTAGCCATTGACCATATTTATATCCGCCTACTAATCAAGTACACAAGATTGCGATGAGGACTTATTTTGCGAAAGCTCAAAATCTCCTATTCCCTGAGCCGATGAAGCTACCATCGCTCTGCGCGGGCCCACGGCTACTACGTCTCAACGATAGGCGGAAAAACCTGTTGATCTGTTTAGAGGCAAATTAGGCGCCCGTTGCTAACAGATGTCCCAGAAAAGGAATTAAAAAATGAGATTATGTACGATCGCCTCTTTTCATTTTTATGTTTCGATTGTACTACAGCGTGGCCGTTTAAGTGACGTCTATTTTTTCGGGAGAGAATCCGACGGATATGAGGAAATCTCTGGCCTTGTACCTGTGATCCCCTTGTAGTTCTATTCGTCCATCCTTAAACGTGCCACCACATGCACAATGAGCCTTCAGCTTCGCCGCCAACTCTTCCAAGTTAACTTCCCTGTCGTCCATTCCTTCTATTATAGTGACTTCTCTACCCCATTTTCTCTTCTCAACTCTCACTTTGACTCTTTGCTCTTCTTTGCCGATCTCTTGGCACACACAGATATCTTTGGGCAATCCACATACGGGACATATTTGGTGCGCCATCAGTACACCATTCCAGTTTTTCAGCAATTCCTTATTTACTTAGGGAAGTGGGGTATTATTAATGTTGTGGTTTCCACCTTGGTTGTACCTCTAAGGTTAAGTGTTACCCCATGCTTCCTCAACCTCTTCCGACGTCAGCTTCCTAAGCTTCCTGTCACTTTTCCCTATTACTGCTACTTCAACTTGGTCCTGACTGAGCTTGTCGACTGCTGCTTTAAGTGCCTTCAGAACCAGCTTCACCCCCTCCGCGACGGTCATATCCCTCCTGTACTCCTTCTCTAGGACTTCCATGGCTTTCTGCTCGTTCTCACCTATAACAGTCGCCATGTAGCCTACAGCGGCACCACTGGTATCGAGAACCATGACTTCAGCCTCACCATCATCGGCGACTCCCCCTATTATAAGGGAGCAGCCGAAGGGTCTCACTCCTCCGAACTGCGTGTACTGCTGCATGGTGAGCGACAGCCGCCTAGCTATGTACGAAGGCCTAGCTCCCTCTCCATACGTCATCCTGTACCGTTGCGCTACACGCCTTGCCAGATCGGTTAGAATCCTCGAATCGGACATGTATCCTGCACCTACTATGCCCATATGTTCATCGATCATCAGTACTTTCTCGTAGTCTTCGAGTAGTTTTTCATGCTTTCTTTTGACGCCTGCGAGAATGACGCCGTCGGCAGCTTTCATCCCGACCGCTGGCGCTCCTCTTCTCACAGCGCTCTTAGAATACTCAACTTGAAATATTCTTCCGTCGGGGGAAAACATGGCAATTGTCTTATCATACTCGGATACTTCCGGAAGCTCCAAGCTTTCTCACCTTCATCGTCTACCATTTTCTTAATTCTATGCTTAAAAGAATATCTCTGGGCTCGGACTGGGATTGCAAGCTTACCGGTTAGTGAGACTGATAACACTGATGTAACACTAAAATTTTTTTGATGCTTGTTCCGTTGTCTGTTGGGTTGTAAACGGTTTCCGCTTCAGTTTTCTGCCCGGGGGAAAGGTGATTTTTTGAGGCTGCTTGAAGAGTACGCGTGCTCTATCTGTGGGCAAAGGGAGGCCGGCTATTACTGCAACTCATACTCCATCACTTTTTGTCCTTCTTGTGCAAAGAGGATAAACGTCGGCTATTATGTCTGCGAGCGGTGTGGCTCGGCTCAGTACTTCGACGCGAAATCAGGTCTTCCCGATGTTTGCGGTATATGCGGCCATGAGTCGTTCAGGATGGGCGTTAGGAGACTCGTCGTCTGCCCCCGCTGCTCGTCGGAGAAGGTCGTAGACTTAGCTAAGAAGAGAGAGGAGCAATCCGCCCGCCTTAGCTCCATAACTAAATCCCTTATCTCGGTGTCATCGCTGATGCTTAACGTGGCTAACTCGGCCTCGAAGGCGAAGTCCCGCCTACTTAACCTAAGGAAAATGGGTTTCCTCCATAATCCTCACCTTGAAGAGGATGTTCTGGGAGTCTACGAGGCTCTCTCCGCCCTTAAGGTCAAGGCCATCTCAATGGCGGAAAGGATAATCAACGGCGTCGCCTTTAAGGCGGCCTTCCTTATTAGGGAGTGGTCCCCCCGAAACATAAGAGAGATAGAGGTTTGCTTCGAGCAAATTGAGGGGGCGCTGAAAAGCTACAGGCAGCTGGTGGAGGAAGAATGCAAGGGTTTAGAGGAAAGACTGAAGGATATCTCCTCGGTTCTAGATTACATCGACTTTCACAGGAAGTTTTTCGAGGAGCACAAAAAGCTCCTTGCCATCGAGGCGTCAGAGAAGCCTGTCTGCGCGCTCCCCCACGTAAAGTACGTCGGCAGCTCATACCTCTCCTCAGATAAGGGGAGGGGTATCCTATTCCTCACAACTGAGAGAATTATCTTCCTGAAGAAGGAAGGCATTCTGAGGCGCTCCTTCAAGAAGCACTTTTCCCTCCTGCTGAACGGCGTCGAGCTAAAGGTGAAGCGAGGCCTACGTAACTCCTTCATGCTAAAAACAGACAAAGGCATGGTGTACTTCACCGCTCCACGCCATGTTCTGGAAAACGTCGAGGCATACTTCATGTTAGCTAAGAACTTCTCGGCGAACTCTCAGTCGGATCGCTCCCTAATACTTAAACTTGAAAGCACCACAATGGGACTAAGCGACTTCAAAAGGTCGATCGTCTTCCTAATAGATTCAGCTCTAAAAATGGGCGAAGAGGGTGCGAGGAGCACTGCTACTCCCCGGCAGCCCCCTCCAACTGCCCGCCCTCCCCCTCCTCCCCCCCGCCGCCCCGCTTCATTGCCGCGGCACCATGATGCCCTAATAAGCCTTGAGAAAAAGAAGTACGCCGTCGAGCAGAACCTTAAGAGGCTTAAGGAACTATGGGATGAAGGCGAAATATCCCTAGAGGAGTACCTTAAAATGTCGAGGAAACTTGAAAGCGACTTATACGAGTTAAAAACGAAGATTCAGGAGCTGAAAAACGAGTAAATTCAGCCATCGGACTCCGGCAGCCCTTCCATGTAATTTATTCATTCCAAATAGAAGCAACGTTGACACTGCAGGCTCGTTAATCAATGATGATTTAAGGCTTCCCCTACTTTTCTGGTAGGCAGGTCACTCTTTTTCTTCTACTTTTTTCTCTTCTTCGTCGAGCTCTCTTTTGGCTTTTTCCAGCTCTTCTAGAAGACGGCTTTTCTCCGGCACGGGCGCCTCTGCCGGCACCTCAGGCTCCTTGGTGCCTTCAAGCGCTATCTCCGCCTCAAGCTTGTCGAGCTCCGCTGAAATGTCCACTCCCTCCACGCCCGTTCTTGGGGGAGATGAGAGTATCTCGCCGCTTCTGTCTATCTCCTCCATCATATGCTCATGTTGCACCATCATCTCCATTATGTCATCCGAGCTCGCAACTTTCATGATGCTCTCCATCAACTTGCCCGCAGTCTCGATGCTATTCTTAACCTGAATTATGTCGTTGGCTTGCGTTATGGCAAAGAGGCGTGCCTCAAGGTTCTCTATGAACCCCGCGTACCTGTTGAGCGCACCACGGTAAAAAAGGTACCTTCTCAAAGCTAGCTCGGCCCCTTTCCTGTCCCCCGCTTTGAGGTAAGCCTTAGCGGCTTCTCTGGCCCTAACAGCCTGCTGTTCATACCCCTTCGACTTCACGATCAAGTTATTAATAGTAGCCCTTATCTCGCTGATCGCCTGATCCCTCGTCTTGGGCTTCTTGCCGAACAACTTATCCTTGAAGCTCATATAGAAGCGCCTCCCTTCAACATTAAAATTTTCACGCTACACGCTATTAAACCTCTCCCTTAAGGCATGTTAAACCTCAGCAATTCCGTGAGCAGCACCGCATAATAAGCATCACCCAAGTGGAAGAGCTCCCTCCACCCAAAGCTTTCTATTAGGACGCGTAAGGTAGGATCCGCGGTCGCTCCGGCAAGAATGAGCCGAGAACTGCCGTGAGTAGCGAAACCCGGCACGAACCCAACCTTTTCACCCACAGAGCCCCCTCATAACCCTTGCAACCTATTCTTCAACTCCTCTATTTTTTTGAACGCTTTCCTCTTAAGGAAAAGGTATTCCTCCTCGGTCATCCTCCCAAGCGAATAGTACTCGTGGAGGCTCTGAAGATACTTCTGGATTCTTTGGATCTTGGCCGCCGCCTCTTCCGGCGAAATTCTCTCCTCCCTCACCCCGCCCTCATCCTCCCTCTCCTCCTTCCCTGCCCCTCCTCCTCTTTCCTCAACTTTTCTTTCCACTTTTACCTCTGAGGGCTTCTTTTCAGGCTTCATCCTCGGTGGAGGCGGCGTCCAATCTTCCACTCCTGCTTCACGCAGCACGCCCTCCACAGCGTCCCTCGCCTTTACCGCAGCATCCTTACTGAGTGCAGTCGTCTCCACGGCGACCAGCGTAGCGTCGCCACCCAGCGCCAAGGCCACGGCTAGCTTTACATCGCCTTTCTCCGCTAGCACCACGAATGCTTCCTCATAATGCTCCGACAAGGTCCACCCCTGAGCCGTCAATCTTTCCCTTAAAATACCCAGAACCCTTCCGGGACTCGCCTTCACAGCCATCTGGAAACCTGCGGCCTCCGTCCTCGGTGACTGGTAAACGTGCTCGTGGAACCTGTACCTTATAAGTCTCGAAAGATAGTCGAGCGCTAGGTCTCGCGGAGCCTCGATGACAGTCAACGCCAACTCCTCAGCGGGAGCCTCACTTTTAGTAGAAGTCAGCTCCACCGAGGTTTCGCCTAAGCCCTCAGCGGCTCCTTCTTCCACTAGGACTTCCTCAGCCCTAGCTTCCTCTCTTTCCGTCTTAACGCGGGGGGTTGCCTCCCTCCCCGCGTGTCTGCTCAGCCGGGGTCTAACCTTAACGGCGAACGTTCTACCCGTCTCCACAGCCCCATCCGAGACAATTGTAACGCCAGCTGGGAGCCTGCGCACAGCGTCCCCTGTAAGTTCGCCCGGAACAGTGTTGGGCGCCCTTCTTGTGAACGCCTCTATGTCTAATTCAAAGACAAGCCGGTGGGCTAAGACCACATCCACCTGTGATAAGATTTGGTCGCTGGTAGCTGAGGGCTGCTGCGTCGCTAAGACCAGAGCGCAGCCCGGCATCCTTCCAAGCCTCGCGTACTCTATTAACGGCTTCGAGGCAGCGGTTTCGCCTTTAGCTGGAACTAAGACGTGTGCCTCGTCCACCATTAGCCACGTGACGGGGATAGCTTCACCTCCCCCCTCTTTCCCCGCCTTCTCGACTCTCGCCTGCATCATCCTCCTCTCAAGTATCTTCCTCGCCAAGAGCCCTGTTACGAGGCCACGTAGCCCCTCCCCGGCAAGCGCACTAACATCTACAACGGTCACCGTATCCGGCTTCACCAGCTCCTCGAGCGGGGTTCCCTCGCTTGAGAAGAGACCCCACTCTTTGGCTGCCAGTAGCCGTGAAACGACAGCCCTCCTAGTGTCCGCCCTGAATCCCGTCTCGCGGGACTGAATATCCTTCGATTTCTCGATGCACCTAACTATATCATCCACGGAGTAGTTGTCCCCCTTCCCTTCAATGGGGACCTCCTTGTCCTCCGTCAGAGCGACGTACCCCTCTCTCACCTGAATAAGCGCCTTCTCGAGCAGTAGCCCTGTTGGGCTAAACCTCTCAATTCCGAAGGCGTAGCACCAGTCGTCTACTGTTAGCTCCGACGGTTTCACGGAGAACGGGGCGTCCCTCGTAGTTTCCGGTAGCTTTCCGTAAACTCCCAGTGGAACGAAAACCCTTACGTTGCCAAACCCCCTCGGTCTCAGCCCCCACGCTTCAAGCTCCTTCACCTCCCCTTCATCCATGTTCGGCTGTTTCATGCTCCAGAAAACCCCCACAGGGTCTATTATAACGACCGCCATCCCGAGCCCTGAGAGCGCCAGCTCCTCCGCCAAAACACCCATAGTGTAGGACTTGCCTGATCCCCGTTGGCCACAAATGAAGATCACATGAGGCTTAAGCACGTCTAGCAGGACGGGGCGCCCCGCTAGGTTCCCCTCCTCCCATATGCACCCGAGGTAGGCGAGCCCACGGCACCCAGCCTTCTCATGCTGCTCCCCAGTCCTGCCGATAACCGCTCCTTCACCAACTTCATCCACCATGACTCTGAGAGGCATGCTGACTCTTATGGAGCCGCTAGCAAGCTTCCCCCTCTCCTCCCCCCTCACCCTCAGTTCCCCCTGTAAGGCGGAGATGGTTCTCCATGCCTCGCCGGCTCCATCGACTCTCAACAGCTCAAACAAGCCATCCCTTACCTTGGCGTCTTTTGGATAGAATTTAGGCTCGAAGCCGCAAACCTCCCAGCACGCTAGGGCGGCCACGTGGCTTCCTAGAACCTCTGCAGCTTCATCGAAAAACCTCTCTTCACCCGTCGCCCCGTAGAGCACTAGCAACCCCTTCGCTCTCTCCTCACCCTTCAACTCCTCTACGCTCTTCATCATCTTAGAAAGGATGTCATCCTGCTCGGTTGCCCAGTACCCCTCCAAAAGAACTTGGAGGAGCTGCAAGTCGACGCGTTCAGCCCTCAAGGCATAATCGACTATTTTTCTCAGCGCCTCCCCTGCTCTTCCCGCTCCCAGCTGCGCCGCCACCCTCAGGGCGTGCGCCGCCACTTGGAGTGCCTCCCTTACGTTTTCTCCTTCGAGGAGGCTACTTGCGAGTCGTTCAGCCTCCGACTTGGCCGCTTCCAGAAACTCCTTTTTACCAGTCAATTGGTAGGCGGCTGCCAGAGTGCTGACCCCTTCCCCGCCTGAGAGGCTTGACCCCCTCATTTTTCCTAGAACAATGTGAAGTAGCTCGCAGACCGGTCTACCTCTCTCCAATTTGCGCACCCGGGCTTAAAGCTCCTCTTTAAGCTTCTTTATGTCCTTCTCGAGCTCCGCTATCTTGCCAGCTGGCACGGAGGGCAGCTTAACGCCCGTCTCAACCCCTATCTCTTGGTCTATTTCGGTCAATGCCTCAGTCACCTCCCTCGATGAAACCTCCGTGGACACAGCCATCCTCTCGAATCCTGCCTCGGTCACGTCGTGCGCTATGTCAAACTCCCGCATCGACGAGTCTATCTCGTCCACCAGCTGGGCTATGTCCGGGAGACTGACTGTGCTCTTTAACCCCTCGAGCGCCGACTTTATGCCTGAGAGCGTGCTTGCAACCTCGTAAACAGACTGGCTCTGCCTCAGCTTCACAACCATTCCGTGAATTCTCAACCTGTACGCATCAGTTGCCAGAGCCCACTTCTGATACCTCAAAAAATGCTCGGCGTACATCTTCGCCGCATCATTATTGCCAGCCATACGGTACTTCTTAGCCTCCTCCCTATTCCTTCTAGCCTCTCTTTCAAGCTCCCTCTTATGATACTCAAGCCTCCTCGTGAAGACCTCGAGCTTAAAGATCACATCCTTGAGGTTTGACCCTCCCTTAAGCCAGCTTAGAAACTTCCTGAAAGACATAGCCACCAACCACCATTAAAAAATCGGGAGCCGTCAGTTATAACGCTTTCCTAAAAGGCATCCATCAGCATTCTACGGTCAAGTTCACAGTGAACCATCACTATGCAGTGGCTTCCAAGATACCTCCTCGGGCCAAGCGAAACCCTAACCGCCCCAAGCCTGCTCAGCAGCTCCTCGCTCTCCCTTGACAAACCCAGGTGGTCGCCGAGCACGAACACCACGGGAAACGGGACATCAACCATGCGCAGCGGGGCACCATCTTCATGCAAGTAGAAGAGCGCAGCTCCCTCCCTCACCACCCTCCCAACCACCTCCCCGAAGCTTGCCTCCTCGAGGCTGAACCCCTCCACCCTCCTTCCCTCAAAAACCCTCCCAAGAATCTTGGCAACCGCAAGCTCAGAGCCCGGCAACCACCTAACCTTCCAACCCTCCACTCTTAACGCGACAGGATTCCTGCCTCCCTTAAGCAAAGCCCAGAAAACAGTGTCACCTCTAACGCCACCCGCTCCCCTCAACGCTGCAACCAGACACCTACACACGACGTCAAGCCTACCAGACGACCCTGGAAGATCCCTTAAGCTAAACCCAGAGGAAGCCCCCACCGTCCTCGCCTCGACCACGAAGATCCGCCTCAACTTAGCCCACCACCAACATGTAAACCCCAACACAGCAAAGAAAAACTCCGAAAAACCTCCTCAGCCAAACCACCCCAACCCTCCCCGAGAGCGCCGCCCCAACCTGACCCCCCACAACCGCCCCAACCCCCATAGCCAAGGCCGAAGCAAAATCAACATGCCCAAGAACCAAGTGCCCTAACACACCGGCAAGAGCAGTCAAAGACATCATGAAGCACGAAGTCCCAACGGCGACATGCACCGGCACACCCAGCACAACAAGCAGAGGAACTTTCACGACTCCCCCACCAATCCCAAGAAAGCCGGAAGCCACCCCCGCCAAGAAGCTACCACCAAGACTCAAGGGAAGACTAACCTCGTACTCCCACCACCCCCCTCCAGACATAACCCTCCTCCTCAACACCGGGCCAAGCCGCAACCCCCCACGAAGCCCAACCCTCGAAGCCATCACCACACCCACAACTATAATCCCCCCAGCAAACACCCAACTAACTACCCTTCCACTCACAACCCCCGTCAACAGCGCCCCCAAGAAAGCCCCAGGAATACTCACCCCCTCAAGAACCAAGCCCAACACAACGTCAACCCTCCCCCGCCAAAAATGACCTACAGCAGAAGACAACGCCGTCACGAAAACCACCACCAAACTTGACCCCACCCCCTCAACCACACCTAACCCCCCAACAAAATGCAACACCGGAACATACAGAAAACCCCCGCCAACACCAAGAAAACCTGCAACTACACCCACCAGCAAACCCAAAAAACAAAGCACCAGCCAAACCACAAAAACCACCACCACACAAACAAACCAACAACAAAAAAGCCTTACGCAACAACGAAAAAGACGCCATACCAAAAACATAAATAATCCCTCCTCCATCAATCAAACAGAACCCTCCGAAGGGAAAAACATGCCCAAAAAACGCAAAAGCAGAGGAAGAGCCAAAGGCTCATCCGGAAGAAAAGAACTTATCACATGCGCCTTCTGCGGCAAACTAATACCGAGGGACAAAGCCAAAAAAGTAACAAAATACGTAACGCCAGTAGACCCCACCCTTGCACGCGAACTCAAAAAACAAGGCGCGTACATACCAAGACAAAAAGTAGTCCTCCACTACTGCATAAGCTGCGGAATCCACCGCTCACTCATAAAGATACGCTCAGAAGAAGAAAGAAAAACAAACTAAACAAAAACAACGCCCGCCAGAAACTACCAAAACAGAGCAAACCATCCACCACGCCGGTTTGAAGCTCACACAGCAAGCCACAAACCCCACACCAGAACACGCCGTCATCACCGAAAAAAATATAACCAACCCTTAACTTTCCATCCTAATGGATGCCGTAGCCCTGGTCCAGCCCGGAAACATGCCGAAAAAGGCAAAACATGAAGGAGCTGCGTCCGGCTACGGATAAAACCTGCAGGTTCGAGCAACCCGGCTCCGCCGAAAACAACCTCAACAAGCCGAGTGCCTCGAACCCAAGGAAGATCCAAACCACGCAAAACAACCCAAACCCCAAAAAAGCCTTGCGGTGTCGGGGAGCAACCCTCCCCCCAAAACCGGTTGATCCTGCCGGACCCAACTGCTATCGGGCTGGGACTAAGCCATGCGAGTCCAGCCCCCCGAGCCACGCCGGGGAGCGGCGCACGGCTCAGTAACACGTGGTCAACCTGCCCTCAGGATGGGGACAACCCCGGGAAACTGGGGCTAATTCCCGATAGGCGGCGACGCCTGGAATGGTCCGCCGCCCAAAAGGACCACCAGCACGCTGGTGGCTCCGCCTGAGGATGGGACTGCGGCCGATCAGGTAGTTGGTGGGGTAACGGCCCACCAAGCCTACGACCGGTACGGGCCATGAGAGTGGGAGCCCGGAGATGGGCACTGAGACAAGGGCCCAGGCCCTACGGGGCGCAGCAGGCGCGAAACCTCCGCAATGCGCGAAAGCGTGACGGGGTCAGCCCGAGTGCCGGCAGACGCCGGCTTTTCACCGGTGTAAAAAGCCGGTGGAATAAGGGGAGGGCAAGGCTGGTGCCAGCCGCCGCGGTAAAACCAGCTCCTCGAGTGGTTGGGATGATTACTGGGCCTAAAGCGTCCGTAGCCGGCCCTGTATGTCTCTGGCTAAATCCGGCTGCTTAACAGCTGAACTGCTGGGGATACTGCAGGGCTTGGGGGCGGGAGAGGCCGAGGGTACTCCCAGGGTAGGGGTGAAATCCGATAATCCTGGGAGGACGACCAGTGGCGAAGGCGCTCGGCTGGAACGCGCCCGACGGTGAGGGACGAAAGCCAGGGGAGCGAACCGGATTAGATACCCGGGTAGTCCTGGCTGTAAACGATGCCGGGTAGGTGTTAGGACGACTATGCGTCGTCCTAGTGCCGAAGGGAAGCTGTTAACCCGGCCGCCTGGGGAGTACGGCCGCAAGGCTGAAACTTAAAGGAATTGACGGGGGAGCACCACAAGGGGTGGATGCTGCGGTTTAATTGGACTCAACGCCGGGAAACTTACCGGGAGCGACAGCTGAATGAAGGCCAGGCTGACGACCTTGCCAGACTAGCTGAGAGGAGGTGCATGGCCATCGCCAGTTCGTGCCGTGAGGTGTCCTGTTAAGTCAGGCAACGAACGAGACCCCTGCCCCCAATTGCCAGCGGGATCCTAACGGGTCGCCGGGGACATTGGGGGGACTGCCGCCGAAAAGGCGGAGGAAGGCGGGGGCCACGGTAGGTCAGTATGCCCCGAAACTCCCGGGCCACACGCGGCATACAATGACCGGGACAATGGGATCCGACCCCGAAAGGGGAAGGTAACCCCATAAACCCGGCCTCAGTTGGGATTGAGGGCTGCAACTCGCCCTCATGAACACGGAATCCCTAGTAATCGCGGGTCAACATCCCGCGGTGAATACGTCCCTGCTCCTTGTACACACCGCCCGTCGCTCCACCCGAATCCGCTTCGGGTGAAGCCTCGTCCTCCGGGCGAGGTTGAACTTGGGGCGGGTGAGGGGGGAGAAGTCGTAACAAGGTAGCCGTAGGGGAACCTGCGGCTGGATCACCTCCTTCCGTGGGTTTGGGTTGTGCGATTTGGTTTGGGTCTTCCATGGGTTCGCCGGTGTTCTTGTTTTCTTGCTGCCTGTTTTTCCTTGATGCCGGACTTTAAGCTTGGATGTATAGGGAAGTTTGGATACGTGTGGGGGGAAGGTGCCTCCTTTGTGTGGGCTGGGGAAGCTTGTTTTTTTCACATTTTGATGAGCGAGACAACGAAAACATGTTTAGAGAAAGCACGTGTGGCTGGAGCTTGGAATAACATAAAGGTGATGTTGTGAGGAAGGCGGCGTCCCGGGCCGCGAACTGAGATTTCCAAAAGCAAAAGAGGGGGGAATCCGTCCATCAGCCAGCTCGTAAAGGAAGCGGTCAGCCAAGAAGCCCCTCACAGTAGCTAGGGCGGCGTTCCTTAGCTTCTCAGGCAGCATGCCAACGCACCCCTCAGCAAACTCGATACCCTTACGACCACCAATAACCCTACGGTTGCAACCAAAAACATAAACTTGTCACTCTCAGGCAACAACCTCAACGTCTCACGCGCAAAGTTCTCTAAGTCGCTCCTCTCCAGCCTCCTTGAGGATAGCTTGCTGGTTTAAGCTTATCCTGCTCTTTCACTTTGAAAAGAGGCAGTTTTAAAGCTCCTTCAAACGCCATTTATGACAAGCGCCGTCCCTTCCGCGCAGTGTTAAACTGCGCCTCACGGTCCTGATCCTTTCTTCGGTTTGCTTCCTTTCCACGGAGATCGGCCCTTTAAAATTTTTCCTCTCCTTTTCTTACGAGCTGACTTCCAGCGAGTGGCGGTGCGTTTGCCGAGTGGGCGACTTGTCTTTCTGCTGCTAAAAATCTCAACCGTGGAGGAGATCCGGAGCGTGTGATCCGAGTGTGGTGTCCGTTGCCCGTGCCGCCGTCACTTCAGTCCCTTTCTGGTGTTTACTTGTTTTGTTTTATTTAAGCGTGTGTGGGCGTTTTTTACTTTTTTAGTGGTGTTATGATTATTGTTAGCGGTCCCGGTTTCATGTGTGCTTTTTTTGAGACTTGTTTATGTATAGTTGCGGCTTTTGCGGTTTCTTCGGGTAGTTTGCTTAGTTTGGTGTTAGCGTATAATGCTATCGCGTGGTTTTCTCCTTGTCTGGGAAGGAACTGTATTAAGAGGGGGTTGGCGTGCTGGCTTGTTTTCGGGTTGCAGGGTGTTACTAGTATTCTTCTGCTTTGGGGAGTTGTGGCTACCTTTTGGGTGGCGTATTGAATCTGGTTTACGGTTTTTTCCTCCCCCTGGTCGGTTGTGCCCTGGTAGTTTTCAAGTTTGCCTATTACTTCTTTGTCGGGTTCGCAGTCCTCTGGTTTGAGTATTTTCAGGGCGATATAAAGGTTACCCTGCCTCGCGTACTTTTCCGCTGCCGCTCTGGCTTTTTCGGCTGCCTCGCTTATAGTTGCCGCCTCTATTATGACTGGTCCTCCGGCTACTTCGCGCCCTGTATGCCTGTGCTTCCGTGCTGTGGGGGGCAGCGTCTGGCTTAGCGCTTTTCTCAGCTCCTCCTCCGCCGTCTTGTAGATGTGGGCTGAAGCTGATATCGTTGTGGTGGTTCCTATGGAGTCTATGCCCTTGAAGTGTGAAGCTACCTCGGTGAGGAACGTCATGTTTATTCCGGCTACGTCCTCCGGCCAGGCTCTGGCCATGTCGTTGCTCCTAAGGTAGGCTACGGCGTGGACGGTGTCCCCCATCCTGTGAAGAACTATCATGCTGATACACGGCGGGTTCGGGTTCAATATGTCCGACGCCGGGTTCCAAAACTGTATTATGGCCACGTCGCCCCCTTTGAGGTTTTCCTTCGCCTTTTCGACCTGGTTGACGCCGAACCGCTTCCTTGCGCACCACCCGTAGGTGTAGGTGTGCGCCCCCCTCTCAGCCGTAAGGTATTGGGGTATGTAGTTTTCCTTGAGGTTTGCCTCGTCCATTCCTATATATCCCCGGGGGAGTATGGGCCCGCCTCTCCAGTCTGTCAGGTGTATTATGCACCCTATGGTCTCGATGGTTTCCTGTTTTTTGTCCTCGGTGGTTACTGGTATGCCCTTCTCTAGTATTACCTCGTTAGCTTGTCTCCAAGCGGAGTCCACGTGACACGCTCTTATGAGGTAGGGACCGTAGGGCTTCATTTTGCCTCCCTCATCTTGTAGTATGGGTGAGCTGGCCTAGGGAGGACGCCGAGGACGCTGCGTAACTCGTCTGCCACGGCTGCCTCCGCTGCGGCAACTAGGGGGAAAATCTTAGGCGCGCTTCTTATTGGTCCATAGAGGTTGAGGTCTACACCGTAGAGTGAGGGGAGGGCGTATATGAAGGAGAAGTCCATTTTCTGCTTCAGCTCGCGAGGGACGCCGGCGACCATGTTATGTATCCCTATGGTGGTGGGGTAGCCGTAGAGCTTTTTCATCGTCCACGCGGAGTGGAGTGCCTCCAGTCCCCCCTCACCGAGAACGGGAACTCCCGGGTCTAGCATTGCTTTTTCAACTATTCCCTGAACGCTGGATAGTATAACCTCAGCCTTCTTCAGCCTCTCCTCCAGCGTGAAACCGTAAGACAGAATTATGGCGTGCTCTATTGGTGCCACGCTACGTAGTGCTTCGAGTTCCCTTTTCTCAGAGCTCAGCACTGAGTTATATATCACCCTGTGATCCAGCCCGACATCCTTCGCAGTCCTCATGGTTTCGACGCGCGCCTCGAGGCTTGTCGAGTCTATTATTATCGGCGCGTCCACCACATCCGCCACGAAAATCATGTAGTTTGAGAGAGCTTCCCCGGTTTCACCTACCACGTGCACCATCGATGGCACGCCACACTCATCTGAGAGCTCCGCCTGCTTCACTATGAGCTCCTCAGCGGCCCCTTCATCGAAGATCCCTCTAGCCGGATCCTTAATCAGCGGGTCCCTCCTGTAAAAGATCGTTCCAGCCAGAACCGTGGAGTACTCTCCACGCTGCCCCCCAAGCTTAACCCCAGCGACGTCATAAACCCTCAATTCCCTCCTGTAGAACAGTAAATTCACAGGTTCAGCTCCCCGCTCCCTCAGCAATCCATCCTCGTCGATGCGTTTTAGCGCCGCAACCCAGTCATATTTTTCCTCCTCCGGAAGAGGGAGAAGCGGCGGCTCAGGGTATTTTTCAACCTGCACTTTTGCGAGGGAACGTATCCTCGCCACAATATTGTCCGGGTTTTTCTCTCCGCGGAGGTCGACCAGTTTAACCTGCCTCCTAAACCGCTCGACGACTGCGTGTGGATTCCCTATTTTGAAATATTTTGGGTGAAGGACCGGTATGGTGCCCTCGCTCCCTATAATCCTGTAGTCTTGGCCTATACCGTTCTCGTAGAGGGCCACTATGGTTTGCCCCGGAGCGTGTCCCATGACCTCCTCCCCGCACACTACGAGGAACCTTATGCTGTTGTTGGAAACTATGTTCTGGACGACTCTGGCGACGCCGTCGTTCTCGGTTTCACACGACCCCGCTATGGCTACGAGGCCAGCTGCACTTGCAACCACCTTCTCCGGAAGGTCATGTGAGCCACATGTGACCACAGCGAAGGCAGCATCCTCCCTCCCAATCACGTAGTCCCCTGCAAGGTAAGGCCACCTCGCCACGGCAACCACGCCCAGAAAATTAGGAGAACCTTCCCTCCATAAAAACACTGCCAGAAGAGCGGCGCCATCAGTGCTCATCTCACTTCACGTTTTTCCTTCCAGATCCAGAGGGGCTCTCGTTCCTTTGCCTGGCGTCTTCCTAAACTGCGCTCTTTTTATGATTTCGTACGATATGTAGAGTGAAGCAAGTATCACGGCTGCTACGGCGAAGAATACGGTGTATGGATTACTCATAATGGGGTTGCCTGTCAGGTAGTTGTATATGAGCATTTGGACTATGGGGTTGTCCGTGAGGAAGAATAGTGCTCTGAGAACTTGTGGTACCAGCACGATGCTCTCATACGTCTTTTTCCCTATATAAGCGTACATGAAGGCTCTCGGGAACGCCCCGACCGCTGTAGCAGTGATGAAAGGCTTGAACCTTATCTTGGTGAGCCCCGAACCGTAGGACACGGCGTCGAAGGGTATCGGCGGGGCTAGTCGGGTTAAGAGGACGGCGATGGCCCCCCACCTTTCAAGCCAATTGTCCGCTATCAGGATAGCGTCGCCCAACGTCAAGAAAAACGCCTTCTCGATTCTTCCAAGTTTCTTCACTTCCGGGTTTTCTTTACGTTCCAGCATCGCCTTCTCCTCCCATTTGGCTACGATCGGCCTACCCACAATTCTTGCAATGTAGAATCCTGCAACCGCTCCCGTTAGTTCACCGACTCCTCCAATAAAAGCGGTTACAAGAAGGGCATAGTCGAATCCCTTAACCAGATTAATCGGCCAGTAAATATAGGTGTATGCGATTCCTCCAAACATCAATATGAGCTCGCTTGGAATGACCGCTATTATCGCCTGTATAACCATCGCCGCGTAGAAGCCCAGAAACCCATACTGAAGTATCCATGTGACGACCGTAAAGAAGAGACCCTGCGTAACTTGCTCTAAATTAATGAGAAATGGAAGCAGCAAATCCATCCCTCAACTTGGATTTTGCACCATTTTATGTTTAATCAGCTTTAACATTCAATCCCAATATTAAGCTATTTAAGTATAAGTATTTCTGCACCGTTCAGCGGCATCTCAATTGTGTATAAGCACCCTCAGTCTGACAGGCTTCCTCAGGATCCCATAAATGAAACGTCCACAAAAACTGAAAATTAAAGCTAACACATAGGTAAGAAATAAATCACGAAAGACAGCTTAGACGCCTTGGCAAACAGCTTCGATGCTTCAGTTGCTAATAAAATTTTGAGGGAGGTGGCATGAATATGCCGCCTTTACGAAAACTCGTCAAATTCAAAACAGTTCCGTAAGGCTTTCCAGTTTTTAAAGGGGATTTTCGAGGAAAGACGGCAACGCTACATCGATCTCTGGCTGATGATTAACGCCTCCATTTATGTTAGCATGTAAGTGATGGCGGTTAGTAGTGTTCGTGGGCTGGCGAGAAGTTTTTTGAGGGCTACTGCTTCGAAATCCATGTCTCCATAGGATTCTAATATTTCTACTCCGCCTTGCTCACGTATAGCCCTGAAAAGCCCGTCTAAACCCCTATCGCTAATTTTGTCAAGAAATTTTCGTGCAAGTCCCATGTAGAAAAATTCTTTTCCAAGGATTTTCTTCCACAACTGCTGGTACTTTACTAGTCTGCTCACATCATCTCTTAATATAGCATCGGCGACTACTTGCCCCGCTATCTTTGCGCATAGGCCACCCACGACTACGCCGCCACCAGTTGTCTGCTTTACTTGTCCTGCCGCGTCCCCGACGGTGACAACGTGGCTGGCATATGTTCGTCTCACGGGCCCTCCAGTAATTATTGTTCCAGCCGTTCTGCGGATTATCCTTGCACATGAAAACCCCCTCTTCCTCATAAAGGCTTCAAGCCTTTTTCTCGGCTGAGAGATTGCCCCTAGACCTATCCTCGCCCCATCCTTGGTCGGTATGACCCAAGCGAAGAAGCCGGGCGCCAGAGCTCTTTCAAAGTGCAGCTCGACGAAGTCCCTGTCTACATCCACCCCGGTTACCTCATATTGGACTGCGGGCACGCGCCTCCCAGGTCTAGGCAGACCTGCTAGTCTTGCAATTTTACCTCTACATCCTTCAGCGTCGACGACCACTTTTCCACGCGCCTCCCACTCGCCTTTAACTGTCACGGTAGCTTCGCCAGCCTTAACTCTGAGGGAAGTTGCTCTCTCACCTAGGACTATATGTGCACCTGAGTCATGTGCAAGAGATGCCAGCCACTTGTCGAATGCTCTTCTGTCAAGGACGAATGCTTGCGGTGTTCCTCTTCTAACTGTAAAATCGATGCCAGAGGGAGAAAAAAAGCGGGCGCCATAAACCTCATTGAGGACGCACTCTTCAGGCACCCTCAGGCCAAGTTTCTTCAGCCCACTGACGCTTACTAGCCCAGCGCAGTGATCCGGCTCCCCCACAACTTTATGTTCCTCCAGAACTAATACTTCCACACCTTTCCTAGCCGCTTCAAGGGACGCCAGCGACCCAGCCGGGCCGCAGCCTACGACGATAACATCGCTTCTCAAAGGCAACCCCTTCCCATTCTTCTCCTGCAGTCTTTTTAAAGGTGTGGTTGCTGGTTTATGGTGCCTACAGAGGTGTGGCGGAGTTGTTCGAGTACAAGATGGTCATACTAGTTAGAAGCGACCTTAAGATGAGTAAGGGAAAGACAGCGGTTCAAGTGGCTCACGCAGCTGTTTCAGCTGCTGAGGAGGCAAGGCGGATCAAGCCGGAGTGGTGGCAGAGGTGGATGGCCGAAGGGCAGAAGAAGGTTGCGCTAAAAGTCTCATCGCTCGAGGAGCTCGAAGTCTTCGAGAAGAAGGCAAAGGAAAAGGGGTTGCCCTACGCTAAGATACGTGACATGGGGCTGACAGAGGTTCCCCCAGGAACGGTCACAGCCCTCGCCATAGGCCCTGCTCCAAATGAACTGATAGACCCGCTGACGGGTATCCTCCCATTACTTTGATGGTGGGAGCGAAGACATGGAAGATCGCGGAGGATCTTTATTGGACTTGGAATTTGAATTGGGGATGCGCTTTTTCATGACGAAGACGCCTGGTGTGGGTGGTCGTCTCAGGTTTAAGCTGGAAGACTTCGTCGTCGAAGAGGTGACTCCTGAGGGGGAAGTTCTCCAAAGAGGAGTTAACTGGGGTATTCGTGAGGGAGAGGGCGACTACTGCATCTTCATTGTCGAACGTTGCGGGACGTATGACACGTTCGAGATGATAAGGAAAATGGCGAGGGCGCTGAGGGTTAGCAGGAAGCGATTTTCTTATGCTGGAGTCAAAGATAAGAGGGCAATCGTAGTTCAGAGGGTAAGTGCTTGGAGAGTTGACCCTGAAACCATAATGTCCTTGAGAACTAGAGGGATTGTCGTGAGGGGGGCGTGGTGCTCTGCCGAGGAGGTCAAGCTCGGTGACCTTTGGGGAAACTTCTTCAGGGTTAACGTACGCGAGATCCGCCTACCCGTCTCGAGAACTGAGGAAAGAATAACGAGGGTGATTGAGGAGCTGAGGGCTGAAGGAGGGATGCCGAACTTTTATGGGCATCAGCGGTTCGGCATCACGCGACCCGTAACGCACATGGTCGGCTTAAAGCTTCTCAAGGGGGAGTTTAGAGAGGCGGCGATGGAGTTTCTTTCACGCATCTACCCGGAGGAGAGTGAGGAAGCTAAGGAAGCTAGACGTTACTTGGCTGAAACAATGGACTTTAAGGGTGCGCTCAAGCGCTTCCCTAACCACTTGGTTTACGAGCGGGCTATGCTCAATCACTTGATGAAGCTTCCAAACGACTTTGTAGGCGCCTTTAGGAAGTTGCCGAGAGGGCTGATCTTGATGTTTGTTCACGCTGCTCAATCTTACATTTTCAACCTCATTCTGAGTGAAAGGAAGAAGTTTGACCTTCCGCTGAACCGGGTTAATGCAGGAGACTTTGCAGTAACTCTGAGAAACGGGTTGCCCGAATCCGTGATTCTGGTTGACGAGGGTAACGTGGATAGAGTCAATTACCTAATAGAGTGGGGACGGGCGGCATTAGCTCTTCCCATCGTCGGATACGACACTACTCTGCCATCAGGCTCCCTCCAAGAGGAAATAGTTAGACGGGTTCTATCAGAACTTGAAATCCGCTTGGATTCCTTTAAGGTGAAATCGATGCCGGAGCTCGCCGCGAGAGGCAACTTCAGGCAGGCACTGGTAAATCCGCCGACGCTGAAGCTGTTGAGGGTCTCAAAGGATAGAGAAGTAGGCGGGGTCATGGCGTCACTTTATTTCTCCCTCCCTAAGGGAAGCTACGCGACGTGTCTTATGCGTGAAATAATGAAAACCGACCCAACAAAATATTAATACTGGCAAGTCCCAACACCACTTAAACTCCCCCTTTATGGAGGACAAGGGTGATAGAGTTTGCATCACGCCCCGTCTAAGCTTAAGAGAACGCACTACTCGAAGGACGTATCCCCTGAACTTGACGGTAAAGAAGTCGTTGTATGCGGGTGGGTTGAGCGCGTAAGGAACCTCGGCGGTCTCGTGTTCGTGATCCTGAGAGACAGAGAAGGAAGTGTTCAAGTGACATTCTCAAAGAAAAATGGAGAGCTGTACGAGAAAGCTAAAGACTTGGGCAGGGAGTACGTGGTTGCCGTACGAGGAACCGTTAAAGCCATAGAAAACGCCCCGAGGGGGGCTGAAATAATACCCAATGAGCTCATCGTTCTGAACTCCGCAGCCTCCCCTCTCCCACTTGACCCAGCAGGAAAGGTGGACGCTAACTTGGACACTAGGCTTGACAACAGAGTGCTCGACCTCAGGAGACCGAAGGTGAACGCCATATTCAGGCTGAGGCACCACGTCCTCAGGTTCATAAGGAGCTTCCTGCTGGATGAAGGCTTCATGGAGGTGCAGACGCCTAAAATAATCGCTTCGGCCACAGAGGGCGGCGCCGAGCTCTTTCCAATATCGTACTACGAGCGAGAGGCTTTTCTGAGCCAGTCGGCTCAGCTTTACAAGGAGCAACTTTCGAGCGTGTTCGAAAAAGTCTTCGAGATCGGACCATGCTACCGTGCTGAGGAAAGCAGAACAGTCAGGCACCTCAGCGAGGTCTACGTGGTCGACGTCGAGGCGGCGTTCGCCGATGCCGAGGATGTGATGCTCCTCCTAGAACGGTTAATACACAACGTCCTTCTTAGAGTGTCTGAGGAATGTAAAGAAGAGCTGAACATACTCGAAAGGCGCATCGAAGTCCCGAAGCCGCCATTTCCAAGGTACACCTACTCCGAGATAATCGAAGTTTTGAAGAAAAAGGGGATCCCTGTTGCGTGGGGGGAAGACATACCCACTCCCGCTTACCGTGAGCTTGGAGAAACCATCAAGGGGTTCTACTTCATAACGGAGTGGCCAACTAAAGGGAAACCATTCTACATAAAGCCGAGAGAAGATAATCCTGAAGTCTGCGAGGCATTCGACTTGATGCATGAATGGATCGAGCTCGCCTCCGGCGGCACGAGGATACATGAAAAAGATTTGCTCATTAAAAGATTAAAGGAGCAAGACCTGTCCCCATCATCATTCGAGTTCCACTTGAAGACCTTTGACTGGGGGATGCCCCCACATGCTGGCTGGGGGATGGGTCTGGACAGACTCATGATGGTGATCGTGGGAGCGGAGAACATAAGAGAATGCGTGTTCTACCCCAGAGACAGGGATAGATTAATCCCCTAAAGCTCCTTCTCGCCCAGGTCTATTCGAAAACGAACCTCACCCTTTCCCCTGTTAGGTCATAGATAAGCTTTTCCAGCACCTGTGTTGATGCTGGAAGCTTTTTACTCTCAGAATGGCGAACCCTTACCTTTTTCTCGTTACTTCCGTCAGGTAACCAAACCGTGTTCACTCCCAGAAGGCTGGCTGGAGCAATAATGTCCTCTATCGTCTTCTTTAAAGAAGATGACTTCTCTATGACGCGCACTCTCCTGCCTAGTTCGTCGCTTAAACTCTTAATCACGCGACCCTTAGGCCCTACAAGGTTCGGTATGTCGCCCTCTCCCACAACTATTACTATGAGGTTGTCGGACTCAACTGCCCTGACAAACTCTACTTCCTTGAGGCTGGAGAAGTGATCTTCAAGCTCAACGAGACGCTTAGCTATCTTTATGTCAAGATCACTAACTTCTCCCTTCTCAACCTTCTCTTGACATCGGGAACATAAAACCCCGCTCTTCAAACAGAACGTACATATCGGTGTCTTCATCCGGCCAAATCTCCACTCCAGCCTTGCGATTAACAAAGGAGGGACTCCTTAAAAAATTTTCTTCGTTAAACATTTATAGCGATCACTCGGAAATTAACGCATTTGACAAATACTTCCCATTATTTGATTCCTCTATCTCTATAAGCAAAGAGAAGAAAGAGGGAATTAATGAATCATCCAAAAATCATCCAGCTTTTCTTTCTACCTATAATTACTGCTTGAGAAGGTTGACGAGCTCGTCCATCGCTTCTTTCCATTCTTTCGGGTTTAAGTTCGGAAAACTCCAGTCAGCGTTTGGATGATACTCTCTGTCTAAGCTTATAGTTTCAACATCCGAGAAATGCTTTAGAGCTGAGAGAGACTGGCTTTGCGTGTAGTATAACCCGCCAAGGTAGAGCGCCAGCTCCGGCTTCCCCTCACCCTTGAACCCCTTCCAGTTTGGGTCTCTTAGGCGGTTTGATATGTCGGAGAGTCCCATAGAGATCACGTTGGTGAATCCGGCATTTATGAACTCTTTAACTACGTGCGCAGTCGCGACTATGGTCATTCCGGTTTTTCCAATCTCTATAGCGTAATCAATAAGCTTTTTGCCCTCAACTTCCCTAGTTATTTTTGGGCCTACGATTAGAATAGGGTTCTTCTTTCTCTTTATGCGTGCCGCCACAACCTTTGCATTGTTTATGACCTTTGCCGTTCTAGGTCCTTGAACATTAGCCAACTGCCAAGGAGTGGGACCAAGAGACACCTTAACCACCTTCAATCGTACTGATTCAAGGTTCCATTGATGAATTCCGCTTTTAAACTATACGGTTAGGAGTAGCTGGTTGCCTTACCTAACCTGGTTAGGTTCTCCTTACCATTTCCACTTCTATTTCGCTCACGTCTTCTATGCTTGTTATGGCTTTTTCGACTTGAGTAGCCGCCTTCTCTTCCTCTGGAACCAGGACGTTAACCCTTAAGGCACTTAGTCCAAATGCTATCGGAACCTTCTCTGAACTGTGTAACTCAGCCCCATCCGGCAGAGAACCCTTGATTTTCTCCAGCAATTGGTCTAAGGAAACCTCCGTTGAGACAGGGAAAACCTTCACGGTCATCAAAACTTTTCCCATCATCATTTCCTCCATTCATGGTCCTTCAAAATTGCAGACCGGGCACTTGTACGGGTTCCCTAACTGTCTGCACTTGTAGCAACGCCAGATGACTACCTTGCCGCAGTTGGGGCAGGGGAACTTGACGCCTCCCCTATCGGGGTGAATTGGCTTAGAGCAGTTACTACACAAGGGGAACTTTACCTCTGACATGATGATTCCCTTTTCCATTCGTTTTGACACAGTTAATCATATCTCCCTTTTTAACCTTCACGGTCAGCGTAAATAAAAGTAATTTTTATTAACACCCGTTGAGCATTGTGCCCTTAAAAATGGGGTGTTACATTTGGCTAAAGAGGAATTGTTGATGATTCCAGGTCCAACGTTTCTAGCGGAGTCAACACTTAGGGCGATGAGCAGGCAGATGGTATCCCATAGAGGCAAGGAAACAGGTGCGCTCCTAACTTATTGCATCGAGAGGCTGAAGGAGGTCTTCAGGACGGAGAACGACCTCTTCATACTTACGGCATCAGGCACAGGGGCTATGGAGGCCGCGATCGCGAACATAGTGGAGCCAGGAGATAAGATTCTTTGTACGACTTGTGGAAAGTTCAGTGAAAGGTTTAAGAAGATAGCGGAGGTCTTCGGGGCACAGGTCATAGAGGTCTCATCGGAGTGGGGCGATGCAATAGACCCGGAGAAGGTCAAAGTCGCTCTAGATGAAAACGGCGACGTTAAAGCTGTTACTGTAACGCATAACGAGACATCAACAGGCGTCAGAAACCCTGTTGAGGAAATTTCAAGGATAGTTAAGAGCCATGGCACCCTCTTAATCGTGGACGCTATTTCGAGCATGGGAGGCGACCACATTCCAGTTGATGATTGGAAAATCGACTTCTGCTTGGCTGGAAGCCAAAAATGTTTCGCTATCCCTCCTGGTTTCTCCTTCATATCGGTATCCGATGAAGCCTGGGAGGTCATCAAGAGAACTAAGAGGAAAACGTTCTACTTCGACCTAGTCAGCTATAAGAAAAGCTTGGAGAAGACGCCGCCACAAACACCATACACCATCGCCATAACTCTCCTTTACGCCTTAGACGATGCGTTGAACCTTATGTTCGATGAAGGACTAGAGAATGTAATAGCAAGGCATCACCATGTAGCAAAACTCGCGAGAGATGGAATAAAGAACATGGGACTCAAACTCTTCCCGGTAAGAGAAGAAATATGCTCAAACACAGTCACAGCAGTCAAAATACCAAAAGGAATAAATGATCAGGAGTTTCGCCAAAAGGTAAGAGAGCGCGGAGTCGTAATCTCGGGAGGACAAGATAAACTTACAGGAGAAATCTTCAGAATAGGACACATGGGACGCGTCACTGAACGTGAAATCAACATCACACTAAACGCGATTAGACAAGCCCTCTCAGAACTAAAGTTTCCCCTCAATGAAGAGGCTATCTTATAAGAATGGCCTCTGAAACTCAAACCTTCTCCATTTTCGTTAAAGGCATGTTAACTCGGTTGAGGGTTTTTCATCAAATTCCGAAATAGTTGGTTTTTGGGCGCTCCGTTTTTTCAATCCTCAGTCTCTCTGAGGAGGGCTCTGCGTCCTTTGGCTGTTAGGGTAACCCTGTTTCCCATAATTTCGACGAGTCCTTCCTTTTGCATTAGCAGCACTGCGCGTTCAACTTCCCAGTCGTCCGCGTCGAGTCGTGTTGCTAGTTCCTCAACTGTGCCCACGAATTGCAATTCTCTTATCACGTCTCTGAAGGAGAAGTCGGCCTTGCCTCTACCACTTTGAACGAGTCCACATGAGCTACAGACATGAACCCTCTGAGAAGCGTCAAAGAACACTGGACCGCCACATACCTCACACCTTTGCCTTGTGTGCCTCATGGCGCGCTGCCTTTCTCCCGACAACTCAACCACCAAAAAAGGGTAAAGCAGTGACTCCTTTAATTGTTTTATCCTAAGCATTGTTTTTGCCTTTCTCTCATGAACTCCATCACTTCCTCAGCTTTCTTTTTAACATCGCCATCTTTATCATTGGACGCCATTCTGGCTACTACGGGCACGTACTTCTCTAGTAGACGAGGATTGTTAGCGCTCATCCATCCTATTGCCTCTACAGCGCTTCTCCTAACCTCAGCGCTCCCGTCCCCCAAAAGCTCCGCTACTGCTCCAACCACTCCATTGGCTTCGCGTGCAGAAACATCGGGGTTGTTTCCCAAGATCCACCCTATGGTTAGCGTTGCTGTTGCTTTAACTTCGCTCTTTGGCACCTTAAGCCACTTCACCAGTTCAGCTAGCATATATGGTACAGCATCAGGGCTTCCAGCTCCTACGAAACCTAGCGTAGTAACAACTCTCCAGCTGATATTCCCCTTATTGCTAGAAATGCTTTTTAGCGCAATTGATATCAAATCTTTCGCTCTTTCAGGGGAAAACTTACAGATCTCTATTACCGCTTCCAAGGCGCTCCCCCTTATGTTTTCATTCTCCTCTTTAAGAGCTATCAACGCTACCTCCTCAAGAAAACCTTCAACTAGGGCGGCGTCGGCATGAGAAACGGAAGCTAATGCATCTACAGCGCTAAGCCTTACTTCTTCGGAGTCACGCGACCCAGCGATTTTAACCAGTTGCGGAATGTATTTTCTTACCAGCTTTGGGCTTACACCACCCACCCAACCAATCGCCATAGCCGAAGCGTTCCTGGCGACTTCGGATTCAGACTTCAAAATGCTCCCTACTTGGTCCATGAAGGGTGCTACTAATTCAGGGTTGCTCCCTCCAATCCACCCCAACGTCACAACCGCATTCCACGCTAAGTCACTACTCTGAGACTTGATGTTTGAAACGACCTCTGGCAAGTGTTCCCTAACCATCTCGGGCATTTTGTACGACGCTTTCCCAATCACTTCTAAGGCGTTTCCTCTCACGTAGACGCTTGAGTCGGTAAGCGCTATTTTCAAGACAAGTGGAAATACTTCTTTTACAACCCTGTGGAATCGCTCCATTGCTGCGTCGACCACTGCCAGCGATGCCACCTTAACTTCCGGGTCATCTTCCTCCATCAGTTTTTCCAGGATTTCCAGAGCCCTTTCCTCATCGCCACTAAGAAGAAGTTCCCCCAACTCTTCAAACATTTTTTCCTTCAAGGATAAACCTCCAAACTCCATCTTAAGGTTTTTTGATCTGCCTTAATGCTTTCATGTAGACCTCCCCTATCTCCCTTGCAACCGCAGGAATCAAGTAACGATCCATATCGCCTTCCATCACACTTCTCTCCGTGGTCTTGGGTGAAAGCTTCCCCCTCACCCTCAACTCTGAGAAAATCGACTTGACAGTTCTAAGCGCGTCCTTAAATTCAACCTTCTTACCGAGCTCCTTGCTTTTCCGCTCCGTCAGCTCCTCTATTATCTTGAGGGAAAGAAAGTAAAACTTGGCTAGCGCCTCCAATGGCCCCTCAGTTATCGGTTCAACGTACCCATGCTCCGGACACGAGTTACCTTTAACTACTCGGGCACAGTAGGGGCAAATGGTTTTTCCTATTTCTGATCCTACGAATATTTTACTCATGGCCTCCAGCTTCCTCGTGTCCTTCTCACTCCACTCGAGCTCAGTCCTCCCAACTCCAGTCGGCGCCCTTAACGCTATGGTAAGCTTTCTTTCAAGTAAGCCTGTTGGGTCTATTCTCTCGTAGATTTCCTTCCTAGCGATCTCTTTAGCCTCAGCTTCCCTCTCTTTTGCCTCTTGAACAGCCTCTAAGTGCATCCTATTAAACTCTAAGTACCTCTGTGATAAGTCATAGGCTGCCGAATAACTCACAGGGGGTAAGGCGCCAAAGTTCAGCTTTGCCTCAGCAACCCCTGAGAAAAGCGGGCTTGGGGTGCTCTTAATCTCCTCTAAGGCCTCATTCAAGGATCTATTTGTCTGACGGGCCCAGATGAATCCGCAGATCTTCTCGGCATTTAAGTGAGTGAAAACATCGTGTATTTCCCTCTGCCTACGCAGGAGCACCTCGATAAGCAACTCCTCCTTTACGCACCTAACGTTTTCGTCCTCCTCGTCGTTTATAATCTTGAAGAGCATTTTAAGTCGTTCACCGTCCTTTTTGGCTCTGTTATAAAGTTCTACCACACGTGACGCGTGTCCCATGCACTCAAAGAGTAGTTTACTCATAATTTGCTTGGTTATCTCCTCAAGGGCAACCTCAGCTTCCACCGCTGCCTTTAACATGCCGACGTCGAATAAACCAGTTGCTTCCATTATCTTCTGGAGCGTTTCCTCATTCTCCAGTAACCGTTTAAACTCATCGGGCGGCGGGAGCGACACGTGCTTTTTAACTTCCTCGATTACCGCTTTTTCTAGACCGCCTAGCTTGTCTGGCGGAAGCGCGAACACTTCTAAGTTAACGCCATGAATAGAGTATCCTCTACCTCTGAGCCGCGGAATAACTTCCCGCGTCAACACCTCCCTGATTTTTTCAAGCCTCCTGCACCTTTCCAAGAGAAATGTAAGATCCCGCTTATCTATTCCGAGCTCGCCAAGCTTAACCATAATTTTACTATACGTATCACCGCCCAGAAGAGTCATTTTAAGCGCTTCAAGGTTGACTTCGATTTCCCCCCCTGCACGGTACCCGGTAATGGACGAAAGAGCCCTGTTGAGAAGTAAATCGTCATGTGCCCTGCTCTTCAAGTATGAGAGAACCCTTTCTAGTACTTTGTTGAAAAAATCGCTTAGGCTCGTCTTCCTAGATGAATATTCTATGAGCATCTTAACAAGTTGAATCTTTACCTCATATGCATCGGCATAAAGCTTCAAGTCCCCTTCATTCTTCGGCACATAACTAAGGATGCGTGAAGCCACTTTCTTTGAAAATTGCTTTAAGTTCTTAATGTTTAACTCTTCATTTTCTGTCAACCCAAGTTCCTCTTTAACCTTAAGGTACGTCGATATCTCCACACACTCTTCCTCATGTGGTTTTCTGACTTCCTCCTCAACTTCAAGAGATAACGGCTTTAGCCCGTATGTCATCTTTATAAACTCCGACCTAAACCTATATGAGATGCCCAGTAAGTCCCCCAAGAAATCTATTAGATGCGTTCGGGGAAAGGCGTATATCTCCGCTAGATGCCGGGTGACGACGTTTTCTATTTCCTCATCCTTCTTAGAGAGCTTAGCCTTTAGGGCTGACAGCTCCACATCTACTTTTTTCTCCAGAACACGTGTCTCCGTGTGGAAGTCGTCCCTTAACAGTTCAGACACTTCATCGAATATGTCTTTAAGCTCCCTTTCAGCAGCCCCCTCGGAAGCAGCTTCCTTAGAAGTTGGAGGTATAGTCCGCACTCCAATGTAACCATAGATATAAGTAGCCATCGCAGCCTTAACAAACTCCTGTAGAGTTGCCTGTTCTCCCACTATCCTCGTGAGTTGAGGCCAATTAGACCTTGAAGCTAAGAAGTTGCTTAAAGCCTGCCTGATGGCGAACCCGGGCGCAATCTCTCTTAATACATCCCTTTGTGCCGTAACCTCCAAAAATCTAACCCTCCTTTCCCCCCTCTTCTCCAAGACTAAGAAGATTGTTTCCTATGGTCATCCTGAAGCTTTCATTACTCGGGTAGCTATACATGACAATGTAGTGAAGATTGGCTTTATCATGGCTTGACAATAGAAGCCTTAGTGGTCTTAGAAGCACGTAACTAAAGGACTTAAGGAATATACGCTTAACATAATCCTTAAACTCATTAAGGTCACTTTCCTCCATGGAAATCGACGGGGTGAACGTCAGAACCCTGTCTTGTGCAAATGCGAGCACCTCAGCCTTTAACATGTGGGCGACAAAGAGCACCTCCTCCAATGTGTGAGAATACCTTTCTAGGAACTTCGTGTAGACATTTTTAACCGCCTCTTCCCGTTCTATTTCGGCGCTGGTAACTGCTATTTGGTTTGCTATGTCTTCTAGGTCAGCGTGAAGTTGCTTTAACGCATTCGTGAACCTTTCCTTAGTTCTAATTATTTCGCTTAACTCCTTATCTATCCGTTCAACATCAGAAACCAGCCTCTGAGTTTTAACAGTAATCCCCCTTATCTCCTCCTCTAACCTGCTTTTCCTTTGTAGGGCGACGTCCACTTCGCCTCCCTTTAATGATGGTAACCTTTGCTCAATCTCGTCCAACTCTCTCTTCTTCGCTTCTAATGCTTCCCTTAGATCCTTAAGCGCCGCTACATTAATGCCATAATCCGTTTTCAGATTTTTCTCCATGAGCTCGGCTGAGCTCAGCTGGGATTGCAGCACGTCTATCTGCCTCTCAATGCTCATCCTCCTATCATTGATCTCTGAAAGCTTCTTTACTAATTCGTTCACCCTTTCCTGCTGCATTTCGACTTTTGCTTCAAGAATTTCCTTAGGTTTCTTGGTAGAAATCTCCTCGTCTCTAAGCCTGTCCACGAACTCGACGAACTCGGCGACAAGCCCGTATTCACTTAGCTCTCTCTTAAAGCTTGAAGCGAATGCCTCAAGCCATGTTTTGGCCAAGCTTTTCCACTTCGGAAACTCCTCGACATCCTTCGAGACAAAATCAAAATATTTCTGGGAAAACTCTTCAGGAGAAAAAACTATCTTGCCTTGCTCCAAGAAAGCCTTGAAAACGTCGTGACTAAGAAGATAGTCCGCAAGCCCTGGCACCACCTCGGAAACGTGCTCCTTTATGTCACGGTAAACTTCCTCAATTTTAACTCGTAACTCTGAGGGTACCTCGGAAATGAACCCGTTAAACGTTATTTCCAGCAACTCAACCGTAGAGAACAATACCCCAGCTTCAAGCTGAGAGTCTAAGTCGTCCTTGATTCTGCCTCTAAAAGTTGCTAGGTCCCAGCTGGCAGGTACACTCAAACTTCTATCTTCGACGAAACTCTCTAACTTCTTCCCTATTTTTTCAATGTAAGCCTTTACCATGAGCCTCCGGATCGGATCCAGCACTTGTTTAACGTATTCTTCAAGGATCCCCTTTATGGCTTTCTTTTCAGAAGTCATGAAAACGAAGGCGGATAAGGCCCTTTCAAAGGTTTTTATACCCCTCTCTGCGTGCTCCAAGAAAAACGTAAGTTCCTCTTTAAGACTCCAGCCCCATGCCTCCTCTTCAAGATCTTTTTCAGAAAGGAATTTAGCTAGCGTATCCTTAAATGATGCGGCTAGACCACTACCATCAACAGCATCTAAGTGCTGTCTTAATTTTCGCTTTTCCCCCGAATAAATTATCGCGTTAATATCTTCCTCTATTTTCTTGAATGCTCCTCTTACCTCGTCCACGAAAAGCTTCGCCTCTTCCATTATTTCTTCAATTTTAACAAGATCAGGTTTAACGCGAGACCAAAATACTTCAGCTAGGCGCGTCGTAACCTCCTCTTCAACCTCATTTATCGTGTACTCGTTTATGAGGGAAAGTATCCTCCTACCAATAAGCGTGACGTCGCCTGCAAGCACTTCAAGTGCAGTCTTGGTGAATATCAGACTTTTAAGGAACTCTAAATTGTCAGAGGCGTGCTCCTCAAAGGACATCCTATCTATCCGTGAGTTAAGCATTGGCGGCTTAATGCCGTAATCAATTTCAATACGTCCCTCAATGTTTAAGCCACTCGTTATATTTAAATGCCCCAAAAAGTCTCTGGAATACTTTTCCCTATATTTTTTCTGTGAAGCCTCACTATACACCTTTCTCGTGAATCTTTCCACAAACTTTTGCAGCACTTCTTTCTCTTCTTCTCCACGCAGCCCCGAAGCTTTACATGCGAATGCGACATCTTTCAATTTCTCTACGAGCTCGTTGGCGACGTCGATGAACCTAAAGGCATCAACCAACCCTTTTTCATGCTCCAAAAGAACGATGAAATCCGTTCCATCCTCTCCTCCACCTGTAACCAAAACCATTGCTTCGGGGAGGTTGCCTCTCTCTCTGCTAAGCAGTTCAAACTCCGCGTAGTCCAGCTTAACCCCGCTTTCCTCCAAGAGCAAGTTGTTAAGCATATGTATCGCTTCTGCAACTTCTGATGCAAGCTTCTCAGCATAGCGCCTGCTGAGACCCATAGGACCCACCGAGAAACCAAAGTTCTCCCCATCTATTGAACATCCAAGGACGGAGAAATCAGCAATCCTTAAGGCCTCAATGGTACTCATACTTTTTCGTGACAAGAGACTTCCCTCCAACCAGGAACGACCCTTGCAAGAGAAAGCATTTTTCCTCAAGGAAATATTTTAGTTATACTATATTTTTGATTTTTAATAAAATTTGCCCACAACATTCAAGTCTATCCTTCCTTTATTGAAACTCATACATGTCCCGAAAACATGTCTCGAAACGAACCATCTATCCTCCATTGACTTGTACACTTCATTTCCCTAACTTATCAATCAAGGATTAAGCGAAAACTTTAGTAATGACTTTAATCCTCTTAAGATTACTTTTTAAAAACACTCCTTATCTCCTTCTTTGATGAGGATGATGCGATGGTGGCATCGGCACGTTTCCTGCTGGTCGACGCTACTGGCGCTGGCAGCGGGGTCAGATGGCTCACGAGGGATGTGATAGGAAGTGGAGCGCGTGCTATAGCTGGTGTTCTTGAAAAGATGGGAGCTTTCGTTAGAATAATGGTTCCCGAAGCATTCTTCGAGGCTGGCTCAAGGCTCTCAGAGTTCAACGTTTTAATGTGTGGTGGCATGAGCATGGACGTGCCCGCGATGACAAAAATTGCTAAGATGTGGAAGCGGCATAACGGCGGCATATGCATCGCCGGTGGCCCAGCTTCTCTTGAAGCCGAGAAGCTTCTCCGAGAAGGATATGACTTAGCCTTGGTCGGCGAGGCTGAGGACACCGTGGCGGATCTGTTCGCGAAAGGTTTGTCTGATGGATGTCTTCCAGACGAAGACGAGTTAAGAAGAATACGTGGAGTTAGCTTCATCTCAAAGTCATCGGTATTATTCAGTTCTGGCGTGAGGCGGACGACTGGCCACTGGGCGCCGTCAATTGAACGAATCAGAGACTACCCCCTTTACAAGGTCGCCAGAGTCTACGTATGGTGCGTCAGAGGCTGCTCTAACTTCTACAGAACTAGGATTCCGTTGCCAGACGGGCGAAAGTGCTTAGAGTGCGGACGATGCACTAATGGACCACTAATGGATCGGCTTATATGCCCGGCTAATATACCTCCCGGATGCGGCTACTGTTCCGTTCCTAACGTGTACGGGCCTCCGAGAAGCAGACGGGTGGAAAGCATTCTGAGTGAGGTTGAAGGACTTCTTGAGCAAGGCGTGAAAAGGATATACCTTGGAGCGAGTTGCTTCCTAGACTTTCATAGGGACGAAAAGGCCGGCGGCAGTCCTCTAACTGACCCACGCGAGCCAGAACCGAACTACGACTATATAAGTGAATTACTTTCAAACTTGAAGGACTTGACTGGAAGCAAAGCCTATGTAAGCGTCGAGAACGTTAAACCATGCCTTTTCACGAGGGACGCCGCATCGGTTATCTCAGAATATCTTCCTGGGTCAACGATACATTTTGGGGGAGAAACGGGCGATGCAGATCACGCATTTGCCCTAGGACGTCCCTCAACCCCAAGCGAAACGCTGGCCGCTGTAGGCGCTGCTGTAAGAGAAGGTCTTCGTCCCTACGTCTACTTCATTCACGGACTTCCTGGGCAAACACTTAAGTCAGCCCGTAAAACAGTCAAAATGATACGTAAAGTGGCGGGGCTTGGAGCAGAAAAAATAACCGTTTACAAGTTTAAACCTCTTCCCATGTCGGCTTTCGAAGGATTCAAAGAAGCGCCTTCTGCATCGAGAAGCAAGGCTGGGGGGCTCATTGTTAGAGAAGCGATAAGGGTCAACAAAGCCATGAAGAAAAAGCTGGTTGGCAAGGTGATCGATGTTGTGGTTGCTGAGAAAGGGAAAGAAGGTTTCAAGGGCAGACTTGTAGGCTACCCGCTAAGAGAGGGACCAACCGTAGTTTTTTCAGGCGTCGCGTCAATAGGAGACGTTGTCAAGGTACTGATTACAAATGTGCTGGGAGACAAGCTGGTGGAAGGTTCATCGGCGGTACCTTAATCAGTAGAAAACAGGGCTACACTTGTGGGAAGCTTGCAGAAGAATACAAAAACATTCTTCATGTAAAAATGTGAGCTAAGATCCCTTCCCGGGTAAGATTTAAATCAGGATTGAAAAATGAAGATATTGGCGTTCGGAAGGTGAGGATGTTATGCCTTACATTTGTGGGAAGTGTGGATTAGAGTTGAAGGATGAGGAGCTGAGCGGTATTCAGGGTGTTAGGTGCAGGTGCGGCTCTAGAATCCTTTATAAGGCTAGACCTCCAGTTACCAAAAAAGTCCTAGCTAGATAATCTTCCTTTATCCCGTTAAACCTTAAGTTTTTATTCTTCAAGCGTTTCTTTTCCCAGTCTGATGGTGGTGAGCTCGTTTGGGACGCGTAGAGAAAGATTCTGAGGATAAAAGTTTCTTTGAAAAAATTTGGACTTTAGCTCTTCACAGAGGATTCGTTATCCCGTCAGCGGAGATCTACGGTGGGGTAGCCGGCGTTTATGATTTCGGTCCCTTAGGATCCCTCCTTGTTAAGAAGCTGGTTGACCTTTGGCGGAGATTCTTCATAATTGAGGAGACAAACTTTCCAGTTTACGAAATAAGCGGGGCAACAATTCTCCCCTACGAAGTTCTAGTAGCTTCCGGCCACGTTGATTCGTTCGTCGACCCAATAGTTGTCTGCTTAAAATGCAAGAAAAAGATAAGGGCAGATCACTTGGTCGAGGAAGAATTGGGCGTCCGGGTTGAGGGAGCAACCATAGAGAAGCTCACCCGGATGATACGTGAAAATAGTTTACGTTGCCCTGACTGTGGAGGCGAGCTCTCAGAGGTTTCTCTCTTTAACCTGATGTTTAAGACGGAGATCGGCCCCCTCGGCGGTAAGACTGCTTTCCTAAGACCTGAGACTGCTCAAGTAATCTTCATAGACTTCAAAAGGATCTTTCAGGTTATGAGAGGAAAGTTGCCCTTTGGGATCGCTCAGGTAGGTAGAGCCTATAGGAACGAGATATCGCCTAGGCAAGGTTTGATCCGTCTGCGCGAGTTCACCCAGATGGAGATTGAGGTCTTCATAAATCCAAAGGAAAGCAATAATTACCCCGGGATCGAAGAGGTTGCGAACTCCAAGTTTAGGGTTTTGACGAGGGAGGGGCAGCTTAAGGGAGGAAGAGTTGTTGAAGTAACTGTTAAGGAGGCTATCGAGAAAGGTGTGGTTCCCAACGCTTACATGGCGTATTACCTCTTCAAGGAAACAGAATTCTTCGAGAGGATAGGGATCCCGCGGGATAAGTTCTACTTCAGACACATGATGCCTGAGGAAACCCCATTTTACTCTGGAGGCAATTTCGACCTTGAAGTTGAGTTAAGCATTGGAGTTAAGGAAGTTGTTGGTAACGCCTACAGAACGGACTATGACCTCAAAAGTCACATGAGGCATAGCGGCGAGGATCTTTCGGTTGACGTAGACGGGGAAAAAGTGATTCCAGAGGTCATTGAACCATCCTTCGGTGTTGAGAGAATGGTATACTGCATACTGGAGCACTGCTACAGGGAAGATGATGGAAGAGGGTGGAGCTGGCTCCAGCTCCCGCCGGAGATAGCGCCCGTAACTGCTTTAATTCTCCCTCTGGTGAAAAGAGAGCCCCTAGTGTCCAAGGCCAAGGAGCTTTTCAGAACGATTAGGAAAAGTGGAGTCTTCGTCGAGTACGATGATAGAGGTTCCATAGGTAAAAGATATGCAAGGGCTGATGAAATAGGGGTTCCCGTTTGCGTGACTATAGACTACCAGACGATAGACGATAACACGGTTACCCTGCGTAATAGGGATACGAGAAACCAGGTTCGCGTTAAGGGAGAACTTCTTCAAAAATTGCTTCTCGACCTTTCCGAAGGCAGATTAACTCTCAGCGCTCTAGAAGCACTTCAAAGCTAAATCTTCACGGTATCACCATTATGAGGAGCGTAAGCTTCAATCTTCCTTATCGCTTCCAGTCTCTCGCAGAAATTAATTATCTTTTTCTCTTCTCCATGGATGCAAATAACTCTTTCAAGGTTCTTGAAAGCGCTGAGGAACCGCAATAAGCCAGGATAGTCTGCGTGTGCACTAAAGTCGAAAAACGCAACTTTAGCTTCCACCTTAACTTTTTCCCCATCAAGCTCGAGCTCTCGTACTCCGTCGTAGAGCATGCGTCCTCGCGTTCCGGGAACTTGGTATCCTGTGAGACATATCAGGTTTTTCGGATCGCCACCAAACTTTTTCAAGTAGTAAACTATGGGACCCCCTTCTAGCATGCCAGACGTGCTAATTATTATCATGGGCTTCTTCATTTTCACTAGATCCCTTCTCTCCTCAACGTCAATGAACATCTCAGACTCTAACGGGTTCTGTCTAGTGTAGCGTATCTGCTTCCTGATTGGGTCGCTCAAGTGTTCCCAGTACATGCGATATACAACATTAACCTTACGTATCATGCCATCTATGAAAATGGGCACTTTAGGCACAACTCCGCTTCTTATGTATGCCTCAAGACACAGCATGACCTCCTGTGCACGCCCCACAGAGAACACCGGCATCATGACTAAGCCATCCTCTTTTAGCGTCTCAGTAACTGCTATAGCAAAGTCTCTCTCCGTTTTCTGAAGGCTTTGATGCTGGTCGGAGGGAGAAGAGTACGTCGACTCTATGATCACGGTGTCTGCATCGCTCATCGAAAGATCAACCATCGTCTGCGTCCTAGTGTTTCTAGCGCATATGTCTCCGGTGTAGAGAACGACATGTCCCTCTGTCTTAAGCCTGATCATCGCGCTTCCAAGAATATGTCCTGCTCTGAGAAGAACCGCCTCCACTCCTCCTCCAAGCTGCATGGGTTGCTTATACAGTACGTCAACGGAGTGTTTTCTGACATTCATAATGTCGGCAAACGTATATGGTGTGTCCTCTCTTCTGAGCTTCAAGTAGTCGATGTTTAACGTCTCAGACAAGTCCTGTGTGGGCGGCGTCCCTATAAGCGGCGTCCGATACTTTGACACCACATATGGGACATATCCAGCGTGATCTAGATGTGCATGCGTGAGTAAGAGCACGTCAGGGGGGTCAGGCGGATCGAGAGGAAAAGGGTTCTCAACAGTTCCTATGGCAACCCCTGCATCCAACATGATATTTTTTCCACCAGACTTTACAAGTACACAGGAGCGCCCAACCTGCCTAGCTCCACCCAGAAATGTGATCTCTACTGTCAAGCTATTCACCTAAGTTATGACCTCACATCCATTATCGGTAACTATCACGGTCTCCTCTGCTTGAGCAACGTAGCTTCCCTTCCTGTCGGAGAGCACCCTATACTGGCGCAGAGCTCCTTTGGATACCAGTTCCCTCAATGCAAGCCTTAACTTTCCCCTTGAAAAGCGGGTAGCTAGCCATCTTTCAGCGAAAGGCAACGTCTTATATTCTTCCTCAACGATCATTATTATTCTTCTTGCTTCCTTAAGCCTTAGTGGAACGAAAAAGGGCTGTAGGCTGAAGATGTAAGCGTAGGGTGCCTCGCTTACGCTTCCAGACCCCGTGGATGCGAATACCTCAACAGCGTAAACCTCACCCTCACTTATAGTCGCACCATGTGGTAATGCAATGTTGGGAATCACCTTAGACCCATGGAGAACATACTGATCTAGGATGTGACCTGAAAGCTCGCGTATAGGGCGATAATCATATTCCCTTATCACCTTCTCGATTTCCCTACCCACGGTATTCGTCTCAACCTTTGGAGCTATCAGTCCTATGGCCGTCTTTAACGCTTCCCTCGCCGCCTCCGCAAGCCTTTCAGCCTCCTTACTCGTGCAGAAAGTTACAGCCGTGTCTGCAACATAGCCGTCCAAATGCACGCCGAAGTCAACCTTAACTACGTCTCCCTCACTTATAACCAAGCTGTCTCCAAGAGGCGAAGTGTAGTGTGCCGCAACGTTGTTTATCGAAACGTTACAGGGGAACGCGGGCTTGCCCCCCTTCTCCACTATTAAACGTTCGACGGCTTCACATATCTCGATGCACTTAACTCCAGTCTTGACGAGTCCTCCAAGGGCTTCTTTAACCTCTTTCGCTATTTTCCCCGCTTGACGGTGTTTCTCCAACGCATTCATTCGCGCCTCCTTGTCGCTCTCAACTCTCTCGTTGGCCACTTATATCACGCCCCTCTCGGTATACGTTTCCCTGTTAATTGTTGAAGGTTTTTAACCATTTTTAGCAGACATTGGTGAGGAAGGTTAAAACATATGAGAAAAATTTCTCTTTCACTTTTCTTTCTAATGAAGAAAGGGGACAATAACTTTTTAAGATTCCGTAACCATGAAGCTGATTAGTAAAAAGTTCTCCCAAGAAAAGAGGCTGTGCGAGGGGATGCCTTGACAAAGATCGATGAACTTTTAGAGTTGCTTCGAAGCATGGAGGCATCGACTCCTGGTATAGAGGCTAGTGCGGTGGTCAGCACAGAAGGCCTTCCAATAGCATCAGCCATGCCTCAGGAGGTTGACGATGCCGTTGTTGCCGCTATGGCGTCAGCCATCCTCAGCGTCTCGGAAAAAGTAAGTAGCGAACTAGTTAGAGGGAAATTGCAACAGGTTATGTTGCAGGGAGAGTTGGGTTACGTGATCATTAAAGGTGCCGGGGAAAACGCCTTGCTAACAGTCCTTGCGAGAAACGACGCGAACCTAGGACTAATACTTATGGTTTTGAAGCGCGTGTCGGAGGAAGTTAAAAAACTGCTTGAAGAAGAATAAGCACCCGGGCCCGGATCCGGCTCGGAGTTTATTATTTGGCTCAGACCGCCTGTCGCTCATCATCCTTCAGAGTTTTCTAGTTCTTCATCGCCAAGGCATACTTTACGTCGACAAAAATAAGGTTTTCACCATTTCTCCTTCATTAATTGAAGGACAAGTCTTCTTATCTCCATTTGCACCTTCATCAAGGGAGAAGTAGCATCAATTACCGAGTAGCCTTTCCTTCTAGCCCTCTCAAGGTAAATATTCCTAACTTTTTCGAGGAAATCCCCCTCCTCGTATTTATCTCTCACCTTACTCTCCATCCTCCTCATTGCGGTTTGTACATCAACGTCGAGGAGGATTGTCAGGTCAGCGTTTAACGCCCACTTATTTATACTTTCAATCCACTCCGCATCTACGCCGTCAGCTGCCTGATAACAGATAGATGATTCAACGTAACGATCCGAGATGACGACCTCGCCTGACTCTATTCTTGGCTTTAACTCTTTCTCAATGTGTTCCATTCTATCAGCAGCGAACAGGAGGGCCAGAGTAGCCGGATGAAAATCTTTCCTTCGCAGATGCTCACGTACTAGGTAGCCTATTTCTCCATCAGTCGGCTCTTTAGTAAGCGTTACATTATATCCCTCATTCCTCAGCCATTCTTCAAGCAACTTGGCATGAGTAGTTTTCCCAGCTCCATCTATTCCCTCAAAAACTATCAGCACGCCTCGCTTCAACCTTCTCAATTTATCCACCCGAGGAGATTAACCGGGATAATAGATAAGTTTTTTACTTTTAACTTGCCCCTCACCAATTCGTCTCTCCCTTAAGGAAAGGTGAAATCAGTGTCTCACAGCTTAGAAGTTAACAAGTTCGCCATACTAAAGGTTATGGAAAAATCCTTAAAGGACTTATTAAGGGACGTGAAAGAAGCTATCTGCATTCAGGGGATGCCCGGAATAGCTAATGTGGGAAAAGTTGTGGTTGACTTCCTAATCGAGTATAACAACGCGAAAGGGATACTTCAAGTCTATTTTTCGGATTTCCCTTCGCATGTTTCCGTTGATGATGCCGGACGCGTGAAGGCCCTAAAGAGCGAAGTATACTTTTACTGGGACGAAAGAGCTGAACGCAACGTTTTTCTTCTAACTGGCGATGCGCAACCTACTTCAAGCATAGGCGTGAATGTACTTTCGAAGAATATAGCTAATCTTTTACACGAGCTAAATGTCGAGCTAGTGATCTCCTTGGGTGCGATGCCTACCGATAAACTAAGCGGCAAGTACCGTGTCTTCGTAACCGCCACAAGCGCCGACCTTCTCGAAGAATATGGCGGTTTGCCGGGCGTAGAAGTTCTAAGGGAAGGTGTCGTAATCGGGATGAATGGTTTAGTTCCATGCTTTGCCAGCAACCTCCATGGCATTAAGGGATTAATACTGCTCTCGGAAACTCTTAGTGTACTCGAAAGGGACGCGCGAGCTTCTTACGCCCTAGCTAGGATCCTGTGGGAGAAATTCAAGCTAAATGTGAACATCGAAGAATTCAAGAACAAGAATGGTCTTGCAAATAGCTATAACGGCGACCAGCCTGGGTATCTAAGCTGAAGAACCTTGAGGTCTCATCGCATGCTTGAGAACGTGTTCTCCGGCTACTGTTCCTGAGCATATGGTGTCTCCAAGACCAACAGTGGCCTTAACCTTCCTCACAAGCATTGAGGGAACAAACACGATTCCTGGATCCCCGTCCACGAAACCGCGCTCCAAGAACAACCTGTAGTTTGTCTCACCTTCTGTGTCTAAAAAAGATGCCAGTTTTTCATGTTCCTTTAACCCTTCCTCGCTTATTTCGAAGCCCCCGATCATCATCTCTTTAGCCTTACTGATGGTCGGCGGCACGCCCGTAGCAGCTAGCGTGGCTGCAAGGGATGCGCCAAAAAGAAGCGCCATAAATTCCTCCTCAGGGCAAACCACGTAGCCTTGCCTCAAAATGCTCATAGAGTATTCCCTTGTGTGGATAAATATCCTCTTTAAGCGATGCCTTTCAAGGATATCCTTCGCCTTGAGATATAAATCCGGTGCTGAGTATGAGCTTAATGGTTCAACACAACTCGGCGAATGGAAGATGTGCAACTCTGTTTCGTTAACTCCGACCGAGTCCACATTCGGAAAAACCAAGTTGACTATTGCTTTTCTGACCTCGCTACTGCCAGTAAAACCCATTTCTGCGTGAATAGTTAACTCCGCATTGAGAGACCTCCACTTTCTGATGAGGCTAATAACCTTCTTTAAAGCTTCCCAACACGTTTCCCCGTCAGGATATTTTTCCCTGAGCAAGTGGTAGCCTGAAACCACGGCTGCTACAGCCTCCTCCACCTCAGAAACGCTTCCCTCCCAGAATCCAGGTGCAAGCTGAAGGCGTGCATTCACCTCGTCGAAACTTGCTATAAACCTGTTATCCCGAGGTGCCTCAAACTTTAATCCATCTAAGTCCACACTAACTCCTTTTCTAAACTCGGAAATCCAGTGGATTAATGGAGGGTCGCTTGGTCTTATAGCTTCACGTGGATGCCTAAAATTTACTCCTTCACTTGTAAGGACAGGAACAACAACGTTTTCACCATAAAAAAGCTCCGCTTGTTCGCTTGGAAGCGAGGGAACGTTAGTTATAGTTGTTTGTCCCAGCCTAGCCAACACATTACTCATGTTACCCCCCTGTCCTCCCATGCGTGTTTCATCCCACCCTAACAGCTCCTCAAGCATTTTCGAAACTTTACCATTAGTGATAATCCATTCCTCCCCTACACCATCTCTTAAGCAGAGAAGTAAACCGGCCAAGAAGTCCTCCAATGAGTCAACCTTCATCGGGGGACTGGAAACCTTCTTAACAACCTCGCTTAGTGATGCATGTCTCATTATACGTTCGACATCTTCTCTCGCAACATGCTTAATAGCATCTATGTTAACGTTAAACCCCACTATGAACTTGAGCCTTCTATTTTTTCGAGCTAAGGTATCTAAGCTACGGCTATAAGCCTGCACCCACTCTTTCTTTCTCATGGTGAAAGTCCTCCGCTTGTTTCTCAGTAATCCGCAAGTAAGTGCACGTTCCCTATGTTAACATTTACCAATCCTTCATCCTTCGCCGCAGCGGCACATTCTAAGGCAAGTCTTCTACTTGTCGTTGGAAGGTCGTCCATGATATAGTGAGGATGAAATGCAAGTAAGGAGTATGGTATCTCCGGGTCTACGTCAGCTATGAAGCCCGCTATGTTGCGCACCTCTTCAACGTCTATGTATCCCGGAACGAGGAGGGTGCTTGCCACGAGAAATGGTGGCTCAGTTTTTCTCATAAAGACCTTCAGCCTTGAAAAGTTTTCTAACGTGCGCTTATTAGTCGCTCCACAAAGGGCGATGTTTAACGGCTCACTCCACGCCTTCAAGTCGAACTTTATGCAGCCTCCAGTTTCATAAGCTAGCACCGCCGCCCTCTTTAGGAGTGGCCAGTTCATGGTGCCATTCGTCTCCCAGCAGACCCTCATAATTCCCCTCCACTCCTCTGCCTTCCTTACAGCTAGCTCACTTGTCTTAATCGAGTGAGCCATTTGAACCGCTGGGTCGCCTCCAAAGTAACAGATGCAGGAAACTCTCTCATTACATTTATCGGCCAGCTCCCACGCGCTCACCACTGGCTTAAGTCTCCTAGCATGTTCACGAAAAGTCCAGTTTTGGCAAAAAAGACAGTCGAAGGAGCATGCAGCATAAAAAACAGCTAGGTTAAAGTAACCGTATTCTGCGTTAGGCCTGTAAGCGTAGCTCGGAAAACCTGATCCCGTGCAGCCAGGGCAAACCCACGCGGCGACGCAATTAGTCGGAAGCGGATCGTAATACCATTCCAGCAACCCCTTCGAGAAGGTGCCTCTAAGCCGAATCAGCCGTCCCTCTCTGTTCTCCACTAGACCGCAATAACCTCGCTCTCCATTAGGAATCACGCATTCATTAACGCAAAGTCGACATGAAACCCCGCTCTTGCTCTTCGGGGGAAATGATGGTAAACCAAAGTGTCTACGCCTCTCAGCGTGAACTTTCATAGCGATCGGTAGTGCATCCTCAGCTCTTTCCTTCAAACAAAACCCGCAACCACCGAGATTAGCGGAGATCAACAGGCTCTCCTTACCACAAACAAGGCACTTCGCAACTCTCCTCGGGAATGAAATGGTAAACCCCCCTTCACCTTTTCTTCGGTATTCCTTTCTCTTAAACTAGAAGAGAAAAACCTAAATGTTTGTATCAATGCTTTCTCAAACACAATTATAGAAGTCACAGCTTTCACTTCCTTCTTTTTCTTGCTGAGAACTCGTTACTAATCTAGTAAATGCATCAAGTTTCGGATGCCTTCAGTTGCCATATCGATGTCCGCCTGAAAAATTATCTCCCTCTCTTAAAACGTTTAATTCCGCTAGCTCGCCTGCCGTGCGTCAGGCACTTTTACAACGCCTTAAACCCTAGTTAAAACAAATTTGACGGGGGAGCATCGTTGACTTGTTCGCTCCGCTTACCCGACAAGTTTCTTGCTCATAAGGTAAGCATCTTCCCCGTCATGGTAGTATCCTTTGATTGTTTTCACCACGATGAACCCCATTTTCTTGTAAAGACTTAAAGCTGGCTCGTTGGATACTCTAACCTCTAATATCACTTCCTCTGCTCCGTATTCTTCTCTCATGGATCTTATCCCCCACTCTAAAAGCATCCTTCCTATGCCTTTTCTTCTATGTTCAGGCATTACAGCTATCGAAACAACGTGTCCCTTCTTCACGAGGCGGAAAGGTGAGGGATTAAATGAGGACATTCCTTTCTCGATCCTGTTCATAATGTACCCTACAATTTCACCATCGACCTCTGCGACTAAGAAGCATCCTGGATAGCGCTCCAACAAATGCTGGAAAAAATAATATGGATAGTTTTCAGGCAGGCAAATCCTGTTTATCTCAACCACCCTAAACAAGTCTTTATGGCACGCCTCCCTGACTATGATAGCCTTTTCCTGCAAATTCTTAGTCCCCCAAGGCACTAACGCCGTTTTTTAAAGTAAGATTCCTCCTTTAAATATACCTTCCGTTCAAAGCCAACTAAACAGGTTGCTTGAACGCAAAGACTGAAAAACCTGCAGCGTTCCCTCAGCATGTGTGGTACAGTTGATTTAAAGCCAATTAAGGGTTCTTCCTAAATCTCGCTAAAACCTTCAACTTAAATAAGTGAAAAATAAATTTAAATATGAAATGAAAGAAAGAGAAAGAAGAAGGATCGATGGGGAGGATGTGACTATGGGTGAAGTGACGCCTTCACGTGTGAAATGCCCCAAATGTGGTAGTGTTGACATAAAACAGACTGAAGATAAAAGTAAAGTGCTCAGCTACCTTGGAGGACGGCCGATCTACAAGAAAGTCTGGAAGTGCAAGAAGTGCGGAGAGACCTGGGAATAAAACTGATCACAGAGTGGCCGGGCTGATAATAGTGCCTAGCGAATACCTGTTTTTTCTCTACTTGTCTTTATTAACTTTAATTAATGATAGTTTCTCCACGTGGTATATTTACTTGTTTGTCAACCCATACGTTGCTTACATGCTTGATCCAGCCTATTTAATTTGGGACCTGTTGGAGTTGTGGATGAACCCCCTTGCTTGGGGTATGTTCTGTTTCTCAAATTTTTTCCCAGGAGGAGATCTAGGCGTATACTTCGCCGTGTTCCTCGTCAGCATTTTCGGCAATTTATCCGTAATTTTTCCAGTTCCATACGTGATTTTTCTATGGTTTCTGGCCATCTTTAGAGTCTGGATAAACCCTCTGCTTTTAGGAGTCGCAGCCGGCGGTGGAGCCGCTATAGGTGAAACGTCCGCTTGGCTTCTCGGTAGGGGGGCAGCCGAAGCACTGGAAGACACGCAATATGGTCTGCGTCTTAAGAGCTACGGCAACCTCATAGAGCGGGGATGGGGGATCCCTCTCATCATACTCTTCGCAGCATTGCCCTTGCCTGACGACGTCCTCCTCCTAGCCTTAGGAGCGCTTAAGTACTCTTATAAGAAGACGATTCTGGCCTGCTTCACAGGAAAAATCATAATGTGCACCGCGATATCATTTGCCGCACGGACGTTTTCAACAACGAGAATATTCGGGAAAACAATTCTCGAATGGTACTCTGGGGAAGCAGGATTAACCACTATGCTTGCAAGCATCGCACTAATGGTCATGGTTTTCATTGCCCTGTTGTTCGTCGACTGGGGTAAAATATACCGGAAATTAAGAGAAATCGTTAAGCAGGCTCTAAGCGTAAGCAAGCTCTAAGGGCGTTTCCCTAGACTCCTAAATTGTTCCTCCTTTCCTTTAAAACGTTATTTTGAAACGTCAATTATTAATTTGTTAAGCCTTCTTTTCACGTTCACACCCTTTCGAGAGAAAATCGTAATTGCGAGCAGGTTTGTTTCTATGTGCATTGACGCTTTCAGATAATAAAAAAGGAGCTAACAGCCGGCGAGGAGAATGAATAATTATAGGAAGGCAGTAAAAACATCCATTACGAACTCATTTCCTCCGGGCGCAATATGTGCTGCCTCATTCTTGCCCCCCTCAGGAAGCACTTTCCATCTGGTGACGGAGATCATTGAGAGACCCAAAAGATTTAAAATTCGGGTTTAAATCCAAGCTTCATGACTCATCGTTACTTGTTGCTGGTTTAAAGCGCTTACTTTATAAAAGGGGTGTTTTATTCTGACTCTTACAAGAGTGTTTGGGAGTGGTTGAAGAGTGAAGCGTGCAGGTGACGAATATACACATAAGCTAATTATAAGTGATCCTGAAACAGGTAGGAGCGTTACGATAGGTGTTGATGATGTGAAGTTTAGAAGTCTGATAGAAGTAAAGATAGGAGAGATCGTTAAGGGGGATCCATTTGGATTGGTTGGCTACGAGTTGCAAGTTACAGGTGGCTCCGACAGAGACGGCTTCCCTATGAGGTCTGACATTGAGAGTTCAGGACGCAAGAAGGTGTTGCTCAGCTCTGGTCCTGGGTTTAAGCCCAGAAAGAAAGGTGAACGAAGGAGAAAGTTGGTTAGGGGGAACACTATCTCTGGCGACATATACCAAGTGAACATGAAGGTAGTGAAAAAGGGAGCTAAGGACATCTTTAAGGTAGAAGAAGCTGCATCCTCATAGTTTTAAGTACTCTTCTTCGTGGGGTGCCTACCATTCTCCTGTTTGTTTGTGATGCCATGCTTGGCAGGATTTGTCGTTGGTTAAGGCTACTGGGCTATGTGGCTTATTATGACCCTAAGGAAGACGATGAATCCTTGCTTGAGAAAGTTGCGGCGTCAGGGGGTTTTCTCCTAACAAAAGACCTACATCTTTTCAAGCGTGCTCTAAGGCATGGAATAAAAGCCTTCTACGTGAATGGCATCTCCTTCTACGACCAGCTTTGGAGCATTGCCCGCGAGTTTAAGTTGAGGTTGGACGTCAACCCCGAACGTTCTTTCTGTCCAAAGTGTGGGGGAAAAATAAGAGAAGCAAAAAAAGACGAGGTTGTAGGGCTTGTTCCCCCAAGCACACTGGAAAGATACGATGAGTTCTGGATTTGCGCGTCTTGCGGTAAAGTTTACTGGAAAGGCGCTATGTGGAGGTCGATGAACAGGGTGTTGGAAAAAATTAAGTCCGAAATTCCGGCGTCATGCTGAGAAATATTTAAAGTTAACTAATGCGGTAATCTTTTCAGCTGAATTTCGGAGAAGGGGCGGTTCAATTGGCTGAGGGCATCATTAACATAAGTGATGATGACGGTGTTTTTCTCGTTAAGCTTGCGAGGGAAACTATAGAACGATTTGTCCGGACGGGGAAAATTGGCTCCCCCCCGTTAGATGTCTCGTCAAGGCTCAAAGAGAAGAAAGGGGTCTTCGTTACAATAAACAAGCTGATCCATGGAAGTAAACATTTAAGAGGATGTATCGGCTATCCCCTCCCTCACTTCCCGCTTGTGGAAGCCACTATGAGGTCTGCTGTTGAGGCGACACGCGACCCTCGCTTTCCTCCTTTAAGAGAAGACGAGCTTGACAGCATAGTCGTCGAGGTAACTGTCTTATCGGTTCCAGAGTTACTCAAAGTTAAGAACCCTAAAGATTACGTTGAAAAAGTTAAAGTTGGCCGTGACGGCCTCTTGGTTGCAAGGGGACCATTTAGGGGTCTCCTTTTGCCTCAAGTTCCCGTCGAGTGGAATTGGGACGCCGAAACCTTTCTCTGCGAGTGCTGTATGAAAGCTGGGCTGCCACCTGACGCCTGGCTCGACAGGGACACTGAGGTCTACGTGTTTCGCGGGGTAATATTTGAAGAGGAAGAGCCACGTGGAAAAATAGTCCGTAAAGAACTTTCTGACTGAGAGGGGAGTAACTAATGAGAGTTTACTTTGCGCCTAATGGAATGGCTTTAGGCCATGCGGGTAGATGTGCTCCAATAGCCAGAAGGCTAATGGAGCATGGTGTCCAAGTCCTATTTTCCACGTATGGTGACGCCGTCGCTTTCGTCTCCGCTCTGGGATTCCCCGTAGTTAAGGTGCCCGAGATGAAGCCGGTTGAGGGCAAAGACGGATCAATTGAGATGCTGCAGACAAGCATAAGGTGGCCGAAATATATTGTGACCTTCCTTAAGCAGCTCATTTGTGAGATAAGAAACATTAAATGGTTTAAGCCAGACGTGGTCGTATCGGACTCGCGTCTTTCACCGATCCTTGCATCCGTTCTACTGGGGGTTCCTTGCCTCCTCCTCCTTCACCAGATCAAGCTTTTCATCCCTCACAAGAAACCTCTAAGTAAAATTAAAATGAAGCTTAAAGCCTTCGGTGAATGGAACATACTGTACGTGTTGTGGCTTATGTGGAGTAGAAGCACGTCAATAATAGTCCCCGACTTTCCGCCGCCATACACCATTGCTAGGGAGCATGTTGACGTTCCCGCGAAGTTTCTGAGGCGGGTCAAGTTCGTAGGACAGATAATAGATAAGCTTCCTAATGAGCTTCCGAGCAAGGAGAAGGCTAAGCTCATGTTGGGCTTCGATGATCGCCCCCTAATTTATATCGGGATTTCCGGCACCAAGGCTGAAAGGGAGGCGATAAACAGAAAACTCTTAAACGTCGTTTCAACATTTTCCGAAAAATATCAGGTGATAATGAGTATGGGGGATCCGGGAGAAGTAAGAGAACTTTTTAGGAAAGACGGGGTAAGAGTATACAACTGGGTTCCTGACAGGTACCTCGTGCTTAAGGCATGTGACATGGTCATATCTCGTTCAGGTCATAACACTATCGCGGAGTCAATGTATTATGGCGTGCCGTCTATACTTATTCCGACGCCAGCCCACACAGAGCACGAGATGAACGCCCGGTCGGCTGAAGCGATGGGGGTGGCGAAGGTTATACGTCAAAGCGACCTTAACCGCGAAACCCTTCTAGAAGCCGTAAAAGAAGTGCTGGAAGACGGCTCCTACCGATCCAGAGCCTTGTCCATTCAGAAAAAGATTCTTAGAAACGATTCAGTTGAGTCGATCATACACGAAATAGTTTCCCTTGCAAACCTCAAGGAGGGAAAAAGATGAACAGCCTCAAGGAGATTTTAACTTCTTTCCTCCTCGAGGATCTAGGGTTCGAGGATGCGACTAGTGAAGCCATCATCCCTGAAGGAGTCATGGTTGAAGCTAGAATTGTCTGCAAGGAGGACGGTGTGATAGCTGGGGTTTCTGAGGCGAGCGAGATATTCAAGATGATCGGGGTAAAAGTTACGGCGAAGGCCCGGGACGGGGAGAACGTTAAGAAGGGAGATGTCGTGATGGAGTTGAGGGGTGAAGCGAGAGCGATTTTAGGAGCTGAGAGAACTGTTCTCAACTTAATGATGATCATGAGTGGCGTAGCGACGGAAACGGCGAAGCTCGTGGAGAAAGCCAGAAAAATCAACGAAAAAGTTAGGGTGGCAGGTACTAGAAAAACAACTCCCGGCTTTAGGTACTTCGAGAAAAAGGCAATCAAGTTGGGCGGGGGGGATACTCACAGACTTCGCCTCGACGACATGATCCTTATAAAGGACAATCACATTAAAGTAGTTGGAAGCGTGGCTGAAGCAGTTAAAAAAGCTAAAGAGAAAGCCAGCTTCTCGAAAAAAATAGAAGTAGAAGTTTCCTCCCCTAATGAGGCATTGGAAGCTGTTCTCTCAGGTGCAGAGATAATAATGCTTGATAACATGAGCGTAGACAACGTGGAGAAAACAATCCGAACACTGGAAGAGCATGGGTTGAGGGAGAAAGTTATCATAGAAGTCTCAGGAGGAATCAACTCTCAAAACATAGAGGCTTACGCGGCGTTGGGCGTCGACGTTATTTCAACAGGCCACATCACTCATTCGTCGAAAGCCTTAGATTTAAGCTTGGATATAGTTAAAATTATAAGCTTAAAAGCGGATGATTAACTCAAAGAACTCAAAAAAGTAAAATAACTAGAAGTAAACCCTATATGTTTTATTAATGAAAAGACGTTTGAAACTAGTAATTGTGTTCTTGGAAAAATGAGAGTCTAATTTGGATCTGGAGGTTGTTTTATTTTGGAGCTACTATTTCTCGGAGGATGCCAAACAGTAGGCGGCTCAGGAGTATTAGTGTCTGATGGAGAAACGAACATTCTGATAGATTACGGTGTTTACGTGGGAAAGAAAGATAATCTTATACCTGAGTTGCCACCGGATGATGTAGATGCTGTCTTCCTCACACACGTCCATTTAGATCATGCGGGAGGAGCTCCAGCCCTCTACGCTGACAATTACTCTGATAACCCACCAGTATACGTGACGCCGCCAACTGCGAGCCTGCTCTCGCTGCTCATAGACGACATGCTAAAAATCAAAAAGCTCCCCTTCGGTAAAAAGGAGAAAAACAGGATGCTCAGAAAAACTCGGATCGTAAATTACGGTGATACAATCAAAGTGGATGGAATGACTGTTGAAATCATAAACTCAGGCCACATACCTGGCGCCTATTCTACGGTAATAAGGGTTAACGGGAAATGCGTTCTGTACACGTCAGACTTTAACACGAACGAAACACGCCTCGTCGAAAATGCGGATTACAGTAGGTTGAAGCCCGACGTGGTCATAACGGAAAGCACGTACGCGTTAGAGGAACATCCTGAAAGACTCCAGACAGAATATGAATTTGTAAATGCAGTGCATAACGTTGTTGAAAACGGCGGCGTAGTTCTGATTCCGGCATTCGCAGTTGCTAGGTCTCAGGAAATTCTATGCGTCCTCGAGAAGTACAATGTTGAGTACAGCATAACGCTTGACGGAATGGCACGTGATGCCAGCCGGCTATTACTTCAGCATCCAGACTACCTTAAAAACTACGAGACCCTTCTAAGGGCCCTAAGCAAGTGTAGATGGGTGCGTGGCTTCCATGACAGGGTTGAAGCGACAAGTCGGCCAGGCTTAATAATCTCGCCAGCAGGAATGCTTAAGGGCGGACCAACAATCCACTACATGAGAATGCTCGCAAAGGATAACGAGAACGCCATCTTCCTCGTCAGCTTCCAAATACCTGGAACCCCCGGAAGAATACTTCTCGACACAGGATACTTCCCCCTCTACGGGAAACCTGAGCGCGTCGATGCGCAAGTCAAATTCTTCAACTTCTCGTCCCATGTGGATAGAAAACAGTTGCGCTCCTTCATAGAGCACGTCAACAACGACTCAGTAGTCTTTTTCACAGTTCACGGAGAGAAAGAAGCCTGTTATACTCTAGCGAGAGAAATAGAAGAAAACTACGGTAACCAAGCAATAAACCCCAAAGTAGGCGAAACGTACGAACTCTA
>Ga0105158_1000057_pt1 | contig 49937 bp, 43 predicted proteins | sample LHCtaG_FD_81567 | JGI IMG/M metagenome (GOLD analysis project Ga0105158, IMG submission 81567) | Hot spring microbial communities from Little Hot Creek, USA to study Microbial Dark Matter (Phase II) - LHC4sed_matched | ecosystem: Environmental > Aquatic > Thermal springs > Hot (42-90C) >...
TCCTAAGGGTTGACACTAGGTACTCATGTAGGCTAGTGTCTGAGACTGTGTGCAGAAGGGTTCTGAAGTGCCTAAACCCCAGCCTAGCTTTTACCCGAGACTACAATTACATCAGGCCATATAGCAGTGGCTGTAGGGAGAGAATACGCCTTAGGAGTGGGCCCCCACGCTAAAGGGGGGCGGGGGACTCTGCTAGGAAGTTCACCAGCTCCTTGCACCTACCTTAGGTCCTCATCTGTAAAGCGTGTGAGTGAGGTAAGATTCTATGAAAATGAAACAGTAGAGCGCCTCTGCCTAGCGCTAACCACTTGGCAGAGTTGTTATGAAGGGAGGAGAGCCTGCTACAAGAGTTTTATGGAGAGCATTATCATGGATTTGAATAGCGAGGCACAGTGGGAGAGGTGTGAGAAAAACGCTTTTGATGAGCAAAACTCTATGGTTTTTGAACAGTTGCCCCAAGTATTGCTGTAAAGTCTTTTAGTATCCACGAGAACCTCGCTACACCATTGGATGTTCTAGCGCCCCACTCTGTGCCTATTTCCCACCCAAGTATGTAGTACTCTGATATGTCAAATGTCGCGAAGTTTGCTGAAGCTTTCACAAAGTCTATAGGGTTGTAGGCCACATATCCGCAGGTGTGCCTCCACCCCTTAGGCTTAAACGCTATGTACTGCCAGCCACCCCACGGAACGCTATCCATTCTCCACACCTCCCACTGAGCCTCAACAACAGTCCCGTTGAGGACTATTGGTATGGTTGCTTCGCCAACTTTGCCTCCTGCTGGGTTTAGGTTTTGGTTGAATAGCCACACCATGATCTCTAGGTCTCCATTGCCAGGGGCTCTGCCAAGAGACTTAGCTATAGACTCTCTAACGATCCACGCATCAGCAGCTATGTTGAAGTTCATTGATGGGTGGAGGTCCTTTATACATATGTAGAAAGAGATTGTGAATGGCGTGGCCTCTCTAACCTTCATTGGGAAGGGGATCCCCAGCCCATTGGCATAAGATGAGTGCCAAGGCTTTCTACCAATTATAATCTCTGGGTACCCATTTGTCCAGTCAGGTGGGTTCACATCTGATAGGTTTACATAGACCTCAATAGACTTCTTAGATATGTCTATAACTATCCTCTGCTCGCCTTTAGCACTTCTCATACTCCACGGGTTGATCTCCACAACCATATCTGAGCTGCCATCATCATTAAAATCGACCCTAGCCGAGGATTCGAAGGGGTATCTCAACACAGTTTGGCTTTGAGGAGCCACAGTAGTTGTCATAGTGGTGGTCACTGTCTCAACTTGTGTTACAGTTTCCATGTAAGCTGTGGTTATCGTTGTATGCTCAATTTTTGTAGTCGTGGACAGGGCTTGTAATGTCGCTGTATACAACAATGTAGAGGTGACAGTCCCATAGATAGCTGAGGTGACAGTTCTATAACTAGTCTCAGTGTGTGTGTACGTGACTGTTTGTGGTGTGGTTACAGCGGTTCTTGATGTGTATGCGTACCCTGAGGCAAAGCCTATTATGAGCATGGCTATAGCTATTAGTATGGAGGCCGCGGTCCTTAAATTCACTCCCAACACCTCAAAACACTAGAGTAAGGATCTCAAGTTATAAGCTAATGCTTAGTAAGCCAAAGGAGGTTTGCAAGGCTTTTAGCCTTACAAACATCACCTAATGTGAGGTGTATCAAGGTGCGCCTTCGCCTCTGTTATATGAGGTATAGTGTTGCTAGTCATCTTTGGTATTGTAGATGGATTAGCATTAAAAGTAAAATAGCTGTTGATAGGTAGTGTAGTTAACACTGCGTGCCTAGCTTATTGCCTGAGGTGTAGTTGTGGCTGTGAGGTGGTGGAGGGGCTTGCTGCAGAAATGGTTTAGCTCCATTAGCAGTAAGTATAGGGTTTTTGTAGTAGTGCTTTTTGTAGCCTCTCTTGGGTTATCCATCTACATTCACGTACCCTACCCCCCTGGTAGACCTCCTCCTCTGGACAACCTCGGGCTTCTCTACACAGATATTGTATATGGGGTGTTCGTGCCCAGGTTTCTAGACCCTGTCTCAACATATGGCTCTCTGGACTACGGTAAGGTGTCTGAGTATTGGTACAATATGCATGCAATTGAAAACCTTGTTTATGGTAGGCTTTACAGTGCTTCCCAGTGCCCCGTGCCCTACCGCGACTACAAGTTTGAGTACCCCCCTCTGGTCGCAGCCACCTGGTACCTATCAACATGCGCTGCATATCTCTACACATATCGCTTTATAAAAACCCCTAGCAACTTGCTAGAGTACAGAAGTGTTGTAGAAAGCTATGTTATTCCAATACACTTTGCAATTCAAGTAGGGGTGCTACTGGCATTCAGTGCCCTGACCACAGTCTACCTACACAAGCTTTTGCGGCTAGAGAACACCGCTATGAGACTTCTTCTCTTCTTCGTACTCCCCTCAACAGTGCTCTACATTACGTATAACTGGGATGTGATTGCCGCAGCACTCACTGTAATGTCCCTATACCTCTTTATAGAGAGCGAAAGTTCATCGAGGCGAGCACTACTAGCAGGAGTGCTCCTAGGGCTCGCTATAGCTACGAAAGTGCTACCCATGTTCATAGCCGTAGCCATACTCTACAACCTTCTCCAAAAAACGTATAAAGCACAAGAGGCCCGGGGCAGAGCCTGGCTCTATAGCGCTGGGCTGCTCATCTCCTCTGCCATCCCCTACGGCATTATAGTAGCACTGTGCCAAAAGGGCTTTAACGATTTCCTGAACCACCATTTAACATGGTACTGCGAGAACTGCCTATACCTACCACTTGTACAAGATATTTATAGCCATGTGCACAGAATTCTCTTCTTCTCGCTAGCAACAGCGGCAATTCTATCGATACTCGCAATAGAGGTGAGTAGCAGAGGAAAGCTGTACACAGTTGCCTTTCTAGCCCTCTCAGCGGCTATAATTTTCAACTACGTTTTCTCACCTCAAATGATGATCATGCTGACGCCCATAGCACTTCTAGCCCTTCCCCAAAGTGCGCTCATGCACTATGCTATTGCTGATGTTGCAAACGCTTTGATTATGCTGATGTTCTTTAAAGACTTTGACCTAAGGGCTTTTATATCAAAGTATATCAACATTCGCGTAGAGCATTCGCCATGGACGCTGGATTCCCCTGTCCAGTGGGCGGCGTTCATAAGAAACCTAATGCTACTAATAATATTTCTCTCAGTACTACACAGCGAGCTGAAAAGCATTGGCAGAGGTGCTAGCACCCCTGTGGGTGAGGCAGAGCCTCTGGAGAACGCCAAAAACAGTTAGAAACAGCGGGGATGAAGGGGGTAGAGTAAGAATCCTTCAGCTTTTAGAAATGACCTTCTTAGCCTCTTCTAAAATCTTCTTAACAGCGCAACTCTTACCCTCCTCAGCATAGCTTAGTGGAAGAGCCCCCTACACAATACAGTGCTCTGCTTTCTATTCACTGTAGTTGATACAACGTTTAGTGCAAATAAGGCTAGCGAAGCCCATGCACCAGCACCTTATAGACTCTATACTTGTGTTGCTAAGTATTGCTAGCCTAGTTGTGAACGCTATAAATGTTAAGACTGTGGTGAGCCCTACAAATGATGCTGCCGCAAAACCCCCTTACCATTCACTCACTTCAGCAAGCCACAGAATGGCCCCAAGAATAGCAAATGTTGATGCTAGTGCCACGGCCTTTGCAAACACATCACTAACTACTTTAAGCATCTCCCAAGAGTCCCACAGCGTGTAGCCATAACACTGCGCGTGGATCCCTGGAGTAATGAAGGTGAGCACAAATGTTGCAAGTGATGATAGAGCTCCTATACCTGCTGTTGCTACTAGCCCTGCTCTTCTACGCTTAAGTTGCACCGCTATTAGCAATACTGGGGGGACGTTTATTAAGTTGGTTTAGGTTAGTTTAGTATGAGTTGAGATAAGATTAGTGGTGCTGAGAAACTATTGAAACCTAGGGGGTTGCTCCAGAGCTTATAAGTGTTTCATAGCAGAAGAATAAACATTCACATAAAACATCGTGAAACCCAAAACAGTCACAAGGGCAAGGTTAGGGTTCTACGCACGAGCACCGGTAGGTAGAGGATACCATACTCTGAAGTAGTGTGTGCACAGGGCTTGAGACCCGAGGGAGAGAGGTTAGAGCTGTTATCTATGCCCGCATCAACTTCAGCGACTAGAGAAACGACCTCGAGGTGCAGGTGCAGTACCTTACAGAGCACTGTTGATCTAAAGGGTATAGAGTCGTTGACGTAGTCACAGATGTTGCTAGTGGGCTAAAGACAGATAGAAGGGGGTTGCTGAAGCTCCTTAACTACGCTGTGAACAGGCAGGTAGACGCACTTCAATTCAACGTGAGGCTTAATAGCAGGAATTTATCTTGGTTTGAGATGTTGTAAGCATTCAAATTCTCCACCTATTCATTGCTGAAAGCTATATTTAAGAGTTTATATACTATTTTGAATTGAAAGTATTCCAGTTGAGGGGCGAATGCATGAGGCTTTGGTCTATACATCCTATGTATCTAGATGCAAAAGGTTTACTGGCTTTGTGGAGAGAGGGATTGTTGGCCCAGAAGGTTTTACTTGGCTTGACAAAGGGCTATGTAAATCATCCTCAGCTAATTAGATTTAAAAATACATCTGATCCTATACTGTATATAGGTACATATCTATACTATGTATATCTTGAGGGTTTAGCAAGAGGCTACAGATTCAATGTCTCTAAGATAAAAGTCTACAACACTGGTGTTCAGCCCATCCCAGTAACAACAGGGCAACTACTGTATGAGTTTAACCATCTATTATCCAAACTCGCAAAACGCTCTCATAATGACTATATAAGGCTAAAAAGTGTTGTAAAAATAATTCCCCATCCAATATTCAAGCCAGTTCCAGGAGGTATTGAAGCTTGGGAGAAAGTTAAGTAGATAGCCAGTTTGGCTTTGAGTACCTAGAGTTCTTCTTCAACCAGTACGGGGTTAGAGTCGAGAGCTCCCTTTGCCGAGGAGGCCAAGGACGCCTACTGAGAGCTTGCAGAGGACTTGATGGAGGTAGTCACTAGCTCGCTGGAAAACCCTACGACATGAAGAAGAAAAGCTCGTGGAGGGCTTCAAAAGACTACTAGAGGAGGTCGAGAGGAGTGAGTGAAATTACTAAGACTGTGGTTGCTAAGTCTACCCCCTGCTGAGGAAGGTGTTCAGTGTCTTCACTGAGGGCTTGAGGGTATGTATAGGAACATTGTTGGGGCAGCTAACAATGTTCGCCACTAGAACCAGCACTACTAGCTTCACTAGGCTTAAAGCGCTGAAGTACAGAGAGCTGAGAGCATTGTACCCTCATCTAGCATCGCACTGCGCTTACACAGCATGCCAAGACGCCGCTACGAGGGCTAAGAGCTTCTCGAGGATGAAGAGGAGGGGCTTAGCGAGCAGAGAGCGCCCTGAGGTTAAGAGTATTACCATCTGGCTCAACGACCACCTGAGGAAGCCCAGGGGGTATGGAACCTACAACAGCTACTGCATAGACTAGGACTAGGTCGCTAAGCAAATTGTGTTTCACCACAGTTTATGTTGCTTTTAGTTAAAAGTAATAAGGTGTCACCTGCTTTGGTGCTGCCCTATGGAGCCCTATGTCGTGAGGTTTGTCGCTGTTGGTAGGAGAAAGGGGAAGACATCTATAGCTTCTCAGGTGATTGCAAAGCTAAAGTTGAGGGGATATGTTGTTGGCGTAGTGAAGCATGTTCATGGGGATGTTGATGTCGCTGACAAGGACAGCTATGTGTATAGAGATGCTGGTGCAGATGTCGTGGTCCTGTCGTCAGAGAGGGGCGGGGCTATCCTCATGACTAAGTGGGTTGATGACTTAAAGCACGCTCTGAGCTCCGTAAGTACACCTATTGTTGTTGTTGAGGGGTTTAGGGGTTCTGACATAGGCGATGCTGTGATTGTCGCTGAGGATCTGAAGGAGGTGGGGGAGCTGAGTAGGGGTGTGAGGAATGTTGTGTGTGCTGTAGTTAGAGAGAGTGTAGAGGGGTTTGCGCAAGGGCTTGAGGCAGAGGAGCGCACAGTAAAGCTCTTCGCATTCAGCGATGTCGAGAGGATTGTAGACCTCATTGAGAGCAGAGCCCTGGAGTTTATAGAGAGCCAAACAGCTAGGGCCAACTGCAGGTATTGTGGCTTTGAGACTTGCAGAGCCTTTGCAAAAGCGTTTGCAATGGGTAAAACCAGCTGGTGCCCTGTCGTTTCAGAGGTGAGGCTTACTGTAGATGGTAAGAGCGTTCCGCTAAACCCGTTTGTGAAAAGAGCTCTGAGGTCAACCATAGAGGGCTTTGTGTCTTCGCTAAAAGGGGTTAGCGAGTCTAGGAGAAAGATTATTATAGAGATAGAGTCCTAGAGCACTTTGGGTGCAGCGCGGTGAGCACAAGGATAACACTGGAAGAGCTTTTGAACCTTGATTACACATCTGTTGAGAGCTACCTATCAAACTTCCTGAAGAGCGTCTTGAAGGCCTCTGGCAAGGCCGGTTTTGTTGTTGGTGTAAGTGGTGGTGTGGATTCTGCGACTGCCTACACACTAGCTGTAAGGAGTGTTGGTGTAGAGAGGGTGCTGGCAATAATAATGCCTGATAGGGATGTCACCCCCGCTGAGGATGTTGATGATGCTGTGGATCTAGTGGAGAGCTTTGGGGGTAGGTATGAGTTTGTTGAGATATCGAATATTGTGCGCTCCTTTGCCGAGAGCATGCCCACCGCTGGCAAGCGCATTGATAGAGTAGCGCTAGGCAATCTGCGCGCTAGGGTAAGGATGTGCATCCTCTACTACTACGCAAATGCCCTAGACATGCTTGTTCTTGGGGCAAGTGATAGGAGTGAGTACCTGCTAGGCTACTTCACAAAGTATGGTGATGGTGCTGCTGATGTTGCCCCCCTAACAGTGTTGTTCAAGTCCCAGGTGAGGAGGTTTGCAGCGCACATGGGGGTCCCAAAGAGGATTGTGGAGAAGCCCAGTTCTCCAAGGCTTTGGCAAAACCACTTAGCTGAGGAAGAGATTGGTGTAAAGTATGAGGACGTGGACCTCGTGCTCTTCGCATTTCTAGACCTGGGGCTGCCTGTTAACCAGATTCCTGCTGTAACTGGTGTAAGCGAGGTTGCTGTGAAAAAGGTTTTGCAGATGTACTCTTCCTCGCTGCATAAGAGGTTAGGAGTTGTAATGCCAGATGCAAAGCCCTTGACAGAGGTGCTCGTTTCAAGAATCCTATCAAGAATTAGAAGGGCAGGCATCTGAATCCTGAGGGTGCTTTTGCCTCAGCACTTAAAAATTTTGAATGGCCTTAAATCTTACTTAGTGCTACAAAATGAATTTGGTGAGTTCCCTGAATTTTACGCACACCCCTCGTGAGGAGTTGGAGGCCCTGCTTAACATAGCTCTCCTACAGGATCTTGGCGAGCCCCTGAAGGCCATCTTCCTCTACACGTATGTCGAGAAGATTTCTGCAGAGGTTATAGAGGTTTCTGGCGAGAGAAAGTTGAGGAGGCTTCTCTGCAGGATGTCATCTAAGAGGAGGGTTGGTAGAGCCCTAGCTATTCTTAGGAGGGAGGGTGCTCTATCTGAGGATGAGTATAGAGAGCTGAAGAGAGCTTTCAGAGCTCTCAGGTGTGTGAGAAACTCTTTTCTTCACAGGGTTTGCAACGAGGAGTGCCCCGCCATAAGCTTCAGCGATATTGTGAACGCTGTTCAGCTCTATACCTCGAGGACAAGAGAGTACATTTCTAAGATGCTTATAAGCTGGTCAACAGTTTAACACCTGTTGCACAAGATGAGCAGTGGGAAAGTTTTAAAGTGCTCTCTTTGTGAAGAGCCTGCTGTTACAGTTGTGCGCTATGCTAAGCTAAGGCTCTGCAGAAAGCACTTCACGGAGTTTATCTGCAAGAGGGTTTTGAAAGCGATTGAAAGGTACAGGCTTGTGCAAAAAGGCTGGAGGGTTCTGGTGGCTATCTCAGGTGGCAAGGACAGCGCCGCCCTGCTCCACATACTCACAGTGCTTTCAAAGCAACTAGGCTTCGAGGTTATAGCACTGCACATAGATCTTGGAATAGGGGAGTACTCTAGGAAAGCTAGGGAAGCTGCTGAAAAGCTTTGCAAAGGCCTTGAAGTGCCCCTGATCATGCTAAGCTTAGGGGAGCTGCTCGGTGCTGGCATACCTGAGCTAGCTGCTAAAAGTAGGAGGCCTGCTTGCAGCCTCTGTGGCCTAGTGAAAAGGTATTTGATAAACGCTGCTGCGGTTGAGCTCAGAGCGCGTGCCATAGCCCTTGGCCACCACCTCGACGACATGCTGCCATATATTGTGAAAAACTTTGCCCTGCAAAGCCTTAGTGAGATAGGTAAGCTAGGTCCTAAGACAGAGTCTGGAGAGTTTTTTGTTGGGAGGATAAGGCCTCTCTACGAGGTTTCAGAGAGCGAGACCACTCTCTACACACACCTCTGCAACCTTCCAGTTGTTGAGGAGAGGTGCCCCTACTCAGTGAGGGGGGAGAGCTTGGAGAAGGAGATTAGGGAGTTTCTGAATAGTGTTGAGGTGAAGAGGCCGGGCTTTAAAATAGCTTTTGCAAGAGCTGTTGCTAAGAACATAGGGTTCTACAGAAAGGGGATGACAAGTGCTACAAATACCTGTAGGCACTGTGGAATGCTGACCTCTGGTGATGTATGTGCTTTTTGCAGGCTTACAGAGAGACTCTTAGGCAAGCCCATGGGCCTCGATGTGAGGAGCTACATTAAGAGGGTATCAGCTAGTGTGAAGCTAAGCTGAGCGCCCATGTTGATAGCCATAAGCAAGAGCCTCTTTGAGTATGTGGTGAGGGAGTGTACATACACTGAGGTCGAGAAGGTTTTCCTAGCTGTGGGGGTTGTTGAGGAGGGTGTTACAAGAGTTCTCGAGGTGGTGGAGTGTAGAAATGTTGCAGAAAACCCTAGAGTAGAGTTTGTTGCAGAGCCCCAGTGCATCTACAGAGTGTTTAAGTATGCTGAGGGTAAGGGGCTGGATATAGTAGCACTAGTGCACAGCCACCCAGCACCGCCACACCCAAGCGCTCTAGACATTAAGGGTATGAGGCTCTGGGGCACGCCATGGATTATAGTGGACTCGAGGAGCGGTAGCGCAAAGGCATGGATACTCAAAAACGGGGTTACAGAAATCCCTATTCAGGTAGTGTGATGAGTGTGGTCGTAGCTGAGCAGTGATGATAGGCGGGCTTGCCTGAGCACAAGGGCGCTTATCTCGTTACGCAATGCTCTTAGCCATTACTATGTAGTGGTTTACCCTGTGTATCCCAGGCACTTGCGTGTAGAAAAAGAGGTGCTCTGTCCACGGTATCACAGCCTCTGTGTATCCAGCGAGCTTCAGCTCTTGAAGAGCCTTGAAGAGGAGCGCTGTCCCAACCCCTCTCTTCCTCTCCGAGGGATCGACACCTATGGGGCCAAACTGGTTTGCTCTTGTTGGCGAGTAGGCTGAAAACCCAAGTAGCTTGCCACTAGCCTCTGCCACGAGCACTGTTGGAGGTGTGTTTTCAAAGGCCAGCCTCACCTCTACCCTCCAGAACGGTATGCCAGAGGTCTTGCCAGCCCATGTGCTCACACTCTCTGCTTCCTCAACCCTGCATCTCCTAATTACAACTCCCTCGCTAGCAAGCCTCTCCTCAAGCCTTGCAACTCTCCTTGGGTAGGAGAACTGCGTTAAGTCCACGTAGTAGTTCACAGCCTCCTCTCTCTTTGAGTAGCCAAGCTCTTCAAAAAGCTCTAGGTAGTCCTCATAGAGGATGTTTACCCCGGGCATGTAGTAAAACGGTGGATAAGCGTAGAGTACAACAGTCCTCTTACCCCTACCCCTGGCTAGCCTCTCAAGCCCCTTCATGAGGTCTAGAAACACCTCTCTCCACAGCCCCCTTCCCAGCGAGGCGTCTACAGCAAAGCCCTTGACCCACATAACCTCTCTAAATCCATCCACAGCCTCCTTAGGTTCACACACAATCTCACTTGCAAATAGAAAAGCCCTTGCATAGCCCCTTGCATCTATGGAGAAGAGCATTAGCTCTTCATCTATGTTTGGATCCCTAAACAGTATTTTCTTAAAAGCCTGGTAATCCACAGCATCGCGAGGAAAAGCACTGTTATGCAGTCTATGAGCCTCCCCAATGAGGCTCTCATCCCTTAGCTCTCCATAGGTATGGGTACTGAGCTGCATACGAAGTTCACAGTAAGAAGCGCCTTTCCACAGGTATTTAAATGTAACACTTATAAGTGGGTAGTGCACTAGAGCTAAGCAAAGGATTTTATTGAGTGCCTACACACACCTCACCACAGCACTGTGTAGACAAGTAGCAGTAGCGCTTTCTAATGAGGTGGTGCCATAGATGCCACTAGCAATTGTTGTCGGCGGGTTCTTTGGCGATGAGGGCAAGGGCAAGGTGGGTGCATACCTAGCCCTAGCAGACAAGCCCTCAATAGCAGTTAGGTGCGGCTCTATAAACGCTGGGCACACTGTGAGCTTCAGTGGCAGGGTGTGGAGGCTTAGGCTAATACCCACATTCTTTGTAAACAGCTCCACAAAACTAATGCTAGCTGCAGGAGCGCTCCTGAGACTCGACGTGTTTTTTAAAGAGGTTGAGGAGACGGGGGCTAAGGGTAGGGTGTATGTGGATAGAAATGCTGGTGTAATTGAGGAGAGGCATGTTGAGGCTGAGAAAAGCGATCCCTTCCTAGTTAAAGACGTGGGCTCCACTCTCCAGGGCGTGGGGTTCGCCATGGCTGATAGGGTTCTGAGGAGGCTTAGGCTAGCGAAGGACTTTGAGGTTTTAAAGGAGTACCTAGCTGACGTGGCTCTGGAGGTTAATGAGGCTCTTGACAGAGGTGAGCTTGTGTACATAGAGGGCGTTCAGGGGACGTTTCTAAGCCTATACCACGGCACCTACCCCTACGTCACGAGTAGAGATACTACTGCCCCCGCTTTTGCTTCTGAGGTTGGGGTTGGCCCTAAGAGAGTTGACCACGTTGTGGTTGTCTTCAAATCCTATGTTACGAGGGTTGGGGGAGGGCCACTAGAGGGGGAGCTACCTATAGAAGAGGCAGAGAAGATGGGCTTAGTTGAGGTAGCCACCGTTACTGGTAGGAGAAGAAGGGTTGCGCTTTTCAATACCCAACTTGCGAGGAGGGCTATTATGCTAAACTCTGCTACACAAGTAGCGTTAACTAGGTTGGACACCTTGTACCCCCAGGATAAGTGTGTTAGGGAGTGGAGCAGGCTCTCTAGAGAGGCTAGGAGCTGGGTGGAGGCTTTAGAAAAGGAGCTAGGGGTCCCGATAACGGTTATTAGTACTGGCGAGGATGTCTTGTGCACTGTTGATAGGAGGAGGGAGCTGGGGCTCTGGTGGTGACCCTTGGAGAAAAGCTATGATGTGGTTGTGGTTGGGGGTGGGGTAGCGGGGCTCTTTGCAGCATACGAACTAGCTACTCACAGCTTAGGTAGGCTTAGAGTAGCTGTTGTGGAAATGGGGAGCGGGAACCCCTTTAGGGCATGCCCAATGCTGAACCTAAAGAAGCTTGCTAGGGATAGAGACTGCGTGCTGTGCAAGCCGTGCAATGTAATGACAGGCGTTGGTGGTGCTATAACGTTTAGCAGTGGTACAATGAATCTGAGGCCCGATGTTGGAGGGGATTTGGACAAGCTACTTGGGAGTTGGGAAGAGGCTGAGAAGCTCATACACTACGTTGATAGTGTGCTTGTGAAGTTCGGCGCCCCAAACAACCTATACTCAATAGACTCTGAACAGGCGTCAGAGCTTGAAAGGCTTGCGGCTAAAGCTGGTGCAAAGTTTGTTCCAACTCCTCAGAGGCTCATAGGCTCTGAGAACATGCCGAAGGTCATTGCAAGCATGCTTAGCTACCTGAGGGAGAGGGGTGTGGCTGTGTATGAGTATACGGAAGCTGTTGACATAGTGCCTGAGGGCAATTTAATAAGGGTTGAGGCTCAGAGGGTAAAGATCCTTGGCAACTACCTCATCATAGCCCCTGGTAGGGTCGGCGCTGAGTGGTTTTCCCAGCTAGCCAGAAGGAGGGGTATAGACATTGAGCCAGGGCCTCTCGACATAGGGGTTAGGGTAGAGGTCCCAGCGTACGTGACAGAGCCTATAACAAAGCTTGTTAGAGACCCAAAGATAATAATGTACACAAAGAGCTACGATGATAAGGCTAGGACCTTTTGCACAAACCCAAATGGCCTTGTGGTTGAGGAGAGGTACCCTGACGACTCTGTTGGGGTAAATGGAGAGAGCTTTGCATCTATAAGGACTAAGAACACAAACTTTGCCCTACTCATAACAGTAAGGCTTACAGATCCCTTTGAGGACACCGTCGCCTATGGCAAGAGCATTGCGCGCTTAGCAACTAAGCTTGGTGGAGGCAGGCCTATCATACAGAGGTTTGGTGACTTAGAGGCTGGGAGGAGGAGCACGTGGACGAGAATTGAGAGAAGCGTTGTGGACCCCACGCTAAAAACAGTCACACCAGGGGACATAGCCATGGCCTACCCCTACAGAGTTGTTGTAAACATCATAGAAGCCCTCAAGAAGCTGGACATAGTAATGCCTGGCATTGCCTCTTCGCAGACCCTGCTCTACGCACCGGAAATAAAGTTCTACAGCATTAAAGCTAGGGTGACAAGAGAGTTAGAGACCACAGTTAAGAACGTGTTTGTAGCTGGAGATGGTGTTGGGCTCTCGAGGGGGATGAACGTTGCTGCAGCAACAGGTGTTATAGCCGCTAGGTCCATACTCTATAGAGAGGGCATAGATTTTGAGAAGCTCCTTGAGGAGCCGCAGGCAGTGTGATGATGGGCTTAAGCTCTGACAAGTGATGAGAATTGCACATGCTGACCCCCTAGCCCCTGCAGAAAGCTGCCATGTTTAGTGGCGAGGGCTCTACACCTTTTTTAGGCGTTGTTGCTCCCTCCTCAACCCTCTTCAATGCTATTGAAAGGGGCTGCGCATCCAGGGCTATTGTCATTGCGTAGACTGCTAGCCCCGCCCACCTGCCCCACTTAGACTTTAAAAATGCTTCCACAGTGCTCGCCTTACGCGCAACTCCATAAACCTTTGAGACTAGGGCTGTGACCCACCTATCCACTGGCGGAAGGCTGTACCTCCTAAACGCTAAGATCATTGCCAGCCTAGCCACATAGCTTCCTACATGCGGTAGTTGTAGTAGCTGCCTCTCTACGTCGCTATCGAGCATTGCGCTCAGCCTCTCAGAATCAAGAGCCCCGCTAGCAAGAGCTTCCGCCGTCTTTAAGATCCCCTCAGCCCTAAAGCCCGCGCCGCTCTTAATAAGCTTCTCAGGTTCTTGTAGCACCTCCTCTGGCTTAGGGGGCCTCAGGACCCTCTTGCCCTCGACAAAGACCTCCCTCCCATAGCTATTCACAATTCTGTGCAGGATCCCCCACCCCTGCTTAAATGTGGTAGCTTTTTGACAGTGTGCAACGAGTAGAGCCCACCAGAGGCTTGAAGCCCTAGGCCTCCAACCTCTAAACTCTTCTGCAAAGCCTTTTAGAAGCCTGTCTTTACGCGCTATAGTGAAAAACTCCTCTAGGTTTTCATCTACACCCAAGGCCCACCTAAGCATCTTCACGAGATTTCCTCCGCAGTCCTCGGCATATATCTTGAAGCAACCGCTGACATCAACAACTGCAACAGCGTTGCTATCTAGAAACACGTAGGCTTGCAAGTCATTGAGCCAGTAGCAAAGGTTGTAAACGCTAAGCGTCTTCCTAAAGTCGATAGCCTCTGTAAAACACCCACTTGCGCACTGCTTTAACACAGGGCTCTGCCCTCAGCGTATGTACAGTACACTAGGTGCTAAATAGCTATGGGCCACTGCAGTAGGCTCTAGAAACTCTGTTCACTATCTGCACTCCTAACTAAAGACTCTTATTCTGAGAACACGCACTTACCTTCTTGCACAGGGGTTTGGGTAGTGGTCGTGAGAATTGGTGTTGATGGTGTTGATGTTTTGATTAAAGACCTCTTTTTGGTGTTTGCCGATGGCTCTACAGCTCTGTGCGGTAGTGCCTCTGATGAGGGGGTGGCGAGCTTTGCCTGCGGCCCTGCAAAAATGCTTCTCGCAGTTAGTAATGGTGTTGTGGCTGTCGAGGTCTCTTCCCCTGCCCCGCTAAGCAGCTTATTCATCGGAGGCTTTTCACTAAGTGTAAAAGGTGTTGAGAGGGTCTTAGCCCTATCCCTGCACCCCGGCTTTGCATCTGTTTACACCAACGCGTTTGGGTACTACAACGCCTTGGCTGTCGACAGGAGGCCTAGTGTTGAAAAGCCTTCCGACGCCCCAGCGTACCCACCTAGGGTTAGCGATATAAGCCACTTTGACTTTGTCAGGGGGTTCCCCTGCTGGGCCTACCCATCCATAGCAACCCCTAGCTCAGTACCCCCCTACACAATACTCGCCCTACTGGACCTAGGCGGCGTGTTTGGGGCAGTTGCTACTTGGAGCGGTGGTAATCTAACAGCTTACATTGGTGAAGAGCTGAGGGTAAAGCTTTTTGCAGGTTCTCAGAGAACAAGCATTAAGAGGAGTGTTGTGGCAACTCTTGCTTTTGATAAAGACCCGTACAAGGCTGTTGAGAAGACTGTTGAGAGAGCTTCTACAGCTCTTCCTGTGAAGCTGAGGAGATGTAAGAAAGAGCCTGCGTACCTTAGGTACCTCGGCTGGTGCTCATGGAACGCCCTCCTCACAGAGGATTTGAGCCACGAGAATGTCGTGAACATTGTGAAGGGCTTGATTGAGAGGGGTGTGCCCATAAAGTGGGTTATTGTTGATGATGGGTGGCAGAAGGAGGTTCTTAAGGGAGGTCAGTGGTTCTCAAGGGTCTTAGCTGAGCTAGGAGCTAGTGAGAAGAAGTTTCCCGAGGGGCTTAGAAAAGCTGTTGAAGAGCTCAAGGGGCTAGGCATAGAGTTAACAGGTTTGTGGCACACTATAAACATTCACTGGAGCGGTTTTGAAAAGCCTGTTGCTGAGGAGCTTGGGGTAGAGGGCTATGAAAACCCTGTTGCTGACTCCCTTGTACCACCACCTCAGCTAGACAAGGCCATAGAGCTCTACACAGCCTTCCATAGGTGGGTTAAGAGCCAGGGCTTTGACTTTGTCAAGGTCGATAACCAGTGGGCTATACACGCACTGTACCAAGGGCTTTACACTGCTGCTGAAGCCTCTAGAAACATTCAGCTAGCTCTACAGCTAGCAGCACAAGTGAATGGCTTGGACATCCTGAACTGCATGTCCATGGCACCAGAGGACTACAGCAACTACTTCGCTAGCAACTCAATGAGGGTTTCAATAGACTACGTACCGTTTTGGAAAGCAGATGCAAAGCTCCACACTATTTTCAGTGTCTACAACTCCCTATTCTTTAGTCACTTAGCTTACCCAGACTACGACATGTGGATCTCCTACGACCCCTACGCCAAGATACACGCCATAGCTAGAGTGTTTAGCGGGGGGCCTGTGTACATAACTGATAGACACCCTGAGAAAGCAGACCTCGGTTTACTAAAAATGATTGTGCTTCCAAGTGGAGAGGCTGTGAGAGTTGATGAGCCAGGCCTCCCCACAAGGGACATACTGTTTAGAGACCCGTACAACGAGAGGGTGTTGCTAAAGATAGCCTCTAGGTCTAGGCATGCGCATGCTGTAGCTTTGATGAATGTGAATAGAGAGGGTGTTGAGATAGAGGATGAGGTGTCACTAGAGCTCCTCCCCCACCCTGTGGAAGAACAGCTCTACGCATACTACATGGTGTTCTCAGGAAAGTGGGGCGTTGCATCAGCTAGGGATGTGCTGAGGGTCTCGCTAAAAGAGCTAGAGGCTGAGGTCATAGTCTTTGCACCACTGCGAAATGGTAAGGCAGTGATAGGGCTGAAGGAGTACATACTCCCACCACACCCAATAGAGCTTACCAATGCTGGCAACAGGCTCTGCATTAGATCTAGGGCTAGTGGAACCCTGCTATATGTTGAGGATAGCTCGCTGAGGCAAGCTGAAGTGCAGAGGGGAGGCACCTTACTCCTCTAGTGCATGCTTCACCACTTGCGAGAAATAAAAACGATTGAGGTGTGAAGGTGAGAGGCGCCGCTCTCCTCTCGCCTTAGCTTAGGGGCTGCGCTCCTCTTTTTCTCGTCTGCGTGAGCGTCAGTATTGCTGTCACTATGGATAGTGATAGTGACGCTACTGCTATGTAGCTCAACAGCTGCACTCTACTACTTACCTCTCTCAACTTACTATTTACCTCCCTCAACTCTCCTGAAGTCCTGATCTCAAGCTCCTCTACACTACTGTTAACACTGCTCACCAAGTCCCTTAGCCTGTCGAGGCTCTTTGAAAGCTCCTCGCTTTTGCTACCCAACTTACTTACTGATTCATTTAGATCTCTAATAGCTCCCTTAAGCTCTTCACTTACAGCGACCTCGCCATCCGCGGGCTTCTGAGCAACTATACCTAGGACTACTGGGTAAGACACAAAGGTGTTATTCACATAGAGCTTTAGCAGAGCTACAACCTCTGCTTCTGTTGCATTGAGTAGCTCTGGCTTTATCCACACCCTGAGCACACCACTTGCCAAGGTGCTTACATTGACTACCCGCACCCTTGCACTACCTTTCACCACACCCTCTATCGCTAGCTCATACAGGGAGATGTTTAGAGGCGAGTACACGTCTATGTAACCCTCTACACCAGATACATAGCGCTCGCCCACCCTCACAAGCAATGGGAGCATTCCGTACTTCACCTCAACACTCACCTCCCTCACAGGCTCTGGGGTAGTTATGTAGAGCTGAGTGGATAGTGTTATCGTGGGGTTTGAGAAGTCGTATAGCACTAGATCGTACCAGCCGCTAGCCGCATAGGGTGTTACAATACTCACCTCATACCCTCCCCTAAGGTTGGAGGTGTCTAAGCACATTATGTTGCCACCTAGGTTAAGTGTTATCAGATCCCCTATGCCTATGCCCAGCACAGCTACGTCTAGGCTTGCGCCTGCAGACACATTAGCATTTCTCACAAGTAGAACTGGGTTCACATAGAGAAGTGTTTTAGCGTAGTAAACAGTGTCACCCTTTAAACCAACGGCGAAGACCTCATTACCCTTATGGTGCGTTGGGGGCACAATAACTTTCACCACGTTCTCAGGGCTAACCCCACCTCTGAACACCTCTACACCTGCAATGTGCATGGAGAGCTGGAGCTCCTCGCGCAAGCCTTGCACAACTAGCCCTACTGATGACAAGGGTGTTGCAGATGTTGGGTAAGTGTACATCTTAAGCTCTTCAACTGCGTAGCCCAGGGCCTTTGCAATAGCCTTAAATGCGTTTACAAGCCCACGACCAGCCCCTGTAGAGGAGAGCTCTTCTGCTGACTCAGCCAAGGTGCTGTAGACCTTTGAAACCAGCTCAGCCCCCCTCAAACCCCTTTCATAGATGATTTTGCTCACAATCCCAGCTACAGCAGCTACAATTGGTGTTGATGCGCTTGTGCCACTACCAATCGCAATTAGCCCGCCTGGCCAAGCACCAGGAACATCAACCCCTGGTGCAACTAAGTCGGGTTTTGCATAGGTTTTTGGGTACCGCCCTCCAAATGGCCACGTCGCTGGAGGCTCTGGCCACTCAACCTCCTCATAGCTACTGAACCACGCTACATCATCATCGAAATCCGTCGCCCCAACGCCTATGACACCCCATATGTTTCCTGGGTTAGAAGATGTGTAGGGGCCATCGTTGCCTATTGCCGCCACAGGGACTATGCCACTCTGTATAAGCTTTGCTATGGCTGGGAGAAACACATTAGAGTAGTTCCCGCTAGAGCCGAAGCTCATGGATACCACAGCCACTCTGCCAACGTTAATCGGGTTGCCCATACAGTCAACTGGTTTAAGAGCCCAGTCCAAGCCTGCTAGAACTTGTGCTGCTGTGCCGTAGCCTGCTGGTAGCACAAGCGCTACTATCACATTTGCGCTGGGGGCAACACCAAACACATAGCTCTTGCCATCACCACCCACTGCTACGCTCGCAACCCAGGTCCCATGACCGTAGGTATCGTGAGGCGCTGAGCAAATGGGCTTGCCCTTCCTATCAAACTCTATCCAACCACCAAGCTTCCCCGCTATGAGTGGGTGTGTTGGGTCTATACCTGTGTCTAGCAGAGCTATTGTAACACCACTCCCTAAAGTGTTGAAGTACCTCCAAACAAGGTCCGCCCCCACTCTTGAGACAGCCCAAGACCAAGCATATGAGGTGTTTGTGTACCAGCCGCTAGCCTGCGCCACCTTATTTAAAGGGCCCAGGACTCTGAATGAGGCTAGGGTTGAGCTTATAGAGACATTGATGTTTGGAGCTGTGTAAAGCCCAGCGCTCCTCAGAGCCTCCTCAGCTCCACTAGGGCATAGGACTAAAGCCGCTTTGATATTCCAAAAAACATTTTCAATTTCACAGCCAGCACTCCTCACGTACCCAAGCTCTTCTACAGCATTGAAATACACAATGATTTCTTTTACAAGTGCTGTAGAGGCCTGCAGGCCGTGGCTAGGCACTACAGATGCGAGTGCATGGAAACAGAGCGCCCAAAGTATTACCCATGTAAGGAGCTTTTTCATGGGCTCACCATAAGCAGTTCTAGTATTAAAACTTTTATTTTGGTAATATAAGTATTGCTTGGTGCACATTATTGAGTCCAACTGTAACAGTTGTTGGAAGTACTCACATGGATTTCTACATCCACTTACCAAAGCTCCCAAAAGAGGATGAGACAGTCATAGGGTATGAGTTTAAGATGCGCCCAGGGGGTAAGGGGGCTAACCAAGCAGTTGCAGCAGCAAGACTAGGCGCAAAGGTGTTCTTTGTTGGTAGAGTTGGTAACGATTTTATAGGGCCAATGCTTTTGGAGAACCTCAGGAGCAACAATGTTGACGTTAGCTACGTTACTGTAGACCAGTCAACGCATACTGGTGTAGCATTCATTTTACTCAATTCAAGGGGGGAGAACATGATTGCTGTTGCGCCAGGTACTGATAGCAGAGTCTCCACAGAGGATGTTGACAGGGCGTCGCAAGCAATAAGAGCCTCGCAAGCCCTGCTCCTCCAGCTCGAAATACCTATAGAGACTGTTGCCTATGCTGCTAGGAGGGCTTGGGAATCAGGTGCCGTGGTTGTGCTCAACCCTGCCCCAGCTAAGCCCCTTCCAGAGGAGGTCTATAGGTATGTGCACGTCATGACGCCGAATAGAGTTGAGCTCGCTATGCTTGCAGAGGGTAAGCAGTCTCAGAGTCAGAGCACGGGGTTAAGCGATGTTGTGAAAATGGCTCATGCACTTGTGGACAGGGGTGTGAAGAGTGTTGTGGTAACGCTAGGTAGGGGTGGGGCGCTTGCTGTGACACAGAATAGTGCTGTTCACATACCCGCCTTTGAGGTCTCCCCAGTTGTGGACACAACTGGTGCAGGTGATGTTTTTACAGCTGCTCTCGCAGTAGCTCTTGCGGAGGGCAGGGGAATAGATGAGGCATGCTTATTTGCAAACGCAGCTGCTGCAATAAAGATTACCAGGTTTGGCGCTCAATCAGCTCCCACAAGGGTTGAGGTAGAGAGGCTTGTAGCATCTGCAAGAGTTGATGTGAGGAAGCTAGAGTAGTGCTTGCTACTCAAAGCCTATTTACCTTTCTCGGCAAAGCACTCTTCTAGGCTAGGTGCCTCTCCATGGCTGTTAGTACAGTGCTTTTCGATGTTGATGGGACTCTCGCACTACTCCCTATTGACTGGGGCGGCATTCTAAGGCTTGTTCAGGTTGAGAGCTGCTCTGCTAACAGCTTTCTGGGCTTTGTCTACAAGTGCCATGGGACAGAGGCTTTTTGGAGAGTGCACAGAGTTTTGAGGGAGCTAGAGCTAAGGGCTGTGAACAGCCTGGTTATCCTAGATGACTCACCTAATTTGGTTAAGAAGCTGTGCAAAAGGTATTCACTAGGGTTTGTCACTATGCAGTGTAGAGAAGCTGCTGACGCTCTTCTGAGCAAGCTTGGGCTGAGCAGCTGTGCAAAAGTGGTGTTAGCTAGGGAGAGCGCTAGGAATAGGGTTGAGCAAGTGGCAAAAGCCGTGAAAACCCTGGGGGTGGAGCCCAGTGAGGTGCTTTTCATAGGGGACAAGGTCTTGGACGGTTTTGCGGCCTACGTTAACGGAGCTAAGGCTGTTGTCGTGCTGAGGGGGGGCACATGTGATAGGGTTAGCGATACTGATTACATTACAGAGGACCTAGAGGCGCTGGGGATACCTGTGGTAAAGAGCCTTGGAGAAGCGCTTGAGCTCTCTGCTAAATTGGGGTGGATCGAGCCTCCATGACCATTACCAGGGTTTTCCATGTCGACCCCCTGAACCCTAATCAAAAGGCTTTAGAGCACTGCTGCGAGATTCTGAGGAGCGGGGGGATAGTCGCTTTCCCAACAGAGACTGTCTACGGCCTCGGAGCGCTTGCCTCCAGTGGGGAGGCTGTTAAGAAGGTTTTCCTCGCTAAGGGGAGGCCTGCCGACAATCCACTGATAGTGCACATAGCTAAGCTTGGGCAGCTCTACGAGGTTGCCGAGGGTATTCCTGAGGATGTGCTAGACGCTGTTAAGACCCTTTGGCCAGGGCCCTTCACAGTGCTCCTAAGGAAAGGCCCTTGCGTAGCCAAGGAGGTTACAGCAGGGCTATTAACAGTAGCTGTGAGAATGCCTGCACACCCAGTGGCATTGAAGCTAGTAGAGTGCGCAGGGCCAATAGCAGCGCCTAGTGCAAACATCTCTGGAAGGCCAAGCCCGACAACAGGCTTTCACGTAATGGTGGACATGTTTGGGAGAGTAGATGCAATTATAGATGCTGGGGAGACGCTATACGGAGTAGAGTCCACAATTGTAGACACTACAGCAAAGCCCTACAGGGTTCTGAGGCCAGGAGCCCTACCCATAGAGAAGCTTGTTGAGGTGCTGAGGCAGGAAATTGCCGTACCAGAGCAGGCAAGGGGCTTGCAAGAGTATGAAGAGGCGCTGGCGCCGGGGATGAAGTATAAGCACTATTCTCCGGAAACCCCCATAGTGCTTGTGGAGAGCCCTAACCCCGCCAAGGCTATTGAGAGCCTTGTGGAGAAGCTGGGGAGGAGTAGTGAGAAGCTCGCCCTCGTGGTCTCCAGGGAGACTGCTGAGAGCTTAAAACTCGCAACAGCTAAGCTAATCACGTACGGCTCGAGAGGAAACCTCTTTGAAGTTGCGAAAAACCTCTTCAAGGTGCTGAGAGAGCTAGACTCTATTGGCGCTAACTTAGCGGTTATAGAGGGTGTTGAGGAAAAGGGGCTTGGCCTAGCCGTGATGAATAGGCTGAGAAAAGCTGCAGCAAAGATCATAAAAGTTTGAGTGTAGCTTATTAGCGATAGAAGGGTATAGCCCCTATGAGCTCAACGCCAACAGTGAGATCTGCGTCATTTGTGTTACCACTTTGGTAAGGGTCTTGAAGCACTACCGCTATCCAGTACCTACCAGCCCCTGGTATTGGTACGTATACTGTTTGCGATAGCTTTACAAAGTAGTTGTCTCTCCCAAAGTCTGTCACATAGGTTTTGTGGTAGTTGCAGATCTCCTGATACCTATACTCCCTAACAATGTACTCATTCCCTTCATCGTCTAGGAGGACAACCCTCAAAACCCAGTCCGTCCTATCAATATCCTCAAGCTGGTTAACATCTGGATAAGAGTTGTCGTGAAACAGTATGTTCATGAATAGAAGAACGCCAGAGTACTCAGAGCCGTCTATAGAGCCATCCTTGTTACCCAGGGCCTTCCCTATCTGCAGAAGCCTTAGCACAAGCGGCTGCGTGCTGTAATCACTATAATCATTTGCTCCGCCTGTCTCCCCCGGCCACAAATCATTAATCTTATTGCGGTCTCCATAGTAAACATCCTCTGTTACGAAGACAATGTCGTTCACGCCATTGCCATCAACGTCCCCCACGTATATGTATGGATAGTAGCTAGTCTCTCTCGTAGGGCTCTGCGAAGAGGACATCCTCATGAAGTTTGCCACGTAGCCTGCAACCCCGTTAAACTCTATTCTTAGGTTAAGCCCCGAGTCGACGCCGTAGTACCAAAAGCCTACTGCTGATAGCGAGACGCCGCTACAGTCCTGCGGATTAGTTGATGAGCATGCTATCACCTGGTTCCCTCTCCAAATCTTTACACACCCTGTGAAGTTATTTATGAGGACCCTCCAACCGTTTTCAGCAAGGGATATCCGCCTGTTGCCAGCTCTAAACCCTATGCCCGGGCTCTTAGGCCCTGCTAACAGTAGTGAGAACCTCGTCGGCGTTCTTATCCCTGATCTGTTTTCCAGTACCCAGCTAGGGTCGTAGCCAACTATGGCAACGCCAAATGGTAGGGGTTGCCCTGGCTCTGTATATATCGATTCATTGTAGAGCTCCGACTCCTGGCCAGGCGGTAGGAGCAGGAGTTGCCCTCCAGATCTCATCCCCAAGATGCTTGGGTTATTTGTATAGGGCTTTGCCACAAGGTTTGGTGGGGCATCAAACTGCTCAACTAAATCTGTTGGGGACTTCGCATCAAATGTTATGGGTATTAGAAGCACTGTTGTTGTGTTTATTACTCTTGCCCTGATCATGGGTCTGTATATGTTTATAACAACTCCCTCAGCGTTTATGACGGCGACAAAGTCGTAGTCATAGTATGGCGGTGTGCATCGCAGTTCTGAGCCCGCTTTTACAACATTGCTTGGACAGCCAGCCTCCGCAGGAGTTAGAACTTGTAGCGAGCCTTCAGCTCTATTTATAACAACGACCTTGTCTATAATCAGATCACTACCACCTAGGTTATATAGCGCCTTAGCCCCCATTGTTTCGTTGAGTACCAGGCTATAGGGGTTCGCCTTGTAGCTATGCTCTACAGCACTTCTAAGCCCTGTTATTGTTGTCTGTGTAGCTCTAGCCATTGATAGCACGAGGTATGTGAAGATGCTGAGAATGGTTGTTGTAACTAGGAATGCTAGTATTAGTGTTGAGACCCCTCTTCTCAGAGGCCTCATCATTGTCATCACCTACTGGTTAGCAGCATACCTACATATGATAAGCCGAGTAATATGTCTGCATCATTTCTGTACCCAGTATTTGAGTAGGGGTCCGCAAACTCTACAAATATCTGAAACTCCTTGTCCTCGTTGGGTATGTACACTAAGAAGTCCTTCGCTATGTAGGACACCTGGAAGGGCACTACATTTCTATATCTACACAGCTCGTAGTAGCTCAAAGAGACGCTATACCTCACATCACCTGTGGCAGGGTCTAAGAGCCCGGCCCTCATTATAACCCTATTGTCATTGTCGTTCACATCATCTTGAGAGTTGTCCCAGTAGAAAAACCTTATGCTGAGCACTGCTGTTGAGTACTGTGAGCCTCTGACAGTACCGACAATAAGCCTCACTGGTCTTAGTGAGGAGTCTAGGGCTAGTCGTTGCCCAAGCTGCGGATTAATGTCGTTAAAAGCACTGCTTCTGCCCACCGTGAAGTCCTGGGTTATGAAAATGGTCTCAGTGTTGCCATCAGCATCTATATCCCCGACAAAGAGGTAGGGGTCTAAGCCAACGGCTTGCGGGGCTGTGCTAGTAGTGTTTGTATAGAGCTTAATGGCGTCAGCAGTGCCAGTCATTGTAACTCTACACTGCCTACTGGTGTTTATGTAGCATGGGTATATCCCTGGGCTCGCACCAGCGTTATCTATTTGCAAAGAGCCTGCAAAACCCTCTACCTTTAGCCTATACCTCAAGGCACCAGCTCTCGCAAGGCTCACATTTGCCCTACCGTCATAGACGTAGTCTCCAGAAGTGCCGAAGCCTATGGCCAGCAGGTTGAGCTTGTTGCTAATGGGGTCAAGCCCTACTATGACTAGAGAGGCACTAACTCTAGCGCTCACAGAGGTGCTACTGCTGTCTATGCTTAGCGTCATGGGCATGGTGGTGTTGATGGCGTTGGAGTAGAGCACGCTTTTGTCGTAAAGCAGTTCCACTAACGTACTAGTGCTACTAACCCTTGCTCCGCCATAAAGCACTACTATGGGGATTCCAGTAGCCTTCTCAGCGTACGCCTCAATTCTAGAGCTAATTGCGAAAACCCTGCCACCCTCCGTCACAACCCCAACAGGTTTGTAGCCAACCACGTCCGTCGAGTTGCATACCACGAAGATGCTACCCCCAGGCACAGCAACACTCGATGGTGTAGAGGTGCAAACACCACTACTAGCAATACTCATCACAGCTATGTCACCACTTGAGTCAACTACTACAACCCCCTCAACCTTTGCAGGCGCAGACCCGACATTCAGCACCTCTAGCACCGTATCTTTGCGCATTATCACCACAAGCTGCTCTAACCCGCCAGGAGCTACACTAGTAGCTGTAGAGGGGGCGTTGCTTAGCAGAGGGACAGCGTTGAGAATCACATAGGCTAGGGCTAGGGATAGCAAAGCAAGCGCTATGGCGGCGGCTACAGCCTCTCCAACGCCTCTCCTACAGACGACTACGCACCTTACTACCATTGCAATCACCTGTAGGGCAGTATAGACAGGTTCTCTATGTACAGCGTAAGCTCTACGCAGTCATAGTAGCTTGAACCGTCTCTCAAGTAGCTGTAGGGGTCTTGAAACGCTATAAACACGTAAAACTCTCTATCAACAGCCTGCTGCAGCGGTATGAACACAACAGCGCTTTGTGCTTGTGCTGTTGGTGGGTAGGTGTCCTCATACCTAGTCAACTCCCTAAACGTGAAGCTCCTGTAGGAGTACACCCTAAGCACATTGCCATCCTTGTACACAAGCCCCACAAACATTATTGGTAAGTCATTCTTTGTGCCCTCAGCATCGCGGCCCTCAGCATCGTGGAACCTATAGTTAACAGCTATAGCCACAGCTGTGTACTGCTTACTAGATATCGAGTAGTTGTATATTAGAGCAAAGGGCTTTGTAGAGTAGTCAAGCCCACTAGTACCGCCATCAGGTGTGCTTGATAGAGATGACCTGAAGCTCCTGTCAATTGTTGTGAAGAGTATGCCTGCAAATCCCCTGTTCTCTACAGTGTTCATGATCATGGTGTATGGGTTGTAGCTTGTCTCCCCAGTCCTGTCCCTGCAGTACACCTCAATTCTATCTGCTGTTCCACTCAAGTAGAGGCTTGTACTTGTGTATACAGACAAAAACGTGTAGTCTGCTACATCTTGACTTGGTTTACTTATCCATGTATTGCCAATTCGTAGTACACCTCTAGAATCTGCGCTCCTGAACCCGTATATCTTGACTCTGGACAGTGTTGAGCTTGAGCAGGGGCTGTAGCCAAGTGTTGTAAACATCACGTTGTATTTTGAAGTGTTTCTAGGGTCGTAGCCAAACCATAGGTTGTACACAGTGCCTATGTTCACAGTTATACTCCCAGAAGATGTGCTCCTAAGGCTCCACACATATGAGCCGCCCATTCCCTTTGACGCAGTCGTTGTGCTATCTATAATTAGCCTTGTTGGGTTTGTCACACTGTCTAGCGTTGCTATTGTGAATCCCTTGGCTTGGAGTAGTGATAGGTTCCACACCTGGTCAGAGCTGGTTATTTGCATGGGGAGTGCTGTGATTATCTTCTCCCCAGCCCCCCTTACAATGCCAATGCCTGTGCCTTGTTCTAGTGATGACTGTATGATTCTTTGGGAGACTATCTCAGCTGGTATTACCGCTCCAAGCCGGGTTACGATGTATAGTGCTACAGTACTTGGGTTTACACAGCCTTGGAGTGCTGACTCAAGTGGTTTACTTAGGTTGAGCTCTCTTTGATACCCTGAGGGAATGGTGGTCTCACTAGGCTTTACGCTCACAGTCCTCACACCCCCTTCGCTACACGCTATGAGAGCCACTACGCTCTCTATGTCTAGCTGCTTCCCGCCGTGGTTCACTATGAGGAGCCCTGAGCTAGTTTCATTGAATATTGCTAGCACTTGTTCTGAGGCTCTTTGGGCAACACCTATAACTACGTCAGAGAGCTTCGTACTATAAGACTCCTTTACATTGCTAGTGTATGACGTGTAGAGGTATGCTGATAGAGGCAGTATGAAGCCTAGGAAGAGTGTCGCGAAGACCGCTACTATGATTATGTTGCCTTGCCCTCTTCTCACGAGGTTCTCACCTCATACACATTCACAAGGTATAGGTTGTTGCTAAACAGAGTGAAGATAAAGACCCTGACCGTTTTCACGCCTATTGGTAGAGAAACCCTAAATATGGTGTTGTTAGTGCAAAGCCCAGGCGTTGGTGCAAGGTTGCACACATTTCTAACAGTGCATATAGGCACGTAACTCGCTGTGGGAATGCCGTAGTCCCTGGCCCTAATGAAGTCTACAAGGGTTGTGATACCACCACCATAGGGCACGTAAATCCCCTTCGGATCCCCTAGCCTAAACTGCTGTGCAGAGGGGCAGTCGCCACCCTCGTCACACATAATGCCGTTGGTATCTGCCGCGGGGTTGAAGTACTGTACTGAACTGCACTGCAGGTACTGCGTATCTGCTGCAATAGCTATGAAGAAGTCTGTTCTTGAGCCATCTAACCTCTTCAGCAAGAGCCATAGCCTGCCCCCAGCATCGTCATAGGTAATGAGGTTTACAAACGTGTTGCTAATCTCAGAGTTCAGCGTGTTAATCAGCAACGCTTGCTCTCTATAGCTAGAAACTGTTGAGCCAACGAGGCTAATCATGGCAATGCCTATGACGAGGGCGAGGCCGATCAGCGCAACTGTGGTCAGTAGCTCGCTTTGCGCTCTTCTCACCACCTCCACACCCAATCACCCAAACCTGTAGTCATATATGTCAACAACGTGTGGAGCTCCATTAACTATGCTCACGATGTAGAGCCTCAGCCTACCCATCTTCTCAGCTGGGGTCTGCCCAATGTAGATCGCATGTGCGTAGCCCTCTAGATGCAGATTGCTGCTGTCTAGCTGAAGCACGACCTGCCTTACCTCACCTGTGTCTGGGTTTAGGAGGCTCCAGCCCACAACCCTTATGTAACTGTTGTCATGCCAGTGGTCAATAACTCTTTGCTCGCCGTAGGTAAGCCTTACAAAGCCTGGGGGCTCTGGATATATCTCGACTGCTAGGCTAGAGCGAAAGTCTGCTATCGACACAGCTACGTTGGGTGATATGAACTCAACCCACTGGTTTGAAACGAGGAGCGCTCCATTGAGGTAAACAGCCAGCGCATTTACATTGAGTGTGAGTATCCATGCACCCTGCTGCCCGTTTGGCAGGGTCTGGGGCGTCAAGTCTATCTTGCCTGTGGCGGTGTCAACATCTATTCTAACAACATCACCTAAGCTAAGCGTAATCGGGGTTCCGCCAATGCGCATGTGAGGCCCGCTAGGGTTGCCAAGGTAAACCACCTTGAACTGTATTGATCCTGTTAGCCTCCACCTCCTGTTGTTCGCATCGAGCACTGTGTTTGCATAGCCTACTGCATACGGCCTTTCCCGCACTAAGCTTATCTTAATTGATGCGTAGCTCTCGAAGCTCAGCCCACACACCTCCACTTCCTCACTCTGCGGAAGCCCAAGGGCTTTTGCGTAGTACTTAAACTCTGTCACCTCACCGCTCCACAGAGCCTTGATGTTGCTCAGCGGCACTCTCATCGGTGTGATGCTCCCCCCTTCCACAACCTCTAGTGCTGTGCAACTTAGGAACTCCTCTTCGTTGTCCAGAAAGAAGTACACGTTGTTCTTGTTCTGCAGACCCTTGAATACAAGCACTATGTCATTGCTAGCGTTGTCCGCGATGAGCCTTACAGCAACGCTGTTCCTCTCCCTCTCAAGCACATCTCTAATTAGAATGGTGCTTTCAGTAGCTGTGTGATTAGAGACTGCGTAGGATATAATGGATATGGCTAGGACTATGAAGAGCCCTGTGAACAGAATTGTGGTGATAACATCTGAAGCACCTCTCATCTCCACAGAGAATCTCCTCAAGAACACACCCCCAGCATTAATAGGCATGCAACAGGGTTAATAAAGTTTTGCGTACTAGCCTGCTATGCCTATGCTTAGGCACTTGGGCAAGGCATGCTCACTAGCTATACTATGCCGCTACCTCCCGAATATGCCAAACCTCCTCGCAGGCCTTGGGTTCACGGCTATTATGCTCCAGCCCCAGTCTACATCTGTGAGTATCTGGGTCATCGCTATGTAGATGTTTGTTGCATCTGCTGCCACCCTACCCTGTGTTGCTGCTAAGACCTCTGTGCCTCTAGCTATCCTAGTGGTCTCTACCGCGCCAAGGTTCTCGTCCAGCACATGCAGGTTGTTATCTGTTATAACAGCTACTCTCCCACCTAATGGTGGTGCAGCTGAGAACGCTATCTTTATCCCAGACCTCGTGGTGTTTGTCATTATTGTAGAGCCCTCCCTAGATATTTTAACGACCCCGCCCCTCCCAACAGCGTATGAGGTTCCCTGAGGCCCTGGGGAGATCCCTGTTATAGCACCTCTAATACCTGGCCTTGCTACTACTGCTAGTGAGAGGTCTCTGTTCAGCACCTCTACTCTGTAGCTTCTATACCCATCGACATTGTCGAAGCCCCCTACGAGCACCTGCCTCGTCTCCGGGTTGAACGTGATTGTGTAGGCAGCAGCACCCCTCTCTCTAGGGTTAGAGGAGTGCTTAGCAATAGGCGTTAAGTCGTCTACTGAAATTGCCTCAATGTGGATTGCGTAAAGCCCTGTGCTAAGAAGCTCTGCACCCGCAACAAAGAGGAGGTCCCCATCCGAATCCACTGCGTATGGTATGAAGCGAGGCTTTTCAAAATCCCTCCTCCTAACAACAGCAAGCTCCCTGTCAAAAACTATGACACTCCAAAACCCCTCAGTAGCCCCAACAGCAAAAACCCTATTCCTAGTGGCAACACAGCTGTATAGAGAGGCAACTCTGTGCACCTTCTCATCAGTCCACCTACCGAGTATATAGCCATCTCTAACACTCCTCGCCTCAACCCTGTACCTCTGCCTCCCAACGCCCATGACCTCATCGAAGCCCACGGCAAAAACAACATCCCCAAGTAAGCAGCAAGAGTAAGCACCATCTCTATACGGGCTAGGGTTGCTCACAGTAACCCATGTGACTCTCGCCACAGTGGCACACCATTAAAAACAGCTGTATGCAGAATATAAAAATGTTTATGGTGCACACATGGCGAGCGACACCCCCCGAGCACGCAGAGTAAAACGCCTGTGAAATCACCTATGGAGGGGCGCCGAAGCGGAGCTCAAGCTTATACGGCGCGAGGCCCAGGATGGTGGCAGAGAATAGCGCTATTGATGTTGCAAGCAGGGCTGCTGAAGCTACCTTAAACCGCCTTCCAAAGAGCCTTCTAAAGCACAGACCAAGAGCTGCATAAAGTGCTGGAAGGGCATTTGCATAGTACCAGTCTATGGGGCCAGCAACAACGTTTAGCAGAGAGAGCCAGCCCCAGAGGCATGCAAACCTCGCCACAGGGTCCCTCTGGACAAGGGCTGTGTAGGTCAGGTGGAGCAGCGCTGGGAAGAGGAGGTACCAGGCTGGGGAGCCGAGCCCAACAACAACAACAGTGTAGAGCCCAGAGCCAGCAACAAAGCTCGTATTGTGAGCAGTCCACACACCGTTAGCGTTCGCTAAGTACATGTATATCTCACCACCAAACCTCCACACCTCAACCCTTGACAACAGCTTGAGAAACCCAATAGAGGCAATAGCAGGAGAGAACCCGTGCCTCCACCCCATGTAGCTCATCATCTTCAAGTGGTGCTCGACAACAGCAAAGGGGCTGAGCCTAAAATCAGCACCATAAGTAGCAAAGTAAGCTACACCAGCTACTAACAAAAACGCCAGCGCCTTTCCAAGGCCACCCCCCCTAAACACAAGATAGAGAGATGCAAGGACTGTGGGGGCAGAGCTAAACTTAGAAGCAAGTCCAAGACCAGCAAAAACAGCGGAAGCCCTGCACCAAGCAGAGAGAGCTAGGTAGAGAGATGCAAGCGAAAAGACAATTGCTACAGGGTCGAGCAAAAGAAACCTGTGGGTATTGAAGAACAGGGTATCGAAAAAGAGAAGAAGAGAAGAGAACAGAGAAACGCCAAAGTCTTGAGAAAGCCTGTAGAGAATCAAGAGCAAGAGGTAGCAAGAAAAGGCATAGAAAGCCATGAAGAGAAGGCGGGAAAAGCCAAGCAGATGAGAAAACCCGATAACATACTTAGCAAAAGGAGGGTGCTCAAAATTGCAGAGAGCAGGAGGAGTAAAATTAGAAATATAAGCAGTGCCGCACGCTATGTAAACTCCTTCATCACGATAGTTAGGGAGATGAGAGACATTAACAGATAAACTAAGGATGAGGGGAAGAAAGGCAAGAAACAAGGTAAAAAATGATATGACATAGTTATGTAATGTAATTTTTATGGCCATGCATAGCCCTGCACTTAAGCTCGAGCCTGCACATTGATTGAATACACATTTCCAGCCATAGTGTATATCTTGACCTGGTAGGTGGTGCCAGCAACAAACTGCTGCCCTGATTGTGGCGTGAGAGGAATATTTAAAGTTTGTTCCTCTCCAGGACCTATAGTCAGCGTAGTATCTGTTGAGGCAATGCCTGGAACCTCTACTTTGTATATTACAGCTGCGGCTGAGCCAGTGTTCTTGACGTGAAGGTAAAGCGTATTACCCTGTATGTAGCTGTCTGGAAAGGTTTGTAGGGTTTCTGTTGCTCCGAATGCTCCCCACCAGCCCATTATCCAGCCGATAACGCCTATCGCTATTACTAGTGTTATTGCTACTAGTATCACTACTGCTATAATTGGCTCTATACCTCTTCTTAACAGCTTGCCCAGTTTCACTCACCAAAAAAATTTTATGTAGTGTAGGGGTTAATAAGTTTGCGCTCCTTCCTCTTGTATTTTTTTGCTACTTGGGTGCTACTCTGTACTCTAGGTAGTTGTACACTGTGCCTGTTTTTAGGTAGAGCCTTATTGTGTACATGGTGTAGTAGCTATAGCTCTTTGTGAGGGCCACCTCTATTGCCCCCTCTTGCCCAGGGTCTATGGTTTTTGGCGGGGCCAGCACTATGTCCTCTGCATTTGCTATGGATATCCTGTATATCTCTGCCCTTGCCTCACCAACATTTATGGCCTCTATTTTCAGCACCCATGTGCCGTTCTCTAGATGCTTCATCTCCAGGTTTGTTACCCTGAGTATCTCTGGTCTCCACATCATGCTGTGCATTGTTGTTATTATCCAGGCTACTCCCGCTGCTACTATTGATATTGCTACTGCTACTAGTATGATTACTGCTAGTGGCCTCACCTTACCCGCCTATGTACATTAGTGTGGCTAGCGATGACACCATTGTTATTGTTACGAGTATCGCTGCGTGCATGAAGCCTGCTGCTAGTGTCGCCCTAGATGCCTTTCCTGCTATTAGCCCCATCACGAAGGAGTTCACCACTGCCCCAAGCATCATTACCATGATTAGGGGGGCTGCCGCTTGTATGGATATCTTTGCTAGGGTGAGGAGCATGTACAGTATTATTATTGGGAGTGTGGAGAGCATGACCGCCCCGAAGTAGGGTAGTATTACCTGCGCCCTCATCCTCCTCCTGGACTCCTCCTCCATCTCGCTCAGGCTCTGCATAAACCTGGCAAGGGTGTCTATTACCTCTGGAGAGCCTCCCCCAACTATTATTGAGTCTGTGAGGAACCTGAAGGCAGCTATCGTGAACCACTCTCTAACACCCTTCAGCGCCTTTCTCAGCGCCTCCTCTAGGCTAAAGCCTATTGACAGAGCTGAGGCGGCTCTTGCGACCACTTGGCTGAGGGTTCTGTAGCCTCTCTGAGATAAGAGCACTATGCACTTCTCTGGGCTTAGCCCAGTCTTCCTAACCTCGCTGAGGTCCCTGAGGAAGTCCGCTGTTGCCCTCACCATCCCCTTATGCCCTCTCTCAATCTGCCTATACCTGAGCCACGATGGTATCGATACTGTGAGGAGCGCTACACCTGTCGCTATTATGAGGGACCTCACTTCTGCAAGCCCTAGGGAGCCCATCAGAAGCCCAGCACCGCCTGTGGCCACTAGAGCAAACATGAAGCTCGCCATCGCTATGGGCACAAAGGTCAGGGTTGTTGAATACACAGCCCCATACCCTATGGGGTTCCTCGGCTGGTTTAAGTGCACTGCAAACATTATTGCTAAGCCCATTGCTGGGAGGACGAGGAAGTTGTACAGCGTTGGTGTAGTGACATCAAACGCTATGCTCACTCCCTCAGCTCTCTGCGCTTGCTGAGCAGCAGCTATAGCCCCCTGCACAGCGAAGAACACAAAGACTGTTATTGAGACTAGGACTCCGAACACTATGTAGACCTCTAGGAAGGAGGCAAGCCTATTCAAAATGTTTCTAACCTCATTAGTCCTAGCTTCGAACAGCTCCCTCGTCCTAATCTCTAGGTAGTGCGTGACATCACCACCGCTCCTCAGGGTGGTGGTGTACCCAAGCATTATGTCCCTGAACCTAGAGCTGGGGTGCGTAGAAGCCACAGCATCGAGTGCTGTGATAGGGTCTTCGCCGAACATCCTCATCCTCGTGATTATCCTCCTCATCTCCATCCTGATGCCCTTGAAGACCTTAAGCTCTGCCACCCTATCGATAACCCTTTCTAAGCTGTAGCCTCCTCGAACCATGGTCGCTACGTAGGCCATGAAGAATGGGAGCTCGTTATCCACATCACTTCTCCTCATAGAGGTCTTTATGGATGGGTAGGCGAGCCTCGCTGTGAAGACCATTATGGGGAGCATTACTGATGCGAGTACAGCAATTATGGCTGTCATTAGAGGGGGTTTCACTAGGGCGAGTGTAACCACTATTGTTGCTGTGGAGAATGCCGCTGCTAAGGTTACGAGGGCGAGGGTCTCTGCACCATACTTAACAGGGTGTATTGAGAGCCCTGCCCTCGTCAAAGCCTTTTCAAACTCAAAGGCCTTGGCTAGCCTAGCCCCCGGCTTCTCAAAGAACGTTAGGGCAAAGGCTGTGAAAACCTCTTTAACTGTTGGTGGCTTTACTCTTCTTCGTGTAGTAGGGGGCTTTTTCAGAGGCTGTCTCTCTTCTCTTTCTCTCTCCTTCTCCCTAACCCTCTTCTTTGGGAGTAGCCTGTGGAAAAAACTGCGAAGAGAGCTGAGGACCACTAGGGCTTCACCACACTACCGCCCTATCTCCTTCAGTAGCTTCTCTGGGCTCACGTAGTACCTGTAGACGTAGGTGGCCACAGACCTGTAGTCAGTTTTACCTGTTTTCACAAGCCACTGGAGAACCCTCTTCCTCTTCTCAACCTCCTCAAGCAGTGTGTCAAAGGACCTCCCCGCGAGCTCACTGATCTTCCTCAGCACTACACTGTTGCGCAGATCTATTGAGAATGTGTCCTCAGCGGGGTCCCACTTAGCGACCTCGAGGTAGTTCTCGTAGTCTTTCACTTCCCACACATTTGTAATCCTCCTAGCTGGCCTTATCTTACCCCTCTCATCCCTCACCTGGACCCTCCTAATCACCATGGCTATGTTCACCAGGGGTATGTAGGAGGGCGGTATCTCCATGGGCTTTGACGTCAGCCTCTTGACGGCCGCGTCGATGTTTTCTGCGTGTAGCGTTGTCATGCCGCTGTGCCCAGTTGCAATCGCTTGGAACAGCACGTAGGCCTCCTCGCCCCTCACCTCGCCAACCACTATGACGTCTGGCCTGTACCTCAGGGAGAGCTTGACGAGGTGGAATAGCGACACCTCGCCAACGCCACTACCAACGTAGGAGGGCCTCGACACTAGCTGAACCCAGTTCTCGTGGGGTATCCTGATCTCCGGCGTGTCCTCAATAGTCACAATCTTGTAGGTGGGCCTCAGCAGGGTCGCCAAGGCGTTTAGAGTGGACGTCTTCCCAGCGCCAGTGACCCCCAGTATCAGCGTAGTCATCTTGAAGTCCATGGCGAGCCAGAAGTAGGCCGCCACGTCGGGGGATATCGTCTTGAAGTTAATCATGTCCGCTATTGTTATGGGGGACTCGCTGAACTTCCTAATGGTGAAGGTGGAGCCTGATGTTGACACCTCCTTCTTGAAGGTGGCGGCGAGCCTGTGTCCCCCTGGGAGAATAGCGTCTAGGACTGGGTATGCTACTGAGATGTGCTTGCCAGCCATGTGGGCTAGCTTCAGTATGTACTCATCGAGCTCCTCCTCGCTCTGAAAAACTATGTTGGTGGGGAGCGACTCATACTTCCTGTGCCACACGTAGACAGGCCTCCCAAGGCCATTGCACGAAATGTCCTCCACAAACCTGTCTCTGAATATGGGGTCCAGGATGCTGAAGCCCAGCAGGTCCCTCTCGACGTAGTACCCTATCTTGCTCCACGAGAGGGAGGGCGTTTTTGTGAACCTGATCTGAAACTCTCTGAGCACCCTCCTAGCTGTTCTAAGAAGCTCCTTAGAGGCGTCCACGTCTAGAGAGGTAAGGGGCTTGAGCTCCCATACTATGTGGTCCCTCAGCTCGTCGAATATCTTCTGCTCCTCCTCGTTTAGGGAGACCTCGTACACTTCGTAGAAGAGCCTGCCCGTCTCCTCCTCCTCGACAATGTGTATGTACGCAAAGGGCTCCCTAACAGCGTACTCCTCAATTATTCTAAACCCCTTGTTTATGCTGTAGAGCTTGTGAACAACTCTCTCACTCTTTGCAACCTCCTCTGCAACGCTCTCTAGCTCCTTGCCCTCCTCGGCCTTCTCCTTAGCCTCCTTCTTTCTAAACCTAAGCCCAAGCTTGAGGCTAGGTCTAAAAATTGGCATTACTCCTCAGCTCCAGCTCCATCAACTCTATATAGATATATAGACTGTAAAATATAAAAACGTTTCTGTTGCCATACTACTATACTTGGTATGCAAAAATGTGGTTAGGTAGGGGCTGGGAAAAATACTTCACACCGCTAACTGTACTAGTCATGGCATTGGTACTTGTAGCTCTTCTAACCGCACCTACAGCTAGGCAAGAGGCTGTAGAACTACCTAAAGACCTCGGATACGCCTACGTGATCAACTTAACGAGCACTGGCATAACCCCTATGCACGCTGTGGGCATTAGCCCTAGCAAGATCCTCATAGCGGGTAGAATTGGTGATGCAAATGCTGTACTGCTCTTAGATGTCTCAAACCCATACGAGGATCCAAAAGTGCTGCAGGTATACCCATTGACCGGCTCCCCGACGTACATGGATGTGGATGGGTATCCCGTTACCAGGATTGCTGTGGGGACGGATAGGGGTGAGGTACTTGTGCTCAAGGTCGAGAAGGGTGATGTGGTGGGCTATGTTCACAGGATTTTCGGTGCTGATTTCTATGTCAACCAAGTGTTTGTGGCAAAGAGCCCTACAGGCTCTAGTAAGATCATAGCTCTTGTTAGTGAGGGTGGTCCGAGGACTATTCCCTGCTCTAAGTGCTATGTATACGCCTTTGATGAGGCTATCCCAGGGCTCTTCAGGGCGGGGCCTGTTGTAGGCAATGCCTCTCTATCTATGGAGAAAGTCGATGTGCAGATGGTGGCACCGCTAAAGGTGTTTACAGCTGGGGGTGTTTACTACGATGCTTCAAGTGTGTTCTTAGCTCATGTACCAACAGGAAATCGTGTGAATATTGTTATTAACATAAGCTATGTGTACAACAACACTCTGCACAAAGCGGCTAATGCCATAATAAAGGTTGTTGCGTATAGCAAAAAGCTCAACATGGTCTTCATATATGGTGTTAGTGCTGATGCTAGTGGTGTTGCTAGGATACCCGTACCCATAATCGATAACACTGTGTTTAACGCTAATATCAGCATAATCGGTATTGATGGTAGTGAGGTGTGGAGCTACACATTTATACCTGAGAGGCATGTTATTATAGATAGCGAGGTTTACCTACCACCAGTAATCCTGCTCACACCCCCCGCCTCAGGCGACGCCTCTAAGCTCTTTGGCTTACCACCGTTTCTCCAGCTAAAGCTCGTTAAGCTAGACCTATCAGGTGTCCCCATAACGTACTCCGTTGCTGCAGAGTTAGAGGAGCCTCTACCTATAGACACAACCCAAATGCTCTTCGTGTATGGGGGTAAAAACGTTGTAGCAGTGCTCAATGCCCAGTCCAGAGGCAACACCACACTTGTCACTGTAGCAACTCAGGGGAAGAAGCTAGTGCTATCTGCAAAGACCCTGGATTACGTGGGTGAGGACACAGCGCTAATCGATGCCGCTACGTACCCTGACTCAGACTACATTGTGGTGGGCTTTAACAGTAGTAGTGCTGGAAAGGTTAGGGTGTATAGAATATCACCCAAGTTTGACTTGACTTACATATACCCATTTGACTCGCCAATAAGAAGGGTTACTAGTGCTATTGGGCTACAGAGCTATGTGTATAGCACTGTGCTTTCCCATGGCCTGCAACTACTGCTATCTGTAGATAGGGCTATACCGCTTCTCAGAAACGACACAGAGCTTATCGCAGGCAAGCCTGGCTATGTTGATGGCAGTGTGCTACCAGATTTAACAGCAGCATTCCTCGTCACCCCAAGCAGTGTCACCGTTGTGAAAAACCTCGACGTTATCGTCTCTATGAGAAGGCCCGTGGCTCTAAATGCAATAACTGCGCCGAGTGTTAAGCTGAGAATTACTCTGCCTGGTAACGAGACCTTGGACAAGGTCTACGCAGTGTTCTACTACCCGCCAAATGGCTCAAAGCAGCTCAAGCCTGATGAAAATGGCTTACTTGTGCTGAACAACATCATACCTCATGTCAACTATAGTGTTTACATAGGCTACTCAGAGCCTTACATAAAGCCAACCACAATTTCCGTACACATTCGAGACTTTAGAGATGTGCTAATACCTGTTAACCTGTCTTACAAGGTTTTCACAGTTAGGCTAGTCGTCGTAGACAGCATTTCGATAACCCCCATAGCCCCCTACATTGTTATGGTTGATGGGCGGGTTGTTGCAGGGCCTACAAGGGCTACTGTACTTCCAGTGGATATTGTGTACGGTGTGCACAACATTACAGTAGCGCCTGCAAAAGAAGGTGAACCTGTGTACTCTCCAGCATCAACAGCACTTTATGTTAGTCAGGACACCACCCTAAACATTACTCTAACTAGGAGGGTGTACAACTTACGCTTAAAGCTTATCGATAGCCTCACAGGTAGCGCTCCCATAGCCCCTCTACTTCTGAGTGTAACAAATGCCCTACCATACAACAGCACCATACCGCATGGCACAGGGTTTGTAGATGTGAAGGTGTTCTACGGCAATACCACTATCACAGTTGCGCCAGGCCCTGGCTTTGAGAGCGTTTATCGAGAGTATATGCAAACAGTTCCCGTTGCAGACAACATCATTGTTGAGGTGAGGCTTGAGAGAATCGAGTACCCTGTAGTGCTCTCGCTTGCAGATGGCTTTGGCATACCACTGCTCTCACCCGTTGATATAATTGTCAACGGCACTACGTACGCTAGAGAGGTGAGAGAACCTCGTGTAGAGTTGAGCTTACCCTATGGGCTGTGGGTAATCGAGGTCAAGCCGTCGGAAGGCTATGAAAATGTCTACGAGCCGTACACAGCCACGATAGTTGTTGATAAGGCTCGCACTCTTAGCGTAGCCATGGCGAGGGCTTCCCACACGCTAAGCCTCATCATATTGGATGACTACGGTACTCTGATAACCCCTGTAGTCGTTGATATTGTGGGTGTAGTTAAACTTTCGTACACTATAGAGCCGCCTATGAGAAGTGTTGTTGCCTCTCTGCCCTATGGGAACTACACAGTGAGCATAAAGCCTGCTCAGGGGTATGAAGATGTGTATAGCAATGTCACGTATAGGGTGTTTCTAGCACACCCTCTTAATATAGCTATTAGAGTACTTAGACAGAAATACACCCTCTCTATAACTGTGAGAGACACCCCCTTTGGCATCTTGAGAGGAGCCTTTGACCTGCTGATAAATGGCACAAAGTATGCTGAGAACTTCCGCAGTGGAACCATCACACTGCCCTACGGGGTGTACCTAGTTCAGCTTGTGCCAACTGGTGTCTACGTTCAGATGTACGAGGCTTCACAACCAGTTGTTGTGAAGCTATTTAACAACACCAATATGGTTATTACAGTGAGTAGAAGGATGTACACTTTCACACTCTACATAAGGGAGGGGGCTACGCCAATAAAGGATGCTACAGTCACACTAACAAATCTTGAGACTGGCGCAGTGTTCACAATGCTTATATCTGGAGATGACGGGGTCATATCAACGAAGCTACCCTTTGCTTCATATGAAGTCTCAATTACTCACCCCAACTACTATGGCACATCCTTGGTGTACACCATTGATAGCGATAAAACAGATATTGTGTACCTAAACCCGACCGTTACAGCAATGATATGGAGGTTTAGCCCCCTAATAATAACTCTCGTGGTAATTGGAATAGCTATATACGCAGGGCTCAAGATCAGGGCTATCATAGCTAAGAGGCTTATAACAGAGGAAGAAGTGTTCTAAAAAATACCACTTTTTAAATAGAGCCCTCATCTTCTCTACATCCTTAGCAGTAGCACTCTCGGCAGTCCATCAACGTATATTACGGCTAGCCTTACCTCAACGTCTAAGCCTCCGAGAACCTCAACCTCTTTTCTAATTGCCGAGAGCTGCGCTATTCTATTGTTTAAAGCCTCTATAGCTGACTCCATTGCTGTAAGTTCCTGACTCGCTGCTGGGTTTATGATTATCCTGAGGTTCCTAAGGGCAACCTCATTTGATGTGCTAGACTCGGGGACCCCAAGCTTTGTTAAAATATTTTTAAGCTTCTTCTCCTGCTCTGCTCTCACTCTAAGCTCCTCTAGCCTCTTTAAGAGCTCGCCTAGCCTTCTCCTATGCTCAGAAATCTCATCGTCTAGGTACTTCATGAACTCTGTCAAGCTATTGAACTCCCTTATAATGCTACTCATAGAGCTCTCCCCAACTCTTCTTAAGTTCTACATTGTGCAGAGCAAATAAATGTTTTTATCTTTACACTTGTACATACAAAATTGCAATCTTTATGAATAGTCTATGAGCAAATTCATTTATATTCCTCTTTAATAGAGACCCTACTATTGGTGTAAAAAGAGTTGTTTTTGAGTAGCAGAGAAACTATAGCAATTGTGGACACTGTTGTAAAGTCTTTTGGGAATGTGCTGATAGAGTACGTGAGGCAGGGCTTCACAGGCAGAGTTACATACAGAAACACCTCTATAGGAACGTACATATCTGTTGAACTGCTAAAGGGCTTTCCAGTTGCCTGCAGAGGTGTTGATAGAGGTAATGTTGTTGAGGGTTCTGACTGCACCTTTTCTGCAATGACATACCTATACGTCGCTGAGGGAAGTGTGGAAGTCTCACCACTTTCTGAAAATGAGGTCTTACTAGACACCCTAGCATTTCCACACAGCACGCTATCAGAAAGAGACACCTTCATCACAACACTACTGAGCAGCGCAAGCATGGTGCCACCAGCGCCTGCAGCACCTAAACCCGCTGTTGCAGCACCTCCTCCTCCACCACAACCAAAACCCAGTGAGCCAAAAATAGTACAACCACCAAAACCAGCAACACCTCCGCCACCTGTCACTGCCCCACAACCACCACAGCCACCGCCTGCTCCTCAAGTTAAAGAACCTGCTGTAGCAAAGGCTGCAGAAGCACCTCTAGCACCTCCTCCAGCAAAAGCTGAGGTGGCAGTTGCTGGAGAGTGCATAGACCCTGTCACTCTATACTCAATACTGCGGTCTTCTACAATTGTGGCGCAAATGGGTGAGGCTATGTACAGCGATGTGGTCGCTAAGCTTTCGTCACTAGCTAGGGAGTCTAAGGCGAAGTTTATCTACACATCAGCTAATGCACCAAATGGTAAGGTCAGAGCTCTTCTCGATGCTGAGGGCATGAGGCTCTACATTGAGTTCGAAGACCAAAGCGGGAAGACTGCGTGCGGTAATGAAGCTGCTAAGCTCATTTCCAGTAGCAAACTAACAGCCATTAGGATGTGGGTTGCCTAGCCCTTAAGGCAAGTAACACTAGCTGGAGTACAAAACTGTTTTAATCTGTTTTCAATTACTTCAGCATATTTACATGAGCTGCCCCTACGAGTCAAAAATATTCACAGCACCTTTACAACACCCCTACTTAACTAGGTAGTAAGTAGTACTCGAATGCGTGACGCTTCTTAAATTATAATACTCAGCACAAGCATGTTACTGGTGATAATCTGAAGATGTGTGACACTATATGTGAGCAGATCTTGGACACCTTAGTGGGGTATCTACAGAGAGTTGATGTGCTTAGCAAAAATGGTGATAAGGACTTGGCATACTCAGAGGGGTTGACAGGTTACGCAACCTTGACAATACTTATTGACGCTTACATGAGTGCTAACATGCTTAGCAGAGAGCTTTACATAAGGTTTAAGAGAGCTCTCCATATTTTCAAAGACTTTGTGGAAAGTCTCAAAAACAGCACCATCTCTACACCTAGCAGTACGGAGGTGATAGGCACAGCTCTTGAAGCACCCATTATACTTACGATAACCTCATAGCACTGTACCCTAAAACAATGCTTTTTAAAGGTCTTGCCGTAAGAGGGTGTGCTCTAAAAATCGTTATTTCTAGATGAATGTAGGGCTTCAAACATCAAGTACTTGGGCTACTGCTTCTTGAAATGTGTAAACAGAGTTTGGAAAGCACATTTTGGATCAGCTGGTTTACACTATCTCAAGAATGTCCTTACCTGCATCCCTTCTCAGCGTAAATTCCGCTACCCTGCCAGAGTTCCACGATGTTACTGGCCTGTAGTAGCCCACTATCCTGCTCCACAGGTCCAGCGGCTTTCCGCACTTTGGGCACCTCGCTAGCCTTCCAACGGCTCTGAAGCCGCAGCTCGGGCACACTGATACTGTCGGCGTTATGCTCATGTACACTACCTCTGTGTCCCTCATAACCCTCTCAACGAATCTCGCTATGGTCTCTGCGTCCAGCTCTCTATCTACAAACACGTGCTTTATGACGCCGCCTGTGAAGAGCTTTTGGCACTTGGACTCCACCTCTAGCTGCCACCTGAGGTGGAGGGATGTGTACGGTGGTGTGAGCTGGTTTGTGTAGAACGGCTGCTTCCTTCCATCCACCTCGCCAACGGGTATGTACGCCCTGAGGTCCTCGCCACTTGAAATGCTCTTGGCGAATTCAAGGTCTTTCCAAGCCAGCTTGACGCCAAGTGTCTCCCCAGGGACCTCCTCAACGTTGTACAGCACGCCGTCCTGCTCCTCGAACTCTGCAAGCCTCTTGTTTATGTAGCTCAGCACGTCTGTGTAGAGCTTCACCACCTTCGGTATGTCGCTTGGCTGGGCCTGCTGCCAGAAGAAGGGCTCTCCAAGCATTATAGACGCGTACTCAGCCATACCTATGACTCCAACAGTGTTGTAGTAGTACTTGAAGGGGTTGGCGGGGTCTATGTACTCCCTGGTCATCGGGTACATGCCGGCCCTGAAGAGCTTCTCGTACCTCGCCCTAAACCACATTAGGGTAGCCCTAGATATCTCAAGCAGGCTGTCCAGCACATCTAGCATCCTCCTGTCGTCGCTTGCCCTAGCAACCATGGCTAGCCTAGGCAGGTTTATGACAACGACATTTACAGAGCCCACAGATGGGGGCATGTCCCACACACCCTTAGCCTTGTGAAGCACCTCTCTAACCCTGCTCATGTCGCTCAGCAGCCTGCAGCAGAAGCTGAACAGATCCTCAGCACTGCTGTTGTTAAACCCGTTGAGGAAGTACATCTGCCCCGTCTTAGCAACCATAGCCCAGTAGAGGCTGTACAGCTCTGGGTCTTCATTCAAGGACTTAGCGAAGTCCTGGTTGAATATTGTCGTGGGTATTGGGAACGTGAAGGGCTGGTGAACAGCGTCACCCTCAGCGAAGACCTCTAGAAACGCCTTGATCACCTGCTCAGCCTCGTCGAGGTAGCTCTCGTAGCTCTCAGCAGATCCTAGCCTAAATCTGCTGGCCACCTGCGCTGGTATTGGTAGCTGCCTGTAGAACCTATTGCTAACAGCAAAGACAATGTTTGAGAAGGGGCTCTGCCCACTCTTCAGCGGGTAGTTGAGGTTGTACACAAACCTCTGAATGTTCTGCCTAATGGAGGCGTAGCCCAGCTTATCTGCTTTCACAAAGGGCGCTAGGTTGAGGTCTACTCCGTAGAGCCCTACAGCACCAGTCCTCTCCTGGCTGAAGATGTAGATAGCGTTCACAAGCTGGTCAACAGCAGAGTCCATGTGCTTTGGAGGCCTTGACACAGTTGTGGGGGTCCTCAAGCCCCTCTCAATAACCAGCCTAGAGTCTATGCCGCCACAGTAAGGCCTTATGACAGAGCCGTCCCTGAGCTTGTATATGTACACCCAGCCCTCCTCGTGGAGCCTGAGGGCAGATCTTGGCAGAGCCTTAAACGCCTCGTCATAGAGAACAGAGCCCAGCAGGTGCGCCATGAGCCCAGAGACTGTTGCAGGGACATTAGCGTTGTCCTTCACAGCCCACTCTAAGCCAGATATGTACTCCTCTATTAACGATCTAGTGCTAGACAAGGTCACAGCACCCTAGCAAAGAAAATTTTTAGTAACAAGAGGTTTTGTTTCACACTCATCTACAGCCCACCTACGCTTGGAATCCGGGCTAGTACTACTATAGTAATATTGAAGGAGGGGGTAATTACATCAGAGGTGGCCGAACCTAAAATTTGAGCTAAGGAGAAAATTTTGAGGGTGAGAGAGCTTGGGGTGGCGGAGTTGAGTTAGTTACACAGCTAGAGCTAGGAGCTGTGCCACCATAGCAAAAGTGAATTAGATAGCGTTTAGAGGTAGCCTTCTCTAATCTCCCTCCTTATCTTACTTACAATAGCCCATATACCGAGCACCGTTATGAGCATCATAATTGCTGTTAGTTGTAGGTAGAAGCCAAAATCCCCTTTACCTGCATAGTAAGCTATGACTATTATCTCGAGTATGAGGGACCATATGAGCAGGGTTAAAAAGTATCTGTGTGTTTCTAGAGTTGCGCTCACTACTCCCACGTCCACTTTCTATATAGTGTTGGAACGCTTGCTAACAGCCTCTTGGTGTATTCATGCCTTGGGTTCTTCACTAGTTCGTCAGGAGACCCCTGATCAACTATCTTTCCTCTGTACATAACGAGTATCCTATCTGAGACGTAGTATGCTAGCCCCATGTCGTGCGTTATGAATATTGTTGAGGTTTTGTAGTCGTCTCTCAAATTCATGAAGAGCTTGATTATTGCCCCCCTCATCGATGCGTCTATCATTGACACAGGCTCGTCTGCTAGTATTAGTTTTGGTTTTAAGAGCCAGCACCTAGCTATCATAATCCTCTGCCTCTGCCCGCCTGAGAGCTGGTGAGGGTATTTGCCTAGTACATCTTCTGGTACTAGCCCTACGTACATTAGCGCCTCCCTTATCAGCCTCTTCCCCTCATCGCTCTTCGGGTTAATGTTTAAGAGCTCTAGCGCTTGATTCAATATCCTATCTATTGTGTAAAACGGATTATAGCTCGCGTAAGGATCTTGAAATACTGAGTGGACCTTCTTCCAATACTCTTTCAAATCCTCTTTAGTTTTAAGATCCCTCCAAATGTCCTTTCCCTGAAACACCACGCTACCTGATGTTGGCGGTAGTAGCCTTAGTATTATTTTTGCTGTAGTTGTCTTACCAGAACCGCTTTCCCCTACTAGTGAGGCTATCTCCCCTTCATTTACTTCAAATGTGACATCGTCTACAGCAACAATTCTTCTCTTCCTTACAAACCCAGCCTCGTACACTTTTGTAAGGTTCTTTACTTCGAGCAGGGGCATGCCAGGTCACCTCTTTGTGTAGAGCCAGCACGCTACAAAACGCCCTTTCTCGACCTCTATGAGAGGCGGCTCCTCCCTCCTACACACATCCATAGCAAATGGGCACCTTGGGTGGAACCTGCAACCAGGTGGAGGGCTAGCTAGGTCAGGTGGCTGGCCAGGTATGTATCTCAAGCCTCTTTTTCTAATCTCCTCTTCTGGTGTTAGCACAGAGCCCATTAGACCATCTGTGTATGGGTGTAGAGGTCTTGACACAACTTCCTCTACGGGGCCGTCCTCAGCAATTTTGCCTGCGTACATAACTACAATTCTGGATGCTATCTGCCTAACTGTAGCTATGTCATGGGTTATGAAAACAATACTCTTAATGATGTTCTTGTTATAGACGTCGAGGAATGTTTTCATAACCATTTTCTGCGTCACAACATCTAGTGCTGATGTAGGCTCGTCGGCTATTAAAAGCCTTGGGTTGAGAAGAGTTGCAATGGCTATGACAGCCCTCTGCCTCATACCACCAGAGAGCTCAAAGGGGTACATGTTAATAGCTATTTCAGGTAAGCCTAGCTCTTTAAACCTCTTTAAGGCTAGCCCTATAACCTCATCTTCTTCTGCATCAGGGTTGTGAGACCTTACGACATCGAGTATGAGCCTTCTTATCTTCAGCGTGGGCATGAGGGCATTTAGAGCTGATTGAGGGACTATGGCTATTTCCTTCCCCCACACCCTCTCCTTAAGAGTGCTTCTATCGAGTTTATGTAGCTCTAAAAACTCTTTACCTACATTAAGCCTTACAAAGCCCCCCACAAATGTTAGAGGGGGCCTTATATTCATCATTATAACATTTGCAAGCGTGGATTTTCCACAGCCACTCTCACCAACAACACCAACAATCTCTCTATCAAAAATCTTTAGCGAAACCCCATCAACAGCCCTAATAGTTCTCTGAATAACGCCTATGACCTGCCTGTAGTAAGCTCGGACATCAGTTAGTTCTAGTAGCACAGAGCTCAAACTAATACCCCATGAAATAAAGTCTTCACATGAGAACTATAGCCAAGTTAGCGTTTATAAGCTTTAATTATTCTATTAACTTTTAGCATCAATTGCCATGCACACACTCTTCTCACTATTGCTACACAAGCACACCTCCTTGCACCACTGCTACATAATTAGCCGCACCACCTCAGTACCATGCTTTTACCAGTACTTCTGAGCTCAGCTCTATCCCGGTTCCATCACCAGTCAATGCCATCGCCACTCATCATCTCTATAAACACTTTTATGTGGTGAAAGAGTTAATATACTATTACCACTGCCTGAGGTACTTAGGGGAATAGCAGTGCTTTTAGCTAGCGTGCAATTGAGGTGCTGTTGCTGAGCATTGAAGGGTGTGTAGGGTTTGGTAAGTGGGGGGAGCGGGGCCAGCGATAGCGCTTGTTGCATACATACCTCTGTAGAGCTTTTCAGGAGCTTTAGTGATAAGGGTGAGCTTTACAGGTATCTCAATGAGCATTGCAAACCTCTTGATGTTTCTGCCCTAGGTGATGTGATTAGCGTCACTAAGCTTAGGGTATCTGAAGCGCTTGAGAAGCTAAATGGTGTTGCCCAGGTAATTGTAGCTGCAAAGTCTGGGGATATAGCCATTCCCCTAGCTGTTGTGGTTAACTGCAAGTCGAAGGTCTTTCACGTGCTCATAGACACTCTCACTAATTGCCCTGACATCGATTGCGCTCTTAAGGCCCTCACTACCTACATCACAAGGGTTCTCGGTGTTGAAAAGCTCTATGAATTAAAGCTGCAGTATAATTGGGGGGGTGCTAGCATCACTATTAAGTCCAGGTGCTTATTTAATGAGAGGGTGCTTGAAGCTATGCTACTTAATGCTATTCTTCTAGCGCTCTTCATCTCTAGCTCACGTACCCTTCGACCCTGATTCTCGGCGCTACTTCTGCGACAACCCAGTTTTTCTCTATGGACGTCCTCATCCTCTGGCTCCTGGACACAGCACTTACAGTCTTCATCATCGCAAAGGGAATTTTTATCTCTCTAACTCTAACAGCCTCCCTAATCTCACCGTTTTCTATGGCAAAGCTGTACTGCGGCACTATCCTTATGTACCCCTCTTCTAGCGTGGCCATGGCTACCCCCTCTATGAGGAAGCCTCTCTTAGTCTCCTCTAGAATCTCCCTATCACCCCAGTCCCCAGGCTTTAAAACAAGTGTTGTGTGAAATGGCATTGGTTTTGTGAAAAGCCCGTAGGCAGAGCCTGGCTCTGATGAAAATGCTCTTGAAGTTGTCCTTGTGTGGTGGAGGTCTCGCACAACACCTTCCTCTACAAGGGCTCTTCTCTTAGTTACAACGCCTTCGTCATCGAAAAACCTCATTGATGGTGCTTCTGGGGCTAGGGGGTCGTCGTAAAGCTCAAAGCTTTCTGGGAAGAGCCTCTGCCCTAAGAGCCTTGAGCTCCCTATGTAGAGCGGGTTGAGGAGGTGGGATATCTCGTGTATTAGAGCTGCTGAGGCTATTCCATCTAGTACTAGTGTTACTCTACCCACTTCATATGGCTTGAGAGACTTTACCGCAATTCCCTTACCTATTCTAGAGGCTGCCTCCCTAAATGTAGAGTCTATTGCCTTGAGCACGTGCTGCTCTGACCACGAAATTGTGGCGTGGTATGCTGAGGCAAAGAGCTGGTGGCCATAGGGCGTGGCCCCCAGGAGCCCTAACTCGAGTTCAGCTATCCTTCTCCTCTCCCTAGTCTCTTCCCCACTCTCCCTAGCCAAAGCCCTTGTAGCATCGCGAAGGACTGCTATTGCTTCGCACTTAACTCCATAGGATGCCTTAACCTCTTGGCACAGCTCCTTTAGGAGGTTTACAACCTCCTCTTCTCTAGGAAGCCCCTTACCCAACTCCACAACGCCTCTAAATAGCTCAGCTTCAGCAAACTCACCACACTCACCAGCCTCTGCAATGCTAAGCACTCTCCTCTCCAACTTCTCAAAATCCACAGCAACTCCTTGCTGTGAAGCAATATACCAGCAGCCACCTCTATTAACCCTCACACCCCCAACACTTGCTGAGAGGCTGTTAATCTCAACAGAGCCCTCTCTATACGCCACCTGCACCACTTGTTCACTATACACAACTCTATCTCTATACACTGCCACGGCTCTGCAACCCCGCAGAGCTTCTACACACCATAGCGGGCTCTGTATTTAGCTACAATCAGCTTTAAATACTTAAGCTAATAACTCTCCTTAATCACTATCACCTTGACCCTCCCCACGCAGAACTTCTTAAGCTTTTCTAGCACTCTCTCAGTGAGTATATGAGGTACTCATCACCTGCTTTAACGATTACGGCTTTCAACAGCTCTGAGGCTAGGAGCTCGAGGCCAAGTTCATAGACACTCTTATCAAGGGGGAGAGGGCTTGAGGGCTCCAGAAAGAGGTACCCTAAGGAGTGGAGATATGGTGAGAAGACTCTTAGTAGAGTTAGGAGCTTAGATAGGAAGACTGGGAACATTGTTGCTTATTGGTGCTGAAAGTGCGCTAGGCAGGTAGTTTTAAAGGCTTTGAAGTGTAGGTGTGCTATTGCTTTAGAGAATTTGGAGGGTCTGAGAGAGGGTAAACAATGTGAGCAATGATGGCGTATGAGAGTTTGCGATGTCTACTTGTAGAAGACTTCATCATGCAGTAGCCTCTAAAGCTCTTGAACATGGGGGTGCCCTGTAGTAATTGTAGACCACAGAATGCACATCAGCATACCTAGTGCACAAGGCTAAAATAGTCTTACAGCACTGAGATTGGGTGCTGAGGTAGCAAAAGGCATAGAGCCCCGGCATAGAGATGTAGCAGCGTGCGTTAACCTCCTCTGAGCCCGCTAAGGCAGCGAGGGTGCCGCTCCAAGCCTAGGCGAGGTAGATATAGATTGGAGCCCTGTGCGCGCTGTTAGGCTCGGTAGCCGCCCATGACCAGCAGGGATGCTGAGAGCTCTGTGGGTGAGGTGTAAGACCCTTGATGTGGCTATAAACAAACACGAATTAATAGAAGTGGGAATCAAGGGCCAAACAGAGCAAAAAGTGAGGGGATGGAGAAAGTTGGTTAGCGCTGTTTACAGCTGATTAGCGCTTGACGCTAGGCTTGAACCCTACTCGCACTAAGCCCTCTGCGCTTCTCTAGTGACAAGTTGTAGGGGGACCTCATTTCATTAACTGCTATGAACGCTGCTCTAAGCTTCTCCACATTTATCCTAGGTCTTAGAAAAGGCTTTAGGTCAATGCCGTCTGTCGCCATTATGCAGGGTAGGAGCACACCGTCTGCAGAAAGCCTGACCCTAGGGCAGTTCATGCAGAACGCTGTGTTGTGCGTCCACCTGACAATCTCTACCTCAGTGCCTGTGTCTAAAACGTACACAGGCCTGTTATGCAACTTCCTAATGTACTTGTGCACAGCTATCCCCTCTAAATACCTTATCACTGCGTCTAGTGATGCGTATAGCTTGTCGAATACGGGTTTAGGCACAGATATTGGCTCAAGCTCTATAAACCTCAGTCTATAGCCATTCTTTGATGCGAATTCTATAAAGTCTGCGAACTCTGCGTCATTAATGCTTTTGAGTAGGACAACGTTTATTGTTATTGGCTTTAGCCCAGCGTTGAGAGCTGCTCTCAGTCCTTTCAGAACCTTGTCAAGGCCGTCAACTTTTGATACATACTTGTACCTATCTCTACTTAGAGAAGGTATGTTTACATTAACTCTCCTAAGCCCAGCCTCAGCAAGCCTCTGAGCCAGCTCCTCTAAATAAAACCCATTCGTAGTCATAGAGAGGTCCACGGGCTTTGCCTCTGAAAACGCCTTGGTAACATCAACAACATCTCCTCTAAAAAGAGGCTCCCCACCAGTGAGCTTAAACCTCGCTATGCCTAGTGAAGTAGCTACAGAGGCTATGGCTCTATACTCATCTGGGTTCAGCCCCTCACCCTTGTTCACAGGGCCTTCTCTATGGCAATATATGCAACTGTAGTTACAGAGGCTGGTCACACTCACCCTCAGGCCTTCGAGAACCCTCCCCCACTTATCCACAAGCATCTCAAAACCATCTCATCTGTACTACACTATCAAAAGATATAAGTATTACTTGGGTGACTGCTACTAAAAAGCGTATTGCATAAGTGAGTAAGGGAAATGTTTAAAGAGCTCTGCTTTGCTATGGTCTTTGACAGGGAAAATAGGTATAGCGCTAATGCTGTAGTAGCAGCTATAGAGAGCTCAAATGTGGATGCAATGGTTCTCCGCATACCGCTTTACAGGACATTAAGTGCTATTCAAACTGTTTTAGACTTGCAAAAGCAGTGTAAAAGAGTTGTCGCTGGCTTTTCCTTCACTACCCCTCAAATACCGTACGTTATAGAGCTAGTAAGGCTGGTAAAAGCCTATGCACCTAGCGTACTGCTTGTAGCTGGGGGGCCTCACGCCACAGGAGACCCTGTTGGAACGCTTAGAAAGCTTGGCTTTGATGTTGTGGTGCACGGCGAAGGCGAGGAGACTGTCACAGAGCTTCTCAAGCAGTATGCTGAAAGAGGGGAGTACCGAGTGTGTGGCACTGCGTATCTGGATGGTAATAGGGTTGTCCTTAGAAAGAGGACTAAGCCCGTTGACCTTGATCTGTACCCGCCCTTCCCATACTGGAGGGGTATTGTAAACCCGATTGAGATTATGAGGGGCTGCTCCTCTGCATGCTATTTCTGCCAAGTAACTTACTCCTTTGGCTTACCCAGGTACAGAAGTGTAGAGAGA
>Ga0105158_1000058_pt1 | contig 49908 bp, 59 predicted proteins | sample LHCtaG_FD_81567 | JGI IMG/M metagenome (GOLD analysis project Ga0105158, IMG submission 81567) | Hot spring microbial communities from Little Hot Creek, USA to study Microbial Dark Matter (Phase II) - LHC4sed_matched | ecosystem: Environmental > Aquatic > Thermal springs > Hot (42-90C) >...
GCTTCTCCACCTCCTCCCTGCTGGTAGCGCCTACGTCTATGTACATCTGGCTTATCTGCACGACCTTCTGCCTCTCCTCAGGCGTCAGCAGGTGCGGGGGCTTGCTCGCTATAACCCCCATCACGGGCCCGTTCTTCGTCCTTATCACCACCCTCTGCGCGAGGAGCACCTGGTCGAACCAGCCACCCAGCGGTGTGAAGTTGATGAAGCCCTCGTTGGTGATAGCGGTCACGAGAAAGCCTACCTCGTCCACGTGGCCTGCCACCAAGACCTTGGGTCTCTCGGACTTGCCGCGCTTCACCAGCACAAGGGAGCCGAGGTTGTCGCGCCGCACCTCGTGGGCGTACTTGCTGTAGCGCTCCTTGATGAGCGATAGAACAGGTTCCTCGAAGCCCGAGGGAGCGGGGATCTCAGTCAGTTCCTTCAGGAACTCTACCTGAGCCTCTCCCAGCTTGTAGTCGACCATAGCGTGTGGAAGACCCCTCGGGGCTCCAGATTAATCTTTCTCACGTGCTCTACTGCATGGGGTGACACGACGGTGAGCTTCGCTGACCGCCTTACCCAAAAATACTTTATCGGAAGGCATCCGCTGCAGACGCGTTACTTTTACTCTCGCTCGTAATCCTTACCATCGCTGCTGCGCTTCTCATACCTGCGCATGCCGTCTCGAGGGGGCTGCTGAGGCCGCCGAGGCGCGCTAGGACATCGAGATCAGGGAGTCGGCCCGGCTGTCTGGCTTTGCGCGGGAGAATCCAGCTCAGGTAGGCCACGCAGGTGTGCTGCCACCGCGCGGGCTATACCCTCAGGAGTCAGCTCGTCTGAGCGCGTCTTCTTTGCCAGCATCAGCAGGTGAGTAGGGATGAAGCTGTGCTCGCTTAGGAACTCGATGTCGCCGAGCACCTCGCGCGGTGTGCCGTCCCTGACCACTGTGCCGCGCTCTAGGACGATCACCCTTGTCGAGAAGCGGGCGAGGAGGTCGAGGTCGTGGGTGATCACGATGACTGTGCGCCCCGCCTGGTGCAGCTTCTTCAGGACTTCGAAGAGCAGGAGGCACCTGTGGTAGTCCAGCCCCGTGGTCGGCTCGTCGAGTATGATGTAGTCGGGCTCAACCGCCAGCACGCACGCGATAGCGAGTCTATGCTTCTCGCCGAAGCTCAGCGCGTGCGGAGACGCCGTCAAGGGCTTGTTCAAGTCAACAGCGCGCAGAGCTTTCAGAACCCTCTCCTCGATCTCGCCCTCCGGGTAGCCCAGGTTCCTAAGCGCGAAGGACACCTCCTCCAGTATTGAGGAGGCGAACAGCATCATGTCGGGGTTCTGGTAGACGTACCCCACCTTCCTCGCGAGCTCCGAGACAGGGGTCTTCGCGGTGTCTGCACCATCCACCAGGACGCGGCCCCTCGTCGGCTTGAGGAGGCCTACCGCGAGCTTCGCCATCGTAGTCTTGCCAGCGCCGCTGTGACCGATCACCCCCACGAACTCCCCCTTCCTGATCTCCAGCGTGACGTCCCGGATCGCGAGAGGGCCCCGCGGGTACTGGTAGCTGACATTCTCGAAGAAGATCATCGCGAGCCACCCTTCAGCATCTCCTCCATCTCGGAAAGCCTCACGGGGGTCCTCAGGTCAAAGCCCATCCTCGTTAGGCTGTAGGCGACCTCGCTGACCCCAGGGGGCCTGACACCGTACCTCTGGACCTCCTCCACCCTGCTGAAGACCTCGCTGGGGGTGCCCTCGAGCACCAAGACTCCGTCGCTCATGACGGCAACTCTGTCCGCCACCTCGACCGCCCACTCCACCCTGTGCTCGGCAGCGATTATCGTCAGCCCGTACTCCCTCTTGAGGTTGGTGATAAGTTCTAGGACCAGCTTTGTGCCGAAGTGGTCCAGCATCGAAGTGGGCTCGTCCAGGAGGAGCACCTTGGGCTTCATCGTGAGGACAGCTGCTATCGCTATCAGCTGCTTCTCGCCCCCTGAGAGGCTTTGCGGGTCCTTGAAGAGGTAATCCTCCAGGCGCAGCGCCTTCACGATGGATTCGACCCTAGCGCGCACCTCCTCCTTTGGGAGGCCCAAGTTCTCGGGCGCCATAGCGAGCTCCTCGAAGACGGACCTCGTCACCACTTGGACCTCCGGGTTCTGGTAGACAACGCCGACCTTGCCCACCAGCCCTCTGTACCCTGCTTTCAGAACGTCCACTCCGGCTACGTAGGCCGTGCCCTCAACAGTCCCGGGTATAACCCAGGGGAGGAGACCTGCGAGCACCTTGAGAAGCGTGCTCTTCCCGCAGCCCGAGGGACCCATCAAGACCAGCATCTCCCCCTCGCGCACCTCGAAGTTAACGCCCTTGAGCACCCAGTCCTCGGAGCCCACGTACTTGGCCCAGAGGTTCCGCACGGCTATAGCCACAGAGCCCATGCGATCACCCCGAGGTAGAATGCCGCAGACACGAACGTGAAGAACGTGTCTCTTCGCGTCCAGCGAGGCTCCTCCACGTAGGTGCGCCTCCTGGAGATGCCGAAGCACCGCGATGCAAGCACCATGCTCAGGTCCCACACGTCGCTGAGAAGCCTCGAGATCACAGGGACTATAACGGGCACGTGCTTCCTCAGCCTCTCGAAGAGGCTGCCCTTGTCGAGGCTGAGCCCTCTCAGCTTTTGCACGTCTGTGACATCTCTGACAGCCCTTACGACTCCCGGCAGCAGGCTCAGCGCTATCACGAACGAAAAAGCAAGCTTAGAGGGCACCCCTGCTTTCTCCAGCGTCCACGAGATGTGGTACGGCTTGGTAGTCGTGAAGAACACGACGAAGGCCAGGATGGGGTTCACTATGAGGAAGAACTTCCCCGAGGCCACTAGCAACCCCACGTCGGTGACTCTGAGGAAGCCGATGGTAATGAGCGGTGTACCCTGGGCAGCGTACATGCCAGCCCACACCAGGGTCGTGACCAGGAGGAAGACGGAGGCGTTGAATATCAACAGGGCCGCCAGCCCTGCGCCAATCCCCGATAGCGAGAGAGCCACCAGCGTTGAGACGAAGACCGGGAGGCTCTTTAACCCGTTGAACTGCGCCGCTATGGATGCGGCGAGGACCAGAAGAACCCATAGTAACTTCGCGCGAGGATCCAGGCTGTGAAATACTGAGCGGCCCTCCACGTATATGCCTGAGAGCACGGGCTAGCACCCAAGGGGGGCGATAAAAAACTCGTTTGCTCCTCGCGCCGGGAATGTCCTTCTAGGTGGCTGTGCCGACTCGGACTCTGTCCTTCCAGTAGAGCCCTCTACCCTTCACGAGCGGGTAGAGTATCCTGCCCAGGATGGGGGATAGCACAGCGTTGACGACAATGTTGTTGCTGAGTATTACGGGCGCGATGATACCCCAAGTAACAAACACGGGTAGACCTACTGCCCACTGCATGAAGTCGAGCCACCAGCAGATGTAGAGCGCGCTAACAAAGGCCTGGGCGAGGACCCCCCACAGGTAGAACTCGCCGAGGGAGGTGGAGGTCGAGAAGGAGTGGTCTCTCACGAACTTGTAGGGCAAGTACGCGATTAGGAAGTTCCCGACAAAGCCTCCGATCGAGCCTACGCCGAAGTAGCCTCCTACGATATCCGCGATCAGGTTCCCGATCGCGACTCCCACACAGCCGGGGATCCCGAAGAACATGCCGAAGAGGGGGGCCAGGGAGTTCGCGGGCCTAAGCCAGGTAAAACCTGGGAAGATCACTAATGGTGCTGTGGCAGCTAAAAGCGCCCCGTAGACCGCTGCACTGAGCGCGGCTAGCGCCAGATCTATCACTGACCAGTGGGCGACCCCCATTCCGCTCCTCCTCAAGCCGCGCAGCGAGGGCGTGTACCCAGCGAGCTCTATTAGGAAGACCAAGGTTCCTAAGATCCAGATGACTGCGCCCACGGCGTAGACTATAAAGTAAGCTCCCAGGAAGGCTTTCGAAATCACGAACGCCTCGAAGGGATTTTCAGGGTTGATCCTCAACGCCTCATAGAAGGCATAGATTATGAAGGCCGCAATCGCAAGCCCTACCACAACTACTACTATGTCTAGGGTTTTCGCTTTGGGCACAAGAAAGCTTGGAGCTGGGATTTTTAACTGTTTCCCTAAAGTCGTCCTTATATTCTCGCATCGGGAGCATGTAGCAGTGCCGGGAGGCTGCTACGAGGCACAAAGTTCGCTGCACGAGAGGGAAAGCTCAGGCAGAATACCTGCTGGCATGCCTTAGCTTCTCCGAAGTCTCGCGGGCTAGCTCTACGAGGTCGGAGGGACCGTAGCCCTCGTCTGCCACGGGGGGCGGCTCCTCCGTCAGGCTAACCAGGCCCGCTCTCGGGATCCCGAGGCTCCTGATACGCTCCACAGCCTTGGAGGCTTCGGAGACGGAGAAGGAGCCCAGCTTCACTTCGTAGCCGGCAACCGCCCTCTCGCTCTTCAGCAGCACGACATCTACATCCCACGTGCCTGCGATAGCGTAAGCACGCCTGAGCCCCGTAGCCTCCGCTAGCAGCTCGCCCACGAAGAACTGCGCCTCAACGCCTAGAGTGCTGCTGACTACCTCGTAGCTCGGCTTGAGGCCTGCTTCGAATCCTCTTTCCTCGAGGACCATGAGGAGCGAGAGCAGGCTAGACCTATGCCTGTAGTAGGTCCTCGCCCCCGGGGTTTTCCACATCTTGACGCGCTCGACAAGGCCCATAGCAGCCAGCTGGGCCAGCATGCCCGTGACCAGGGAGGCTTCAGGTCTCGGTAGCAGCCTTGCCTCGTGCAGCTTCTGGGCTAGTGCCGCGGACGACCAGTAGCCAAGCGCGAGCAGCCTCAGGACGGCGTCGTAGAGCTGAGTCAGTTTCCTCTCCTCCTCCCGGAAGACCTCGCCCACCAAGCCGGATGCCGATGCCACCAGCAGGTATGCTCTCTCCGCTATCGCCTCCACCACGTCCCCTTTCGGCTCCAGCAGGCCCAGGAGCCATGGATCGCGGGCCACGATAGCCCACTTCACGGCCTCGCTGTGGCTCAGAGCTCTAGAGAGCGACACTAGAGTGTCGGAGGGCGATGCCAGGTCCACCTTGAAGGGCGCGAAGATGCCGAGCAGCGGGCTCCTCCTGTCGAAGACCCTTGACGCAACACCCAGGCTGGAGCCGCAGAGAATCAGCCTCCCCTTGCCCCGCGCCCGCGAGACTGCCAAGAGATCCCAGTACTCCTCCGGCAGGCGCTGAAACTCGTCGATAACCGCTGTGTAGCCGCTCTCGACAGCATGCAGAACTGCCTTCAGCCCCTCCTCCAGGCTCGCGATGCGCGGCTCCCCACCACCCTCCTCGACGAGGCAGAAGCCGCTCCTGCCTATGGTCACGTAAACCGCTGGGTCGACGCACCTCCTGAGCAGGAATGTCTTACCCGTTTTCCTGCGCCCGTAGACGAGCAGCCAAGCACCGCTGGCCGAGCCCTCCCTCAGGCTCCAGCACTCCCACCTGTCTATCACCACCATTACATTATGGCGATGATATAGTGGCAGTTATAACAGCATCGCCGCTAGGGCTCCCTGACTCTCTCGACGCTGAGCGCTCTCAGCTCGAAGTCCCACTTGTCGTAGTAAAGGTTCCCCTCCTCGCACTCGACCTCGCCTCTCTGGCTGTCCACAGGGTCGGACCTGAAGTGTAGCTTGGGCGGGGAGAACTGCGCCGAGACCTCTATGTTCGCGGCCAGCCTGTAGCCCTCAATAGAGCCGAAGTAGAACTCGGACCTCCAGGGCTCACCTCTGATTCTATTGCCGAAGCTGGGGTCTGCGTACAGCCAGCCGTAGGGCTCCACGTAGAACTGCGCCCAGTCGTGCATGCCGTGGCTCACAGGGTTCACATACCAGCCTGACTGCCACCTGGCGGGCACTCCAGCGATCCTGCAGAGGGTTATGAACAGCAGGGCTTGCATGCCGCAGTCCCCCCTCCTGTGGGTGGCAACGTACTCGCTGATGTTGTCGTAGAGCGCGTAGTCCTGAGCGTACGTGTACCTCACGTTGGAGGTCACCCACTCCCAGATCCTCTTGGCCCTCAGGTAGGGGTTTCTCTCGCTGCCAACAACCCTAGCGGCAATCTCCCTCAACAGGGGGGTGAAGACTATGTGCGGGGGTCTCTCGTCGAGGTACTGCAACAGCTCCTCTGGGTAGCCCTCCTCAACCCTAGAGGGATCCACGCTCACATGAAAGCCCCTAGAGATGTACTCGTAGACTACACGCACCTCGTCCACGCCAGGCTCCAGCTCGAAGTACATAGTCCTCTGGGGGTGGTCGGGGGGAGCTATGTAGCGGGGCTGGGGGTGCGCCTCGACAATCCTCACCTCCGGGTGCAGCTCATCCTGGCGGGGTAGTGGTAACCACACCCGCAGGGCAGACCTGCAGGCACCCCTGTCCCTAACCTTGAGGTGCGCCTCGACCCTGTACCTCAGCGGCAGGACGTACCCTCCTCCCTTCTCGCGAGCCGCTGCGACCACCCGCTCAGCCCTCCACCGTAACGCCTCCCTCGCGATCGACTCCCGCTCATCCTCCCCGCGCACCCTCCTCGCCCTGAGCTCCGGGCACAACCAGAACGCATTGGGGATGAACCTCCTGAAGATCTTCAACTCACCGTCCACGCTGAGGCTGTCCACGCAGCCCGCTCTGATCAGCGAGATGAACTCCTCCCTCGTCAAGCCACTGACCTCGCGGGAGAAGAGCTCGAAAGCCTCCTCAACTGTGTAGGGGTACTCGTGGAGGACTCTCTCCATCCTCTCAAGCTCGAAGAGAAGCCTGAGCCTGCCCAACCCCTCCGAACCTTCGAGAAGCTTTAATATCCTCGACTTAGCCTCGGAGAAGCTCCCCCTGCGCAGAAGCTCCTGAACCTCGGTGGGCAGGGGCTCCCTCATGAAGCCCAAGACGTTTTCAGCCATCACTCTGCGAGCGAGCACAGAATCTTTAAGGGATTCGCCCCGAGAGACAGTCCAATGATAAAGAATAAATATTAGTAATCCGGTTTAAGGTACACCCGGTGAGCCGAGTAAGAGTCGTAGTTATGGGGCCGCCGGGAGTCGGCAAGGGCACCTACGCCCAGGCCATAGCAGCGAGGTTCTGCGTACCCCATATCTCGACGGGAGAGCTCCTAAGGAGGGAGATATCAGCCTCCACAGAGCTGGGCTTAAAGGCCAGGAGTTTCGTGGAGAAAGGGGTCCTAGTCCCAGACGAGATTGTGAACGAAGTCCTCTGCAAATATCTCTCAAGCGAGGAGTGCAAGTCAGGGTACGTACTCGATGGGTACCCCAGGACCCTGGCGCAGGCAGTATTCCTTGAGACGATAGCTCCGGTCGATATAGCAGTTCTCTTGGAAGCCCCGCTGGAGGTCATAATTGAGAGGATATTCGGCAGGCTCTACTGCCCCTCCTGCGGTCGAGTGTACCACGTCAAGTGGAGGCCGCCCGCAGTTGAAGGAGTTTGCGACTACTGCGGAGCCCCGCTAACTAGAAGGAGAGATGACGATGCCTCTGTAGTGGCCACGCGGTTCAGACAGTTCTACGAGACTTCAGGCGAGGTCGTGGAGTTCTACAGGAAGTTGGGCAAACTGCTTGTTTTTGACGCAAGCGTAGACTCCAGCGTCGGCGCACCCCAGCTCCTGAAAAAGATAGAGGAGGCGCTCTCTGCGAAGCTGCGCGCCGAGACGGCGCGCCCAGAACAGGTGGCCCAGCACAGCAGCTCCATGCCCTAGCGCGTAAGCACGCTGCACGTCAGGGATAGTGATTTCTACCTCGCAGTAGGTTCTCCAATGGGGATGCCTGTAGGGAGATTTCAGGTAATGGCGCTACTCCAGGCAGCAAGGTACTACCTCCTCACGGGAGACCTGGAGAAAGCCTACTCCTTCGGCCTCAACAGGGCGATCTTCTACGCCTGGGCTAAGAGAAGAGGGGTGCCAGCCGCCTCCTCCAGGCCCCGCCTGTCCGGGGCTAAGCCCGTCGAGGAGGTCAGGGAGGGTGATAGGGTGGTCGTCTACGTGGGTGACGAGCAGGCTTACACAAGCCCCAACGGCTGGTTCACGATGGGTGGTGTCGAGCAGAGGCCGGAGGATTTCAAGCGCGAGGTTGCCAGAAAGATCGAGGAGGTCATGCCCTTCGAGCAGGCCTGGAAGCTGGCCCTCGAGTACGTGGGTAGCTTCGACAAGCGGATTTTGCTCAGCCAGAGCGAGTTCTTCGAGAAGGTGTACCTTCCCGTCAGGGACTCCTTCCCGGAAGGCCTCAAGCGCAGGGAGGGAGGAAAGCAGCTCACGCTCTTCTAGAGCGGTTACTTAGCCTCCGCCGTAAGCCTCACGCGTCGGTCCTAGCAAACCTCATCATATCCCTGGTACACGAGTGCCCCCAAGACGTTATAGCCTTTCCCCCCTACTGTATGAGGTGAACCTCCTCGTCGTCCTCATCCATCTTGAAGAGGTAGAGGAACGCGCCCCAGATCAGAACGTTCTTCGCCGCCTCCTCCGAGTTCCCAGGGTAGTACTTCTCCATGATCTCCATGAACTCCTCGACGCTTATCGATTTCCTCTCCTTCAGTATGCGCATAAGCTCTCCAAGCGGCTCCAACTTTTCGATGTGCCTTCTCAGCTCCCTTCTCACGGTCTTGGGGTCGCCCTTGACGACTTTCCTCCCGAGCTCTGTCAGCTGCAGATTGCCGCCGCTGGTTCTTACAAGCCCTAGCGCCTCCGCCACGTCTATGGCGTGCGGCAGGGTCTCCACGCTCTCGCCCAGCGAGTCCCCGATGTACATGGAGTCTACATTGTCACCTAGGCTGTAGAGCATCTCCAGAAGCCCTAGCACGTGGTCAGGGGTTATGTCCGGAGGGAGTAAAACCTTCCCTCTTTCGCTTTTATCACTACTTTGCGACACCCTCCTCTCTCACCCTGCTACCTAGGAGTATTCCCCGCCACGTTTATAAGCTTTACAGGGGAAGACCCTCGAGATCCCTCAAGGCGGTAGGCATGCTACCCCTGCAAGAGCTACTCATAGCAACAGCGCTCAGCCTGCTCAGAATGTTCTGCGCCTACATTCTATCGCTGCTCGTGGCAGTCAGCGTGGGAACCTGGATGGCGAGAAGTAGGACTGTGGAAGCCCTGCTTCTTCCAGTGCTCGACGTGCTACAGTCGATACCTATACTCGGCTTCTTCCCAGCAGCCCTGCTCGTCCTCGCCAGGCTGCTCCCAGGGGGCCTTGGTCTCGAGCTAGCCGCTGTGTTCCTTATTTTCACCAGCCTAGTCTGGAACATGATCTTCGGCGTCTATGCGTCGTTGAAGGCGCTGGATCCCTCAATTCATGACATGGCTAGGGTCTACAGGCTTGGCCCCCTTGCTCGTTTCTTCTTCGTGTACTTGCCAGCCTGCAGAGAGTCCCTCGTAGCCAACAGCTTGGTCTCCTGGGCGGGGGGCTGGTTCTTCTTAACCTCGGCGGAGGTCCTGTCCCTGGGCGAGGAGGAGTACAGGCTGAGGGGCATTGGCAGTTTCATCCTCGATAGTTTCGCCAAGGGGAATGTACTCGGCTTCCACGCTGGAGTGCTAGCACTACTAGCCACGATACTGGCCACATACATACTCCTCTGGAACCCCGCTGCAACAGTCATGCTCAGGCTCTCCCTACCCGGCATACCTGCGGTCTTCGAAGTTGTAAGAGAGGTTGCAGGGTTCGTCCTGTCAAGCCTAGCTCGGATCCTCATCCCGCTGGAAGCCAGGCTGAAAACCCTGCCCAGACCCCCCGGGTCCCTCAAAGCAGTACTTCTCGTGCTCATTGCCGCGGCGGTGGCGTACTCGGTGAGGAGGTTCAGCCCCGAGCCGCTACAGGATGCTGTTCCCGTGCTGGCGTGGTTTCTGGTCGAGCTTAGAATAAGTACCCCTCGAGTGGGCTTCGTGCTGCTACTCTCAGCGTCCCTCTCGGTGCTCGTCGCCTACTTCGCGCACCTGAGCAGGGGCGTCTCGATGGCCGTCAGCACAGCAGGGGAGGCACTCGCCTCCATACCCGCCGTGGTCTGGTGGCCTCTGCTCAGCAGTCTAGCGCTCAGCCACCCTCTGGGGCCAAGCATCGTGATGCTCGTCGTCTTCCTGCAGGGCGCATTCTGGTACGTCTACTTCAACCTGATTGTCTACGGGCTCGCCAGCGTGAGGAAGGATTTCGACGAGCTGGCGGCAGTATACCGGGTCCGGGGGCTTCCCTACCTCAGGTACGTGTTCATCCCGAGCCTTCTGCCCTCGCTAGCCACAGGCTTGCTGAGCGCATGGGGGGGCGCTTGGAACGCAAGCATCGTTGCGGAGTACGTGAAGATAGGCGGAAAGGTCATCGAACGCGGAGGGGTGGGCTCGCTTATCAGCAGAGCCGCTGCTCAAGGTAACGTAGCTGCGCTTCTAGTAGCCTCTCTGGCGCTCTCGCTGTTCATAGTACTAGTAAACAAGACTCTGTGGATTAGGCTCTTCAGGTTCATAGAGAAACGGTACGGAGGTGAGTAAGGTGCCGAGGGTGCTGACCATAAGCAACCTGAGGAAAACTTTCGTCGAGGACAAGCGGGTTCTCGAGGTACTGGCTGGGATAACCCTGGAGGTGGGGGAAGAGTTTATCTCGATCCTGGGCCCCTCGGGCTGCGGGAAGACCACCCTGCTCAGGATAATCGCTGGCCTAGAGAGAGCGGACTCAGGCGAGGTCGTCTTCCACACCCAAGACAAACGAGTAGGCTTCGTGTTCCAGTCGCCGACCCTGCTTCCCTGGCTCACAGTACTCGAGAACGTTGCCCTGCCCCTTAGGGCGAGCGGAATGAGGGAGAAGGAGGCTCACGAGAGGGCGAGAAAATACCTCTCGCTGGTGGGCCTGCGGACCTTCGAGGACTTCTACCCGAGAGAGTTGAGCGGAGGCATGAGGCAGAGGGTCAACCTGGCCAGGGCACTCGCAGTCGAGCCCACGCTGCTACTGATGGACGAGCCATTCTCACAGCTAGACCCACTCACAGCGGAGTCTCTTCGCTCCGAAGTCCTAGACCTCTGGCTGTACGGCGTTACCACGGTGAAAGCAATCCTCATGGTCACCCATAGTGTCGACGAAGCCATCCTGATGAGTGACAGAGTCGTCGTCCTCTCACCAAGACCCGCCAGAATCATCGGGATAGTTGAGGTGAACCTCCCGAGGCCCAGAGACAGGAGGTCGCCGGAGTTCCAGAAGCTGGAGGATAGGATCTACGAGCTGATCAGCGCGTAAAGCGCTTAGAGGCGAAAGCCGTCGGCTATAATCGAGGGAGCTCCTCTAAAGGTGTCTTACGCTCAGATCTGGGAGGAGAGGCGGGGAGGACTTGAAGAGTATCCCAGTAAAGGGGAATTCTCACTAACAGGTACTCCGTCAACGTAACTCCAAGTCCACAGCCCTAGCCTTGGCGCTGCACATGCAGCTCACCAGGGGGAGAGGATGAGAGTAGTAGCCTCCTCTCAGGTCCGGCTAGGTAAGCATACAGCTCGTTAGCTATCCCCCTACCCAGTAGTGTCCTCTTGGCTAGCGGGTGTAGATAGACTTTTACTAACCCGTGCCAGACTCCGCAGATCGTCACACGAGCTAGCGCGGGGGTTAGCCTCACCGGTAGGTAGCCTCCGTGCAGTGCATACACTTCTTCATCCACCTCTACTAATCCTAGCTCTAATTCCTCCCATAGATCGCTTGTTAGCAAGAGGGTGCCATCAAATCCCGTATCGAGATAGGGGATCACGGAGAGCTTGCGCCCAGTAACTGGGTTCTCCAGCTCCGCCCTAACTATGGGAGCAGGCGGTCGCCTAGTCGCGTCGTAGGTCTCTGAGCAGCTCATCCCCTCCTCCCCCGATCTCCAGGTACTCCACTCTCCTCCTTCCCAGCGGCTTGATCAGCGAGTTCTTTAACACACCCTCGGAGTAGAGTTTCCTCAACCACTCCAAGGCCTCTTCTAAGCTGTCAAAAAATGCAAACAGCTCTCCGTCGTTAGCTACCGTCAGTACTCCTCGCTCTCTTCCTTCAGCGAGCTTCCCGGCTATCTCTCTCAGCCTCCTCCCGTTCCCGCTCTTGTCTACTTCTGTCAAAGGAGTTCTTAACCATACCTCTAGCGCCCTGTTAACGGCCTCGCTCACCGTTATCCCCAAGATCGCGGCCCTTGCCTTTGCCTCAGCATACAATCTCTCGTCGATCCCTCTGAGGAGGACCTTCTTCGGCATGATCATCTTGATAAGCAAGTTTATCTAAAATAAGCATAGCGCTCTCTAAAGACTAGGCATTAAGCATAGAGAACCCCCGCAGTCTGTGGTCGGACATATGATCCCACGTGCCGGGGGGCTGCTCTCGGATCTGCCGCGCGCTTCCACCTCTAGCCTCCTCTAACCAGGGTTCTGCAACACCCATAAGGGGTTTTAGAGGGGGCTCATAAAACGGCTCAGAAAACTCAACTTTATGAAAGAGTTCTCGCGAGAGATCTCCCCGGGTAGCAGGCCTATACGTTCACTTTTGGCATCAGGTCGGCAAGCCGGAGCCAGTAAAAAGGCGGTTGCTGCACGCAAAGAGGAGCTCTTCTCTAATATACTCGCTACTCGGTAGAGCGTCAGTAGAATGCATGACAGTATGCTTTGCAAGAGTGGGCTACGGGAGCATGGGTTTTCCTCAGCTACGCCTGCGTCTGAGCGCCTGAAGCCCTAGCGATAACCACTATTTCGGGGCTCTCCTCTGTGAAGGGGCGCTTCGAGTAGTCCTCGTACGCCTTACACAGCTCGAACCCGGTCTCCCGGAGCACGTGGATGAGCTCCCTCAATGTGAACAGCCTTAGCTTGAGCTTGTGGGAGAACACTTCCACAGAGCCCTTCGCCAGGTCTATGATCGACCAGTCGATCTCCGCGTCCGCCACCTGCTCCACGAAGTCAACCCTCCACTGCTCCTCCTTCACGGCCAGCATGGAGCCCGCTTTCCGGAAGCTAGCGAACGGCGTTTCATAATACACCCTCTTGCCGTGGACGCCGATGAGGTTCCAAGTGTCGAAGACGAAGACCGCGCCCGGCTTCAAGGCTCTGCGCACCGAGCCGAGAAAGCTAAGCAGCTCAGTGTCGGAGATGAAGTAGCTGATGACCCCGTACATCGCGATCGCTGCGTCAAACTCCTCGAAGAAACCGAGCTTCGTAGCATCAGCTTGCAGGAAGCTAACATTCGGGAAATCCTTGGCTTTCGACCGGGCAATCTCCACCATCTCCGGGGATAGGTCGACGCCCATAACCTTGTACCCGCGTTTAGCCAGTTCGATTGAGTGAAAGCCTGTCCCGCAGCCTACGTCCAGGACCTTCTTCACCTTCACGAGAGAGTAGCTCTCAAAGACCTCCTCCAGGAAGTCTACTTCAGCCCTGATATCCCTGTGCGAGTAGAGCAGGTCGTAGTAGAGAGCGAAGAAGTCGCGCCTGCTCACGCGCACCCCTCCCACCTACCTTATCATAAACCTTTTTCAGCAAAACAGGACCCCTAATCTCCGGGATCTCCCTTACGTGAACTGGCCCAAATCGATGTTGGAAAGCTAGCTCGCAGGGCGACGCACGCGGCGACTGAGAAGCACGGGACTATGCTCGATACCCATAGGGAAACACCCCATGCTGGGAGGCCTCGACTTGGAGCTGGATGTCTTCCTGAAGAGGGGGTGCGCAGCTGCGCCCGGTGCATGTGGGTACTATGCCGATACTGCTGCTCGTAATCCTATGGCCAGCTCTCAACCCAAGTGGCTTAAGAGGAGAGCATGGGGGTAACGCCGGAGCTACACGAGTTCATAGTCAAGGTGGTAGAGGATAAAGCAGTAAGGGTAAGGTAGCACGGGGAAGAGTTCGACAAGCCGTGGGAGCTCCAGGTGAGGTAGAGTCTGAGTAAAGGAGTCTACTCCTCCCAGCACGCTCGCGGCACCCGCTTGTTGGTGCCGTGCTCCTCCACGCCCCTTGCACTTGTCGGGGAGTAGAAAAAGCCTTGTCAGGTCAGCGACCAGAAACCTCTTCATCCCTTTCCTCAGGCGGGGAGTTCTGTCATCACGCCGTGTGAAGTTGTGCGCACGTGGCTACGTAAAGCTTTTCGTTCCAGGCCCCGAGGAGTGCTCGCGGATGATGAGACGATGGCTGGGCGACTGGTGAGCGCAGGGTAAGATACTGAGAGGCTAGGCCTCCCTGCATGCAATCTCCAGGCTTATGTACTCTGTCCCCACGTCGGGAGCCTCCACGACTAACGCCACGCCTTTTGCACCGCCCGGCCTGTAGGCGTTGTGCCACTCCTCCACTATGTAGAGCTTACCGGGCTCCATCTCGACCTCCCTCAGGGTGGCGCCGTCCTCGGAGAGCACCAGGATTATCTTGCCCTCCAGCAGGACGAAGAGCTCCGGCCTGCTGTGCCTCTCGAGGACGACTACCTCCTCGCGTGAGACATTTTCGGGAATGTAGATACCTGCCTGCCACCTGTCGCCGTCTCTGAACACTACCCGCCACCGATCACCCGTCTGAGGGGTAACGACCTTCATAGCGATCACAGCACGCGTGCACCCGCTAAAGCTTTACTTTCCGCTAAAGGATGCTCTCCTCGGTTGCCTGCTTCGATATCCCTCCCCCGAGCACTGGGATATCCCTCTGCGCGGCCAGCTTCTGAAGAAGCTCCTCCGCAGCCACTATGGTGTCGTAGAGCTCCTCCGCGGTCCCAGCGTAAACAGTGAGCGTGAGCGGGGCTCCCTCTCTCCCCAGGAACCTTAAGTCAAACCTCGCGAAGACCCCCCGAAGCTCTTTGCTGAGCTCGTCGGCAAGCGCGTCCGCGGTGCTCCTGTCGCAGGCCAGGTGGAAGGTCATTGTGGCGGAGAACCTCTTCCCGGTCTTCTCGCGGATGAAGTCCTGAACGCCTCTCTCGAAGCATTCGACAGCCTCGCTGGGCCTCGAAGGCAGGCCTGCGATGATCTTATCCTCCGTGAGGCCCATTGCCACGAACGCTGGCACAGGACCTCTCTCGTTGGGCACAACGTAGCTGAACTCGGGAGTTAACGCCAGGTTCTCCAAGCCCTCGGGTACATCCAGTGCGTCCGAGTAGTAGCTCCTGATGTAGTTCAGCGCCTCCTCGTTGACCTCTACCCCTAGGCCGAGCAGCTCTGCGATTACCCTCACCGCATTGGGGTTGCCGGCGGCTCCCGCCACGATCACGGCGTCGCTCCCGCTGTATGCCTGCCTGACTGACGAGTAGTCGCCGGGATCCCTGATCAGCTCAACCTCCTCGACGCCGATCGCCCTGAGATAGCCCAGCAGCCACCTAGACAGAGCTTCAGGAGCTTCCACAGAACTCAACAGCACAACAGATACTTTCATCGCGGCGCACCCCAGCTCCCGGCTAAAACCGCACTTAGAAGAAGCGGGGCGCATTTATTTGTGCGCTTTCCAGCCGCTGGCGCGTCAGAGAAGACCCTTGCTTCTCAGCTTCTCCACGGCCTCCCAGGGACTCCTGTAGGTCACGAGGTAAAAGTTAGGCCACGTTATGCCCTGGATCAGCGCCGATAGAGCACCCAGCCTGTCCTCCAGCACGAGGCCCGCCGCCGGCTTTCCCAGCGTGAGGAAATAAGCTAGCTCGAAGCCCACTCCTAGGCTAGGGTACGAGACCTCAGCCACCATCACGTCCGCCTCCTTGAGGAGGCGGAGATCCCTCTCGAACACCTCCCTGGGCGACATCCCCCTGTCCACGTCCAGCACATCGTCCGCAACATGCTTTGTGAGCACCTTGTGCCCGTAACTCTCGATGAGCCTCACAAGCTCCTTTACCTCCGGGAGGGCGCTCCTGACCCCTCTCATAGGTGCCGCGAGGTAGACCTTCACCACCGTGCAGCCACCCTGGAGGGTGAGAGGGGCAGCTTCTGGGTCTCCTTCACGGTTTCGAGAACCACAGACGTGTAGGTTTTCTCCACCCCTTGGAGGTTCCTGAGCCTGTTCACCACGAACTCGCCGAGCTCATCCACGCCTGAGACTCTCACCTTGACAAGTATGTCCCACTCCCCCGTGATTATGTGCACCTCCTGCACCTCGGGGAACCTTGCGATCTCCTGCGCAACCCTCCTCTGATCCACCCCCTGGTTGCGGGCGAAAGACACGAAGACGAAGGCTGTCGTGCTAAAGCCGAGCTTCCTAGCGTCGAGGATTGCGCTGTAGGCCTTTATGTAGCCCTCCTTCTCCAGCTTCCTGAGCCTAGCATGAGTAGTGGTTATCGGGGAGTTTACACGCTTGCTTATCTCCTTGACAGTCAGCCTCGCGTTCTCCTGAAGCACTTCGAGTATCGCTATATCTTTCTCGTCGAGCATTTCCGCCCTTCACCGATCCGTGAATAATATACCTTGCGCTGCTCTAAATCTTAGAAACCTTTTCCTACGCGCTCAGCACGCGATGCGACAGAATTTCCGGAAAGTTAGCGGCTCTGCCTGCGAGGCCGCTTGCGAGGATGCTCCCCCACCCCCTCGAAGATCCTCGAGAGCCTGGACTCAAGGTTCTTCCTCGCGCTGCGCCTACGCCGTGCTACAATGCTTCTAGCCTCGCGCAGGGCGATGAGAGCTGCCCTGTACTCAGCCTCCCCCTCAAGCTCTGAGATGAAGCGTTTGAGCAGCTTCAGAGCTTTTAGCACAGTGAGGTTGGGGCCCAGCGGCAGTGTAAAGGAGATTGTGAAGAGCTCGTCGGTGAAGTCGGCGTAGAGATCCCTGACGAGGTTCACCTCCTCGAGGTTCTCTAGTATCGTAACCAGCGAGCTGAAGAAAGGGTAGAACCCTATCCCGCTCTCCCAGTCCTGAGGCCACTCGCTGTACTCGACAACTGCGAAGCCTCTTCCGAGCTTGACCTCGAAAGAAGCCCTTCTCCCCAGGTTCAGCGCGTAGACGACATTGCCATCAATAGCCTCGACAGGCTGTATGAGCACCTGGTCGGGGATCTCGCCCAGCTTCAGCCTCCTGAGCCTCCACAGTGGGACTGGGGCGAAGTCGCCTAAACCCTCGAATACACTACCGTCTATCTCGAGGTAGGCAAGCTCGCCCGTCTCGGAGAAGAGAGCCTTCACCCTCTTCCCGGCAACCAGCTTCGAGTAAGTGTTCCCCGCACCCCTCACCTAGTTCATAGGGGGCTACGTAGCCCTGTTAATTAACCTCTCGCTTACCTGCGTGAATTTAATTTGCCTGCTCTGCGCCCGCAGGCCGTGGCAGCCAGGCTTAAAGCAGTCTTCCTGGACGTGGGAAACACCCTGGTGAGGGACGTGGGCTTCACGCGGAAGCTTGCCGAAAAGATCTCCACCGCGCTACACATCGTAGCAGGGCTTCGCGTAGACCAGGAGTCGGTACTCGAGGCTTGGGCGGAGCTTAACGAGTGGGCTGAGGATGACGTGGAGCTGTGGGACTTCGCGAGGGTGATGCTCCTTGCGAGGAAGCTCGGGCTAACGCCCAGCGTGAAGCTGGCCGAGCTGCTGTACGCAGCTGTACTGGAGGCCTACCTGGAGGGCTTCGAGGTAGAGCCAGCCGCGCCTAAGGTCGTTCAGGAGCTGAAGGAGATGGGGCTTCGCGTAGGGCTTCTGACGAACGTTGGGAGCTACGACGTAGTCAAGCTGAGGGTGCAGAAAGCCGGCATGCTTGACCACCTGGAAGTTGTCGTAGCGTCCCAGGCTTTCTCCTGGCGTAAGCCTTCGAGAAGGATCTTTGAGGTAGCATGCTTCCTAGCGGGCGTGGAGCCCAAGGAGGCACTCCACGTAGGAGACGACCCTCAGGCGGACATTGCCGGTGCCAAAGCAGCCGGGCTCAGAGCGGTACAGGTCCTCAAATACGCGCCAGAGAAGAGCCCCCTAGCCGATGCATGGATTTACTCGATAGAGGAGCTGCCGGGTGTCGTCCGCGAGATCATGAGCTCGTAGTGAGGACTTCTGAGAACCTCGAGGAAACCCTTGACGAGCCGGCCTACCCTTTCTCCGAAGATCACTATCACCGCCACGCCCTCGCGTGCCTTCAGGCGGGCTAGCTTGCCGCAGATCTCCCTCAAGTACGTGCACATGTCCTCCCCTCCCGGAGGCAGCTTCAGCAGACCCCCCTCGCTCACGGCAATGACCGCTCCAGCTGCTCCCCCGCGGACAGCAGCATCCCGAATTTTAAGCACTGCAGCACCGGGGTTCCTGCAGTAGCCAACCACAGCCACGACAGCAAGCCCTCCCTCGAGCTCCTCCACAGGTTCCAAGCTCACCTTCGAGACATGCCTTTCCCCCAGCAGCTCTTCGACAAGCACAACCCCCCTCTTCGAGAGCCTGGCTCCTGCCCTGGCACGCTCGACTAAGCCTAGATCACTCAACCTGCTCAGAACCCCTCTGACCGTGCCCTCCCCCACTCCCAGTTCTTCTGCCAGCTTAGCTCTGCCGACGTACCCTCCTGAGAGGTACAGGTAAAGAAGTACTTCCAGGCTTACGCGGCTCCTAGAATCCTCAGAGCTTCCAGTGCTCATACCTCCACAGGATTACATCGCCGCTCGCCAGCTTATACCTATCCGCGGCGACAGAACCCGGCACCAGCTGCCCTTTCTCCCTGTCGAAGATGTACCAAAGCCAGCTGTAGCCCTCGCTCTTCGAGAGGATTTTCTCCTCAACACCGTTCACAGATGTGACATAGACTCCCATGCCGCTGTAGACCTTGTACTCGACCGTAGCTACAGCTACTAATGCCGAGAGCGGCGTAGCCCCTCGAGGCAGCAGGGTGTTATTGTACCAGACCACGGTTCCGTTGCCATAGTCGATCCCCAGGTTGACGAGCACAAGGTTCCCCAGCAGCTTCTCCCTGGCTTCCAGCTCCCTCCTCAGGCTCCAGTTCTCGATTTGGAGAAGCGCTACCCATGTAGAAGCTGCCACTGCCCATGCTATGAGCCACAGCACTAGAAACCTTTCCGCCTTAATCCTGGATCTCTCCTTGCTCACGAAAAATTCGGCTAATTATCCAATATTTATATTTTTTCTAGTACTTCACGACCCTGGAAACCTTCTCTATAACCAGCGTTGAGAGAAGAGCAGTTGTGAACTCAGTGAGAGGACCGACACCCAGCATGAAACCCCCCATAACCGGGAGGAAAAGCCCCACGATCCCCGTAGCGAGGGCAACCGCGAGCGGCAGCCCGAAGGCAACGTATAAGACAGCTGACGAAGCCACGTCGAATAGGAAGCATAAAAGGAAAGCGGCCGCGAACCTATACTCTGTAGACGAGAGCCTTCGGGAGAGAGGGCCGAAAGCGGCCGCGGTGAAGCCTCCTAACAACGCGTTAGTTAGCGTCCACACACCAGGGAGGATTACAAAGTCCGAGATGAGATACGTCAAGGCAGCTACCAGGAAGCCTGTCAGGGGGCCTCCCACGTGCGAGCCCACGAATGCGGAGAGTAGGGGGAAGTTGACGAACTGAAGCTGCGTTACCAGGTTTTTAACCACTCTAAAGGACACACCCAGCGCTGAGAGCACTGCTACCAGTGCTACATCCCTGGATCTCAAGGACCTCCGCGAGAAATTGGCTATATGTCCATTACTTAAAGATTTCTATTAGTCTTCGCGGCCGAGCCAGTCCAGCACATTCACGAGATCCTCCTTTCTTATGCATACACCCCAATCCAGGCAGCCCTCCACCACCAAGCCTTTACCAGTGGCCGGGTTCCAGAACACGAACGTGGGAGTACCTGTGAAGCCCAGCGAGATTAAGCTTTTAGAGAGCACTTGTAGCGAGGACTCCCTAAGAGGCACGCAAGCCTTTGAAGAGTTGATGACCTCAGAGCTTGCAAGGTTCGATGCTATGCTAACCGCGTCTTCGAGAGATGTACGAGTACCCTTAAGAAACAGCTCGTAGAGCCCATGTGACACATTGAAGTAGAGGTACGCGTTCCTCGTCTCATTGTAGAGACACCAAGTGAACGCATGCGTAGACGCGACCTCGGGGTGAACAACGAGGTCAACGAATACCACCCTTAGTCTGCCTTGCCCAACGAGCTCCAGGAGCAAGCCTGCGTTTGCCTGGTAAAACTTGGCGCAGAACGGGCAGTGGTAGTCCTCAAGAATATAGAGTGTGGGTGCACCTGCCGCTCCCAAGCTCACCCCCTCCTCTAGAATCGAGGGTGGGCTCCTCCTAATCTCGTAGGCAAACACTCCGAGACTCTGAAGGAGATTTCCGCGTAGCTCCTCCCGGATAGTGTAGAACCCATCCCCAAGGGGGATTATGTACGGAGCTCCCCGCGAGAGGTTATAGCTACTTCTCACGATCACCGCAGGTAAGGTATCCAGCTTGAAAGGTAGCGCCTCGGGAGCTATCTTTTCAACTTTTGTCACATTGATCAGAAAGACCTGGCTGAGAATCTCCCTGAGATTGGGGGGTTCCTGAGGTATAGTTGCTAAGGGTGCTGTACCGGTGACCAGGAAAGCCTCCCCGCTGTACCCGTAGCTCACCTGAACCCCGCTGTAGTATGCGATTATCGCAGAGAGCAAGGGGTGTAGCTCCTTGTAGTCGTCAAAGGTGTATGAGATGTAATCGCTAGGCACTGTGACATTGCCTCGCAGCAGCAACGCTGGGTACACTTGGAATTTCTTCTCAAAGCTGCTCGCCGGGACTACGCACACGGGCAGATTGACTATGTTTACACCTCTTTGCTGCAGCATCACCTTCAGCGTCGAAGTTATCTCGTCGGCAGCATTTCTCTGAGCATCTGTAGCGTAGACGTACACCAGCGAGGGTGCCGCGCACTCGGCTCCTGGTCCACCGGGGCCTGCAGGAGGGGGTGGAAGAAGCCTAGAGCTACCGAGCAGGAAAACCGCTGCAGCTGCTAGGGCTGCTACGAGCACTGCAGCAATCAAAGCAACCTTGGTTCTACCCAGTTTCATTAGGAGTGTGTGCTCACGCGAGTAGATAAAGCTGTTTCTGGCAGAGCATCCCGAATTTTGTCGTTATGAAGAAGAGGGGGAAAGTATATAGCACCCCTTCCAGACAATGTTTACGTGAGTCAAGTTCGCCTCTCCAGGAGAATACAGAAACTTGAATATCCCATCCGCAAGTATACAGCTCTCGCCAGGCAGCTGGAGGAGAAAGGAGAAAAGGTGATCTACCTCAATATCGGGGATCCGCTGAAGTACGACTTCTCCACTCCCAGGGAGCTTATCGAGGAAGCCTATAGGGCTATGCTGGAGGGGCACAACTACTACTCCTCGTCAGACGGGCTGAGGGAGCTCCGCGAGGCGATAGCGGTCAAGGAGAAAGTGTGGAACGGTGTCAACGTTAAGCCGAGCGATGTGCTGGTGACCTCCGGCGTCAGCGAGGCCGTTAACGCCCTCTTTGCAGCTCTCGTAGACGAAGGCGACGAGGTACTGCTGCCAGATCCCAGCTACCCACTCTACATCAATTTCTCCGACTTCTACGGTGCTAGGAAGGTGTTCTACACCGCCAGGGAGGAGGAAGGGTGGGTACCTGACGTGGATGACATCAGGAGGAAGATCTCCCCGAGGACGAAGATGATTGTCGTTAACAACCCGCACAACCCCACAGGCGCTGTATACCCGGCGAAGGTTATCAAGGAGATACTGGACGTGGCCGCCGAGCACAGAGTACCCGTAGTCTCTGATGAGATATATGACGCTCTAACATTCGAAGGAGAGTTCAGGAGCACAGCCACGCTGGCGAGTGAGGACAACGTAGTCATAGGACTTAACGGCTTCTCTAAGACCTTCCTGGCGACGGGATGGAGGCTCGGCTATGCCTACTTCCTCGGACCCGAGGAGGAAACGTCCCCGATCAAGAACAGCGTCCTCAACTTCCTAATGACAAGGCTGTCCGCGGTGACACCGCTTCAGGTAGCTCTAGCCCGCTTCGCCGCCCGAAAGCCGGACTTCTTAGAGGAGGTCAAGAGGAAGATGGACGAGAGAAGGAGGTATACTTCCAAGAGGCTGAACGAGATAGAGGGGTTACGCCTGCCCTCAGCACCTAAAGGGGCTTTCTACGCGTTCCCAAGGCTCGAGCTCCGGATAGACGATGAGGAGTTCGCCAGACGGCTTCTAGTCGAGGAGAAGGTCCTCGTAGCTTACGGCTCGGGGTTCGGACCCGCCGGCACAGGCCACATCAGGGTTGTTTACCTACCCCCTATAGACGAGCTGGAGGAGGCGTTCGCCAGGATTGAGCGCCTTATCAAGCGCTTAAAAGCAGGCTAGCCCGCCTTCACGCACTGTAGCGGCAGGCTAGGGTATAGTGGGCACTTTCCTCCTCCTGGCAATCTGCTTCAGCTCTTCGTCGTAGGTGGCCAGGGTGGCACCCAGCCTCTGAGCCAGTACTAGGATTATGTAGTCGTTGACCATATAGGGATCCGCCCCGTCCTCCCTCATCATCTCAAGAGCTCTGAGGAAAACCTCGCTGTTCTCGCTGACGTAGATGAAGCGGGCATCACCGAAGTACTCCTCGAGCTTCTCCCGGACGACTTCAGGGCTCTGCTTGAACTTCGTGAGCAGCAGCCAAAGGTACTCGTGGACGACGATCGACGGCAGGTACACGCGGTCAGCCTCGTCGAGGATCTCAGCCGCTTCAGCGTGTTTCTCGCTATCCTCGAAGGTGTCGTGGAGCAGCACGTCGGTGTCCACGAGTACTCGTATCAACTCTCCCATCGCGCCACCACCAGCTCGTCGAGCGCCTCCCTTATCAGTAGCTCCATCTCCTCAGTCGTTATCTGCCTCCCCAGCTTGAGAGGGCTGCGCTTAGCCTTAAACCGGATGATGAGCGATGACCCCTCCCTGTATATAATGGCGTACGTCCCCGCTTCTACGCCTAGCTCCCTCAGCAAAGCTCGCGGCAACTTAACTGTTCCGTCCTCGTCGACCCTCACGATGAACCTCTTCCTCGCCACGCCACTACTCAGGCTTTCACGCGTAAAAAAGTTTCACTCTTCTCTGCAGCAGAGGTCAAAATAGAGAAATATGGCTTAAACTGGTTACACAGCCAGAGGGTTTGATGGATGGAGGAGGCGCGAACACTCATCGTTGACGGCGTAAGGCTAATACTGGTGGAGGATTTCCGCGAGCTGGGCCGAGTGCTAAAAGCCCAGGAGGCTGGCGGCAGGTGGGATATTCTGGCTGTAGACCAGTACATGACCGCCGAGATATCCTCCTTCGGCGGGTACATAATCCTAGCCCTTTACGCCGAGGTTGAGGCAGACCGCATACCCGAGGCCGCGAAAGGGGACCCAGAGGTGGAGGTGGAGCTAAGCGACGGGAAGTTAACCCTGAAGTACTACTACAGGTACGAGTACATCGGGAGCTCTACGCTCATCGCAGTGGTGAACAGGATAAACAAGTTCAGAGGCCTCCTAAGCCGAGTTCTCCTGGAGCTCCGGCAGCCCTGAGCTCAGGTTCTTGCTACCCGATACTCCCTTCTTGGAACATCCGCCGGCCTAGGCATGATGGTAACTTTCACCGGTTAATACCTGCGTCATGCCTAGGCTAGAAGCTAAAAACTTCTTTAAAACTTCCTAAAGAAGTCTCTGTTCGGCCAAAGTGAACAGCAAAACATAGAAGGACGAATGCCCGTGCAAGCCGTGTGGCGCGCGTCGAGTACCGAAGGCGCAAGGATCTCGAGGCGCTGCTCCACGACATAGTCGACAAGCTTGAGCTCACCTGGATAAGGAAGGAGCAAGTGCGCGTTGTCGAGAGCAGAGGCTCCAGGAGCGCGGCGGTTGCCAGGGTGTACGGCCTCCCCAGAGTCCACCAGGTAGCTTACGGGCTACCCCCACTCTACGCTGTGGAAGTAGTCTCCGAAAAGTTCGAAAAGCTGAGCCCTGAGGAGAAGATCAAGATCCTGATACACGAGCTCCTCCACATACCTAGGAGCTTCAGCGGGGGGCTGCGGCCCCACGGCAAGCACACCAGCGAGAAGCTCATCGCATCGCTGTATGAAGCATACACTCGGAGGCTCCACCGTGGGGAAAGCTCATGATACCGTGGCTCCCGCGGCCCCTCAGGTCGCAGTAATGCCTTCTTTGCCCACACCGGCAGGTAGCCCTAAGGACGGGGCTGTCCTGGTAGCTCGCTGGGAGGCGGCCAAGTACCATGCTCGCGGTAGCGGGCGAGAAGCTCTGGCGTTAACCACTCGAAACGCGTGAAGCCTGTGAGAATTATCTCCTCCACGTCCACGTCGGAGGCAAGCACTACCGAGGCTATGTAGGCTGTCTTGTAGACCAGCACTTCAAGCACGCACGGGTGCTGCGACAGTACGCCGGCTACACCCTCCCCAACGACAGCCTCGTGGAAGTAGGGAGCCTCCACGAGGCTGTGGGCAGCCGCTGCGCAGGCTTTGCCCTCGAGCAGGTAGAGCTTGCGTGGGCACGACTCCGGTAGCTCGTAGCGGATGGAGTTTGCGCGCCAGAGGGGGGCTACGTGCATGCGGTAGTGGTAGCTCAGGAGCTGCCTGCTCGGGGTTTGCCCCCCCGGCCCGAGGGACTTCACTATGCTGCTGAGCTTGGCATACGCGTTCCTCATCTTGAGGCTGATTATAAGCAGGTCCAGCCAGTCCACCCACTTCCTCTCCTCGAGGCTGGGGGGCCTTGAGCACGAGAGAATAACCTCTTCGAGGCTACTCTCGTCCGGCACGACAATACCCCTTCCGGCGTCGTACTTAGTCAGCCTCCCACGGGGATCCCAGTACTTCACTTCCAACCCCCTAACCTCGATGGACGGCTCCCTGGGGAGCAGGGAGAGGTAGTCGTGTATGAGCCTGTCAGGTAGGAGAGCGTGGAGCACTGTGTACTTGCGCTTGCCTATACCCTCGCCCCTGTACACAGTGTATGCAGGCGTCTGAGGCGGCAGGTCTCCTTCTACCACTACCAGCAGGGGTGTAATGCCCAGCTTGTCGAGCTTCGGAACGTAGTGAACCGTGATGCCACGCTCCCTGAGCCTCCTCGTAACGTCGACAACTGTGCTGTACGGCAGACCTGTCGAGGAAGCTACTTTTGCGAGGTTAGGAGAGGAGGGGTACGCCTGGAGGATCTTCCACTCGGCTGGCGCGAGCTTTAAAAGACCCTCACAGGTTGCAGGTAGGAGGTCGAGGCCTTGCATCTCCTCTAAGCACTCGGTAACTGTCCTGATAAAGTTATCGTTCATTATCCGGATGCCTTAACAAAAAAGAAAACGCAGAAACAACTTTTAAGCCCTAGGGAGCAGAAATTCCAAGAGGGTTTGCCTGCGTGAAAAAGAGCTACTCGAAGCGCGGCGGTTACTTCATCAGAAGGGTAGCGGAGCTCCTCAGGGTCTCGTACAAAGTGAACTCGCTGGCTGAAAGCTTCAAGAACATCCTGGTGGTCGAACCAGAGGAGGTGTGACGACTTGCCCAAGGAGGTCGAGCTGAAATACCGGTGCGCGGAGCCGGAGGAAGTTTTGCAGAAGCTAAGGTCCCTCGGCGCGAGGTACATCGGCGAGTTCCAGCAGGAGGACGTCTACTTTCAGCACCCTTGCAGGGATTTCGCGCTGAGCGATGAAGCACTGCGGGTGAGGTTCTCAGGAGGAGCTGTGGAGCTGACTTACAAGGGGCCGCGCGAGCAGGCATCGGGGGGTAAGTCTAGGGAGGAGCTGATAGTTCCCGTTGGTGACCCGGAGCGGCTGCTCGAGCTGCTGAGGAAGCTGGGCTTCCGGGAGGTTGCCAGGGTCAGGAAGAGGAGGATTGTGTTCCTGGTCGATGGCGCCGAGGTCTCGCTGGACCACGTAGAGGGGCTAGGGGTCTTCGTAGAGCTGGAGGATAAGGGTGCAGGAGCGAAAGAGCTCAGGGAGATAGCCGAGTCCCTGGGGCTTAGGGGGCCTCCCGTGGAGGAAACATACCTGGAGATGATCCTGCGAGCTAGCGCGCAAGCGATTTGACGAGGTTGTAGGCTACTATGCACGCTGCCACCAGGAATATGGCGTCATAAGCTATACTGGAGTTCTCAAGCCCTATAGCAGGAGCTGTGAGCAGGTAGAACACCCTCCTCAGCGTGTAGTAAGCGACCGCGATCTCGAGCAGCCGAAGCACTGCCTGCACTATCGACGCGACAACTCTGGACTCCACCTCCAGAGCCAGTGACACCACAGAGGAGAGAGGCGCTACCAGCTGCTCAGCCTTAGCGATGAACAGCAGCACGAGAGCCACGACCACAATGTCCCCCAGGTAGAAGCCGTACCCTAGCGGAACCCTTATGTAGAGACCCGTCGAGAAGAGAAAAAGCATTATTGCGAGCAGGATTAGCGCCGTGGCGCCCCTCACAGCCAGCCCTTTGGAGGACACTCTCTCAGTGCACACGAACAGCCCCTTCCGCAGCACAGGCTGCAGATTAAAATCGTTACCTTTAGAAAAGGCTGTAGTTAACAGCTCCTTCGAGTACGAATAAATACTCCCGGGTTCTGAAGAAGTTGTGTCCGAGCAGAGGTTCGACGTCATAGTCGTGGGCGCCGGGATAGCAGGCTTGACAGCGGCACTGTACACAGCGAGGCAGAAGCTCTCGACACTCGTGATAAGCGCCGACCTAGGGGGGCAGCTCCTCCTGACCGAGGAGATACAGAACTTCCCAGGCTTCGTCTCGATCAGGGGCTTCGACCTAATCAAGAGGGTGGAGGAGCAGGTCAGGCTCTACGGAGCTAGGATGGTTTTCGACGAGGCTACTAAGGTTGAGGAGGCGGAGGGGGGCTTCAGGGTGACTACCTCCACTGGTGCAGTATACTACTGCGACGCGCTGATTCTAGCCTTCGGGAAGAGCCCCAAGGAGATGGGTGTCCCAGGCGAGAAAGAGCTCAAAGGCAGAGGTGTGTCGTACTGTGTGATATGCGATGCACCCCTGTACAGGGGGAAGAGGGTTGCCCTAGTGGGATGGGGTACTCACAACTACGAAAACGCGATCCGCCTCAGGGACTACGCGGCGAAGGTCTACTGGGTCTTCCCGGGCGAGAAGCCTCTGGAGGACGAGCTCCTCAACGAGGTCGTAAGCAAGGGCAACGTGGAGCTTGTGCCGTACTCTGTGCCAGCAGAGGTCAAAGGCTCGAAGCGTGTTGAGGGGCTTGTCGTGAAAAATCTGAAGACAGGCGAGCTACGCACCCTGGAGGTGGACGGTGTATTCGTCGAGATGGGCTACGTCACCAGGACAGAGTTCCTCAAAGGCTTTGTCGAGCTGAATGAGAACGGGGAGATAGTGGTGGACAAACTGTGCCGCACCAGCAGACCCGGGGTCTTCGCAGCAGGAGACGTGGCCGGTATGCCCTACAAGCAGGCTGTTATAGCAGCTGGGATGGGTGCCTGCGCGGCGCTGAGCGCCTACGCGTACATTATGGAGAAGCGGGGTAAGAGAGTTGCGATCACCGCTGATTGGAAGCACGTCGAGCTGCCCAGGGAGAAGCACGAGGAGAAAGAGCTCTCCCTGAGGCTGCGCTAGAGGGCGAAGTAGAGCTCCTCCTTGAACCTCCCCCTGTACTCGCCAACTATGTTCAGCTTGTAGCCGCACCTGGGGCAGCGCATATCTTTAGTCAGCTCCCACCTTGTGACGAAGAAGCCCCTTCTCTCCACGACCTTGTAGCCGCACCTGGGGCAGTAGGTGCTCTCAAGCGGGTGCCCCCAGACGTTCCCTAAGTAGACGTGCTTGAGGCCCTCCTCCCTCGCCACCGCCGCCAGCTCCTCGAGATGCTGTACCTCGGTCGGTGGGTAGTCAATCATCTTGTAGTGAGGGTAGAAGCGTAGCAGGTGGAAAGGGGTCTCATCCCCCAGGTTCTCGGCGATCCAGCGGGCTAGCTTCCGCACATGCTCCTCATCATCTCCAACCAGGGGTACGACGAGGTTTGTGATCTCGACGAAGACCCCTTTCCCCTTCATGAGCTTGAGCGTCTCGAAGATCGGCTCGGGGCTTGGCACGCCCATAAACTTCCTGTAGAACTCCGGGTCAGCCCCTCCCTTGAAGTCGACAGTAGCTGCGTCCATGTAGGGGGCTAGCTCCTCCATGGCTTCAGGGGTTATGTAACCATTCGTGACCATCGTGTTGAAGAGGCCGTGCTTCTTCGCTAGAGTCGCCGTGTCGTACATGAACTCGTAGAAAACTGTCGGCTCGTTGTACGTGTAGGAAATGCCGTCGGCCCTAAGGCGCAGAGCCTCCCGCACAACCTCCTCGGGGCTTGCGTACTGCCCGTAGAGGCCACCCTCCAGCCTGCTCTGGCTGATCTCCCAGTTCTGGCAGAACTGGCAGAAGAAGTTGCAGCCGGGCGTGGATATCGAGAACACCGCGCTGCCCGGGTAGAAGTGTGTGAGGGGTTTCTTCTCGATAGGGTCCAGGTTGGCTGCTGTGAGAAGCCCGTACACCAGCGTGTATAGCTTCCCGCCTACGTTTTTGCGCACACCACATACACCGTACCTTCCCTCCGCGATTAAGCAGCGCCTGCTGCACAGGTTGCACCTCACGTAGCCCGGCCTGCCCTCGACGGTGGTCCAGAAGCGTGCCAGCCTCACGTGCGGCTTACGGAGTAGCTCCTCCCCCATCTTACCTCGTGAAGAATGGGCGAAACAAGCTTATACACTCTGCGCTAGACGTAGTCAACCTCGACCCTGAGCCCCGTGAGCCCCATCAGCGGGCGGGACTTCTCGCTCAGCCTCCCCTCGTCAACGTGGCAGCCGCTAGACTCGGCGGGTAGCTCCACCACAAGGGCGTCACCCCTTCTGGTGATACCCTTGTAACAGCCTGTACCCCAGTACGCGTCTTTGAAGGCATCCGCTGCTCTCACAGCCGCCGCCACTACCTGCGCTCTCAGCCCCATCGCCACGAGCTCTGCGTCGCCCAGCAGGTCTGTCCTCCTCCTGTGGTGGTACACAGCCTTCACCACGAGCTCGAGGTCCACGCGCTGCGACTTAAACCTCCCAGCTATCTGTGCGCCCACCACGTGGTGCTCGCTGCTGGAGACAAACCTGCCCAGGTCGTGGAGGAGCCCGGCTACGTAAGCACTCGCGTAGTGCCTCTCCTCGAACTTGTAAGCCTGCTGCAGGGCCTCAAGTATATCCAGGGATACGTTCGCGACTGTGGACAAGTGGTTGAGAGCACCCATGTCCTCGAAAACCTCGGAGAAAACGCGCTGACCCCCGAGGAAGCTCAGCAGCCCCTCAAGGAGCTCCACACCCAGCATGCTCACAACCCGCTCGAACCACCTAACCGCTAGCTCCTGCGCAGGCATCCACTCTCCCCCGCTCTTCGCCTTTACAGCTCTCACCGCCGACTCGAGGGGCATGCGGTCCAGCAGGACGAGAAGCATAGCGGAGACAGCACCACTCCGCCCTATACCCCCGCGGCAGTGCACCAGCACGATGCGGCCCTCGGAGATGGCCTTCACTAGGGGCTTGAGCACCTTGAGGTAGACGCCCTCGTGTGCTACGAACGAGTAGTCCGGGATGGGGTACCTGAGGCGCTCCACGCCGGGAGGAAGCTCGTACGCGCACTCGCTCTCAGTAAGGTCTACCACGAGGCTTAAACCCTTCCTAGCTAGACTCGACAGAAGCTCGCTGTCCGGGCACGAGGACCAGTAAACACCCTCCCTGAGCAGGCGCACGCGCACGTTCTGAGGGGCGCGCAGTAAATTCTAATATTAAGCGGTTCCGCCTGTAAGTGATGTTCGAAGACCTGGCCTCCCCAGTTCTGAGGAGGGCTGGGGAGCTCGGTGTAAGCTTCGCCGAAGTGAGATTCGAGGACACGGTTAGAGAGATCATTACCTACGTGAACGGGAAGATTACCGCGCTGGGCGTCTCGAGAACCAGGGGGGCTTGCGTCCGGGTGCTCCACAGGGGGAGCGTAGGCTTCGCCTCCACGTCCGACCTGAGCTGGGAGGGGCTTGTTAAGGCTCTCGAGGAGGCTGTAAGCATAGCCAGAGCTCTGGGCGAGGGGGGCAAGAAGATCTCCGAGCCGCCTGTCAGGGAGGGGAGATTTCAGATCCCTGCTGTGAGAAAACACCCCTCCACCTCGAACCTCGAGGAGAAGCTAGACCTCGTGAAGAGAGCTTACTCGACAGCCAAAGAGGGGGGTGCGGCCTCGGTCACCACCAGGTACGGGGCCTACTACGGCGTCGTAGAGGTCTACACAACAGAGGGGGTTAGAGTGTCCGCGGAGAGGCTGGTCACGGGCATCTCGGCATCCGTCGTGCTTCGGGAGAACGGGAAGACGGGGGACGGGTTCGAGACCTACGGTTCTTCCAAAGGCTTAGAGGCCTTCGCGGGAGAGTACTCCCCCGAGAGAGCCGCCGAGAAGGCGCTGCAGATGGCTAGGGATGCTTTGAGGGCCAGGAGACCCCCGGCGGGCGAGCTCACCGTGATCACGAGGCCTGAGCTCACGGGGGTCTTCGCGCATGAGAGCTTCGGGCACCTGACCGAGGGCGACGGTATTTTCGCGGGCACAAGCCCCCTCACCGGGAGGCTTGGCGAGCAGATAGCCAGCGAGGCTGTGACGATAATTGACCTGGGCGTGGACCCGCGGGGCGGTTACTACTACCCGGTGGACGACGAAGGCACTCCCGTGGAGAGAGTAGTTCTGGTCGAGCGAGGAGTGCTCAAGGGCTACTTGCACAGCCGTGAGAGCGCAGCCCTCCTCAACATGAAGCCCACGGGGAACGGGCGCGCGCAGAGCTTCCACCACGATATCCTGGTGAGAATGAGGAACACCTTCTTCGAGGCCGGGGACTGGAGCGAGGAGGAGATCATCAGGGATACAAGGTTCGGCCTGCTGCTGGATAAGCCTGCGGGAGGTCAGGTGTCCGAGGATGGAACGTTCACGTTCAACGCGAGAATAGGTTACATAGTAGAGAACGGGGAGCTCAAGGAGCCCGTGAGGGACACCGTGCTCGCCGGCAATATCCTCGAGATGCTGAAGTACGTTGACGCTGCCGCCAAAAACGTCGAGATCTCGACGAGCCCGTTTGGCGGCTGTGGTAAATGGGGGCAGATGGTGCACGTGGGCGACGGTGGTCCTACGCTGCGTGTCACTAGGCTCCTCGTGGGGGGTGAGAAGTAGTGGGGGCTGGGGTGCCTACGGGGATGGACGTTTCAAGCCTGCTCGAGTGGGCGCTGAAGCGTGCCCGGGAGCTAGGCGCGGATGAGGCAGAGGTGTCCGTGTCTCTCTCCAGCTCCAGGCAGGTGAAGAGCGAGGGCACCCACCTGAAGGCCCTCTCGCGGCGCTCCATAGACGCGTGGGTGCGGGTTAGCAAGGGCAAGAAGTTCGCGGTAACCACCGTCACCTCGCTGGATCAAAAACCCCTCGAAGCAGCCGTTGAAGCGGCAGTAACGTTGGCTGCTAAGGCGGAGGAAGACCCCTACTGGGAGGGGCTGCCGGATCCGGAGCCGCCTCTACACAGCTGGGTGGGGTACGACGAGGGCGTAGCCTCTGCACCCACTTCCTGGCTCCTCGAGCTGGCTAAGGAGCTGATAACCGAGGCTCAAAGGCGGCCGAGCATCCGTGTCTCGGGGACCTTTGTATCCGCGAGCGAGGCAGCATACTACGTAGCCAGCACCCGCGGTGTGAGCGCCAGCGATAAGGGGACACACTTCAGCTACGGCATCGAGCTGAAAGCCGTGGGCACGGGGGAGGGCGTAGGCTTCTCCTCAGCGTCCTCCAGGGGGCTGCACGTGGACACTTACGGGGTCCTGGAGAGAGCCACCACGCTCGCGCTGGACAGCATGAGAGGAGAGAAGCTTGGCACGGTTGTCAAGGGCAACGTGCTCCTCAGGGCCGAGCCCTTTGCCAGCCTCGTCGACGCGCTCCTGGTTCCTGCGCTGAACGCCTTAAACGTGCTGGAGGGGTTCAGCCCGCTGCGCGACAAGGTAGGCCAAAAGGTCCTTGGGCCGCTCACCGTGGTGGACGACGGCACCATGGTCGGCGGCCTCGAGACTAGCCTCTTCGATGCGGAGGGGGTCGCGCGGAGGAGAAAAGTCCTCTTCGACAGAGGCGTGCTAAAGGGCTTCCTACACAACATATACACTGCCAGGCGCATGAGGTGCGAGAGCACGGGGAACGCCGCGCGCGTGAGAGGTGCAGTGATGATAACGAGGACTAACCTGATCGTGGAGGGGGGAGAGGAGAGCGAGGAGGCGTTGATCAGCGACTCAGCAGTAGTGGTAGACGGGTACCTGCTCAGCGTGCACACCGTGAACTACATTACTGGGAACTTTAGTGTGGTGGCGTCCAACCCCTACCTCGTGAAGAACGGCGAGCTGAAGCCCCTGAAGCCGGTCACGGTGTCGGGCAATATCTACGAGGTCGCAGGCGGGCTGAGGCCTGCAAGGAGGGTAAAGAACACCTATACGGGGATCTACACGCCTGATGTCCTGTTCAGCGGGCTAACAGTGTCCGGCTAGCCCTTCCCACCTCCTGTCAGCAGCAAGTCCAACTTGAGCGTCCATACGTCGTAGAACCTGCGCGGTACATCTGTCCCAGCAACCCCCTCGTCCACCATCTTCCAGTAGTTTCCGCAGAGCCTACAAATGCCGACGCTGAACCTTTTGTCCTCCCCAAGCCCAAGAACCATGAGCGTCGACTTATCACTGTTACCGCAGTAGGGGCACTTGCCCTCTGGGTACACCCACTCCGCACCGCAGAACTGGCACCGCAGAAGGGACGTGCCATCCGGCTGCAAAACCTCTATCCTCGTGAAGCTGCCGCACACCGGGCACCTGCCGCTCTCCCAGCCCTCGAAGCCTACAGCAGTCCTCACGCTTTCCGAGAAAGCCTGGAAGAAGGGCTGCATAGCCCATGCCACCACAGCCTCCAGCATCTCGTGGTCTACACCCACTCTAGTAGCGGCTTCGTGCACAGCCTCCACACCACCTTTCATGAATGCATCCTTCAGCTCGCTGAGGTTCAGCTGCCCACTCTCCTGAGCCTCCATAACCTTGGACAAGCCCTCTCGGGCGTCGGTGAGCTCCTCCTTAAGGTAGCTTACTATTCTCTTCAACGCGCTGGCAAAGTCGTCGTCATCTATCTTCAGCTCCATCGCGCTGAGAACCGGCTTGCCTTGGCTCAAAACCTCCCTGACTTTCTCTCTATCGAGGTCGGAGTACCTCCCCGAGAGCTTGCTGGCAATATCCTCCTGTATCTCGACCAATCCCACGAAGACATTCAGGGAATTTTCGTCAATAGGCACATCCGGGTAGATTCTCCTTACCCTATCCTTAAGACTGTTATTCATGCTAAACCAACTCTTTCCGGCAAGCTATGAGGGAGGTGCCCGCGTAATAAAGCTTAGCGGCAGAAGACCCCTCAGAGGAGGTCCCGGGAGCTCGGCGCCCCCCTTAGGAAGAAGGCTGCAGCCTCTCCCGGCTTCACCCCCACAGCCCTGGCTATAGGTGCGCATTTAGCGACGAGCACGACGAACGTTGGCTTCGGCGGGGGGCTTAGAAGGAAGGACTCGAAGTTTGCCATGCCCTTCGAGACCACGAGATCCGCCTCCGCGACCGCACGAACCGCCTCCTCCGAGGAGAAGCCCGGAACGACCCCTGGGAAGTCGCTGCCAGAGCTTACCAGCCTTCCCAGTTTATCGAAGCCCGCGGCCAGAGCTTCCTCAAACGTGATGTCGTTCTGGTACGGCTTGCCTCTGGCTATTATGAGGAGCTCTAGCCCCATTCGCCGCAGCTCCTCGAGCACAAGCAGGTCGAAGAGAGCCTCCCCACAGTTGTCGAGGACGTAGGCCACCTTGCTAGACTGCAGTAGGAGCAGGAAGAAACTGTCGAGCTCATCCCTCCCAAACTTCACCCTCTCGATGGCATCGATGAGAACAGCGGGTTCCAGCCCCATCGGTGATCCAGGGTCAAGCAGATTCGCTGCGACGCTGGCCTTTACCAGGAACCTCAACTTATCAAAGCCGACTCTCCTCTCGGCCGCTCGGCGCACCTCCTCCATCAGAGGCAGCGCAGCCCTGTGGGACTCCTCCTTGAAGGCCTTGTAGGGGTCCTCATCACCCAGGAGCTCTTTTACCTTCGAAAAAGCCCTCCATGCTAGAACCGTGGTTGCTGCACCGGGCGCCAGCAGCAGGGAGTAGAACTCCGTGAAGAGCCTCATCGCAGCTATCTTATCGTCACTAGGCAGCCGGGACGCAGCGACCTCCAGCGCCCTCGTCCTGTATATGCAGGGAACACACTCCGGCTCCACGCGCACAGGGGGCAGAGCCCTGCTAGAATTTAAGCGTTAGCAGCTTCTCCCCAGCCTAGCCCAAGCCCCTCACACATCTACCCGGGCTCTTACTCAGAAGCTCGCATGCCTTCCGCGCAAGCTCCCTGGGATCCCTGACGACGACCACCTCAGAGGTGCATCTCGTGTCGAGGCAGGGTGCCAGCTGCTCCAGCACGTCGGTAGCCAGCCCCGTACCTCCTAGCACGAGCACTGGCGTGCCCTCGAGGTACGCTGTGAAGACTTCCTGCATGGTTCCCGCCTCGCCGCCTAGGCACACAAGAACGTCCGACGACCTGCAGAGGAAGATGCTCCTGACACGGTAGCTGGTGCCGGTGCGCACGACGAGAGCCCCCTCTGGGTAGTCGAAGTCCTCCCTCTCGGCAGGTGGGAATAGCAGGACGCACAGGCCGTGTCTTAAGGCCTCGTCCACGACAACCCTCATTAGGCCCCAGTAACCCCCGAGCGCGAGGCAGAGACCTCTGCCGCATGCGGACGAGAGCTCTTCGACGAAAACCTTCGCCTTAGCTACGAGCTCCGGCGGAGGCTCCGTGCCGAGCGCCGCGACTCCCAGAACCCTCATCCTAGACAACCCCTAAGGCGCCCGCGACCTCCCTGGCTACACGCCTTGCCTCGTAATACGCTGCGCCAAGGGGGAGATCTGAGTAGAGAGCCACCAGGTAGCTCTCGAAGCCCAGCTTGACGAAGGCTAGACTGAGCCCCTCGTACTCTGCCACGATCACGCGTACGGAACCTCCTTTCAGCTGCTTGAAAGTGTTAGTAACGAACGCAAAGAGCTCATCCACTTTAGAGAGAACATCTTCATCGAGCTCGCCTACGGTGTGGAACTCTCTTCCCTTGACAACAGCTAGTGCCTTGAAGCCATGGGCTCTCGAGAGCGCTGCCTTAAGCACCGTCTCCATACCTGACATGCGATCAAGGCTGCGCGGAGCATAAGAGCCTTGCTGGCAGGCATTGAACTAAACCCTTTTTAAAGTTCCAACCGACAGTGCACCCCCTAGGGGGTGCGAGTGGCAAAGGCTCTAGTGGAAGTATCCCTGGCCTCAACGGAGGAAAAAGTAGCACTGTTGCTAAAGAGCGGTGAGACCGCTGAGCTCACGATCGTGAATAAGGATCCTTGGCACGTGGTGTGCGAGGTGGCTGTGAAACGCCTGCGGGGTCTGCAGAACTCCTTAGTAGCGGTGGAACTAGGTGGCGAGAGACTCTACCTCGGCAGGTCGTCGGGAGTTGGGGGGAGACTCTCTGCGGAGATCGAGCCTGGAGGGGCGAAGATCTTGCAGGTAAGGTTCATCGCGCCACCCAACGTACACGACACCGCGCACGCCGAGCTCGAAGTAAGGCTGCGCTCTCTCCACGCAGTTGCTGCAGGAGGGGAGAAGGTCCTGGCGAGAAAAACTACGCCAAAGCCTTTACCCGCGCTTGTGCATGAGAAGCCCTAAGAGTACAACAAGGCCGGTACTGAACCATACTATCCAGTCGGCGAAGCTGACAGCCAAGAACACCAGGATGAGCACATTGGCTAGCAGGGGGAGCACCGGAACGCGCCCGACGCTGAGAGGCACTCTGAAGGGCCTGGGAGCCTCGGGCCTTCTGACCCTCAGGGCGATCAGAGAGGAGTTAACGAGGAGGAAGACCAGGAGGACGGAGAGGCTAGAGGTCTTCCCGACGAGGTCTATGAGCTGGTACTCGAAGCCCCCAAACCTGAGGCGCCAGCCAGTAACCTCGGGCAGGTAGTACGTTAGGAGGATCAGCAGCACCGCCAGAAGACCCGAGAATAGCACGCTCACGTGAGGTGTTCTCCTCCAGCTGTCGACCCTCCCGAAACCCTCCCAGACCACTCCCTCCTCCGCCAGCCCGTAGACAAGCCTGGAGGCTGAGACCAGAAAGCCGAGCACAGTGTTTGTGGTCGCGAAGAGTGCTATCGCCATGAGCAAGCCGTAAGCTCCCGCCCACGCGACCGAAGCCGCATCGGCCAGCGGAGCTTTACTCGCTCCGAGATCCTCCCAGCTCATCAGCCTTACGACACTCAGGCTCACCGCGAGGTAGAGAAGGGTCGTCACAAACACCGCGAGTACTATCGCCTTGGGGATAGTTCTCTCGGCGTCCTTGGTTTCCTCGCTCAGCGTGGGCTGGAACTCGAAACCGGTGTAGGCGAAGTAGAAGATTGCCGCGCCTACCATCACTGCCACCAGGGGGTTCACGCCTGGAGCTGCTTCCAGGTAGTTTGGCTGCCTTGCTGGAGAGACCAAGGCGAGAGCTATCACTAACAGCAGCCCCATGCTCTCGATAACTGTGAAGACTGCCGAGAGAGAGGCCGACTCCTTTATCCCCCACCAGTTCAGAGCCGAGAGCAGGGCCAGCAGGGCCAGCGCTGGTGGCACGGAGGAGGTTAAGCCTGTCAGCCTGCAGAAATAACCAGCGAAGCCCAGGGCCGCTGTCGCCGCTCCAGCGACCCCTCCGAAGAACAGCAGCCAGCCGGCGAGAAATGCGAGCACCTGCCTTCCGGGGACAGCCTCAGCCACGTACCTATGCGTGCTGGAGGCATAGGGGAACATTCCCGCTAGCTCCGCGAAGGAGAACGCCGTGGAGACTGCTATGAGCCCGGAGAACGCGACACTAGCCCAGACAGCATCACCCACTATTCCGGCGGCGCGCCCAATGAGGACGTAGATACCGGCGCCGAGAATGAGCCCCACGCCGAATAGGGTCGCGTACCCTAGCCCCAGCTCGCGCTTTAGCCCGGACATACGCATTAAGAACGCATTAAAAATCTTTAATGTTTTCCGGCGCCAGCTACTCCCTGAGCTCTACCGATACCTCGCCCTCGACAGAGCCTACCTCCTGCCACACCCTGAGATCTCTTGCAGTGAGCTTGTAGGGCTTCCCGTTCTTCAGCTCCAGGATCACCTTCCCCGTGATGAGCTTGTTGGAGCCCAGCTTCTCCTCCAGAGCGAAGCCCAGCCTCTGCACGAGCTTGCTCAGCTCTTTCCTGTACTCCTGGAGCACCTGCCTGTTCCTTGCGCCGATAGCCCCCCAGAGGTAGCGAATAAAGCTGACACCAGCAGGGTTGACCGGTCTCACCAGCTCCACTTCAATTACTTCGCTCATCAGGCAATGCTGCATACATAACTATGTTATTTGCGTATCGCTAAGAAACCCGAAGACGAAAGCCTCAGGGCAGATTAACGATGCAGGAATAATCCCTTCCCGAAGACGTGTGCAGCCTCACCTCGACCGCGACGCCCGAGCCTAGAGCGGAATACCCGCACCTCGCTCCCCTTAGCACGTGTAGGGTCAGTGTAGCCCTCTCACCAGGGTTCAGGGTTATGCTTGGCTGCGGAGACAAGAAAACCCCCTCGCACTCGTAGTAGTGGACACCGTTGATAAAAACGGAGTCTATCGTGACAGCCGCGGTGCCCAGGTTGTTCAGCTGGAGCGTTACATCCCACTCATCCCCCGCCGCCCTGGGTACCACCTGTAGTACCCTGACCTCTAGCCTCTCCACAGCGCTGCCGGTCAGAAAGGTGAAGCCGGCCAGCCAGAACGCTATGCCTACAGCCATCACCACAGCCACGAGAAACAAAACAACTATTGAAACCACTGGGCTCACAGCACGCATCCTACCCGAGCTGTGAAAGTTCCCAGCAGCGCAATCCCCACTCATAATAGGCCATCGTCAGATAAGTGAACAGTATTAAATCTTTCCGAGAAGCCTATTCCAAGACTATTGAAGCCCGAGGAGATCCTCCCCGGGCTCCGCGGCGCAGCCCACCCCGGTCCTTTGCCTCGTGAAAAACCACTGCGGTGTGTGGTGTAAAACTTCTTGAGAAAGCTTTTTAAGAGGGCTTTACATAATTCTCACGAAAAAGCATGAGCTCCTACCTGGAGTGGATGCTCGGGGTTCTCAGGGAGGCTGTCGAGCTCGCAGGCCTACCTCACGAGGTCTACGAGTACCTGAGCAAGCCCGACAGGGTGCTGATGGTCAAGATCCCCGTGAGGATGGACGACGGAAGGCTCGTGGTATTCGAGGGCTACAGGGTGCAGCACAACAACGCGCTAGGCCCCTACAAGGGCGGGATTAGGTTCCACCCAGAAGTCACGCTCGAGACGGACATGGCGCTGGCAATGGGCATGACTCTGAAGAACTCCCTGGCTGGGCTGCCGTACGGCGGCGGTAAGGGCGCCGTGAGATGCGATCCGAAGAAGCTGAGCACGGCAGAGCTGGAGAGGCTGAGCAGGGGGTACGCTAGGGCTATAGCACCGCTCATCGGCGACCAGGTAGACATCCCCGCCCCCGACGTGGGCACAAACCCGCAGATCATGGCCTGGATGGTGGATGAGTTTAGCAAGCTGAAGGGCTACAACGTTCCCGGAGTCTTCACCGCTAAGCCGCCGGAGCTATGGGGCAACCCCGTGAGGATCTACTCGACCGGCTATGGCACCGTGATCGCCGCCAAGGCTGCAGCGTATAGATGGTTGGACGGCTTCGAGGGGAAGGTAATCTCGATCCACGGCTTCGGGAACGCAGGACAGTACGCCGCTCTCTGGGCGTCTAGGCTCGGAGCCAAGGTGGTCGCGGTCAGCGACACCTCAGGCACAGTCTACGACCCCAACGGGCTGGATGTAGAGCTCGCGATAAAGGTGAAGAACGAAACAGGCAAGGTGGTGAACTACCCGAAGGGCCAGAAACTCCAGGACCCCGACGCCTCCCTCTACGTGGACGCAGACATACTCATCCCAGCCGCGATAGAGAACACTATCACCGAGGAGAACGCGGGGAAGGTGAAAGCCCGCCTGATCGTCGAGGCTGCGAACGGCCCGACAACGCCCGGTGCCGAGAAGATCCTCTACTCCAGGAGTGACTTCGTGGCTGTGGTACCCGATATCCTCGCAAACGCTGGCGGAGTAATCATGTCGTATCTCGAGTGGGTCGAGAACCTCCAGTGGTGGTTCTGGGACGAGGAGGAGACCAGAGCGAGGCTCGCCTCGATAATGGAGAAGAACTTCAAGAAGACCGCGGACAGATGGGAGAAGCTGAAAACTGAGAGAAGCGATAGGCTCGTGACGATGCGAGACGCGGCCTTCGTGCTGGCAGTGGAGAGAGTTTACAATGCGATGAAGCTAAGGGGCTGGATTTAACCCATAAACCTAGGTGTTTTTTTTACCCAAGCTCTCAGCTACGAACTAGGCTCTCCTATACTTCAAAAAAGTAGAAAATGTATCTATCCATGCTTTTTCAATAAAAAAGGATAGCATAAGCCTTGATGCAGATCGGCGAGACTCAGCAAAGGTTTATACTAGAGAACACTGCTTAAGGAGCGTATGGCCGAGCCGGGAGCACCCACGCTACCTCCACCACCCCCCACTAGGCCTCTGGGGATTACCGTCCTGGCAATCCTGGAGTTTATCTTCGGAACTCTAGCCCTACTGTTAGGACTAGCGTTCATCGCGCTAGCCCCCATGCTTAAGAGCATGCTCTCCAGCTTCCCGCTGCCTGCAGCTCTCGAGCTTCTGCTCGGCGTTCTCGGGCTTATCCTCCTAGTAGGCGGTACCCTATCACTACTCGTTGGCTGGGGCCTCTGGACCGGCAAGGGCTGGGCCTGGTGGCTCGTAGTAATCCTCGAGGCACTAGGCATAGCATCGTCCCTAGCCTCCCTGACACTTGGAGACCCCACCGCCATCGTCATACTGCTTATCGCCGCACTCATCCTCTACTACTTCTTCAAGCCACACGTCAAAGCCTACTTCGGGGTCAAAGTCGGCTTCTCCACTTAAGCTTCCTCACAAATAGTCCTCTATTTTCGTGCTTCACAATTCGGAAAAAATGCTAAGACGAACCCGAGCGTTTCCCCGCCAGGGGGAGAATCTTCTCCCAGCTCTGCGCAGCGCGAAGCTTATCGCCGGGGTCCGCCCCTCGGTGAAGCGTGAGCGCTGTGGACAGAAGAAGCAGAGCTATCGCGGTTGTTGCGCACTGCCTGCTCAACCAGAACACCGTGGTGAAACCCCTTGCGAGCCACGGGGGAGTTGTCACAAGCCTTGTCGACTTCCTAGCCAGGCAGGGCTACGGGCTCATCCAGCTGCCATGCCCTGAGGCGATCTACCTTGGGATGAGGAGGTGGTGGATGAGCAGGGAGCAGTACGACACGGAGTCCTACAGGGAGTTCTCCAGGCGCCTGCTGGAGCCCTACGTGAAGCTCCTCGCCGAGCTGACCCAGGACGGCTGCGCCTACGTGGTGCTGGGAGTCCGCGGCAGCCCCTCCTGCGCTGTCGAAACCACCACGAGCAACCCCTCGTGGTCCGGCGAGCCCAGGGCGGACAAGCACCCTCCCTCGGTTAAAGTGAGCAGTAGAGGTGTGTTCATGGAGGAACTAATGGGGATGCTGGAGGAGCGCCGCCTACCACCCCCCTTGGCCGTGCTCGATATCGACCACCGTGAGGTATCCGAGAAGGGGCTACCAGAAGAGCTCGTGAGAACCCTCTCGAGAAAAACCCAGCAGTAATGGTGGTGCTAGCGCGCAAAGCCCAGGAGGAGTGGTAGCCCGGCCGGGATTCGAACCCGGGATCTGCGGGTCCAAAGCCCGCCATGCTTGGCCGCTACACCACCGGGCTCCAAAGAAGCCTCGCCCAGAGGGGGATTTAAGCTTTCCACAGCGCTACTCCTGATGCAAAACAGCGCTCCCGGGGATTACGAGCGTAGTACGCTGTTTTGTCTGCGCAAAACTGCGGGATGTATGTACGGAGCAATCACTAAGGTTCTCATGGGGGTCGCCCATGAGGAGATCTTTGTAAAATAAACGAGGATCAAATTTTTGTGCACACAGCTGCCTCTCTGAAACTACATAATTCTTACCGAGGTCATGTTTATGCTTAATTACGGTTATTGATATATAGCCGCTGTCAGGAGTTATGCGAGTATGTAATGCCTGTCAAGCAGTATAAGGAAATCGAGCTCCTTACAGCACTAGCTAAGCTGGCTGCCAGGGAGCGGAAGGCGCTGGGTGACCTTATTTTCGAGGCGATCTACGAGTACCTCGAGGCGCGCGGCGCATTGCCTCCACAGTACCCTATGACGCTAAGAGATCTAGCGCGGACCAGAATACCGACAGGCGCGAAATGACGGGATTTCGGGGGTTTTGAGCGGGGGCTGTATGCCCAAACACTCGTGCTTGTTCCTCGGCAAAACTCCTTTAAACCCTACACCCAGCCTTCCGGGATTCTCGACTGCTCCTCGGCAGCCTTAGCCCCTAGCACATCTACTTTCTCCAGCAGGTGCTCCCACAACTTCTTCAGCCTCTCCTCGAGGCCCGGCCAGCTGAAGGAGTGAGGCACGAAGACTCTACCCATGCTAGCCCTGGCTGTGAACCACAGCTTGAAGCCTTCGAAGCCCAGCCTCTCCAGGTCGCTTCTCCTCGGGGGTGTGCCAAACACCCAGAGGAAGTCTCTCGCGAAGTTCCCGGAGATCGCCGCGATGAGGCCGTCCTCCACGGCTTCCAGGCTGGTGTCTCTGAGCCTGGATGCGGCGTAGTCTAGGAAGCCAGAGCTGTCCTCGAGAAAGTAGGCGCCACTCGCCGAGAGCATGAAGGTCGTGGACCCGGTGATTATGCTGAGATCACCCGCCGCGTACACCGCAGCAGCCACCGTGAAGGATGATGTTACGCTCTTGAGAAGCCTCTCGAAAGCCTCCTCCACCGAGCTAACTTTCACTTTTCCTCCTTGGATCACTGCGAGTACATCCTCCCAGGGAGTCCAGCCTTGGAGAACAACTACTCCGTCCTTCTCAACTGCAGGCACTGCAAACACTCCTTTTTCAAGCGACGCGAAGGGATCCAGCTCCGTGTTGACGAAGACAACACCGGTGATTCTGTGCTCGGAGATTTTCTCATAGATCGTGTAGGAAGCTATGCAGCGAGGGTGTACGTATACCCGTATCACGGAGGGATAAATTCGCCAGGCGTCCTAATATCATTTTCCCGCCACGCAAGCTGCCGGTGAAGCAACTTCTCCGCAACTTATCTATTTTAAAATCTGAGCTAGGAAATATGTCTTTCAGTTTCCGTTGTACGAAATTCGTACTATGATATACGTTACACGTTATTCATGTGTCGAGTACCATCTCCTTTCCTGAAGACTTGCATTACGATTTTGTACTCTTTCTCCCGCATGACCACAGCCCCCTAAATCCTCGGCATAGAGGTGGTAGATAAGCCTAGCACTTAATATGAAAAGGAAAAGACCTTATCATAAATGCTACCTTTAAATTAGGGAGGGAGCCTCTAAAGAGAGGTGGGAATACGTCTATACTACGTACTAAATCCTGCTATTTTTGACGAAGCATTGGCTCAATATGTCGTTATAAGGAAAACATCTTTGTTGAGGAGAAAGAATATTCAGCGGCTCCGAAGCCTTTGAAGTCGTGAGCCTCCTAGCAATCAAGGACCTGGACTTCATAGTGACCTTGGACGTATCGGGCGCTGTGCTCAAGCGCAGGTCTATCTTCATCCAGGATGGAGTGATCCTGGGCATAGGGGATTACTCCCTTCTTGCAGGGATCTACGGGCAGCCGGACCTGGTGGTGGATGGTAGCAGAAAGATAGCCATTCCCGGATTCTTCAATATGCACACCCACCTGGCAAGAGTGGGGTTCAGAGGGTTGGTAGCGGACGCTGGTGCGGAAGCGTGGAGGCTGTTGGAGTGCCTGGAGAGAACGCTGGATAGCGAGACTGTGCGCAAGCTAGCCCTCGCTGGGGCTGTGGAGGCGGTCAAGAGCGGTGTGGTCTTCGTCGCCGATAGCTACTACTTCGCCGATAAGGTTGCCGAGGCTCTCGCCGAGGCCGGACTCAGGGGGCTTGTTGGCCACTTGTACGCTGACTTCGAGGGACCTTTTGCCGGGGAGGTGGAGCTGGAGAAGGTTCTCAGCCATGTTGAGAAGTGGGATGGGCGCGGGCAGGTTGCCCCCGCGCTGGCTTTCCGCTCTGTGGACTCCGTGTCGAGGGAAAACTTGAGGGTTTTCGCCGAGAAGGCTAGGGAGCTGGAGGCCCCGTTAATGTTCCACCTTGCGAGCTCTATCGAGGAGGTGAGGAGGGTTCGGGAGACTACAGGCTACACTCCTATTCTCTACGCTTACAGGCTGGGCCTCCTGGGACTAAGGAGCCTTGTGGTGCACGCGAATTATGCCAGCGAGCAGGAGACCATGCTGCTCGCCCAGAGCGGGAGCTTGATCGTACAGTGCCCGACGCGCTACTTTCTGGAAGGGGTTCCCTCGCGTGCCTACGACTACTGGCAGCTGGGGGGCAGCCTGGCTCTGGGCACTGGGTCTCCCTGCTACAACGACAACATGGACTTCTTCGAGGAGATGAGGCTGCTGGTCTACAGCCAGAGAGTGAGGCTCGAGCGGGCTGTCTGGAGCTCGAGGGATGTGCTGGAGGTCTCGGCGAGGGTTCCTGCGAGGCAGCTGGGGCTCAGGGCGGGCGTCATACGGGAGGGGGCGGAGGCAGACATCGTGCTCCTGGACGCCAGGAGGCCGTGGTTCGTGATGACACAGAACCTAGTCTCCAGTATCGTGCACGCTGCCAGCGCGGGGGACGTTGACACAGTGATCGTGAGAGGTAGCGTTGTGGTGTCGGGTGGACGCCACGTGGCTTTGGACGAAGAAAGGGTGTTTCACCAAGCCGTGGCAGCATCTCTAACGCTGCTCAGGCGCGCACTCAACGCCGTCCCGGAGCTCGAGAAAATACTGCGGCTAGAGGCCGTCTAGCACCTGCGCTGAGACGGACAGGGCTATGGCGGGAGCTTGGAGTTTTCTCCTTAGCTTCTCCAGGGCTTTGTCGCTGGCGGCGGGGTTCCTGGGCGGGAGCACAGTCCTCGTGGTCCCTCCTTACAGGTTTCTCGTGCCCCGGAGAGAGCTGGACAGCGCTGTGAGAAATGCAGAGCACGTGTTCTTCCTAAGGGACTATGAGCGCGTAAAAGGGTTCGAGCCAGAGGGGGTCGTGGTCGACATCGGGGCCTACCTGGGCTTCTACAGTGTCAGGGCTTCGCGACGCTCAGAGGCCGTGGTAGCTGTGGAGGCGAACCCTCTCGCATGCCACTACTTAAAGGTGAACTTGAGGCTGAACTCCGCCCGCAGCGTGAAGCCTTTGTGCGCGGCTATCGATCAGGAGAGCGGGGCTAGGACGTTTTACGTGGCAGAGCGGATCATCAACTCCTCCCTCCTACTGGAGTACGTCGAGGACTTCTCCAAGCTCTCGGCGGTCATCAGGGTGCCGGCAGTCACCCTTGGGCAGCTGCTGGAGCTCGTGGGCATCGAGGAGGTGGACCTGTTGAAGGTGGATGTGGAGGGGGCAGAGGCGAGGGTCCTAAGGGGTGGTAGAGAGCTCTTGGAGCGAGGTGTTTTCAAGCGGGTGGTCGTGGAGGTGCACCCGCCCTACAGCACTGCTAGGGAGGTCGCGGAGCTCCTCGGCCCTAGGTACCGTTCGCTCGTCCTCGCTGAGGGCAGCGCGCCGAACCAGGTGTTCGTGTACGCGGAGAGGATAGCGTAAACCACTTGGCTGGGCTGGGGCTTCTGCACTCTGGTGCTTGCCAGCTGTGGGCTGTGAGTTTTGCTCGTTCAAGCGGTTAACCGAGTACAATGCCGCTGGCAGGAGGCTCAGGCAGGTGCGGAGGCTTCTGGTCTACGGCTCCTGCGTGCGGGACGAGTATCCCGAGGTCTTCGAGCGAGTGAGCGAGGGTAGGATCCCGCTGTCTGCCTGCCCGGAGGCAGAGCACATAAACATCGTATCCCTCAAGCTGGCTTCGATCCTGGCAAGGGTGGAGCTGGAGGAGGTAGTCGTGCTGACTGTGGATGGATCTCCGCATTGTGTGCAGCTGCACCACGCGCTAGAGGAGGCTGTAAGGGTGACGAGGAGCAATGTACCCGTGCAGCACCTTGTGATCGAGGGGGGTGAGGTGGTTGCGGTCTCGAGGGAGGCTGTGAAGGCTGCACGCTACCTCTCGAGGGTCGAGAGGCTCCTCAAGTAGAGGAAAGCCTTATGAGGAAGGAGGAGAGCACTCGAACGTGGCGCGGAGAAAAATCTCGGTCTACGTGGCGCTGGTCTCAATGTTCTCCGCGCTTGCAGCAGCTCTAACATACCTAGTCAGGGTTCCGTCGCCCACGGGTGGCTACACGCATATTGGGGACACTGTGATATACCTGGCAGCGCTGCTCTTCGGCCCCTCCGTCGGTGTAGCGGTGGGCGTCCTGGGCCCTCTAGCAGCGGACCTGCTCGTCGGCTACCCCCGCTGGTACGTCTCGATAGTGGCTCACGGGGTTCAGGGCTACTTGGCAGGACTAGGCAGGGGTAGGCGCTTCCGGGCCCAGGCGATGATGCTCGTAGCCGCGGGGCTCGCGATGTCCTTCACGTACTTCGTGGTGAACGTGTACATCAAGGGTGTTGCCCTTGCAACAGCATCGCTAATAAGGGATATCTTCGGGCAGTCGCTGGTCTCCTGGATCCTCTCGCTCCTGCTGGTCAAACCACTCGAGAAGAACCCCGTTGTCCAAAAGGCAGCGTCGATGGTTTAAGCTTCAGGATTTCTCCCGCTATCCTCCGAGGCCCTGAACTATTCGGCACAGGAGGGCCTGGCCGCGCGGTATGCGGGCTGCGGCCTCCTGCCTCATTGAGCAAGCGACGCGACCGTCGCCAGGGCTAGGGCAGCGCCGTAGAGCCCTGCGAAGACCCAGTCGCGGAGAGTTATCTCGGTGGGCTTCATGTACGTCCTGTGAGAGTACTTGCCGAAGCCCCTGGACTCCATGGCTATGGCCATCAGGGTAGCTCTTCTGGCTGATAGGTAGAGGATGGGCATGAGCAGCGAGAGTGGGTAGCGGTAGGGGTGCCTCCAGCTTAAGTAGCCTTTGACCCTCCTTATGGCAATCATGTTCTCGAGGTCGCCCAGGATTATAGGGGCTGACCTGAGGGTGACGAAGGACATGAAGGCGTAAGTGTAGGGAGCTCTGAGCTGCAACGAGAGGGATGTTGCTAGGGCGACAGGGTCTGTCGTCCCCACGAAGAATGCTGAGTAAAGGATGATCGCGATTATCCTGGCGTCGAGGAGCAGCACCCTGGCTAGGGCCTCCCCGGGGGTCATACCCAGGTTGCTCACGAAGAGAGCGTAGTTGACCCACGTGTAGCCTACGAGCGTGGTGAGCGCGCCCAGCGCGAAGCCCCGCTTCACCCTGACCCTGCCCAGCGCTACCAGGGCCGAAGCGGTTAGAACGTGTGCCAGCAGCACTACTATGCTCGAAAGGAGAGCTGCATGGAAGACGCCGACCAGCAGGAGCAGCAGCTTCACAGAGGGGTTCAGGCTCTTAAGCTCCTGCTCCAGCCTCCTCATAGAGACACCTAAGCCTAGCGGAGCACTCTCCGAGTGCTCTCTCCAAGTCTCCCTCTTCAAGCGCCTCGAGCACGTACCTCGGTGGGTGGAAAGCTAGCGCCTCCCAGGAATCCCTGCTAGAGATGAGCTCCTGCAAGCTGCCCTTGAACACGATGCGGCCTTTGGACAGGCCGTAAACCCTGGGGTTCAGTAGGAACAGTGTCCACGAGTCGTGAGTCACCAGGATGACCGTCCTCCCCTCCCCCGCGAGCCTCTCTATCTCCTTGACGACAAGCGCGCTGTACTTCATGTCCAGACCGAAGATGGGCTCGTCCAGGAGGTACAAGTCCCTCTCGAGCAGCTCCATCTCGAGAAAGGACACTAGCCTCTTCTCTCCTTGACTCAGCTCGTAGACAACCCTGTCTGAAAGCTCGCTCAAACCCCTGGCGTTAAGCAGCTCCCGGGCTTTCTGCAAGGCGCGCTTACCCTTGTATCCTTGAGACTGGAGCACGGAGGCGAGCTCCTCCTCCACCGTGCGCTCCGTAAACTGCAGCTCGGGTACCTGCGCGACGAATGCCACCTTGCTGGGGTGGGGAGGGCCCCCTGAGACGATCACGCGGCCGGAGTACTTGTGGAGAATACCGGCAATGACTCTGAGCAGGGTCGTCTTCCCGCTCCCATTGGGTCCGAGAACGGCTACGAGCTCTCCCTTTCTCGCCCTTAAGTTCACCTCCGACAAGACGAGATTGCTGCCGAAGCTCACGGAGAGCTCTCCGACTTCCACCAAAGGGTCGCCGGCGGGGACACGGGAAGCCTCGGCCTCACTGCACTGCATAGTAGAAGCGTACTCTGGGGGGAGCCATACACCCTCGGCTGCAAGGCTCTTCACACCGACCTTCTCCACGAGGTCGCGAAGGGAAGAGTATACTTCGCAGGACCCATCGCCGCGCACGTGCACTACTTTGTCCGCAAGATCCTCGGCGAGCTCCACTCTGTGCTCCACCGCGACTATGGTCTTTCCAGAGCGCTTCAGCTCGCCAAGTAGCTTGTAGATCTCCCTGGCGGAGCGCATATCCACGTGCGCTGTTGGCTCGTCGAGGAGAAGAACCTCGGGATCCAGTGTGAGCACGCTCGCGATGGCGAGCCTCTGTTTAAGACCGGTGGACAGGGTTTCCACCTGGTGGTCGCTGTACCCGTTCAGCCCGACCATTCTTAGCGCATTCAGCGCTCTCCTGGATATCTCGTCCCGGGGGAGTGCCAGGTTCTCCCCTGGGAAGTACACCTCCTCTAGGACTGTGGGCATGATGTACTGGGACTCGGGATCCTGGAAGACTATCCCGACAGTACCTGCTAAACCCGCGAGACCCTCCTCCACCGGAGACCGGCCAGCAACCTCGACAAGGCCCTCCACTCTCGCCGGTATGAGCGAGGGGATGACTCCTGCCAGGGTTAGAAGGAGCGTGGTCTTGCCGCTACCCGTTGGCCCCACAACGAGTACGAACTCACCTTCACCAGCTTCAAAAGAAACGCCGTTTAGAGCGGGCCTCTTGGCTAGTGGGTAGGATACCCTTAGGTCGCGCACCAGCACTACCGGGTTGCTCATCGCAAGACTCCTTTCAGCTCCCTGCCTACAGCGAATGAGTCGAGTATCGAGGAATTCTTAGCGACGTAGTCCACGAGCGCCTTTACAAGCGCTCCTGCGATCAGCGCTCCGCTGACAAAGTACAGCGACCAGAACACCAGGCTCTGCTCATAGGTGAGCGGGGCTGTAATCCCGTAGAGCAGTGTGTCGGCGGGCGCGGCCCAAAGCGCGGGCGCTGCTCCGGCAGCCATCATAGTCGCCCATCCCCACCTCCTGTAGCTGGTCGCCAGGAGCACAAGCTCCGTCATCAAGCCCTGCATGAAGCCGTAGAGGAGGACTGTGGAGGCAAACTGCGTCCCGTAGGCTAGCTCAAACACTGCAGCGAGGAACTCGCCGAGGAGGGCTACACCGGGCTTCCGGATTATATAAGCAGGTAGCGTGGCTCCGATAAACCACATCCCGTAAATAATCGGGGTGAACAGCAGCCCGAGGGTGAGCTTAGCCAAATCCCACACCACGTTAGACCAGAATAGGAATACCGCCCCGACGAGCGCGGAGAGTACAGCGGTGAACGTCAGCTCTACTGTCGTAAGCTTCTGCCTTCTCCCGCTCACACGTCTCTCCTAAATGACTATGTTATAAAATTTTCTTCTGGTGAAGGGATTTTATCCCAGAATATGTATAACCAGGTTATCACATGCTGCTCCGCGGAAATATAACGCTGTGAATTACCCAGGGAAGGGGTTCCCGGAGGCAAAGGTGATATTACCATGTTATACAGTGGTATGTGATGCTGCTAGGTAGTGTGGAGGCAGCAGTATTCGTGCCGTACTTTCGCCGCTTGGTCATACGCGAGCTGAGGGGGCTGAAGGTCTCCCAGGTAGAGATTGCTAGGGCTCTGGGCATAACCCAAGCGGCTGTGAGCAAGGTTCTCAAGCAGAGCAAGAGGTTCAATGGCCCCTTGCCGCCTCCCGAGGGGCTTGAGGTGCCCCCTAGGGAGCTCGAGCTCGTGGCCAAAAAGGTCGCCCAGCTGGTGTACAGAGGTGAGCTGAACGAGGCTGGCATTCTGGCTAACAGGTACTGGCTGCTCATAGCCGCGTCCGGTGATGCTTGCAGGGCGCACGAGAAGCTGGGCTGGAGGAGGAGTGAGTGCTACATATGCACGAAGATAGTGTTTCCCGAGCTGGACGTGGGCCGGGGGCTCGTCATGGCCGACATAGAGAGAGCGCTTCTTGTGCTATCCTCCTCTGAGCACTTCCCCAGTCTGATTCCCCAGGTCTTAACGAATATAGCTGTCGCGGTTCCGGGGGCTAAGACCCTGTATGATGTGGCGGCTGTGCCCGGCAGAATATCGCGGTCGCAGAGCGGTGAGCTCCTCTACAGGAGGCCGGAGTTCGGCGCGAGCAGGCATCTGGGCGGCATACTCCTATCAATCAACGGGAAGTACAGGGCTGTCATGAACATAAAGTACGACCGGGCGGTGCGCGAGGCGATGCTAGCCCTAGGAGTTGTCTTCCGGGAGTTCAGCAGCCTCGAGTATCCCTCGTCAAACCCCGCCGCCCTGGCGGCTAGGCAGCTGCTCGACGAGTGCCCGGCCTGCAACGCGCTGGTTGACATAGGTGGTGAGCACGTGGAGCCTGTCGTCTACCTGTTCGGGAACAGGGCAGTTGAAGTAGCTGACCTAGCTGTGAGCCTGGCAGAGGTCTACTACGCTATTTCGAAGAAGCTCGCAGTCAGAGCTGCCGACATCCGCTGAGGGGAACAGCGTAATTAAACGATGCATAAGGA
>Ga0105158_1000059_pt1 | contig 49729 bp, 51 predicted proteins | sample LHCtaG_FD_81567 | JGI IMG/M metagenome (GOLD analysis project Ga0105158, IMG submission 81567) | Hot spring microbial communities from Little Hot Creek, USA to study Microbial Dark Matter (Phase II) - LHC4sed_matched | ecosystem: Environmental > Aquatic > Thermal springs > Hot (42-90C) >...
GCCGGCGCCAGCCCAGCCAATCCCAGACCACGCCCTCAGCAAAGTAAGTGTGCTGACCCCAAACGAGGTTGAGGCAGAAATGTTAACCGGGGTAAAGGTGCGAAGCCTTAGCGACGCTGCAACAGCAGGGAGAAAGCTGCTCGAGAAAGGAGTGCAGTCAGTTGTGGTCACACTAGGAGACAAGGGGGCGCTCTTGGTCAACGAGGAGGGGGAGCTCCACGTCCCAGCCCTGCCGGTCAAACCAGTCGATACGACCGGGGCGGGCGACTGCTTTAGTGGCGCGTTGGGCGTCGCCATAGCGGAAGGGCTAAGCATGAGGGAAGCGGTCGCCTTCGCCAACGCCGCAGCGGGGCTATCCACGACCAAAATCGGAGCACAGGAGGGAATTCCAAAAAGAGAAGAAGTTGAACAAGCCTTAAAGAAAACCTTAAACGCCGGTTAATGCTAGCACGCCCATTTCGCCCCTTTTTGGTTTCAGTCTTAGGAATAATTTTTGCGGGTGGGGAAAGACTAAAAAAGATTTGTTTCAAAAATGTTTATAACGTTTGAATGGAGGGTTGTTTTCTTGCCTTCGAAGGGAAAGGAGTCGAAAAAGAGGGTTTTGCTCTTATTCTATTCTAAGACTGGAAAGACGCGCAGGGTTATGGGTGTCATGGGCGAGGCTCTTAGTGGTAGGTATAACGTAGAATCCGTTGAGGTTAGACCTAAAGTTGAGATGGGCTTCTTTAGGAGTATAAAATTGGCTAAGAGGGGGGAAACAGTTGAGGTTGAAGAGTTGAAGGTTAACCCTGAGGATTACGACCTAGTTGTTCTTGGAACACCCGTCTGGTCCGGGTGTCCTCCGCCGCCCATCAATACCGTGATGAAAACGTTTAGTGGCTTGTCGGGGCGCAGAGTGGCTGTGGTGGCAACATGCGCCTTCTCCGCTGGAGTAACAGTAAAAAAGATTGTTGAGTGGGTCAAGTCGAGTGGAGGAGAACTCGCTGGAAGCCTAGTGGTTAAGACGTTGCTCGGCGTCAGAGGGAAGGCGGTCAAAAAGGTAGAAGAATTCTCGAAAAACCTCTAGGCACGCCACGCAAACTATTTATTATTCACACCTCCAAGTTATTAACGATAGTTAAGTGAGGGCGTTACAGCCTTCGAAGGTGGTTCAAATGTTCAAGAGCAAAGTCCGCCGGCTTCAGGATGAAATCCTTAAGATTAAGGAAAGGGAGAACGTTTTACTTTTGGCTCACAACTATCAGGTTCCCGAGATACAGGAAGTGGCGGATTACGTGGGTGACAGCTTGGAGCTCGCCCGGATAGCCCAGAAAAACACGGATGCCGACTTGATAGTTTTCTCCGCTGTCGACTTTATGGCTGAGACTGCGGCCATACTTAACCCTGACAGGGAGGTTTACGTTCCAGATCCGACCGCTAGATGCCCGATGGCTTTGATGTGCCCCCGAGAGGTTGTTGCTGAGGCCAAGCGGATGCATGACGGGGTTCCGGTTGTGCTTTACGTTAATACGCTTGCCGAGGCTAAGGCTGAAGCGGACGTGATCTGCACCTCGGCCAATGCACCCATGATAGTTGAGGGGGCTGGAGCGGAACAGGTGCTTTTCGGCCCAGATAAGAACTTGGGCTTTTATGTTGAGAAAATTACTGGTGTTAAGGTTATACCCGTCCCCGAGAACGGCTACTGCTATGTCCACGTAATGTTCAAACCGCAACACATAGCCGAAATGAGAAGAAGATATCCAGACGCCGTGGTCATGGTGCACCCGGAGTGCACGCTCGAGGTGCAGGATGCTGCAGACTTCGTTGGATCCACGAGTCAGATGTACAAGTATGCTAGGGAATCGGAGCATAAAAAGTTCATTGTTGCAACAGAGATCGGACTCGTCGAAAGGATGAGGAGAGAGATAGAGGGAAAAACATTCATCCCAGCACTGAGTAATGCGGTTTGCAAAAACATGAAGAAGAATACTCTTGAGAAGATAAAGCATGTTCTACTCGAGAAGCCACGTGAGAACTTGGTGAAAGTTCCAGGAGACGTGGCGGATATGGCTAGGAAGAGCATAGAACGAATGTTCGAGCTGTCCGAAAGAAGGTAGAGGGCCGTGCAGCCATTCATGCACCCCCGTCAGCTGTCAAACGGCTCAACGGGCTCTACAAGATATGCCCGAAAAATTACCGTCCAATGTTCGTCTTATCTGCTTATTTGGTATGTGAAAAGAGTAAAAGAGTCTTTTCGATATTCAATGGATTATTTTTCCCACAAAAAATTTAGCCCTTTTTTTAACTTAGACTTTTCGGGAGGTGAGTTTAGTGCTGCCTGTGCGCCGCTTCAAGTTTAAAGTAAATGTTATAGGAGAGTGGGATTGGGATCAAAGGTGCATCGTTTGTCTCAATGAGGTTAAGCCGGATGAGAAAGTCGTTTCCTGTCCTTTTTGCGGCAAAACGGGACATAAAGATCACTTCTTAGAGTGGGTAAAAGTGAAGGCTATATGCCCGAACTGTAAGAAAAATATCAGGGAAAGTGAGTTGACTAATGTTTAGGAGGTGCTGGTGTGAAGGTGAAGATCGTTTCAGCTATAGGCGGGGAAGCTTGGGATATGGATGTTCGGCCCGACATGTACGTAAAACAGGTCAAAAAAGAGGTTGCCAAAAAGAAGAAGGTTCCTGAGGACGTTATATCCATTGCTTTCAGGGGGTTTCAAGTTGATGAGAATCAGACGCTCAAGGAGCTAGGAGTGGATGAGGGGGACAAGCTTTACGTGATAGTTAGAACCACGGGCGGTTAGAGATCTGGTTTCGGAGGGGACAGATCAGGAATGTTGACTGATGAACAGTTTAGCTCACGGCTGGCTTACGAGGCTAAAATGCTGGAGAAAGAGGAGCCCACTTTTAAGCCCGTGAATAAAGATCTTACTCATTGGAAAGGAGTAATACTGGGAACAGGAATATATGATGAAGGGGTCTTCGAGATAGAAATTTTCATACCAAGAGAATACCCCTTTAACCCTCCAAAGGTTCGGTGGAAAACCCCAATATGGCACCCGAATGTAAGAGGGGATGAGGTCTGCATTGGAGTGCTCGGTAAAGACTGGACGCCTAACATGACGATAGTTGGCATAATAGAAGCGCTGCGGGCTCTCCTAAATTTCCCGAACCCGCATTCCCCCCTCAATACTGAGGCGGCAAACCAAATGCTCAATGACAGGAAAAAATTTGAGAAAAATGTGAAGGAATGGATTAAAAAGTACGCCACTTGGAGTAACGTTTCCGAGGATTAAGAAAAAATGAGGAGAGAAGAAAGATACCACAGGCAGCAGCTCCTTGACCATTGGAATCAAGAGAAGATTAGGAACGCGCAGGTTTTCATCGCAGGGGTAGGTGCTCTAGGTTCTGTCGTTGCGCTAAACTTGGTGATGATGGGAATTGGGGGGTTAGTCCTAGCAGACTATGACACCGTTGATGTATCAAATCTCAGCAGGCAGCTTCTCTTCAGGGAAGGCGACGTGGGACGCAACAAGGCTGAGGCAGCCAAGGAGTTCCTTCTCGAGGTAAACCCAGACGTATCCGTGAAGGCGTTCTCCAGCAGCATAACCGATGTTCCGAAAAGCGAGTATGAAAGGTGCAACTTGATAATAGATGGACTAGACACTATTGAGGCTAGGAGATGGCTTAACTCGCTAGCTATAGAAATCGGAAAGCCCCTTGTTCACGGCGGAATCTACGGATGGTGGGGGAACATCCAGGTGGTAGTCCCACACGTTACGCCCTGCCTTGAATGCCATCCCCTAGTATCTAGGAGGGTACTGGCGCAGCCTTGCACCCCCAAAGGGGAAAAGAGGAAGGCTGGAAGTGAGATTGGTGATGAGGTAACACCCGCGGTAGCGACGGTTAGCTGTATCGTAGGAGGACTGCAGGCTCAAGAAGCGATAAAGATAATACTAGGACTGAAGCCTTTTGACAACTACCTTTTCTATGACGGCTTAAGCGGCACGTTCACATCAGTTAAGTTGGAGAAAAACCCCAAATGCGTGGTGTGCGGTGAAGAGTATGTTGCCGAAAGCTTTGAGTTCAGAGTAGATCCAGAGGAAAGCATACGAAAATTTAAGGAAAGAGTAAGGGCAGCGCTGGGTTTAAGTGATCCTGTGAGCGTCACTCACGCGACGAGAATTGTGGGCGACGAAGAAAAAGTGGGGGATGTCGTAAGAGGGGGAGGCTGCCTCTTCGTGTATGACCAAACGAGGAGCAAGCCAGTCAAGGTAATGGTCAGGTTTTCTTAGGTTCTTTTATCCCCTTCTCTTCCCAGTAACAGTGAACGCAGAGAAAAGAAGTTTTCTGGCAGTCTACGGGAAGAACCTTTAGAAATTTGTAGCCGCAATTAGGGCAATTAACTTCTTTTAGCCTGTAACGCAACTTCCCACCCGCTAGCCCCACCATCCCGGTGGAGCCATGCGCAGCTACCTTTAATGCTTAAAAAATATAAGGGTTTAGAAGACTCCGGGTTACGGAATTAGAAAAAGCTATTGATCTTCTGCCTTGTGCCTTGACGCTGTTTTTAGAAGGAATGAAGCCGTCTTTCTTCCCATGAACGAGGTGAAGCCGAGCAGCACCGGCCGTTTAAATATTAGTTCAAGTTCAAGTATGAAGGTGACTGCAATGATTAACATGGAAATGTAGTCCTGCGAGAGGAAGTAGCAGTACAAGCTAAGAGACATGTAGAAGGAGGCTAGGGACGCCGTTATAGTTGTCAGCCTCTTCTCACAAACTTCTCCGCTGCGTTTGAGGTACCATGAGAAAGCCAGAGATCCCAAGACGGCTAGGGAGGCAACGTACAAGAGGGCTACCATTTCGGGAAAGCCTTCATAGTTGTACATGTAAGGAAGCCACCACGCCGCCGACATGAGAAGAATGATGAAGGCATCTGAAATTAATACACGCAGCTTGGGAGATAGTTGTAAGGAAATGATATCATTGTATGAACGGTACGATGATTTTTTAATTTGCCCAGCTACCGTGAGCGTTAGAGCTGTAATCAGGAATGATACTATGAGAACTGCCTCCGCTCTAGGTTTGAAGTTGAAGTGAAGTTGAGATGGCATGACGGTGAAGGCGACATGCACCGGGTTTCCAATGTAGAGCACTAGTAGGTATGCTAAAACTATGGAGTAAGCTCTTCTGTTTAGAAGCGGGTTACTGTTCCTCGGAAAGAATCTGTCAATTATCAGGAAGGTCAACGTCACGGTATATACTGCATGAAAGAAGGTTAGAAATGTCGCCCAGACGGTGTTTATCCCGAATACGCGGCCGTATCCGGGCTTAAGCCACTCCGTCGCCGGAATGTAGAAGGTCAGCGTTAAAACGCCTTCTTCTAGGAGGCCGAAGAGTATTCCCATAAGGAACAAGCCCCTGTAGTTCAACTTGAAGCGAGAGTATAGGTCTTCTATTATCAGGAGCTGGAGTGCATAATACATGAATGTAACAAATATGTTTGCAGGGTGAAGAAACTCGTATGGAAAGGTTCCCATGGAGACTGCTTCAGCGTTCCAAGCACCCACCAGCATTATGGCTAGGCAACGCTTCCAAGGCGCTTGCTTCTCGAACCCCACAGTCCCCCCTCCCAGTTCCCAGAAAAGCGCAACATGCTTTCCATAAGGAAATGGAAAATAACATATATAAGGATTATTTTTGGGTAAGTATGCGGCGAAGTGGGGGTTTAGTGTTGGATCCCGATGAGGCATTTGTTAAAGTGAGGAGCCTGATGAAGCAGCACCACGTTTTCTTCCAGGAGTGCATACCGCTTATAGCCAGCGAGAACGTGACGAGCCCAGCAGTGCGTGAGGCGATTATCTGTGACTTTGCCCACAGGTATGCTGAGGGGTGGCCCGGAGAGAGAGTGTATGCGGGATGCCAGTACATAGACGAAGTTGAGATGATATGTATCGAGCTGGCGAAGAAGCTTTTCGGGGCTGAGTTTGTTGATGTTCGCCCTATAAGCGGTGTGGTGGCGAACCTAGCAGTGTACACGGCCTTCACAATGCCAGGCGACACTATGATGGCGCTCTCCATACCTAACGGCGGCCATATTAGTCATGGTGCCCTCAAAACGAGGGATGGAAGGTATCTCGGTGGAACCGCTGGGGCTGTCCATGGGCTTAACATAGAGTACTTCGTCTTCGACAAGGAGGAGATGAACATAAACGTTGAGGCTTCGGCCGAAAAGATAATTGAGACTAAGCCGAAGCTGCTCCTCTTTGGAGCCTCAGTATTCCTCTTCCCTCATCCCGTCAGGGAGCTGTCTAAGGTGGCGAGGGACGTGGGTGCCTACGTGGCTTATGATGCCGCCCATGTTGCTGGGCTTATAGCGGCAGGTTACTTCCAAGATCCCTTAAGGGAGGGGGCCGATGTTATGTCGATGAGCACTCATAAGACGCTGCCTGGCCCCCAGCATGGGCTCATAGCGTCCAAGGAGGAGCATGCGGAGGCGATTAAAAGGGCAGTTTTCCCCGGATTAACGAGCAACCACCATCTTCATAACGTTGCAGCCTTGGCGATAGCTCTGGCAGAGTTCATGAAGTTCGGGAAGGAATACGCTGGACAGGTTATAAGGAACGCGAAAGCTCTGGCTAAGGCGCTTTACGAGAAAGGGTTTGACATGGTCGGGAAGCATAAGGGATTCACGGAGTCACATATTTTGGTGGTGGACGTGAGTGGCTTTAAGGACACTGTTGGACTGGGGGGAGATATAGAGAAGTTGCTCGAGAAGGCGGGAATAATCGTGAACAGAAACCTTCTCCCGTGGGATTCAAGTGAGGGGCGAAGCTACATTAATCCTGGCGGAATAAGGCTGGGGGCCAGCGAAGTTACTAGGATAGGCATGAAGGAGAGGGAAATGAAGCAAATAGCGGAGTTCATAGCGAGGGTCATAATTGATGGAGAGAGACCGGAGAAGGTGAGAAAAGATGTTGCCGAGTTCAGAAAAGACTACCAGAAAGTTCACTACTGCTTTGACTCGGTGACTGAGGCATATGAATACATTGAGATACCTTAAGGTCAGATGAAGGCTACGTGTTTTTACTTCTTTTAAGTGAAGCTTCTATGAAGGCTTTGTAGACTGGGCTGGGTTTGTCAGGTCTGCTTTTGAACTCCGGATGGAATTGCACGCCGACGAGCCATCCCTCCTCGAGTTCTATGGCGTTTATTATTTTGCCCGTCGCGTCGTAGGCTGAAACCCTCATCCCGGCACTCTCTGCTTTTCTGGCGTACTCTGGCATTATGTGGTACCTGTGTCTAAAGCGTTCAACGACAACGTCCTGCTTGTAAGCGTCCCAGAGCTTGCTGCCTCTGACTATGTGAACTTCATGTCCGCCTAGACGCATCGTTCCCCCCTTATCCTTAATGTTTTTTTGTTCAGGTAGGAGGTCGACTACAGGGTGGGGGGTTTTCGGGTCGACCTCTGAGCTGTTGGCCACTTTCATCCCCAAGACGAGCCTACAGAAAGCTATGAAGAGTATTTGGCCCCCGAAGCATATTCCAAGGTATGGCAGTTTTCTTTCTATGGCGTATTCTGCCGCAAGGATCATTCCTTCAACTCCCCTTACTCCGAAGCCAGGGGTTAAGAGGACGCCGTCGAACGACTCGAGAACCTCCACGTTTCCGGGATCCTCCTCAAATGAGGAAGTGTCTATCCATTCTATGTAGGGCTTTACTTTGAAGGCGGCTGCGGCGTGCCTTATTGCTTCATTAATGCTTATGTAGCTGTCCACTATCTGCGTGTACTTTCCGGGCATGGCTATTTTAACGGTTCCCGTTGCGTTCTCGTAGAGGGATGCGAGCTTCCTCCAGCCCTCCAAGTCAGGATGCCTTGGAGGAAGAAACAGAATACTGCAAAGGTAGTCTCCCAGCCTTTGTTCTTCGAAGAGTATGGGAAGCTTGTATATGACTTCAAGGTCGGGGTTTGATATTACGGCTTCAGGTGGCACGTTGCAGTAGAGGCTGAGTTTCCTTTTGATGTCGTCTGACAGGGGTTTCTCAGATCTGCACACTATGACGTCAGGCTGGAGCCCCATTCCTTGAAGTGTTCTGACACTATGCTGGGTGGGCTTCGACTTTTGCTGCTGGACTGTTTCAAGGAATGGGACGTATGTCACGTGTACTAGAGCCGTGTTTCCCCTTCCCTCCTCCAACCTGAACTGTCTTATGGCTTCCAAGTAGGGCATTGCTTCTATGTCGCCCACTGTTCCCCCAATCTCTATAAGCAGAATGTCAGGTTTCTTTTTCTCGGCCACTGTCCTTATTCGCCTCTTGATTTCGTCGGTTATGTGTGGGATTATCTGGATTGTCTTACCGAGGAACTCCCCACGTCTCTCTTGGAGGATCACAGTCAAGTAGACTTGACCCGAAGTTATGTTTTGCTCTGGCGAAATAACCTTGCCTAGGAAACGCTCGTATGTGCCGAAGTCTTGGTCTATTTCGGATATGGTAAGCTTGAAACCTTCAACTGGCTTAAACTCCCAAACTTCCTCCGTTATGTAAACTTCTCCGTGCTCCACTGGGTTAAGGGTACCCGGGTCAACATTAAGGTAAGGATCTATCTTGATCACGTCAACGTCGTAGTTTCTAAACTGGAAAAGTTTTCCTATGGAGGCCGTTGTAACACCTTTTCCTATACCCGACATCACGCCTCCAGTTACCATAATATACTTCGTCATTTAAGCCACCCTCTATTGGGAGTACTAAAACGAAGGGAAAAACCCCTCCACCTGACCTTTAAACTTGTCGTTACGTATTCTTAAACGCTTTCATCCGGTGATAAGTGATGGAACATTATTAACGCCCCAGAATTACCCTTTAAGCCGAGAAACAGAGAACTGGTGTGCGAAAAAGAGATAAGTGTAATTCTCTTAGGGTTTTTGCTGTGGATGATGAATACGACGGTCTTCCGAGCTATGGCTGTGAGGAATTTAAGTGAAAGCTGACATCTAAAAGGAGGATAGGTGGGGGCGTCATTCAAATGCCTTTTCGTCACGATGTTCAGCCTCTCTTTTAAGTCATCGCCACCCACCCATGAATAACTCGCGTGGCTAAAGCTAAAATATTTTTTGAGACACTACTGTTATGAACCAGTCAGAGAAAGCTTCTCCAATGTGTTCCTTAAGCCGTTTAAGGAGCCTCTAAGCGAACTGTTTTTAAGGCTAACGGTTGTTTTTGAGTTGGGTTATAGCGGTTAAGGGTGGTCTTGTTGGTGTGCTACGTTGTCGTGGGAGGCTTTTTTGGTGATGAAGGTAAAGGTAAGATCGTGTCATACTTGGCTTCAAAGGACAGGGTCGCCATAGCCGCTAGGGGTGGCTGTGGAACCAATGCAGGGCACACCGTTGAGTTTGGCGGTCGAAGGTTTAAGCTTAGACAAATTCCAAGCGGCTTCGTCTTTGAGGGGGCACGCGTCCTCATAGGAGCAGGTGTCCTTGTGGATCCGAAAATATTTCTCGAGGAAGTCGAGGTTACTGGCGTTGGGGGGAGGGCTGGTGTGGATTACAACTGCGCGATAATAGAGCAGAGGCACGTGGAGCAAGATAGGGCGTCTAGTCACCTTTCGGGGAAAATTGGGAGCACCGGTACGGGTTGCGGTCCATGTAATGCTGAAAGGGCGATGAGGACTGTTAAGCTGGCCAAGGATATTGAGGAGCTGAAGCCTTACCTTTCCGACGTCTCCCTCGAGATTAACGAGGCTATCGATAGAGGAGAAAACGTCTTAATAGAGGGAACTCAAGGAACCTTCTTGTCGCTGTATCACGGTACTTATCCTTATGTGACGAGTAAGGACACTACGGCTTCGCAGGTATGCGCCGACGTCGGTGTTGGGCCAACAAAGATAGACGAGGTTCTGGTCGTCTTCAAGGCGTACGTTACGAGGGTTGGCGGGGGACCGTTGCCGGGGGAGCTGAGCGAGGAGGAGGCTGCTAAGAGGGGGTGGCTTGAGGTGGCAACTGTCACCGGAAGGAAAAGGAGGGCTGCACCATTCAACTTTGAACTGGCTGAGAAGGCTGTAAAGCTGAACGGCGCCACGCAGGTAGCCATAACTAAGCTCGACGTGGTTTACCCCGAGTGCAAGGGGGCGACAAGCTTTAGCGAGCTTCCAAGAAGCGCCGTCGAGTTCATCGAGCAGGTAGAAAGGCGCCTCAAGAAGCCGGTGACGATAATAGGAACTGGAGCTGACTTGAAAGAGGTAGTAGACAGGAGAAAAGAACTTGGCTTGGAGGTGACTTGAAGCAGCTCAAAGCCATCACGACAATGGAGGCCACGGTGAAGTAGATTTAGATTATTTGGTGTGGCATGAATTCCCTGAGGGCCTTCACTAGGTTTTTCACGTCCTTTATTGTGGATGTGGCAAGGAGAATGCGTTCACTCTCCGCTATTTTGAGGGCGAGTGGGTCTAGCTTTTTTAGTCCGTGGAGAATTACTGCTGCTGGTTTGACGTTTGAAAGGGCGATCTGGCTTGTCTTTATGGCGACCATTGATGACCTTCCACTCGTTACGTTGGCGAATACCGCAGCCCTCTGGGGCGTTGCCCCGTAAAGCAATAATAATTGTTCTGATGAAAGCTTCAGTATGGCGTTTACGACGTCTATCGCCGTGTACCCATAGATTGGCTGATCGAGCAGATCCTCATTAGCTAAAATTTCACATTTAAGATGAGTGCAGAGGGCTTCAGCCTTGACGGGGTATGAAAACTCCTTTATGTCCAGTATGACGTCAGATGGTACATCGTTGCCCATCATTCTCAGGAAACCGTTAATAACAGTTCCTCCTCTAGTTTCATCGAGTTCCACAAGGCACCTAACAAACTTTTGGACAGTATCTATTCTGGGGGAGAGACGCCTTCCACTTTCATAGTCGCTGATAACTGATGGCGAAACGCCGAGCGCGGTTGCAACCTCCTTCTGCGAGACCTGGAAGCGTTCACGCCACATCTTCATGGACATGCCCGGGTCCTCTGAAAGTGTTATCTCGCCAGCAATCATCCGGCAGAGGCTCATCTTCAAGTCGCCATAATCCAATGAGGCCACCACCATCTAAGCATAAATCAGCCTAACAGGCTATTACCAAGAGTGGTAAAGCAAGCTGAAGCTTTGAAGGCATTAATGCTTAAGTGTTTGAATCAGATATAAATAAAAAACATTTTTATATTTAACTATTCGAAAAATTTTCATAGAAATTTTATTTAGAAACCGAAATTTGCGATTGGGAGCTTATTATGAAGCGCTTTGCTCCCTGAGGGGAGGGGGGCTAAGTCGCCATACATCACCCTGAGAGACGGAGTTATGTTGTTCTTCGAAGTTTACGGGGATGGATTCTCCTTAGTAATGATAGAGGGATGGGGGCTCTCACGGTGGATTTGGTTCAAACAGCTTCGAGTATTTCCAACAAAGTATCTTTGCATCGTTTTTGATAATAGGGGTGTTGGTCTGAGCGATAAACCCGATGAGCCTTACAGCATCAGCATTTTCGTTGATGATTTTAAGGGAACTATTAGACTTTCTTGAGGTAGAAAAATCCCATGTTTTAGGCTTTTCCATGGGGGGGGCTTTGTCGCCCAAGAGTTCGCTTTAAAGTACCCGAGAAGGGTGGCAAGCCTTATCCTCGTCTCTACACACCTAGGAGGAGAAAAAGCATTACAAGTACCGGAGAGTATCGTGAACACAGTTCTATGCGAGAGGAGGAACGAGTGGAACTTTGAGGAGGATTTAATGAGGAAGTTTTCTCTAATATTTAACCCGGAGTACATGGAGGAGCACCCCGAAGAAATAAACCAGATAATCTTCTGGATAAATGACGAGGTTGTTCCAAGATACGCTCTCACTAGACAACTGGATGCTATCCGCAGGTTTAACTTAGGAGACGAAGTTTCCCGAATAAGGGCACCAACACTGATCACCGCCGGAACCAGTGACAGAGTAGTCTCTTACAAGAGCTCTGAAATTCCGGCAGAGATCATACCCAACTCGAGGCTGGTGCTCTTTGAGGAGGCTTCACATTTCCTCTTCATAGAAGAGGCACCTCTTTTTAACAGGACGGTAATGGATTTTTTTGGATGAAGTTGACTCAGGAGAATTTAAAGCGGAGCCGAAAAGAGGGTAATCAGGAGGCTGAAAGATTTGACCAAGAAATTGAGCTTTAAAGTAGCAAAACGCTTCCTTACAGGAACAAAAAACGGGATACATGAAGAGATGTTTGGGAAAACCTTAAATATATCAGCATTCTGTAGAAGTTAGCGGTCGCCGCTGGACGGGGTCGGGATGCAGCGCCAATATTGCTTGTCTTATCCGGCAAATGCAGAGTGGACTTGAACACGACGCTAATTTTAGCCGAGCTACCAAAAAAGAGCCTTACACCCTCAGGTTTCAACGATGTTTTCTCTCACGTGTCCTGGAAGTGTTCCATTGTCGATCATGGAATGAAGCCGGTGATGTCTTGTAGTGGTATGGCAGAGGATTCTGGCGGATCACGCACGTTTTTGGTTGATGATATGAAAACGGCAACTACTTTTACTACAAAGCAATTACGCCACTTAATGGTCGATTATGACAGGGCAGCAATGTTTCCAAGCGGCTTTGCGATGACCGACTGCGTAGGGGAGCCGCTAAGAGAAGCTGTTGCTATCCTTCCTGAAAGAGATAAATCGCTTTTCAAAAATAATTTATGGAGAGTTTGTAAAACATAATGAGGAAAAGAAAGAATAAAAAATAGGAGCTTAGGGATTTGAATGGAGGTGCTGTATTGAAGAAGGTGGACGTCTCGATATTAGGGTGTACGGGAACCGTTGGGCAGAGGCTGGTTTCGATGCTCTACAATCACCCATGGTTTGACATAACGGCGCTAGCGGCATCTGAAAGGAGCGCAGGGAAAAAGTACGGCGAGGTTGCTGGCGAGAAGTGGCATTTGCCGACCGAAATACCTGAGGAGGTGGCGTCTATGGAAGTTGTCGACGCCACGCCGCGTGACGCTGGGGCTACGCTGGTCATTTCAGCCTTGCCCGCGGATGTCGCTAGGAGAGTTGAGCCCGAGTTCGCTGAGGCTGGATGCACAGTCTCGAGCAACGCCAGCGCCTTCAGGATGGAGGAAGACGTGCCACTAGTTATACCAGAAGTAAACCCTGACCACCTTAAACTTGTAGATGTCCAGAAAGAAAGAAGGGGGTGGCAGGGGTGCATAGTGACGGACCCGAACTGTACCACGATAGGACTGGTCATAGCGCTGAAGCCGATATATGATTGTTATGGCTTGGAGAGGGTTTATGTTACCACGATGCAGGCGGTGTCCGGTGCCGGGCTACCCGGTGTCCCCTCCCTCATGATAATAGACAACGTTATACCTTACATTTCAGAAGAGGAGGGAAAAGTGGTTAGGGAGACGAAGAAGATCCTTGGGCGGATGGGCGATGGAGTAGTGGTTCCAGCTGGTTTTAAGGTGGAGGCTTCATGCAACAGGGTTCCCGTCTTGGATGGACACACCGAGTCGGTTTTCCTCGTGACTGAGAGCGAGGTTGACGTCGAGGAAGCTAAGGAGGTGCTCAGAAAGTTTAGGGGAGAACCCCAGAAGCTTAAGCTTCCCTCGGCGCCTGAGCAACCCATAATAGTGAGGGAGGAAAATGACAGGCCTCAGCCTAGGCTTGACAGAATGGCTGGAAGCGTTCCAGGAATGAGCGTGAGCGTAGGCAGAGTTAGAAGGGGGAGCGAGCCCAACTCGCTGGCTTTCACTGTTCTAAGCCACAACACGATTAGGGGAGCTGCGGGAGCTGCAATACTTAATGCCGAGTTAATGGTGGCATATAAAATGGTTTAAAGGAGCCGTTAACCATGAATGGAAAAGATGTTAGGATTTCACGAATAATGAGAAAAGGAAAGGCTGTTGTAATACCAATGGACCACGGGGTGACCGACGGCCCGATGAAGGGACTAGTGAAGATTGATGAAACCATTAGAAAAGTGGTGGAGGGTGGAGCGACAGCGGTGCTACTCCACAAGGGGATCATAAAAAGCCTGAGTTCCCCTCCCGGATGCGGAGTCATAATGCATCTTTCAGGAAGCACGTCGCTCGGCCCGGATCCAAACTGGAAGGTTAGGGTTGGGTCTGTAGAGGAAGCGATAAGACTGGGAGCGGACGCCATCTCTGTTCATGTGAACGTTGGAAGCGACATGGAGCCGCATATGCTTGAGAAGCTCGGCTATGTAGCTGACGTGTGCGACGAGTGGCAGGTTCCGCTTATAGCGATGATGTACCCTAGAGGCAAGAACATTAAAGCCAACCCTGACACCATCGCCCATGCTTCTAGGCTGGGAGCCGAGCTCGGTGCTGACATAGTAAAGACACCATACACGGGGGATCCGGAAACTTTCAGGAGAGTCGTTGAAGGATGCCCGGTTCCGGTAGTTATAGCTGGAGGACCAAAAGCCGAGACTGACGCCGACGTGTTAAGGATGGTGAGAGGCGCCATGGATGCTGGTGCCGCCGGGGTAGCGATGGGAAGGAACGCCTTCCAGCATGAAAATCCCACGGCGATAGTTAGAGCCGTCGTGGAAATAGTTATGAACGACGCCAGCGTGGAGGAGGCTGCTAAAAGAGCGGGGTTGAAAATTTGAAGAAGGTTATCCTTAAGCTGAGCATGCCTTGGAGCTCAGCGAAGGAGTATGCTACTGAAGCGTTAATCCATGGAATTAACACATTCTATGTGCCACCTGAAATAGTGGACAAAGTCAAGTCTTTAGGATCAGTTAAGGTGATTTCTAATGAGATGGGAGGGGACGTACTGGTAAAGACTTTCGACGGACATGTCCAGCCGGAGGAAGGAGTCATTTACAAGGTTAAAGTGGCGAAGAAGGAAGACGAAGAGAAAGTTTACAGCTTAGCGAAATCCGGAGCCTCAGCCGTGATGGTTGAAGCAGAAGACTGGAAGATAATCCCGCTGGAAAACATAATAGCTGACCTTCACAAAATGGACACGGAACTTTATGCTGAAGCGGAAAGCGTTGATGAGGCACGGACACTCCTCCAAACGCTTGAACTGGGAGTAGATGCGGTCGTGTATGAGCCGAAGAGCATAGACGAGGTATCGGAGCTGGCGAAGCTCGTGCAGAGCAAGGATGTAATGCCGCTCACGACAGCTGAAGTAGTTAACGTGAAGGAAGTCGGAATGGGTGACAGGGTCTGCGTTGACACTTGCTCCATATTGGAATTTGGGGAAGGAATGCTAGTTGGCTCACAGGCGAAGGGACTCTTTCTCGTTCACAGCGAGACGCTGGAAACAGAGTTCACATCTCCAAGACCTTTCAGGGTCAACGCAGGCCCCGTCCACTCTTACACCCTAATACCAAACGGAAAAACAAAATATCTCTCAGAACTAAAGGCAGGCGACACCGTCCTAGCCGTAAACAGCAAAGGAACAGTAAGAGAAGTAGTCGTTGGAAGAGTAAAAATAGAGAGAAGACCGCTCATCCTCATCGAAGCCGAAAAAGACGGTGAAACACTCAAAGTAATACTCCAGAACGCTGAAACAGTAGCCCTAGTAAGCGAGGAAGGAAACCCTCTATCAGTCTCAAAAATCAAGAAAGGAGACAAAGTACTAGTCCACCTAAGCCACAAAGGAAGGCACTTCGGCAAAGATGTAGAAGAAACTGTAATCGAAAAATAAAGCCACAGCTACCAAGCCCACTAGGAACCACCCCGAGACACATGACGCCTCATGCGCCACGCGAAGAGCCTTTAACCCATAAGCGGATTCTAAGACCCGCTCACACATGCCTCAAAAGAAAAAAACACCCCCTCTCTCCACAAGGTCGTAGCCGGCTCTCGCCGCCGCTCCACTCACTAGTGCCGAGCGATAGATTAAGTATCCCGTGGTAAACTTCGAAGTCCATCATCAGCATCTCGAGCGGCAACGCGTCCCGTGAACTTCTCCAAGTGAAGACGTGCAGAACTGCTACCGCCAGCCTATCCGCGGTTTTAAAAACCCGCCTTCAGTGAACGAAGTGGTCGTAGCTCCCACAAAGCTGGTGAACACAGGAGCGACGCTTCAGCCAGCCTCTCACCCAGATTTAAGATCAACCAGTCCGAATATGGAGAGTTCAGGCATATTATGTCCGATACTAGATACGTATCAGGACCTACCACCGCCTATGTTTAGAAACAAAAAAGTCCCCAAGCAATGGGGATTGAAAGGGGCTCTGGTGGGTGTTGCCGGATTAAAGGGTGAAATTTAACCGAAAAAGCCACACGCCATCACGGCGCGAAGTTAAACACCCTCGGCTCAATCCCAAGCCTTCTAAAGGCCTTAAAAACCATTTCAAACGCCTCATCCGAACTATTCCCCACGAAAAACAAGTGGCTTCCACATTTTTCATCACAATCACTCGACCCGAAACCCTTAACCTCCAACCCGCCGACAGCCTTAAGCGCCTTAGAAACCGCATGCTCCAACCTAACATCACTCTCCGCAAAGAAAACAGCTACAACCTTAACGTCATCAATGCAAGTCACGTAATCGATATGCCAGAAACGAAGTTTACGGCGCGAAAGATGCCTACGAACCCTGCCAAAAACACTCGCCATCCCTCGACCCATCCCACTCCCCACATACCCATAATACCCAAACTTGAAAGCGATCTCACCCAGACTCCCAACATTAACTGCGACATCCCTCAAAAAACGAAGAACAAGCACATAAACACCCTTTAAATCAGCCAGCTCACCACACATCAAACTCACCCACAAAAAACAATGAAAAAACAAGAATAAGAACGTTACAACCCGACAAACAACCAAAAACACGACGACAACCGCCAAGTGAAAAAAGAGAAGGGAAGGTTTAACCACTTGTCACCATCGCCTGCCTCCGCTCCTCAAGAAGCCTGTGAACTTTCTCCCTATCCACTGGATACGTCTTGTACGCCAACGTGAACAAAAGCAGGCATGCAGTCCACGGCACCACCGTGGTCAAAAGCATCGCGGTAGTCAACGCATGCCCAGACACATAGGCCGCACCAATCCACGTCGCCACACCCATGAAGCCGTAGTTTCCAAGGAGAGGAAGCCACATGTAGGCGTATGGCGACATCCACGTCATGAAGAAACCGCCACCCAGCACGTCGGCAAGCCACCCAGCCAGCAACGCGCCCACAGCACTAAAGCCGGCCTCAAAGAACTGCTCAATGGCATATGCGGTTCCCCTCACCTCAGGCTTCGTCACGTCAGCCACAATAGGCTGAACCGCGGCAGGAGCCGACCAGCTCAAAGCGGCACCAGTAACAAACCCCATAACAGTGTAACCTACAACATCCAAAGGAACCAGTAAGATAAACGCCGTCAACGGTATACCCATGAAAATCGATATCTGAGCAGTCAATATCCGCCCTCGGTTTGGGTTCCACCTGTGCAGCCTGTCACCGATAACTCCGCCCAGCGCATTACCAATAGCCACCCCGACGACCACCAGCCCAAACACGGTCGTCGCAACTCCAGGCGGCTGATAACGAGCAGTCTCAAGCCAGTGGATTAAGAATGCGGCCAACACGGTCCACGGGACCATGCCAGCTATACCTTGGGCGAAAAGAATGAGCATTGTTGGTATTTTGACTATTTCTATGAGGTCTTTTCTCGTTATTTTATAGATTTCGCTCATTTCTTCTAGGGAAATCCCTTCTAGTTCGGCTTCGGCTGCCCCTTTTGGTGGCTCCTTGACTGCGACGAGCAACATTGCTGCTACTGCGAGGCTTACGAGGCCTATGAGGATGAAGCCTCTCCTCCAGTATCCCAGAAAGATGGTGGATTTCGCTATCGCATCTAGTGTTAGGAGGTTTGAGATTAGCTGTATTCCGCCTGGTAGGCTGGCGATGGTTGCGAGCTGAATTAAGTCTGCTTCTACTCCCCCTGTGATATTGGGCGCGTCGAGGCTTCCAAGTATCGGAACCATTATGGCTATTCCCAGGATTCCAATGAGGGCGAAAATGCCTAGGGCTTTGCCACGTTCTTCTCTCTTGTATAAGTCGTTGATTATTCCGAAGGAGGGGGCTATTATGGATGCCAGCCCAACGCCCACTAGAATTCTCAATATTAATAGCTGGGTGTAGTTTTGGGCGAAGGCTGAAAGTACCGTGATTACGCCCCACATTACGCATCCTGCCAGCAATACCTTCTTTCTGGAGTACCTATCTGCCAAGTAGCCCCAGACTGGCGCCATGATGGTGTAGAAGATGGTTCTTGAGAAGACTATGAAGCCCATTGCGACTCTCGGCTGGGCGAACTCTCTGGCTATGGATGTTATGTAGGTTGGGAGGGCCTCAAGGTCTGCGCGGTGAACGAAGTTTGCGAGTCCGAGAGATAGCAATGTTGTTCTGCGGCTTTTCCTTTCCCCAGCCAAAGTTTTTCCCACCTGAATCTTCGGTATGGTAAAGTTATCTTCTAGTCGTTAGATAAAAAATTTTTGTTAGGATGCCGGCTTATGTGCGTTGCGTGTCTGGGCGGTGTATTTTGCGATTGCCAATGTTTTGCGTTGTGCCCCTCAGCGTAACTTTGACCACTCATCCTCTAAAATAGAGTCGTTATTGCCGGATCGCTTCATCGTGTAGGCATTAAGAAAAAAGGAAAAGCTTTCATTTTAACTTTATTCTAAAACTCTCAAAAAGTTTCTTCAACCTACAGACGTATGAAAGATGATTCCAAGGCTAGAACTGGATTTCCCCGGGGAATCATTTTTTATGCTTGGTCGATGAACTTATCGAGAATGTAGAAGTTTGACAGAGCATTTATTCGGCCCTTGAGGTTTGCTATTGCGATTTTGATGAGAAGTGGGTTTTTTACTGCGGCTAGGACGTACGACTTGTCCGTTACTTTCATTAAGAAGCTACCATCGTCGTGTACTTCCTCTCCCATCTTCATTTTCGGTAGGGGGGCGTTTTCGTATTTCTTAAGGATTTTGATAGCGTCATCTAGTTTTCCTTTTATAGCCCAAATCTTGAAGTTCGCATCTATTATCGCTACTGTCGAGAGAGAGATGCTTCCGACGTTTAATTCGATGAGTCTGAGGAACTCGTTAAAGTCGATCTCGCTCATAAGAGCGAACCACCCTTTCAGTCATCTATAATTCCGAACAAGAGAGATTTACGTAGGAACCGTGGGTAATGCTTTACAAATGGAAATAAAAAGTTTCTAACAAAAAAGACCACTTTATTAGGGAAAAAATGAATTTGAATTAATATTCCCAATCGACGATCGCTTACTTCACGTATTTTTCAGGATCCTCGTCGAACGCCTTTTTGCATCCCGGCGCACAGAAATAATACGTTTTTCCCTTATACGTGCTTTTCCACTTAGCTTTCTCAGTGTCTACTTCCATCTTGCAGACGGGATCTACAGCTTTCCTCAAGGCTTCCACCTCCTTCCTTTTTAGGTTGATTCTTTTGAGGAGGAGCGAGTTGGATACGACGGTAACGGAGCTCATGGACATTATGGCGGCAGCCACAGCTGGAGGTAGCAGTAAGGGGTAGAGGGCGCCGGCCGCCAGAGGTATTGCTGCCAAGTTGTAGATAAATGCCCAGAAAAGATTCTGCTTAATCTTGCTCACCGTTTTCCTGCTCAGCTTAATGGCTGAAACAACGTCTCTCAAGTCGCGTTTCACCAGTACTATGTCGCCTGTTTCGATCGCTACGTCTGTGCCTGAACCAACAGCTATTCCTAGGTCTGCTTGGGCAAGGGCGGGAGCGTCGTTCACCCCGTCGCCGACCATGGCAACGATAAGGCCCTCATCTTGAAGGCGCTTCACCTCACGCGTTTTATCCTCGGGCAGAACATCACTAAGCACACGCTCAATTCCCACCTGCCTGGCCACGGCCCAAGCTGTCCTCGGGTTATCTCCTGTCATCATGACGACCTCTAATCCCATGCTCTTAAGTTCTCGAACAGCATCAGCTGAGTGTTCGCGTAGAGTATCGGCTAACGCTATTAGGCCTTTAACCCGTCCGTTTTCCGCAACGAAAAGAACCGTTTTCCCCTCCTCTTCAAGTCGCTTAGCCTCCATCTCAATCCACTCGCTCAGCTCGGCGTCTTCCATCATTTTTTTGTTTCCCACGGCTACTGTTCTCCCGTTAAGTTTCGCCACCACGCCTTTACCGGGGTAAGCTCTAAAGTCCTCTGTTTTAGGGACATTAACGCCTAACTCCATGGCTTTTTTGAGTATTGCCTCCGCGATGGGATGTTCTGATCCCTTCTCTATGGCTGCGGCTGTTTCAAGCACGTCCCCCACGATGTCGGTCACCTCTGGTTTCCCCTTAGTTATTGTCCCGGTCTTGTCGAGCACTACGACGTTTACCTTACATGCCTTTTCCAGTGCTTCACCGTTTTTTATGAGGATCCCATTTTCAGCCCCTTTCCCCATGCCCACAACTATAGCAGTTGGAGTTGCGAGGCCGAGGGCGCAGGGGCAGGAAATGACTAGAACAGCCACCATAACTAGGAGGGCGAACGTAGGAGATTTCTGACCTACGAACACCCAGTAAATGAAGGATGAGAAAGCTATGAGTAGTACCAGTGGAACAAATATGGACGCTACTTTATCTGCCAGTCTTTGCATGGGCGCCTTCGAGCTTTGAGCTTCCTCCACTAGTCTTATGATGTGTGAAAGCACAGTGTCCCTGCCAACCTTCCGTGCTTCAACCATGAGGAGACCATTCAAGTTTATCGTTGAGCCTATGACTGCATCGCCGGGCTTCTTCTCGATGGGCATGGACTCACCGGTCATCATGGACTCGTCAACAGTTGAATGCCCTTCTCTAACGACGCCGTCAACAGGGATCTTTTCACCCGGCCTAACGACGAGCAGATCTCCAACGACAACTTCCTCCACTGGAACCTCTACTTCAGCGCCATTCCGGAGCACGGTAGCAGTCTTCGCCTGCAGTTGCATTAGCAACCTAACGGATTCCCCTGTCCTCTTCTTGGCTGCGTCCTCTAGGAGTTTCCCTAGTGAAACGAAGATGATTATCATGGCAGCTGTGTCGTAATATAGGGGGCCGTGTGTTACAAATGTGGCCAGCACACTGTAGAAGTATGCGGTGGATGTGCCCATAGCTATTAGGACGTCCATGTTTGCAACTTTGTTCTTAAGCGAGTAGTATGATCCCTTGTAGTAGCGATACCCTCCGAGGAACTGTATTGGTGTTGCAAGGACGAAAAGAACGAAGGGATTTCTCAGCACTTCGGGGGTCGAAATGGGGAGGAAACTCATGCTTCCGAGGATGAGGGGTATTGAGAGTGTAAGGATAAACATGAAGAGAAACTTCTGCCTTCGAAGTACCTTAGCCGTTTCCTCTTCAGAGTACTCGCCGGCCACATTGTACCCGGCCTCCTTAACTGCACGCTTCAAGTCTGACAGCTTTGCCGGGTGAGTGTATGTGACCGTTGCGCTTTCTGTCCCTAGGTTTACTTCCACCGAGAGAACACCATCAACGCTCAGCAAAGCCTTTTCAACGACTTGAACACAGGCGGCGCAATGCATGCCCTTAATCCTAAGGCGAACCCTCTCTTTCTTAACATCGTACCCTGCTTTCCTGATCTGAGCAATTATGTCTCTAAGCCTGACTTTTGACTCGTCATATGTGACCACCGCGCTTTCAGACGCAAAACTAACCTCAGCGCCAGAAACGCCATCTAAACTCCGTAAAGCGTTTTCTATTGATAATGCGCAGGCGGCACAATGCATACCTTCAATAGGAATCTTTTTGCTCCGCATCTAAATCACTTTCAAAAACGGGACAAAGGTCCTACACAATTGTGAAAGGCGCCTCGAAATATTAAGGTTTTCCACCAAAACAATGCAATTCGCACAGCAAACACAACGTCGATGGTTACCATATTGGAACCTACAAACAAGTTTATTATTTTAAATGTGAAAGACATTTAACGTTAAGTAGGGTTCTAGTGGCTGCCCTAAATTTCGCAGTGCGGGGAACTGATGAGAGATGGGAAGAACAAAGTGCCTTACGATGACGTTGCTTGTCGCTGCGCGGGTAGCGAAAACATTCAAAAGACACTAACGATTCAAAGCTTCAATAAGGAGTTAGTTGATGTGAATCATTTCTCAGATAAGATGTTGGAGGGGTGTGACCGTTAAATGCTGTACAATGAATTAACGCGGAATGATGACGATGCCTTTTTTGACGTTGGTAATGTGAGGCTTCACTGTGTCGTTCAAGGAGAAGGAAGGCTCGTCGTCCTCCTTCATGGATTTCCAGAGTTCTGGTATTCTTGGAGGCGACAGATACCTGTTCTTGCTAAGTACTTCAAGGTTGTGGCGCCAGACATGCGGGGGTACAACTTGAGCGATAAGCCAGTTGGAGTTGAAAATTACAAGATAAATCTGTTAGTAGATGACGTGGTAAGGCTCATAAGGAACTTCGGCGAGAAGAGGGCGGTTATAGTTGGGCACAATTGGGGGGGAATAGTAGCGTGGGCGCTAGCGATTACCCGGCCGGAGGTCGTGGAGCGGCTGGTTGTGATGAACGCGCCACATCCTGCAGTATGGCAGGAGAAGGCTAAGCTTAGCGTCAAGCAATTACAAAGAAGCTGGTACATATTCTTCTTCCAGATAGCGGACATCCCCGAGAAGTTTCTAAGCAGGAACAACTACCATTTTTTGAGGGAAACTCTCCGTGCAACCGCCGTGAACATGAATGCTTTTAGTGACGAGGACTTAGAGGAGTATGTTAAAGCATGGTCGCAGCCTGGGGCCTTAACTGCGATGATAAATTATTATAGGGCCAACATAAGGCCGGAAGTGTTCATGGAGGATACGAAGCTGATCTTGCCCAAGGTGAGGGTGCCAACTCTAGTCATATGGGGAGAGGAGGACTTTGCATTGACGAGAGAAGTAAGCGAAGGAACAGAGGAACATGTTAATGCGCCTTACACCATAAAGTACCTTCCCTGCGGCCACTGGGTTCAAAACGAAATGCCTGAAACAGTAAACAAGCACCTGCTCGAGTTTCTAGCAAAAAGCTGACCAAGTTATGTGACACGACACAATGGAAACAAGAAAGGCTTGTTTGAGAAGATGATTATTTTTCAGATTAAGGGAATTATATGGCCACTACATTTTTCTGGCGGATTAAGGTCTTCGACATTGTAGTCGAATTTTTTGCCCGTTATAAGTTCAGAAATTACTACCGAGCGGGTTAGGATATAGCATTCAGGTGTACCGTTAGGCCTCCAGAGCCCCTCAAAACGCATTTTTTCGCAAGCCTCAAAAAATGGGCAGTCATGTACTACTACACGGACTCTGCCATCAGTTATTTTTTGGAATTTTACGCTTCCCGGCAGCCCAGCGTTCATGGAGACGAATATTTCTTCGGTCTTAACCAGCGCTTCGTATGGGTCACTTGTTGAGCCGATTAGCTGGCTTAGAATCCCTGAGTCCTCGAGCAGACGTCTTGTAGCTACAAGAGATGCTGTTCTTGCAGTTCCCGACCCTCCCTGAAGCAACTGATCAGCTTTACTCATTCCATACACGAGGGCACAGTAGCTTTTGGGGTACCTTTCAGTTTTGCTTAGTAGATAGTTGTTTAGTTGTTCTAGGTCCTCTATTCCGTCTGGAGGTGCTTCGTTCAACATCTCCGATTCGAACTTCAAAGAATAATTCACAATGAACCTTTTATAAACAGGGCCGAAGATCTCCACTATCTTGTCGGCGGTGAATTTAACGGAGAAAAGCATGACGACGGGGTTCAATTCGCATTTGAAGATTTTCTCGATAACAACGTCAGAACTCAAACAATCACCCAAATTCTTCATCTAATAATGATATAGTGGCTAATTAAATATAAAAAGATTTTCAAATAGAGTATAAAAATTGGAAAAATCGCATTTTTTTCTGCTTTTAAAAAGTGGGCCACATTGTCCGTAGTGTATCATCATGTGGCGACTGGTATTAAAACCCACAAAGCGACTAAGATCACCCTTAATTTATATGCTTAGGAGTTGTGGAAAAATAATTGGGCTTGGTGACATTAATGTAAGCTGCTTCCAGCTAAACCAAAGAGAAGTACTGATGAAGAATGTTGATCCTCACCGACAGAAAGACCACTTTTCTCAATGATAAATTTTCCCCGCCAACAGCAATCCTGTAGAGTGTGACTGCCACCGCCCATTATAGTGCGGGGAGCGATGCCAATTCACAGATCATTAGAAAGACCACTCTTTTCTAACCATAGAAAAAGCTAAGTAGCGCCTTTTGGGCGTGGAGTCTGTTTTCTGCCTGATCCCAAACTACGGAGCATGTTCCCTCTAAGACGTCCTCAGTTATTTCTTCACCTCTGTGCGCTGGCAGGCAATGCATCACTATGGCGCTTGGCTTAGCCAAGCTTAGCAGTTTCCTGTTCACTTGAAATCTTGGCAGGAAGACTGAGAGTCTTTCGTTAGCTTCAGCTTCGTCCCCCATACTAACAAAAACGTCCGTGTATATCACATCTGCTCCTTTAACGGCTTCCTCGGGAGAGTTGAGAATCTGTATTTCCGTTTCCAGCGATGCCCTGGCTAGAGCTGCTTTTACTATTTCTTCGGCTGGCTCGTACCCTTTAGGGGTTGCCACCTTAATGTTTACTCCAAGCATGCTACACGCCAACAGGAGAGAGTGGCAAACATTGTTTCCATCGCCTATGAACGCCAAGGTGACGCCGCTCAGCCTGCCGAGTTTTTCCTTCACTGTGAGCATGTCTGCGAGGGCTTGGCACGGATGCTCCATGTCACTTAGAGCGTTTATGACGGGAACTCCGGAGTACTCCGCTAATACCTCCAGATCTTTGTGGCGGTAGACTCTCGCTATTATCCCGTCAACGTATCTCCCAAGCACTCTTGCAGTATCCTTTAATGGTTCACCTCTAATCAATTGCAATTCGTCTTCGCGAAGGAAGATCAAGTCTCCTCCGAGATGTCTCACCGCCACCTCGAATGAGACCCTGGTCCTTGTCGACGGTTTGAGGAAAAGGGCCGCAAGCACTTTCCCCTCGAGAACCTTAGAGGGGACTTTACCTTTCTTGATCATCTCAGCCTCGCGCAGCAAGTTTTCCAGTTCTTCTGGCGAGACGTCCATTACTGAGAGGAAGCTTCTAACCATTGTTTCCCCTCTTTTTTCGTTTACACTATTCTTTCTGCAAACCATTCTGGGTCGAATTCCGTAAGGTCGTCGTACCCTTGACCCACGCCTATAAACATGATGGGTTTTCCTGTGGCGTAGGTCACCGATAGGGCTGCACCCCCCTTAACGTCAGCGTCGACCTTCGTCAAGATTATGGCGTCTATGCCCACTTCCTCGTTGAACTTCTCAGCTTGCTCGACAGCGTCGTTCCCTGTTAACGCGTCGCCAACGAACACCTTAAGGTCTGGGTTTATGACTCTCACTATCTTTTTCATCTCATCCATCAGGTTCTTGTCCGTCTGCATTCTGCCTGCGGTGTCGACCAAGACGACGTTTATATGCCTTGCCTTGGCATGCTCAACAGCGTCCCACGCCACAGCGGCGGCATCGGAATGATAAGATTGCTTTATGCATTTAACTCCCAACGCATTTGCATGTTTCTCGAGTTGCTCTATGCTCCCCGCTCTGAATGTGTCTGCGGCAGCGAGGACGCATGAAAAACCTTTCTTCTGAAGAAAGCGAGTTACCTTGGCTATCGTCGTCGTTTTCCCGGTTCCATTAACGCCCAAGAAGACTATTACGAAGGGCTCGCCAGCCTTCTTCTTTTCCTCTAAGAGCCTGACGAGGTCTATTTTTCCTCCGCTTCTCAAAACGTCGAGCACTGTCTCCCTAAGGGAGACTCTAACTATGCTCTTCACGTCGCTGAACCTCTTGACCTTACCGCCCGCCAGCTTCTCCTTCAAGCCCTGCGAGATCTTCTCTGCGACATTAAGCGAGACATCGTTCTGAAGGAGCACTAGTTGAAGCTCCCATAATACACCATCAAGCTCCTTTTCACTAAGCTCTTTAATTGTGATCTTCTCTATTACCTTCCCTACTCCTTCCCTAACCTTTTCGAACAATAATGAAACCCCTTTCCACCATAAGATCTCTACTTTAAGCCTTTTTCTTCGCTTATCTTCGCCGCTAGCTCTTGCAGCTGCCTGTTTAGCTCTCTAGCCCGCCTAACAGTAGCATCAAGCTGCTGGGCTGTGGCCTGCATCTCCCTTTGTATTTCCTCCCGTCTCTCATCGAGCTTAGCCTTAACGTCATCTATGTTTTTCTCCGCAACAACTCCGGCGCCAATCTGAAATATGACCTTCTCTTTCTCGGCCACCTTGACCTTCAGGAAAGCACCAGCTCCTAGCGAAACCAGAACCTCATGACCTAACTCCATTTTCTTGACCTCGTCTAGCGCAACGACTGCCCTTCTCATCTCCTCTAGCATCTGGTTTAAGAGCATCATCCGTTCCTCGAGCACTTGGGCCTGTTGCTCGTAGACGTTAAGCTGGCTTAGAGTTGCTCTAAACTTCTGTTCGTTTTCCGACATTTCCTTCACATCTCCAAGCCTGAAAGTGTTCTTACCACTACGTTCTTGGCTTCTTTTGGGCTAATAACATTTATCTCTTCAATTATCACGTCACGCCGCTTAACCCTATGCCTGCTGCCTATGTTTGAGTAAATGAGCTCTAGGGCGTGCTCCTTACTTAAAGCGCGCATCTCCTCGCTGAAGAAAATCTTCTTTCTTTTCTTAACATAGTAGCCCTCGATCCTGAAAACCTTAACCTCGCCATTTTGACCCATGGGGACACCTCCTCTATTTTATGTCCAAAATGTTTATCAGGTTTTGAATCTCGGGCCCAGTCGTGTCTTCCCCAATTAGTGCGCCAGTGGTGTTAGCAACCAAACCTATTCTGACGTATGGCATCCCGCCGTTAACGGTTCCCACGTCGACTGGAATGCCAAAAAATTTTTTGAGAACCTCTAATTCCTTGGAGGTGGACTGGGGGTGAACTATAACACCCTTGCTCGTGGCCACACCCGACGAGCCAACTATGGGCAGGCCGGCTATTGTCCCCCTTTGAACGGTGACGTCTAAGGTTTCTTCTATGAGTGACAACGTGTCATCCTCCAGTTCGGGACTGACGAGGCAGGCTTTCTCGTTGGTTAAAACCATGTTTCCTATAGCAGTTACTTTCCCGGGGACTCTAGAAACATTTACCCCTAGGGCCCTTTTGAGTCCCTCAATTTCATCCTCCAGCGCATAGTATGGAACCAGTAAGCCCTTCTGGTTTCCAGCGGACAACACGCCTATCAGCCTACTTTCCCCTATCAGGCTCTTAACAGCTTCAACCTCTAAGGTCTCTCTTACCGCTCGAATAACTTTTCTCGGAGTGTCTGGTGGAACGATGGCATAGCTGTCGGTTGCCAACATGAACACGCCTATGCTGGACGTGCCCTTGAACTTTATGCGTGTAACGGCCAAGCTCGGCGCTCCTTCCCTCTAGTCGGAGGCAAGATCTACCTTTACCACGCCTTCTTTGTCCTTGATGGCTTTCACCTTAACCCTTCTCGGCGGCTTCCGGTTCCCTCTGCTCCAGATCTTCTCGTTCAGGCGCTGCAGTATGACAACTCTCTCAGCCTTCATGTGCCTCAAAATAAATTCCCTTATAATCCTAATAGCCTTCTCAGCTCTCTTGTAGCGGGGAACGTAGTACGCCTTCCTTAGGGGAACCGTGTATATTCTAGTTTCCCCTTCCTCCTCTAAGGGGGCTTCCTCCTTTTCTGAGGGAGCTTCTTCCGCTGTTTCAAGCTCAACATTGTTCTTAACTTCATCTTCGCTCATGATACTTCACCATCACAGCTTCAACTTGCTTCTTCTCCAATGCCTCCTCTTCGGGTTAGTTCTGACGCGACCAGCAGTCTTAACTATGACCCAAGCCGGAACACTCGAATTCTGCTTGCCGGCCTTGGCCAGCCTCAACTTCTTGGGCAAGGGTTTAACTCTAGCCATCCAGATCACCTAAACTTAACTTTTGTCTCCCGTCTGGCTCCTTGAAGCTGCAGGAGGATCTTTTTAAGCATATCGTCATTTATCGGCAATTTGACCCTTCCGCTCTGAGCGAGTTGTATGAGTTGAACTTCAAGTTGCTCCGCAAAAGCGGGCTTAACCATCTTGAGATTTGCAAGCCGCTCTCTAGCCTCTGGAGTTAGGATCTGTCTAAGGGCGGCTTGCTTCTGGGCCTCTACCTCTTTCCTGATTTCCTCTTGCCTCTGCGCTTCAGCAATTTGTCTCTGAATTTCAAGCATTCTCCTTCGCCTTACTTCTTCAAGCTCGTCTTCGGACATAGTTAACACCCCTGATTTACAGGGAAACGGCCCAGCGAAACTAAGGAAATGGGCGTTATATTAAAGATAACTTTTGATTTCGGGCATTTCCTTCTTCAACTTTAAACTTACCTTGTAAGCGACTCTGTCGAGTAGGGAGCGGCCTTCATTAGTTATACGCCTACCCTTCTTCTCAACTTTTTCCACTAGCCCTGCAGCCTCCAGCTGCTGAAGAGCCCTGCGTATAATGGCACCGCTACCCTTAACAAAGTGCTCCGGCTTAACGCCCCTCCTTTTTCTTCCGCCGTAAGCGCTCCTGAGGCGAGAAGTCCCTACTGGACCATACAGGTAAAGTTTCCTGAGAAGGGAGGCGCACCTTATGTACCACCAGTCGTTTTGCGTCGGCTGGCGCTCCTTGTGCACACCCGTCTTCCAGAAGCGGGATCCTGGAGGGGGCGAAACGGAGGGATACTCTTCCCTGAGGACGTTTGCGGTCTCATTTATTAAGTCCCATGCTGGAACATCGTAAACCGTCACCAATCAGCTTCGTCCTCCTTTAGCCCTTCGCTAAGAGACAAACTTAGGGTAAATATAAAGCTTACCGCCTTTCTGGGAACCAAACGCCTGTTTACCTATAATTCATTCAGACAATTTTAATTTTTCCACCATTAAGAAAGTGAGGAGGTTAGCTACTCGGACGACGTCTCCGAAAACGTTCCTTTTTCTTGAACGTGAATCCACGATACTTCTCGGCTCTTCATCTATAAAAGATATACAGGTAATACAATGGTATAGTTATGGTATTTCATGGGGTTTTCATCTTCTTCCCTTGCCTCTATATAAGAGGTTCATTGAAGGATTTCGCCGCCGAGTATGAAGATGACGCATGGAAAATTTGAAGAGCGAGCATTTAGCTTATCCAGCCCGTCATAAATCGGGCACTGTCAAGACAGGCCATCATGAACATCTAAAAATCCACTTATTCAGAAACGGCTGGCTAAAACCCGAATGATGATTATTGAAGGGATAATCGGGACAAAGTTCTCCACTAACGTTATAGAGACCCATGCGGGAACTGCTGGCATTTGATTTCTGCGTCTCGGCAACTATTCGACTATCTGGAGCTTTAGTAGATTTCCCTCTTTGTCATAGGCGTGTACATTTTCAGGGGAGGAATAGGGATATGTGATTATTAGGTGTACAACTCCAAAGCTGAATGCAATGTTCATGTCCTGTTTTGAGGGGAGTGGATTCCCTGATGGGTGACTGTGGACGCTGCCAACCAAGGAAAAGTCTATCGGAAGATCATATGGAGAAAACGACGACTCACCCAGACCGTAAACGCTGAATGGGGGTATAATTACCTCAGATATAACTCCCTTCTCCGCCCTCAGTAAGCCTATAAATTCTCTAGGATGAACCTCCTTTGATACTTCAAGTAGCCCCTCAATAAGTTCCCTCCTAATTTTAACGGTAGAAAGCCGCTTTCGCTTTCTGAACAAGAAGCTCAAAATACCGCCTCTTCACAGGCGAATTTACCTCTAAGCATGCTATTCAACAAGATAAAAATTTTGGACGATAAGATACGGCGGCATGTTTGATGAGTTACTTTGTGCGTCCAGTGTTGCAACCACATTGAGAATAAATGAATTAAGAAAAACATACAGAAAGTGCTCTTTTCTTATAAAAGTAGAAGTTAATAATGGAAAAATGTAAAGGTATTTTTCATCAAAAAAGTTTAAAAATCACCATTGCCTCTTCTTTATAGGCTGAGAGTAAGGGGAGGACTTTGAGTAACTGGGAGTTCTTGGTGAAGTATCTCAGGTTCCTGCCTGACGGGCCTTGTAGATTTTGGGTTCGGAGTGAGGGGAGGGCATCAAGATGTATGCTTGACGGCTCAGTTCCGATATGCTGCGGTTACTGGTGTGATGAAATTGGTTCTGGCCTTTACGTGGTCGTCTGTGATAAGCTGAAGGAAGTTGCAAGGAGCCTCCCGTACGCCGTTCAGACGGGGCTAGACGATGTTGATTTGGTGTTGAGTGGAGGTTTAATTCCTCCCAGCCATGTGGCTTTTCTAGGCGAATCTAGCGAGGTGGAACTACTTCTTAAGCGCCTGCTCATAAACGCCCTCGAGAAAGGGTATATGTGTGTTCAGATGGTTCTCGGGGAGCCTAGAGTTACTGTTAATGTCGATAAGGGTGTTCTGCTTGGAGACCTAGGCTCCTTCTACGACGCTTATCCTAGCGTCCATTATCAGGTGGAGGAAGTTGCGAGACTTGAAAGGGGCTCGCTTGAGAAAGGATTACAGGGGTTACTGATCACGTTTGACAATGCTTCATACTTGAAGGCGCGGAAACGCGTGATAAAGCCATTCCTTTTTGAGGAGCAAATGGAGAGGAACAATCTCAGGAGGACGATTTGTATTTGCACGTATAACGGAATTATGGTTAGCGAGTTAAACAAAAAATTCGTAATGGAAAAACATAACATAGTCATACAAGTGGAGGAGCCATTAAAGGTTAAGATTCTAAAGGCAAAGCGGTCAAGTAAAATGTTAAGCGTCACACAGTGAAAGGAAATAAAGTCTCTTGAAGAAGAAAAACAGCTGCTACTAGCGGGTTTTTAATGTTTGAAACTTTAACTTTATATTTCTGTTTTTGGGCATTATGACTTGAAAATGTGAACAGGTGGCTTTGTTTGATAGAAGGAAGCGAGTTTCCTCACCTTATGCGTGGGGAAAGAGTTCTGTTGAGTTCTGAGGGAGTTAGGATTGGAGATGAAGAGGGACGGGAAACGGAGGAAGGGAACCTTTACGTGACCAACATGCGTTTGATCTTTCACGGCAAGCCTGCATCCTTCTCGAAGAACATTAAAAAAGGAGGAAAGGGTCTCACCACTCTAAGTTTCCTCTTGGAGAACGTAGGTAATATTAGGGCTTTGAGGGACTCTAAGGAGCTTGAGTTGGAGTATCATATGGATAGCCGCTTCTCAAGCCTGGCCTGTAGTAAGGTGATCCTCAAAGGTCTTACAGAAACGCAGATTGGACGCATAATTCTTCTATTGGAGGAATTTAAGAGGGAGGCTCCATCCCCCCCTGAGATCCCGCAGGAGAGAAGGCCTCAGGGAGTGCTTGGTAGGATACTGGAAATAATAAATCCAGATGAAGGAAAAGAGAAGACGGGGGGGAAACATGGTGCTAAGCAGATAAGCTTAGGCGTGTCTGAAGCCGTTAGTAAGAGGAAGAAGGAAGAAAAGACAAAAAAGGAGGAGGAAGATCTTCTGAGAATCCCGCCTGGATTGGAGGTGGAAGGAGAGGTTGAGTTAGTTTGTCCTGCCTGCGGTGAGTGGATAAGGTGGAAGCCGGGGATGCTTGTTTGTCCCGTCTGCAGGAAGAAAATGAATCCCTTCACCGGGAAGGTTATAGATTAGTGTTGGGGGACAGTGTTGTCCGCGTCGGGAACTATCGATTTCGCGGGAACTTTGGGGGCAATTTTGCTCTTTGCCTTCATGATAGTTTTTGTTGTCTGTTACTCCCTAGGATTAAGGAAGAATAAGGTTCTTCTGGAAAAATACTACACTCTGGTTAACGAGTGGGTTAAAGAGAGGTTCAATGTTGTTGAGAAAAGGAGGTATAGGCTCAGCGGGTTCAAAGTAAGATGTAAGTCTAAGAGTGCTCCTCTGGAGAGTTTAGACATCACGCTTTACCTTGTGGGTAGGGAAAATTTGTTGCACCACATAGTGTCTAAGTTCAGGCCTCATAATGACGTTTTCCTCTGCAAGGCGAACTTCAGGGCGAGGCCACGCTTCTCAATGGAAATAATCGACCCTAAGAAGGTCAGTTTAAATGAGGAGATGGAGAAGGTTGCAGTAATCGGTGGATTGGAGGTGTGGACGTCAGATGGTGAGGCGGCATTATCACTACTTGAGGGAGATATTCGGGGAGAATTTGAAAGGTTGAGCGACATTATAATTAGGGCTTCGTTGAGAAGTGAGAGGCCACATTTCGTCTACTCTTTTACACCAAGCGAGTCTAAGCTTATCGCCGCCCTGAGGCTGGCTGAGAAGTTTGGAGAGCGTTTTAAGCCAGTTAAGCCGAAGCCCAAATTCCTTAGGCAGTAGAACTAATCGACCCTTTTAAATATCCCCGGCTTCTCTTCTATTATAAGGCCACTTTTATGTAGTTTGTCGATGAGTTCGTCCACCTTCTCCGGAGGATATCCCTTCTCGGCAAGCTGCTTAATGACTTTCGCCCTGGAGGCTGGTATTGAAAAGGCTTCCATAACTACCTTGCTTAAGCTGGCGGTTTGGCTGACCCCTGATTTGGACGGCTCCTCTGATGAGTGAGGTATGGCTGCGCACTTAACGGTCCAAGGTGAAGGAAAGAAGACTAAACTTTTAAGTGCTAGTTGCGGTAGCTTTGCCTTTACCCACTCACAGTCCAATCCATGTTTTTTGCATAACTCTTCCAGTTCATCTAATGTTATCTCTTCGGAGCAGTTCTCTGCGAGAACTTTCATGAGTAAAGTAGAGCTTCTAGTCCCCATTCTCTGGGTTTTCCTCTCAGAACCCATGAGTTGCTCTTTGAGAGCCTCTTTCAGTTTGGGAGGGGCATTTTTTGCGTTGTGGTACTTGACCAGCTCACTAGCTCTTCTAGCGTCGCTTACTATTTCGGCGTGGAGTAAGTCCACTTTGACTATTCTCCCGCATCTGGAGCAAAGCCTGTTCTTCTGAGCGGTTGGGGCAAACGTGTAACAGCCGCAGTTTGGACACCTGAAGACCGCATATTCGCCTCCATTCAAGTAGTATTTCCCTCCTCTTAACCGATTTATTTTTTAGGGAAAGACCTCCTATTAAAGTAGGAGGTCTATGCTTCTGACTCCTCTAACTAAAGGGTGGTGTTAGTAGGTGGATGCAGAAGTTCTCGCTGAGCTTAAGGCGTACCTTGATGAGGAGATAGAAAGGAGGAGCTACGAGCTCGAGGTTCTGAAGAAGATCAGGGAGCTTGTCGAGAGAGAGTTGAAAGAGGCAAGTTTCAAATCGGCAGCCGAAGTCATGGAGAAAAAGGCGGAGGAGAAGAGGATTATACCTTTACTCTCTAAGGACGGGAAGACGACGCTTGCCGAGCTGCATGTCGAAAAGAACAAGATCAGAATAGTGCCCTCAGCTGAATTAAAGGTTCATTACAGTTCTCCTCCGATAACTTCGTTCCTCATCGGGAAGGTTTTAGCCGGCATGGTGGAAGAGGATAACCGATTGGTCTATGAGGGAAAGCTATCTGACGATGAACGGATAAAGTACGAGGTAAATGTTTCAGGCGATGCGCTAAAAGAAATAGTCATTTTGAATTATAGAGATCAACATAGGTTGAATAGGATAAGGGATGCGGCAAGGTGGTCCTTCCAGAAAGCCTACGAGCAAACAGCTCAAAGGTAGATTGGAGGGGGGAATTGAAGTGTTTTATAATTCATTCTCGGGAAAAAACGTTTTCCTTTTAGGCGAGGAGGAGGCGAAGCTCGTCAAGGAGGCTTACAAGTTCTTCATTAAGAACAACGTTGAGGAGGCACTCTCAGTCTATGCCTCAGCGATTCTTAAGAGATATGTTGAGGCTGCCGGCCTCCCAAAGGAGAGAGAAGCAGCATGCGTGGCAGCCATATACTTGGCGAGCAGGCACCCCTTCTCGTTTCCTAACCCTGTCTCGAAGGAGGAGTTCGCCGAGAAATTCGGACTCAAAGCAAGCAGCCTTGAATGGTATAGTGAAAGCATATCTGAGAGCTTGAATATCATAAAGATATATGATTACAACCGCTTTCCATACTACATAGACCCCGAAAGCGTGATAGGCGCAGTAATAATGTCGGTTGTCAAATCTACCGTGGAGGAGGTAAGCGTCCGCGCACTCCTCGGCATAGAAGTCATGAGCGAAGAAGCCATAATAGAGGAGCTAGTTGAGAGGCTGGTCGACAAACTAAAAATAGTCCCACCGGTATTCAAGGGAGAAATGTACAGGATCATCAGAAGCCTAATGAGGGAAGAGTTTAAAAAGATGGGGAAGAAAGAGCGTTGAAAATGAAGATACCATCAATAAGTGTTAAGGGAAAGAAGCTACCACGAGTACTGCTTGGCACGTCGCCTTTCCTAGGAGCGGGACAATTTGGTGTAAAGGCCTACGAGTACTATAAAGCCTTTTTCGAGAACCCTTTTAGGATAACGGAGCTTGTGGCAGGCTGCATAGAAATTGGTGTTAGCGGGATCCAGCTTGTTGCATATCCTCAGATAGGGAGGGCTGTAAGGGAGGCTGAAGAGAGGACAGGGGTTCGCCTCAAGGTTGTGGGGAGCCTACCCTTCGATGCGCCGAGTCAAGCTCTGATGCATCTTTCGGAGTTCGACACGATTGCTGCATTATTGCACGGGGAACAAACAGACAAGCTGAACATGAAGGAGAACAAAGCTTGGCTCAAACGGATAGAAAATGAAGGATACCTTGCCGGGGTTGTCACGCATAATCCAGCCAAAACACTTCCAATCATATTTAAGGAACTCGAAGTGGATGTGCTGATGACGCCTCTGAACAAAGCTGGCTACATGATGGGCGGCATGGAGGGTGAGGAGTTAATGGATTTAGTTGGGGAAAGTGATGTTAAAATAATAGCGATGAAACCCCTTGCGGCAGGGAGAATAAAGCCGAGGGAGGCGATGGAATACCTTTTCTCCCTTAGAAATGTTTCTTCAGTAGCTGTTGGCGTCGCATCGATCGAAGAAGCAAAGGAAACATTCTCAGCAGCCATTGCAGCTCTTTCACGATAAAAGAAGCCTGACGTAGCCCTCAAATCATGTGGCTTCTGCCAGCCACCAGACTCCTAATTCAACCTTATGTTTCCTTGAGAATTGCTTGCTCGTAGCAGTATATGACCCTTGAAACGACAGTCCAAGCTTCAAGAGGCTTATTGTAGAGGGATATTTTGTCGTCCGCTAAGGATTCTGTCTCGCTTGAGAACGAGCCGTGAGGGAAGCCGCCGATTATAGTTACCACTCTGCTTAAGGAGGACAAGTTTCTCATGTAGTCTTCAAGTTTCACTCTTACTCCTTCTTCGCAGAAAAGAATGGTCCTTTCAGGGTTTATTTTCTCCAGAAGAGCTGGGAGCGACATGCCTCTGAGTGTTAAGAGGGGTGTTGAGCCCGGAGGAACCTGGCCATGCTCGTAGAGCTGCTCCATGAGTCCCAGGAAGCGGTTATAGTTCCTCGGTAACCTCACGTTGGGGTTAACGTCGATCACCTTATCCTCCAGGGTGTGAACGTAAATCTTTAATTGCCCCTCCATGTTAAGGGGAGTTCTTAAAGCGCAGAGGAGGGAAATGTGAATTATGTCTGGGCGGCCTCTTTTCTCCCCCATCGGAAGTCTTCTAACCAGGTGAGGGAAAAACGAGGAGTCGAGAATTAGCTTTGAAGGATCCTTCTTCTTTCTTCTTGACAGACTGCGAACAGCGGGCTCGCTCTGAAGGTCGGCAGGCATAGTCTCCAGAGCCGACTCAGCGAGAACTAGAAAAAGCAATTTTAGCCCTCTCGTTTTTCTTGTATTCATGAGGGGAAAATCAGAATGCGGCAGGAAGAACAATGTGAAAAATAGCGAAAAAAAGGTTTCGTCATCTTGGGGTGTGCTAAGTGGTTCGGCTTAAAAAAAGGCCTAGCGTAGAAGAAGTTAAAGGAGTGGCTACTAACAGAGTGAAAGTACTGATGAGCCTTGCGGAGAAAGTGTTCCTAGAAGATCAGAGCCTTGCCCAGAGGTACGTTGACCTTGCTAAGGCAATAAGCCTGAAGACAAATGTTAGGTTGCCAAAGGCCCTTCGGCGCAGAATATGCCGCTACTGTGGAGCATACCTCTGGCCCGGAGTCAACTGCAGAGTACGATTAAGGATAAACAGAGAGCCACATGTCACGGTTACGTGTCTTAACTGCAAACGCCAAACGAGAATATGCTACAAGAGGACGAGGAAAAATAGCCGATGATGAAAACTTCAAGGGCTCGCCCGGTTTTTGCTCGAACCCGTTTGCCACTCGAAGTGTGGGGGTGTTTTATGGTTAAATATTTATGTGATTTGAATCAGATTGTTTTTTAGATTGAACTGCGTCTCTTCTCGTGAATATTAATTAATGTGAGTTATTTTTGAGGTGAATATAATTGGCTGTTGAGGCGGAAAAAGAGGTTAAGGAAGATGAGGTTCGGTCGCTCGCCCAGATTATAGAATACTTATTCAGAGTTGCAATAGATGAGGAGATAGCGCGTAAGGCGGCTGAAATAGATCACGTGGAGATTGTTGTTAAGTCGCCTATGCAGCCCCATTTTAAGGGGGAAGTTACAGATAGATGGATCCCGAAATTTACAGTCACAGAATACAAAGGGGAAACATTACGTTTTTACCTTAAGGATCTTTACGAAACAGCGGAGCTAATGAAAACGATATGGGAAGAAAACAAGCGGCTCAAGAAAATGGCGGAGGAGCTCAAACTGACAAACAATCCTGGCTATCACGGAAAATATCTTGTCACATCGGTAGCAGTGTTTTTCAGAGATGGAGGGTTCTTCTACTTTAACTATGACCCTAGAAAAAGGCATTACTTTTTCGCTTATCCTAAAAGGGTTGCACCACGTGAGGTTCCACCGGAGCAAGTGAAGTGGGAGGAGAAGCTGAGGAAGCTGGGGTACAGGAAAATAGTTGATGAAAAAAGAATAAGGAAAGTCATGAGACGCTACTTTAAGGGTAAAATGGAGCCGTTCATATTCTTTTAGCCAACAGGTACCACCTCTTCCCTTAGAGGAAAGTTGGGTTTATAATATGTGAGCGTTTTTACCAAAAACAATAAATTAAAGTTCCTCTTTCCTTTACGATTAAGTGCTGGGTTATGGTTGGTTTTTAGATGATTAAAAAAATTCTTATTATTCATAGGGTCTCTGGTGTCCCCCTTTTAGTGATGGATTCTGAGGGGTCAGAGCTTGCATCTAGTGACGTGCTTCTTAGTGGAATGATGAAAGCGTTGGAGGGACTTGCCAAGGAACTAGGCATAGGAGACTTCAGCTCGTTTGAAACATCGGACGCCGTTTTTCTCGTCGCCTCTCTTAGAAACGTTTTAGTCGTCTTACTTCTCGACCATGAGGGCGATGTGGAACAGTACAAGAAGTTTGCTATCGAAGTCGCGTGGAGTTTCGAGGCAACTTACCGGTTGGAAAACTGGGATGGCAATGTGGATCGTTTCTCAGAATTCAAGAGCCGGATCATCTCGATACTGGAGAGAACTGCTTGGAGAAAGATGCCGGGAAAAGATGGAGAGTTGATGGAGGGGGTCGAGGGATACGTGGTCTATGATAGGGTTAGCCATCGTTTATGGTACGAGCTAAATGTGAAAATGGATGTCGTTGCGCTGATTAACTCGTGGGAGGCTGCACTGGGGGAGCTTGTCGAGGCGAACGATGAGAATTTTACGTATGTTTTCGCCAAGTCGAAGCATACTCCGTTTGGCGCTATATGCATTCTAAATAAGTCTCTTCCAGAAAGAGAAGTGAAGCGATTCTCGAAGCTTTCGGTCTTCATATCGGAGAACGCAGAAAAATCCATTTTACTGCCAGAGGGAACATTAAAGGCTGCGAAATTGCTTTTTGGCGAGGATGCTGTAAAAGAAGCGAGAGAATATGAAGGAAAAATGCTCCTAGAAGCTTTGAGCTACCACGAGAACCCGCTCGCATTCCTAGACCTCATCCGCAGGATGAGCGTTCGAGGAGTTGTTTCACTCAAATAAGCAGGTGATGTTAATGATTAAGAGGCTTGCCCTGCTGTACGAGTTGTTGAGGTCTCCTCACCTCTTCTATAAACAATTAAGAGTGCTTAAAGAAATAGACAGATGCATGAGGCTTATAGCTGTAGAGGCGTTGTCTCCTACTTTGAGGTCGCTTGTTGGGAGAAGCGTGGATATCGACGAGTTAATGGTGAAGGGAGGGTATTCTGACCGCGGCCTTCTTGTCGAGCTTTTATCCCTCGTGGAAAAGGAAGGAGTTGTCAGGCTGAGCGAGGGGAAGGTCGTTGTACTGAGGAACCCTCCCGAGGGGGCCTTACAGGAGGCCTCAGAGGAGATGGGCGACGTTCTCAGGGAGGCGTTCGGAACATTCATAGACCCTACTGTGAAGGCTATTAGGGAGAGGCTTTCAGGAAAGGCTACCAGGGAGTTTGATGCTGACGAGTTAAGAGTCCACTGGAGTATAGCACTCGAAGGAGAATTCTATAGGATTCAAAGGGAGAAAGCTATAGAGTTCTCGAAGCTTGTTGAGGAAGCTAGGAGGCGGAGAGGAACCTTCAGAATTTTGGATTATGGTTGTGGTAGTGGGGCTGGTACATTGCAACTCTTCAATAGTCTTTCGGGGAAAGTTGATGATTTCGAAGTTGACGGCTGTGACGTTTCCGAGGGACTTCTCGAGATAGCAAGGGAAGACGTGGCGGTAGGATTACCAATACACTTTTTCAGCTTAAAGAAAAATAGGCCAGCTAAGGGGATTTATGACGCCGTGTTCGTATCCCATGTTCTCCACTGGACGGATGACCCAGTTAAAACGGTAGGTGAACTTAAAAGCTACCTCAAGAACGACGGTTTCATCTTCGGCGTGGAGAGCACTATTTCAAAAAGACTGTATCCAGTAGACCTCTTCATAAGGATCTATGGAGCAAACGGCTTTCCATCCCTTAACGAACTCCAAAGATGGTTCAACGAGAACAACATGAAACTTGAACATGACCCGGTTTGGTTCTCGTTTAAGGCAATTTCAATTAGCCCAAACAACTTTTAAACAGTAACATCATCTCCTTCTCCAAGGAAATAGTCGAGGTGTGCTCATGGTAAGAGTGGCCGTCATAGATAAGAGTAGGTGTAAACCCAACGACTGCTCGAAAGAATGCTACAGGTTTTGCCCTGGCGTCCGAATGAAGCAGGAAACAATAATGTTCGACGAAGAGACGGGTAAGGCGAGGATAGCTGAGGCGTTATGTGAAGGAGAAGGCATCTGCGTGAAGAAGTGCCCCTTCAAGGCTATAAGCATCGTGAATCTCCCCGAGGAGCTCGAAGAAGACTTGACGTTTAGATATGGTCCCAACGCCTTCAAGCTTTACCGCCTTCCCATACCTAAGAGCGGCAGGGTTACAGGACTCATTGGCCCAAACGGTGTTGGGAAGACAACAGCAATAAGGATCCTCAGCGGCGAGCTAAAACCGAACTTTGGTCGCTTCGACGATCCACCCGACTGGGATGAAATCATAAGGTATTACAGGGGAAGCGAGCTCCAAGGATACTTTGAAAGGATGGCAAACAACGACTTAAAAGTCGTCCATAAACCCCAAAACATCACTCTTCTTCCAAAAGTGGTTGAAGGCGTGGTAGCTGACCTCATCGAGAGAGTTGATGAAAGAGGGGTTATGCATGACCTTGTAAAAGCGCTCGAGTTAGAAGCCATCCTTGAGCGCGAGCTAAATGTTCTCAGCGGAGGCGAGCTTCAAAGGGTAGCAATAGCGGCCGCCGTCTCCCGTGAGGCAGATGTTTACCTTTTCGATGAGCCTTCAAGTTACCTCGACGTCTACCAGCGGCTTAACGCAGCTCGCGTCATAAGGCGGCTAGTTGAACATGGTAAGACGGTCATATGCATAGAGCACGACCTAGCTTTAGCTGACTACTTGAGCGATGTCGTATGCATATTTTATGGTGAGCCCGGAGTCTACGGCGTAGTCACACATCCTCATGGAGTCAGGGAGGGAATAAACATTTACCTAGACGGATACTTGCCCGATGAGAACTTAAGGTTCAGGAACGAAGCCATAAGGTTCCACGTGAACCCTGCCCCAGTCGAGAAGTGGATTAGCGAGAACGTAATAGTATCTTTCAGCGAAATGGAGAAGCGGCTCGACGGGTTCACCCTCAAGGTGGAGGGGGGCGCTGCACATAAGGGAGAGGTTGTCGGCATAATAGGGCCAAACGGCATTGGAAAAACGACATTTGTCAAGCTCATCGCGGGAATAATAGAGCCGGACGATGGAAGCCCATCCCAGCGGACGCCGCTTAAGGTAAGTTACAAACCCCAATATCTGAGGGCAACCTACGATGGGACTGTTCAAGCGTTACTCCTAGAGACTGGAGGAAATAAGGTTTTCTCAAGTGACTTTAAAACAACCGTCCTAGAGCCCTTAGAGGTCACATTTCTACTAGACCGAGAAATCAAAAACCTCAGCGGCGGTGAACTTCAACGCGTGGCGATAGCTGCATGCTTAGCTAGGGAAGCAGACGTTTATCTCATTGATGAGCCAAGCGCGTTCCTATCGGTGGAGCAAAGACTTAACATGGCGCGCGTAGTGAGGCGAGTCATCGAAAAGTCTGAAGCAGCTGCCTTTGTAGTCGAACATGACATAGTCTTAGTCGATGCCATATCAGACTCGCTCATGATTTTCACAGGGAAGCCCGGAGTGCATGGAATAGCCCACAAGCCTGTTGATTTAAAGACAGGAATGAACGCTTTCCTTAAACAGATGAACATCACCTTTAGGAGAGACCCTAGAAGCGGGAGACCTAGAGTTAATAAGGAGGGGTCACGCCTCGACAAAGAGCAAAAGGCAAAATCAATGTACTACTACATCGAAGAGAAACATGTCGAGGAGGAGTAAGGGCTCTGACGTCAGAGAAGTATGCTGATCGAGTTCACTTGGATTACGCGAGCTACTGTTATTGTTGGGGTTCCAGAGACAATCAACGTTATGGCGCTAATCCTTGAGGCTATGTCGAAGCATGGTGACCTGTCAGAGTAAAGAGTCATTTGTATGACCGCGATCCTGTTAGTTCTGTCATAGGTTACGCTGATAGATGAAACCGACATTCCACTACTCCACGCCTGTGAGTACGCTGCTACTGTTGCTACCGGTATGACCTTTGCCTGCTCGTAGATTCCTTGCGTTGCTAGTCCTAGAGGTATAGAGAGGACGAGTAGTGCTAAGAAAACTCCTACTGCCCGCCTTCTTAACACCTTGGCTGCAACCATTCGTCTGCGTGTTATGGTGGGCTTTATTCCTTGAAGCCAAAACATTAGAGTGCAAGCCAAGTTTATGCTGAAAATGTTTATTAGTAGGAGGAGGGCCGAGCCGAGGGATATTGCCGGGTTTCCAAGCCCAAATCCTATTCCGACGCTTGCTGCGGGGGGCATGAGCGACGCCGCTATGGCGACGCCAACTAAGGCTGCTTCTATTCCGCCGGTTAGGCAGACTGCGGCGGCGATGCCGGAAACTATGGCTAGGAGTAGGTCGGCTATTGTTGGCTGAGTAGTGGCTAGGATCTCTGCCGTCGGAGCGGCGCCGGGGAAAATTTTAGCGAAAAAGAATCCGACAAGAACCGCAATCCCTATCCCCACCAGCTCCGCTTTGACGCCGTTCTTGAACATCTGCCTCTCACTTATAACAGTCCCTATGGCTGTGCTTGTTATGGGGCCCATGAGGGGAGAGAGCAATGTGGATCCTAGTATAATTACGATGTTGTTTGCCAGAAGTCCGAGTGACGCTAGGATAGCCGACAGAATTATGAGGAGAACGTAGTTTCCACTCAGTTTCCCTGATCTTTCAAGCACTGATAGTATTTCGTCCCTGGACGCTCTCTCCAGTAGGAGGGCTTTACGCTTCGGAGGCTGAGGTAAGAAGGTGAGGGGAGACATCAAGAATAGTGAGCCGTACTCTATTCCAACACCAATCATCTTCAGCCTTTCCATGACTTCCTCTATTTCTCTAATGCTTGCCGCGACGAAAATGAACACGTTGTCCACGCCTGACACGTACGAGTGCTCCCACCCCTCCTCTCTTAAGAGGCCGAGAACCTCATCAGCCTTATCTCGAGGGACAACTAGTTGAAGCGCCCTTAAAGCCAAGGCAAACCCTCCTTAGCTAGGGTTCTCTTTCCTCTTTCTTCTCAAGTCTAATTAGCCTAGTTATCCCTTTAATCATGTCTTTCACTGCTGCTGTTCTTTTTTTCTGAAGTGGAAATGAATTTAAGACGACCTTTGGAACATCGCTCTCCAACGTTGAAGGTGAAAGGTCGGCGAGAAGCACTTCCACGTTCATCGACGAAGAGACCTCTTTTCTCACCTCTGATAATGACTGGTCAAGGATTATCCTGTCTGTTAGCTTCTCAAAAAGACGTACCAAACTTAGCGGCGATGCCTCAACGCCAAGACCGGAGAGGACATGTTTAACCTTAGGTGTGACTGGGGGAAGCACAAGTGTTACCTGTCCCTCACATGCTTTCAGGGCACTGCAAACCTCGGCGTTCCGTATAAGGGGTAGTATGCTTACAGGGTCGCTTGGAACGATCAAAACGCTCTCGCTACTCTTAAGGTGACTAAGAGGCTGCTTTAACGGCTTAAAATCCCAGTTAACTTTCACTCCCTCAACCCTTCTCTCCTCCTTGGATAGGAGGAAGCCGAGCAACCTCGTTTCGTGTCCATTAGACTTTACGTGGATTTCCGGTATGTTCTCCGTTATTGGAATAACAGTGAAGCCTAGCTTGAGCGCGTCACAAAGCGACGTAAACGACGAAGCTACATCCGCCCCTCTACTCGTTAACCCCATCCTAAAAACGCTGAATGCGACCATCTCCTCAGGCACAGGAGGATAAACGCTTACGCCTATTCGTTCTAAAAGTTTCCAGCAGGCGTACCTAGCCTCATTTGGAATGTTTTCTCCGATGTTCGACGCCATAAAAATGACGCTATCAGCTTCGTAAAAAACCCTTAACCCGGAAAGCATAAAGTCGTGAACAGTCCCCGAAACAACAACTAAATCTTCAGCATGGTAGTTTCCAAGTAGAGTCCTAACAAGCGGGTTCACCTCAAAGCCACAATAGAGAATTACAAACAAAGAACAAACCTCCACGATGTGCTCAAAGAACAAAGTGAAACGCAACTAATAAAATTCATAGAACCAAGAATAATAACTCTTTTCCATCTCAATGAAGGGGTGTGTGCTCATGTAGCTTACGGTCCAATGTGTCCTATAGTTGTTTGGACCATGACTTTCTTTAGCCCCACCCCTAAAAGGGCCTCTCTTACCTTCATCATTTCCTCAGGAGTAGGTTGAACGATGCGTGACCTAAACTCCGGTCTGTAGTCTAGAACACAGACTTGAATTTCAGGATTAATGCTGGCTATTCTCTCCCCCATCTCTGTTATTTCGTCCATTGTTGGGTGAAAGGACTTGCTGTAAGGTATTCCCACTCCCATAAATATTTTTTCAGGGTAATACTCGTCCGCAATGTAATTCACTGCTTCCCAAGAGGACTCAAGATAGAGCTTCGCCAGTTCTTTGTCCTCAACTCCAGTAATCAGTTGGAAAGTTTCTAGGCGGAGGGCTTTGAGGTCGGGGCCAATGTCTGTTACGCCAGCTTCAACTAGCTCGTCTATTCTTTCTTTGGTCAGGACTGTTGCGTTGGTGTCAAGGTGAAACCTAGCTTTATCGTCAGAGTTAAGGCGACGTAGCTCTCTGAAGAAGGCGACAAGCCACCGGTGGTTAAGCGTTGGCTCACCCCCGCTCACAGCCATTCTGTCGACGCCGTAACGCCTCCTCATCAGGCTCAGCCTCTCAGCAGCTTCGCCAGGGAACATTGGGGGCAAAAAGCTATTGTATGTTACATGGTAGTTTTGGCAGGAAGCACATCTGAGGTTACACCCCGCTGTGAATGCTGCCACTTCTATGTAGCCGCCCTTCTTCTTAACCCAGTAAGGGGTTCCAACTCCGCCAACTTGGTGTGGGGTGAAGCCTTCCACTATTCTGAGAGGAGGTTTGCCTTCGACACGAGTTTCTACTACGTCGCCTTCTTGGATCTTTATGTGGCATGCTGGTTTGAGTGCGCCATTTACTAGCACAGAACAGCTGTAGCAACCTCCAGTGAGGCACGGCGAGAATATGGCTTCTTTGGTCGGAAAACTTGAAAACTTGTAGCCTATAGATTCGAGGGCTTTCTTGACCGTTACTTCTCCGTCGACTTCGTAGTCGGCGCCGTCGACTTTAATACTGATTCTTTTTCTTGGTTGGTTGTCTAGAACGGGCTTACGGGCCATGAAGGGGCATGCAAAGTAGCATGAACCGCAACCTATGCATCTATCGGGACTCGGACAGCTCGTCACAGACTCGCAAAAACCGCAACCTACACACATTCTAGTTCTCTCGTACTTTAAATACGGCAAACAGCATCCCAAGAGGAAAATTTTGGAGAGAAGGGTATTTTTCTTTTACCTTCCTTTTTTAACCTTCGTATAGCTCCAGCTTCCTTGTACCTCGCTTTATTGATGTGTAAGCGACAACAACTCCCAACATGAAGGAGGCTACAGCTCCCGCTATTTGGATAAAGGGGTCTTTTGGGGCTGCATTGATTAACAAGAACGCTACGGCTTGGCTAACTAGCGTTGAAGTGGGCTGTGGGAGCCATGAGGCTGCTTTGATCAATGGTTCAGCTACTAACAGGTTGGGGATCCATGGGATTACAAGTAAGATGAACGTTGCAGACACAACTAAGCCTGTTGCTATTAGGGTTATTACGAAGTTTACGAAGTGACCTAGCCCCTTTTCCTTAAAAACAGGCCTTGAAGCGTAGACGCCTGTAGCTATAGCTGTACTGACGAACACCATGAAAAGCATCACCGCTAGGAAAACGGCAGGGTTTCCTCCGATACTCCACATAGCCAAGTAGAAAAGAAGCGCCATGACAATGGACATCGGAACGCATAGAATTATGGTTTCGGCAAGCATGGAGTATACTAGAAGCTTGACGCCTCTCGGCGTCTTTTTTATCGTCCACAAGATATCCTTGGTGTCAATGAAGATGTACGGGATTATCATCATGGGAAGGATTACCCCTGCTAACACGAAGTAGAAACCCGAGAGCGAGGCGAGAGAGACCAATGTTTCGCCTACTTTTGTGAAGTCGAACTGCATCATTTTACTCATGAGCAGAACGATGACGGGAAACATTATGACTGATAAAAATCTTGCGATATTGTCGGTTCTCCTAGTAAACTCTTTAAGCTGGGAAACCGTCACGACGCTCAGCGGGGATGGGAGCGATCTCCTAATTGCCCTGTAGAAAAAGTTCTCCTTCTTTACGATTAATGCTTCCTCTTTCTTCTCTATGCCAGTAAAATTTACTTTGCTTAGGCAGACTGCACCCATCAGGAACGAGAGAACAAAGAGAGAGGCTAGAAGTATGAAGCTCGTCCACCCGTCAGGTTGAACCGGCATAAGCAAGTATGTGAATCCTATCTTTATTATTGTTATGTTGCTTTGAGTGGCGGCGAAGTGAATTATGCTTGCAACCCATAGTGAAGGCAGAAACCAGAGGTTTGGAGGCGTGACTGACATTGAAAGGAACAGGATGCCGATGCCCATTGATACGCCAAGAGCCCCCAGCAACGCCTTTAAAGCCGATTTAATTTTTCCTGTTGGCTCACGCGTGAATAAGTACGTTGAGGCTATTACTGCAACCCAGATTCCGGTTAGGCAAGCTAGAGTTATGGCTGTTAAGATCAAGGCAACAGCTTGGAATGTGAGGTAAAAGGTGAGCGCAACTGGGACGAGCATTATGGTTGAGACGAGAAGGATAACTGGGAGCATAATGAGGTTAACCATGAATTCACCTATGATGACGTGGACTGGTTTAAGAGGGGAGGAGAGCACCACGTCCTTGCTAACCACTTCCACCTCTTCTAACTGCCGGCCAATAGCAGCAAGAATAGGTATGACAAAGGCGAGGGTTCCTGAAATTGCGCCCATTCTCAAAACAATGGAGGTATCAACAATAAAGAGGGATAAGACGGGGTCTGGCCTTAGGGGAAGCGTCAGCATATCCTCAAGGTATTCTCTAACTCTTAACTCCAAGAAGAGGAATCTTGAGACAAGCGGCAAAGCCACAGCTATTACTACCACGAGGGAAACAAGCATGACAGGCAGTATTCTGCGGAGGCGCCTTGTCACCCTTCCAGACAACATCAAACGGTACTCGTTTTTAGCCACAGCCAGCCAAGAGGGCAAGCTTACACCCACTCGATCATATCTTTTGTAACGTTCTTTCCAGTGACCTGAAGAAAGACTTCTTCCAAGTTTTTCGCTCCGTACTTCTCCTTTAGCTCCTCGGGTGAGCCAACTTCTTTAAGTTGGCCACGGTCTATTATTCCTATTCTTTCGCACACTTCCTCGGCGAGGGGAAGTATGTGTGTACATATAAAAAAGGTCTTATTTGTCTCGGACGATAGCATCTTTATGAGATCCTTCACCATACGGGACGAAACAGGGTCTAAGCCACTGGTCGGCTCGTCCAAGAAAACTATTTCAGGATCGTGGATAAGGGCGGAGGCGAGCAGAACCTTTTGTTTCATCCCCTTGCTAAATCCTTCAAGGAGCTCGTCTCCCCTGTCGCCTAGCTCAAAGAAATCTAGAAGGTCATTGATCCTTCGCTTCAAAATAGGCTGTGGAACATCATAAAGGCTACCTATGAATTCAAGAAACTCGTGTGCTGTAAGCCTCTCGTATATTCCCGGAGTCTCCGGGAGAAGCCCAGTTATCCTCTTAACCTTCTCGCTCTCGCTCAGAATGTCGTATCCACCAACCTTTGCTCTCCCGCTCGTCGGACGAATAATACAATTCAGCAACCTGACCGTCGTAGTCTTCCCCGAACCATTAGGTCCTAAGAAGCCAAACGTCTCCCCGCTGAAAACTTCTAAGTTAAGGTTCTCCACACCGACATTTGACCCGTAAATCTTTGTTAGGGAGACTGTCTTAATAGCCTCCAAGTCAATGCCCCCTACACGACCAGCGATATTATGAGGGAGAAGTTTTAAATGTTTCCCATTTTTAGAGATCAGCCTTCGGGGATTGACAGTAACGGTGGCTTCTAAAAACTTATTAGTGTAACTGCGTTTGACGGCGCTGGAAAGAAACACGTAACCTGAGTTATAGGCAATAAAGCTCGAGATGGAAAGGCATGTTTTCCTTAAGAAACCTAGTTAAAAAATGTTAATGTCTAAATTTTAATTATAAAAGGAAAATTAAATATATTTGAGATAATAAATTGAGACTTTTCATTTTTGGGGAATGTAAAATATGAAACAATTTCATCATAAAAGAGTTGTTTTGCATTTATATTAATATTCTCTGGTAGATTCGCTATTTCTAGTTAAGATGAATTAATTTTTTGTAAAAATAAATTCACGAAAAATTTTTAAGCAACGCATGGTACCTCTAGTGAAGAGGAAGATTAATCCTTAAAATGAACGAGGTTCAACGTTGATACAGGAGATCTTGATACTGAAGGACGGAGTGCCTCTCTTTTGGTACGAGGTAGTGGAGAGTAGATTAAAGGATCCCTTGTTATCTTCAGGATTCCTTAATGCTGTTTTCCAGATAGCTAAAAATGAGCTTAAGAGAGGAATAAGCACAATAAAGATGGGGTCATCCCTCATCCACCTGAAGGAGTTCTCTCCATTGTTAGTGGTGGTTGTGGGTGACGATGATGGAGAGATTGAAGCAGTCGCGGAGAGGATCGGTATGGAGTTTCTTAAAGAGTATGGCAAGCACCTAAATGGCTGGAGTGGTGAAGTCAGCATGTTCAGAGACTTCAGCGAAAAGATATCACGAATACTCGGGAGAAAAGTCACAGTTCAAAGAGAGCTGGAGGATACTCTAAATAAGATATTGTCCAACTCCCCATCAAAAAAGGGGAGGGGGAAGGGGACGCTGCTGGGACAAGCAGGTTTGTCCCAGTAGCCTCTCCTAGAGGGAGTTGGCATCTTTCAGCGGTCAATCTAGTTGTTAGTGTTTATCGCACTATCTGCCCCTGTTAGCAATCCATTTTGTATAATGGAGGGACGAGGGAGGCTTAAATTCAAGTGCCTGATTGCCGGATCTAAGGTAGGGTAACCCGCCCTATTTCCTTAAGACCTCTTGAAAGGAACATATTGCAAAGGGTGGCTTATGTTTGATTTTTATCCTCGCATTTTTATTATTTCAAGTAATTCCCTTTTTCCTTCGTCCGGTATCCTGACGACTACTACTTTTTCTCTTTCGATGTATGTCCAGGAAGGGGTGCCTGTGGGTTCCTGCTTTAATTCTTTCCCATTCCATAAGACTCTTATTGGTTCTGCTTCTATGCCGTTAAACCTTATTTCGTATGTTCTTACGCCGGGGTTGTAACTCCCCTTTCTTTCACCGATCTCGAAGGTTATGGTATCCTCGTTTTCTTTACAGGTAAACTCAACCAGAAGGTACTCGCCCCTAGTGTAGTTGAAGCTTACCCCGTCATCCTCGTAGTACTCCACCTTCGAAGACCCAGATGGGTATACGTTGAGCACAAGCGGGTCTAATGGTTTCTCATTAGAGTACTGGGCTACATTGCACATGGGAATTATTGCACCTCCCCGGACGAAGATGGGACAAACGTCTAGCGGCGCCTCAACCATGATTGGAAGTCCACCGCCGTATTTTTCGTTCGTCCAAAAGTTAAACCATTCTCCCTTAGGAAGGTAGACGATGCGTGACTTTGCCCCTTCGTAGACTATTGGAGCGACTAGAATCCAGTCTCCAACCATAAACTGTCTTTCCGAGACGTTTCCGTCCATTGTGCCGGAGAGAACATTTGGATCTTCTGGAAACTCGACGAACATTGCACGCATGACAGGAACACCTGTCTGGGATGACTGGTAGAAGCAGTTGTAGAGGTAAGGGAGAAGCCTGTACCTGAGCTCAATGTACTTGCGGCTAATGGATTCCACTTCACTCCCGAAAACCCACGGTTCTTGATCAGGGGTTCCTGTCATCGTATGGTTTCTGCAGAAAGGATAGAAAACACCGAGCTGAATCCACCGGGCGAACAACTCAGGCGATGGGCTTCTCCTAAATCCGCCTATGTCTACTCCGACAAACGGCACACCTGAGATGCCCATGTTGAGGCACATGGGGATGCTTAGCCTCAAGTGTTCCCAGCTACTTTCATTGTCCCCCGTCCAGACAGCTGCATAGCTTTGAATGCCAGCGAAAAAGGAGCGGGTAAGTATGAATGGGCGCCTACCCGGCTGGATTCGAAGCAAACCTTCATACGTGGCTTTAGCCATGAGTAAACCATAAACGTTGTGTATTTCTCGGTGGTCTGTGAGTCTGCCGTCAGCATCATGCACCGCGTCGAGCTGAATTGTCTGTTTAGAGAAAACCGATGGCTCATTCATGTCAAGCCATATTCCTGCCACTCCATCATCTAATAGCTCTTTGAAGAGGGAACCCCACCATTCCCTAGTTTTCGAGTTAGCGAAGTCTGGAAAATGACATGCCCCAGGCCACACGTCACCTGTGAATGGTTTTCCGTCTGGCA
>Ga0105158_1000060_pt1 | contig 49167 bp, 53 predicted proteins | sample LHCtaG_FD_81567 | JGI IMG/M metagenome (GOLD analysis project Ga0105158, IMG submission 81567) | Hot spring microbial communities from Little Hot Creek, USA to study Microbial Dark Matter (Phase II) - LHC4sed_matched | ecosystem: Environmental > Aquatic > Thermal springs > Hot (42-90C) >...
AAGAGGCCTGAGGACTTGAACCCGAAGAGCAGGCACATGAAGTGCGCTAAACAGCCTATGAGCCCTGATAATATGACGTTCAGCACGAAGGTGCCGACGAGGTTCTGAGAGAGCTCCCTCGAGGGCTTGAGCCTCGGTTCTATGATGCCCGTGTGCAGTGCCGAACTAAGCCTCGAGGCCAGCGTGCCACCTATGGCCCCCCTCATCTGAAGAAACGCCGGGACCATTATTAACATGCCCGGGAGCTCCTCTAGTGCCCCCCTCATCGATGCCAGGCCTATCCCCGCCACGATGCCGAAAGTTTGTATAACTACTTGCGACAAGAAGCCCTCCCGTACCGTCCGCTTGAACATCATCTGGTCACCTCGATAGCGACGGACCTTAAGCTTTATCCTTAGCTTTGGGTATGTATTAATATATCCTGTGCTCGCAACCAATATGGAGGACTCGATTTGGGTTGGAGGAGCCCAAGTCTGTTAGGGAGCTGTTGATTGAGATAAAGAACGTGACGGAGAGGATAGTAGACCTAGCGTTCTCCTCATTTATGTTCAATTTAGAGGACGTGGCTCATGAGGTGCTGAGGCTTGAGGAGCGCATAGATGACCTGCTGTACTCGTTGTACGTGAGGGTCTTGATGGCCTCAGAGACCGCTTACGACGTAGAGAGGCTCGCTCCGCTACTATTCATAGCCTCAGCGATGGACAGCATAGCTGACGCGGCTGGCGACTTGGCCAAGATATTCCTCAAGGGCTTCAGGCTCCACCCAATAGTCCACGAGTCGCTGAAGGAAGTGGAGGAGAGAGTGGTCTCTGCCAAGATAGGAGAGGGCTCTAGGCTGGCAGGCAAGAAGCTGGCAGACATGAGCGAGGAGCTCGGCGAGCCCGTGACCCCCTTAATCGTCTGCAGGGGGAGGAGGCGCCTGATAAACCCTCCAGAGGACCTAGTATTGGAGCCCGGCGACGTGGTGATAATCAAGGCCAGCAAAGAGGTCGCTGAGAAGCTCGAGGAGGGCATGTGTCCGTGAGCAAAGACCTGCTCTCTCAGATCAGGGACATGCTCAAGGAGCTGAAGAATATCTCAGAGTTCATGGTTGACTTGGCGTATACGGCATTGCTGACCAATAGCAGGGAGCTGGCCGAAGAAGTCGACAGGCTCGAAGCATACGTAGACGAGCTACACGCGCGCTATGAGGCAGCTGTCTTGGAGCTGGCGAAGCAGAGCGAAAACCCATCTGAGTTCTTGGGGACCCTGAGGGTCGGATTAGTAGTCGAGGCCTTGGCAGACGCCGCTAGGAGGATGGTCGAGCCAATACTGAGGGGGGACAGACCTCACGAGGTCCTTGCGCTAGTCATGAGCGAGGCCGAGGAGGCCCTGCGCAGGATCGAGGTCGAAGAGAGCTCGCGCCTTGCTGGCAAGAGCCTATCGGAGCTCGAAGACGAGTGCCCGCCAGTGACGATCATAGCGATAAGGAGGGGAGGGAGCTGGATGCTCAATCCGGGAGACGACGTGAAGCTTTACCCCGGCGACGTGCTCGTGGTCAAGGGCAGAGACGAGGCTGTCGAAGAGATGAAAGAGCTGGCTCGAGGCGAGTTGCAAGGGGAATGACGTAGATGCTTAACGTCGCGTCTAGAGCGCTCCTCAAGGTTTTAAAGCACAGGTCGCTCGAAGTCAATCAGCTCTTAGACCTCGGATTGAGCAGAGACCTATTAGACTACTTGCGTAGTCAAAACGTTGTGCGCTTAGACGGTGAAACCCTTCGAGTGGTCGACCCGATACACTTGGCCGTGGAGGCCATGAGATTGGGCGCCGACGTAGAGGCCGTCTCCGAACTACTCAGTTGGAAGGATTTCGAAAGCCTTTGTGTGGAGGCTTTGAGAAGCCACGGCTACGAGGTCGTAGCCCCCTTCAGATTTAAGATTGAGGGCAAGAAGTACGAGCTGGATATAGTAGCGCATAGGAAGAAGACATTGCTTTGCATCGACTGCAAGCACTGGAAGATGAAGCGGGGCCAGAGGAGCAAGGTCAAGGACGCCGCGACAAGCCACTTCGACAAGTGCACGAAGCTCGCTCTATCGGCCGACCTACTCAGGAGCGCTGGCTTAGAGGCTCGTATCGGCCTGCACGTGGTTCCAGTCATAGTGACTTTGATTGACTTAGGCTTTAAAAGTCATCTGAATGGTGTGTACGTCGTACCGATATTCAAATTCAACAACTTCCTGTTGGAGCTCGAGGTCCACGTGGACGAGCTCTTCTACACGACGACCTATTAGGCAAACTTGATTAGAGCCATCCATAGACGACTAGCTTAGGCTGGTGAGTGCTACGAAGGGCTCGAGGGCGGGGCTACTGGCATCAGGTTGGCCTAGGACAGCCGTGGTGTGCCTAGCAGGCCTCGTCTCGTCGATCCTCTCAGCCCTCTTACTCGTCGCCGTGGAGAACCTTTTAGACGCCTTTAAGGGTTTGATGCTCGGAGTCGCGGGCCTTTGGCTGCCGGCACTGGCCTTTTCGCTCCTCCAAGCACTCGTGCTGGGCGGCGAGGTGATGAACTTCAAGAGGGGGCTCAACAACTTCTCCGCCCTTTTGAGCCTCGCCTTCTTGGCCTTCGTTCTCGGTTACGTGGTCCACTCGATCAGCGTTAAGTTCTCCGCCAAGGAATTAGCCCTCATAGGTACGTCCTTAGCCGCCTCCCTTAACGCCTTAGTGCATCGCTACATAACTGGTAGGAGCATAGCGATAACTGGGGCTATATCCGCACTATGGCCTCTCTTGACTTTAGTTGTCACCTCTGCCATGCTAGATATTAAAATCGTTGAGCTGGACTTCGCCAAGTACATATTTGTCTTCTTCATTACGCTTTCGCCGGCGATCGCGATCTCAAAGAGCATAGACATGTTGAGTCAAAGGCTTGTCGGAATGAGCTCCAAGAGAATCTTCAGAGCTTACGCGAGGAACTGGTTTATGGGGATTAGGGAGGAGTTGGAGTCCTTCTTCAACAGCATAGGCGTCGACTCCACGGTGTCATGCGACATGCTCTTTCTGCTAGGTCCTGGTGGAGGGGTGAAAGGCATAGTAGTCGTGCCCCAAGTCCACCCGGGCCCCCTCAGAAACGTTGGTAGCAGCTCCCTGCCGTCGGACATAGCCTTAGGCCTTGAGCCGTCTCTTAGCGCGAAGGTCATAACGTTCCACGGATTCGTGACTCACGCTTCTGACATAACTTCTTCCGAGGACTACCGAAACCTCTTGGAGGAAGTGAAGAAGGTGGCGCTACGACAGCCTGGCTTAGTAGTTCAGGGCCCCTCGAGCCCTCTGGTGAGGGTCGAGGTCGGAGGACTGTCTGTAGGGTGCCAGCTGATTAAGGGCGTGCCCATAGTGTTCGTCTCGGGCGACAAGAAAGGCATTAACGATGTACGCGAGGGCGTCAGGGCAAACGTTGAGCGAACGGTGAAGGAGGTCCACGGCGTCAAGCCTCTGCTGATAAACGCGCACAACTCGTACGAAGAAGACCCCAACATAGACTTCGAAGAATTGGAGAGGGGGATACTGAGGGCTGTAGACATGGCCTTCAAGTCATCGTCCCATGGCCTCGTGAGGGTCGGCGTGGGCGTGTCGAAGAGCGCCGACCTCGGCGAAGTTCAAGGCATAGGGGCTTCTGGTATTAGGGCCTTAGTAGTGGAAGTCCAGGGATCGAAGTACTGCTACGTCGTTGTAGACGCGAACAACGCGAGCAAGGAGTTTAGAGTTGCTGTAAGATCTGCCGTGAGGGCTATGGGCTATGAGGATTGTGAGCTATTCACGACCGACAACCACGCGGTAGTGCACTTGAAAGGCGTGAAGTCGAGCCGAGGATATTACGTCCTTGGAGAGAGGGCAAAGGTCGAGGCCCTCTTAAACGCCTTAAAGGCGGCGATAAGCGAAGCCGAAGAGGCTCTCTCCGAAGTCGACGTAGCCCTCAAGGAGGTCACGGTCAAGGCGCGAGTTCTCGGGGATTCCGCCTATAAGAACATAGAGGTCTTGGTCTACAAGGCCGTCAAAAAATTTAGAGACCTAGGGCTGGCGGGTTACGGTCTAGCCGTGACGTCATCACTGTTGCTCTGCGGGCTTATATAAGGAGTCCACAGTCTTGTTGTCAATAATACTTAGGTTTCCTCAAGAATCCAACGTATCTCTCTCAAGCTCTAGTAAGTCGTCGTGGAGTATTTTGAGAAACCTTTTTAAAGGAGCCCCCTTGTGAAAATGAGAGTGTCGTCAAAGGTGAAGGTGACTTGATGGAGTATAGAGAGCTGTCCGTGAGCTACTACAACTTCCTCCCAGAAGTGAGAGCGCTAATGGAGTTGCCTAGCGACATAATAATCCACGATACGACGCTCAGAGAGGGAGAGCAGGCGGCGGGGGTCGTCTACAAGCCCGAGGACAAGCTCTACATAGCTAAGTTACTCGATGAGGTTGGAGTTCAGCAGATAGAAGCTGGCTTCCCGGCAGCTTCCAAGGGCGAGCGAGAGGCCTTGAAGATGATAGTCAGGGAGGGGCTCAACGCCAAAATCTTCGGGTTCGCTCGAGCAGTCAAGCCGGACATAGACGCCGTCGCCGACGTGGGTGCTTATGGGCTGGTCATGTCATTCCCCCCATCGGACATACAGCTAAAGTATAAGCTCAAGATAAGCCGAGAGGAGTACTACAACAGGGCCGTGGAGCTCGTGGAGTATGCCAAGAGCCGCGGTCTCTACATAACCTTCAGCGCCGAGGACACCACGCGAGCCGACTTTAACTTCCTGATGAAGGTGTTCAATGGGATAGTAGAAGCTGGTTGCGATAGGGTTAGGGTGGTCGACACGCTTGGTTGCATTCACCCCACGGCTATGAAGTTTCTAATAAAGAAGATAAGGGAGTCCCTGAAGAAGAAGGTCCCCATAGAGGTCCACTGCCACAACGACCACGGGCTAGCGGTCGCCAATACCCTAGCCGCCGTAGAGGCGGGGGCCGAGGTCCTGTCGACCTCAGTCTTGGGCTTGGGCGAGAGGTGCGGACTAGCCCCCACCGAAGAGGTGATAGTAGCTCTCAAGAACTTGTACGGACTGGGGAACTTCAGGACCGAGAAGCTCTACAAGCTCTGTAAGGAGGTCGAGAGGATAACTGGCTTCATAATGCCGCCTCACAAGCCCGTCGTGGGCGCAAACGCCTTCGCTCACGCGAGCGGCATACACCAGCACGCCGTCCTAGAGAACCCGATATGTTACGAGCCCTATCCACCTGAGATGGTCGGCCAGACTAGGAGGATAGTCATAGGAAAGCTCTCCGGAAAGCACGCCGTAAAGGCTAAGCTGATAGAGCTAGGCGTACAGGCTACGGACGAAGAGGTCTTGAAGATTGTGGGGCTGGTGAAGTCCGTTAGCGAAGAGAGGAAGTCCCCTCTAAGTGACAAGGAATTCATGGAAATAGTTGAGAAGGTCAAAAAAGGCTTATCGCTTAATCAGTTTTAATGAATCTCTGCGATGGCCTTTTTAACTGCCTTCGTGAAGTCCTTCGTCGTCGCCCTGCCCCCTAAATCAGGGGTCAAGTTCTTTTTGTCGCTCAAGGCCCTTACTAGAGCCCTCTCTAATACCTCAGCGGCTCTGAACTCTCCGAGCCACTCCAACATCATCTTCGCCGAGAGCATTGTGGCGCAGGGATTCGCGATCCCCTTGCCAGCTATGTCTGGAGCAGCTCCGTGAATGGGCTCGAATATCGCGTGCTTGTCGCCTATATTAGCGCTAGGGGCGATCCCGAGGCTCCCAGTGACCGCTGCGGCCTCGTCGGACAATATGTCTCCGAACATGTTGGTCGTAACTATCAAGTCGAACCTCTCAGGCCTCACGACCAGGTTGTAGGCACAGGCGTCCACGTACATCTCCTCGTAGGAGACGTCGGGGTACTCCTTCGCAACCTCTTTGCAGACCTTGGCGAATAGCCCGCAGGTCAAGCTCATAACGTTGGACTTGTGGACTATTGTGACGAGCTTCTTGGACCTCCTCGACGCGAGCTCGAAGGCCTTCCTGGCTATCCTCTCGCAACACCTCCTCGTGATGACCCTGAGGGCCACCGCCGTGTTGCCCTCGTCCAGCAAGAACTCATACCTCTTGTATAGGTCTTCCGTGTTCTCCCTGACTATGACGAAGTCCACGCCCTCGCGAAGGCAGGGGACCCCTGGGTAGGACTTGAAGGGCCTTATGTTGGCGTAGAGATCCAACATAATCCTGAGCCTCACTATCACGTCTGCGGCGCTCTCCCCCACAGGCCCCTTCAGCGTGGCGTGGGCCCTCAAGATGGCGTCGATGGTTTCTTGGGGCAAGGCGGCCCCTCTGGTCCTTAGACAGCCATCGCCGGCCTCGACGAAGTCGAAGGAAAGGCTCAACCCCCTGACAACATCTTGAAGGCCCTCTAGGACCTCTATCGTGGCGTCTACGACCTCAGGGCCTATGCCGTCCCCCCTTATGACGGCAACTTTATAGAAGCCCATGCCGCTCCCTCGCGGATAGCAGAGACGTGAAGGGATCATGGCATATAAGCGTTACCTCGAATCGCGGCCCTCAGTATTTGTCGAGGTCTTCGTCAAGAAACGTCGCCTTAACGTCTATGCCCAGCCCCTTCGCGAGCTCCAAGCCATCTCTAAGTATTTCCCTGTGATCGAATGCAAGTTCTCGAGGAATTGCGTAGAACTCGTTGACCTCAGTCTCTCTCGACCCCCTAAGCTCTCCGCCGACCTCGACGACTAAGAAGGCTATTGATATCACGTGGCCCCTGGGGTCTCGGTCAGGCCTTGAGTACACGCCCACGAGGCCCTTGATCTCGACGTCGAGGCCCGTCTCCTCTTTCACCTCTCTCACGACGGCCTCTTCGACGGTTTCGCCGTACTCGACCAGCCCGCCGGGCAGAGCCCAGTAGCCCTCGTATGGCGGCTTCTTCCTCTTGACCAAGACTACGCTCCCCCCTCTTCTAACGACGACTCCGTCTACCGCTACCAGGGGTCTTTTCGCACTACTGTGCGAGGCCGTCATAACCACTCCACAACAGTTATAAGGTTGACATAATGAATTTGCGCACGAGTCTACCTTAAGTGCGTTAAAGGTGATTCGCTTGAGATACGCGAAGCTGCCGAAAGAGAGGTTCACTGAGCTATTTGAGGTCTTGGAGAGGTTCGGCGAGGTGCACGCACCGGTGAAGAAGGGCAAGACCTTCCTCTTCACTGAGGTAATGTCTCCTAGTGAGGCCTCTCTGAGCTACAACAGGACGATGATCCCCCCGAAGAAATATTTCGTGAGGCCCTTCGAGGAAATCCTCAAGGTCAAGGTCGGCAAGGGCTACGAGCCGGTGGTCGAGGAGCCGAAGAAGGTGGTGTTGCTGGGCCTCCACGCCTGCGACATCAACGCTTTGAGGGTCTTGGATAGCGTCTACCTCGACGAGCCAGAGGATCCCTACTACCGCTCTCGGAGGGCCAACGCCTTCATCGTGGGCGTCTCCTGCGAGCCTGACGAGTACTGCTTCTGCAAGTCCATGGGCGCCGATTATGCGTGGACAGGCTTCGACCTATTCCTCCACGACATAGGCGAGGTCTACTTGATAAGGGTTGGCAGTGCTAGGGGGGAAGCCGTGGTGGAGTCAATTAAGAGGGCCATTGACGAACCGACCAGGGGGGATTTCGTGAAGCTTCGAGACCTCGAGCTCAAGAGGTCGAAGATGTTTAAGAGGGAGCTCAACGCGTCCCTCTTACCGGACATCGTGGACTCGCTCTACGAAAGCGAGGTCTGGGCGAAGTTCTCTGACAAGTGTCTCGCCTGTGGCACATGTAATTTAGTCTGTCCGACCTGCAGGTGCTACGATACCATCGAGAAGATAGAGCTAAATCTCGAGGACGGCGTGAGGCTCAGGCGCTGGGACTCGTGCTTTATGAGGAGCCACGCCCTCGTGGCCGGGGGGCTCAACTTCAGGCCCACGAGGCTCGATAGGTTCAGGCACAGGTACAACTGCAAGAGCTCGATAGAGCCCAAGACCAACATGTTCTTCTGCGTCGGTTGTGGGAGGTGTAGCGCCTTCTGCCCAGCCGGGATAGACCACGTGGATGTCCTGAACTCCCTATGGGGGGGTTAGTTAAGTGAACGTCAACCCGTACCTGCCCAAGCCCGCCAAGCTAATCGAAACCGTTGAGATGACGGCCATAGAGAAGCTATTTAGGTTCGAATTCGTCGACGAAGAGGATGCCAAGTCCTTCTCCTACAAGCCCGGCCAATTCGTCACGGTGAGCGTCCCTGGAGTGGGTGAGTCGCCGATATCGATATGTAGGTCCCCTACGAGGCCCGGCCCCTTGGAGTTGCTGATAAGGAGGATCGGGAGAGTCACGAACGCCATCCACAAGCTGAAGCCAGGCGACATAGTCGGGATTCGCGGTCCGCTGGGCAACGGCTTCCCCATGGAAGAGATGAAGGGCTACGACGTACTGCTGATAGCTGGAGGTCTGGGGATAGCGCCCCTGATGTCGGTCCTCCAGTACGTAATCGACAAACGCGAGGAGTACGGCGACGTCATGTTGCTCTATGGTGTTAGGAGCTACCAAGAGGCGCTGTTCAGGGACATGGCCATTGACTTAGTAAAGTACCCCGAGAAGACTGGCGTCAAGGCCTTCCTGTCGTTTGAGAGAGAAGACCCCGTCTTCTCGAAGCTAATGGAAGAGCACCCGAAGAACGTGAGGAAGGGGGTGGTGACCGTCTTGTTCGAGTGCGCTGATCCATACATAAAGCCGGACAAGGTTTGCGCCGTCGTCTGCGGCCCGCCAGTGATGTACAGGTTCGTGCTGAAGGAGCTCGTGAAGAGGGACGTGCCGCCTGAGAGGATATACCTGACGCTGGAGAGGAGGATGAAGTGCGGCATAGGGAAGTGCGGCCACTGCGTCGTCGGAGGGGCAACCGCCATTAGGTACGTATGTAAAGACGGCCCTGTCTTCACCTATTTAGACGTATTGGCTGTTAGGGGGCTTGTGTGATGGTCGGGGCAAGACTAAGAGCGGGGTTCTACTCACTGACGGGCTGCGCGGGCGAATACCTCGCTATCTTGAGCGTAGAGGGCAAGTTGCTCGAGATCTTCGACAAAATAGAGGTCATGGACTTCGCCCTGGCCAGCAGCAGGAAAGTGCACGGCAAGGTGGACGTGGCGTTCGTCGAGGGCTCCGTGAGCACTCAGAAGGACCTCGAAGCAGTCAAGAGCATAAGGGAGAACTGCGGCGTGCTCGTCGCACTAGGCGATTGCGCTGTTTGGGGAGGGGTCCAGGCATCCCTCACGGGCGTAGACGTCAAGGAGCTCATGAAGTCCGTGTACAACACGGAAGAGAACTACTACGGCTTCTTAGGCGAGCATAGAGCGGTCTCCGAAGTCGTTAAGGTCGATTACGAGCTCCCCGGTTGTCCCATTGAGGCAGAGGAGTTCATCGACCTGCTCATAGACGTCTTGAGAGGAGTCCTCCCAGAGTTCAAGGACTACCCGGTCTGCGTGGAGTGCAAGATACGAGAAGTGCCGTGCCTGATAATCGAGAGGGGAGAGGCGTGTTTGGGACCGATAACTGTGGGCGGTTGCAAAGCCCGTTGCCCCTACAACAACGCCCCATGCATAGGGTGCAGAGGCCCGATAAAGGACGAGGCGAACGTGGCTGGAGAGCTACTAATGCTCTTGGAGAAGGGGTGGAAGAAGGAGGACGTCGTGAACAGGCTGAAGCTCTTCGCTGCTAGGTACAAGGATGTATCCAAGCCCATAAAGGGGTGATGTGGATGGCCAAGGAAGTGGTCGTGGAGCACGTGGCGAGGGTGGAAGGCCACGGAAGCATAAAGGTCGTAATAGAGGAGGGAAAGGTCAAAGAGGTAAAGTTCGAGATCTTCGAGGGACCGCGCTTCATAGAGAGGGTTCTAGTGGGGAGGATGTACTACGAGGTCCCTGACGTAGTCGCAAGGATATGCTCCATATGTCCTGACCCGCACCAGATAGCCGCCGTCGAGGCCATAGAGAAGGCCTTTGGGACCTCTGTTGGCTGGCAGACTAGGATGCTACGTGAGCTTCAGTTGCTAGCCGATATAATAGCGAGCCACGCGTTGCACCTCTACCTGTTGGCCCTGCCGGACTACTTGGGCTACCCAGACGCCTTGAGCATGGCCGACAAGTACGGGCGAGAGGTCAAGGCCGGGCTCGAGCTAAAGAGGGCAGGGAATGCGATAAAGGAGGCCTTGACTGGCAGGTCGGTCCACGGTTGCACGGTCAAGCCCGGCGGCTACACCAGAGTCCCAACCTCCTCAGAGCTCGAGAAGTTCTGCGACATGCTGAAGCGATCGATGGAGGGAGCGATATTGGCGGTCAGGTTGTTCAGCTCCTTGAAGTACCCGGACTTCGCGAGGGACGAGAACGCCTTCATGGCCGTCGACCCTGGAGAGGCGTATGGCTTCATGGGCAACTACATCCTGGTGTCGGACGGCGAGAGGTACCCGGTCGAGGAGTACAAGAAGCTCACCAACGAGGTCACGGTTCCTCACTCGTCGGCCAAGCACTCCTCGTACAATGGCAAGCCCTTCATGGTCGGAGCGCTGGCCAGGTTGTTGCTCAACGGGAAGAAGTTGAAGGGCCAAGCGGCCGAGATGCTGAAGGACTTGGAGCCGAAGCTCGACGCGCTAAACCCGCTGACCAACAACTTGGCCCAGGCGATAGAGACCGTCTACGCCGTTGAGAGGGCGATCGAGGTGATAGACGAATTGCTCGACAAGGGTATAAAGCAGGACGTCGACGTCGAGGTCAAGCCGAAGAGGGGCGTTGGCGTGAGCGCCGTAGAAGCCCCTAGGGGCGTGCTCTACCACTGCTACGAACTCGATGATGAGGGCAGGGTCGTCAAGGCCGACATAATAACCCCGACCGCCCAAAACGCCGCCAACATGGAGAAGTACATCAAGATCTCGGCCGAGAGGCTCCTGTCGACTGGAGAAGAGAGGCTCAAAGGGTCGTTAGAGCTTCTCGTGAGGGCCTACGACCCCTGCATATCCTGCTCGGTCCACTCAATCAAGGTAATAAAGGTGCGCTGACTTTCAACAACCTCTTTGCGACAAACATGAAATGTCTCATAGCTTGCTTGGGCAACCCGCTGATGGGCGATGACGGTGCGGGGTAGCTGTGGCCGGCGAGCTCGCTAAGCTGGGATACGAAGTCGTCGTGTGCGGATCAGACCTGTCGCCAGTGATGGCGCGGGTTGAGGAGGTCAACGTGTTAATAATCGTGGACGCCGTGAACTGGGGGGCGAAGCCGGGGTCGGTTTTGACGGCTAGGCTCGACGATTTAGAAGAAGAGCCCGTCAGGGCCTCTCATTCTCTGAGGGTAAGCGAGGTAATCAAGTTGATGAGAAAGGCCTTCGGCCATCCCTTAGAGGTCTACGTAGTCGGCATCCAACCGGAGCGCGTGGAGCCGTCAACTGAGCTGAGCCCAAGCGTCAGGCAAGCGGTCAACGAAGCGGTGGCAAAGGTGAGGGAGCTCCTCAGAAGGCTACAAGAGAACAGCGCCTAATGCTTAAAAGCTACTTCAGATCAAAGTTATAGTTCGGAATTCCCAAATAAGTATCCTTTAAGGTCGAAGCCGTCATGAGCGACCACGTCGAATTGATCATCGTCGGAGAGGTAACGGACAACGTGAAGAAGGCCCTCTTTGAGAACTTCAACGCCCTCAGATCCAAAGGCGTTAAGAAGGTCAACCTGAGGATCTTCACACAGAGCGCCCCTCTGAAATACATTGAAGAGTTGAGAGAGGTCCTGCTCGCAAACATGATAACCTCGGTCAGGCTTTACGAACACGATTTGAGTGAGGTTAGTGGAGTTCTCGAACAAATGGTTCGAGGGGGTAAGGAGGTCGTCGTGATCTCGGACGAAGAGCCTTTGAGGTCTCAAGTCCAGAGCATGCTAAATAGCTTGAAGGGCGAAAAACCGTAAGGGGGACCAGCTTGTTTGACGTGGTACTGACAACCGATAGGACCATGATGACCAATCACCACGGCAAGGAGTTCCTCGGGTTCATGGCCACCGGACCAGCCTTGGGACTGCCAGAGCCCATCTGGCTATGGGTCTGCGCGCCGAAGATGAAGACCGACGACGTAGGAAGGGTGTGGCAAGCGCCTTACGGCATGAGGAAGGTGGAGGCCGTCTTGATGGACGCGGGCTTCAAGGTCGCTACCATAGACCCCGATCACTTAGACAGGCACGTGAAGCACGCTAAGGTGCTGTTGCTGAGCCACCACGACTACTTCGCCCTATGCCCTCCGAGCTCTGAGTGGTGGTCCATAACTAGGAAGGAACCCGTCAACGCCAAGAGCTTTAGGAGGCTCATGGAGAGGCCATCGCTCAGAGAGGCCAAGCGGAGGGGGCTGAAGATAATAGCTGGTGGACCTGCCGCGTGGCAGTGGCTCTGGAAGGTAGACAAGTGGGTCGAGTGGGGGGTAGACACGGTGGTAGACGGAGAGGCCGAGAAGGTCGTGGTCGACCTGGTCTCCAAGGCTCTCAATGACGAACCATTGCCAAGATACGTCTACGTGGGGGTAGATGAAGTGCCTAAGCTAGAAGAGATCCCGACCATCAAGCACGCGAGTATAAACGGGCTCATAGAGGTCACGAGGGGCTGTCCTCGAAATTGCAGATTTTGCTCCGTGACTCTTAGGCCGCTAAGGCACTACACCTTCGACATGATAGAGCAGGAGCTGAAGGTCAACGTGTCCGAAGGGATCACTGAGGGGATAATACATTCCGAAGACGTCCTACTCTACGGCTCTAGGAGCGTGGAGCCGGAGCCCGATGCCGTCATAAAGCTCCACAAGCTCGTCAAGTCGTACTACAAGAAGATATCCTGGAGCCACGCGAGCCTCTCAGCGATCAAGAGGGCTGAGGAGAAGTACAAGCTCGTCACCAAGGTCGGGGAGATAATATGCGACGATAACCAAGACTATTGGGGCGTCGAAGTGGGGATCGAGACGGGCTCAGTCAAACTAGCGAAGAAGATAATGCCAGCGAAGTCGGCTCCGTATCCCGTCGAGATGTGGCCCCAAGTGGTCGAAGACTCCTTTGCGATAATGCACGAGAACCACATAATCCCAGCCGCCACCTTAATCTTGGGGCTCCCCGAGGAGACCGAGGACGACGTGATGAAGACCGCCGAGCTACTGGACAGGCTCAGGCCCTACAGGAGCTTGATAGTCCCGATGTTCTTCGTCCCAATGGGCTACTTCAAGACCCACGACTGGTTCACTAGGGTCAAGATAAGGGACGAACACGTAGAGGTAATGAAGAGGTGCTTAGACCACGCTCTCTACTGGGCGAACGACATAATGAGCAAGTTCTACTTGAAGGGGCCGAGTCGTGCTCCGCTCAGATGGATGCTCAGGCTTTTCTTGGCCTACGTTAAGTGGCGGACGAGAAACATAGACAAGAAGATAGAGGAGTGGAAGGCAAGGCGTGACAGCCCTTAACCTCCTTTCAGCGCTCTCAGCACCTCTTCCACGACTCTCGACGGCTGGGACTTGGCCAGAGAGTGATCGAACCTCAGGACTTTGAGGCCCAACCTCTTCAAGACCTCGTCCTTGACCTCATCGCGCGAGACCCTAATGCTCCTCAAGTGATGGGGACCATCTATCTCGACGACCACGTTGGGAGGCACGAATATGTCGACCACGAACCTTCTTTCCTCTACGAGTATCTCGCGTTGGGTGAAGAACGTTAAGCCCCTGGCCTGCATCTCCTTAATTACGGCCACCTCCCCTGACGTGTACGCCCTAGGAGACGTCGTCGGCCTTTTCTTTGGCTTCTTCAGGGCCGCCACTCTCCTCTATGATCCTCTTGATCCTCTGGGCTATCCCCTCGACGACGTGCTTCCTCGCGTTTCTGAGCTGGATGCCGACTATGCTTCCACTCTCGCTCAGCTCCAAGTAGAGGTCCTCCGACATCCTTATTAAGCCCTTGACGGCCTCGTCCTTGACCTTTATGTACAACACGTCCTTATCCAAGTCGAGCTCAACCTTCATGCTCTGCTTCTCTTGATCCTTCACGACCTTTCAAGTGTAATTTTTAGGGGACAGAACTTAAGTGTTATCGTGAGATTGTAGGATAAGAATAGGGTCTTAGGAAGGTTTGATGCGGCATCTCGAGCAAAGCCAACCCTTTACTCTACATCGGGACTCGGTAGCTAGCACTGACGATTGTTGCTAGAAGCTCCTCGACCATACCATCACCTTCGGCCGTGAGGACCTTCAGACCAAGTCTTTATAATCTACCGCTCTGAGTGAATAATCTCAAAGGACGTACCAGGCCTCAGGTGCCACTGCTATGTTCACTCATTAAGCAAAGAGGTGGCCCGTTTGAAAATTATCAGCTGGGACGAAAAGCACGGCAGGATGTTCTTAGAAGTAGAGAGTCGCGACGACCTGTGGTGCTTGTACAACGTCCTGAACCCCGGAGATCTGGTCACGGCTAGGACGTTGAGGGAGGTAAAGGTAAATGACAAGAGCGCTCGAAAGCCCATGACTTTGAAGGTGAGGGTTGAGAAGGTGGAGTTCCAGCCATACACAGACAAGCTCAGGATCAGGGGCGTGGTCGTCGAGGGCCCTGACGAGTTCGGAGTCGTGGGTTCCCATCACTCAATAGCAGTTGGCGAGAGCTCTGAGATACTGATAGAGAAGGAGAGGTGGTCAAAGCACGAGCTAGACAGGATCTTCAAGGCCTCGTCCAAAAAGCCCCTCAAAGTGCTCCTGATAGGCATAGACTCGGACGAAGTCGCGTTTGTGCTACCACACGACTACGGGCTTGAATTGGTGGCCGAGGCGGGGCTGGACTTGCCGGGAAAGCATGAGCCCTCTAAGAGGGAAGGGGCCCTCGAGGAGAGGATTCGCGAAATAAGCGAAAAAGTGAAGGAACTGGTCCAGAGGCTTAACCTGAAGGCAGTTGCGATAGTTGGGCCTGGCTTCGTGAAGGACTACCTCGCGAGGGAGGTGGTCTCCAGCGCGAACGTTAGGGTGTACGTGGACTCGGCCTCGACCGGAGGGTACCAAGGCGTCAAGGAGGCCATCAGAAGGGGCGTCCTGAGGAGAGTGCTAAGGGATTTTGACGTGGTTGAGGAGGCTGAGCTCATGGACGAGCTCTTGTTGCACGTGTCGAAGGGCGACGGCAAGGCGGCCTACGGAATTGAAGAAGTGAGGAGGGCGGCCGAGTACGGCGCTGTCGACAAGCTCTTGGTCCTCGACGAGCTCGTGAGGTCGCCAGATCCGGGGCTGAGGAAAGTAGTCGAAGAAATAATGGACATGGCTGAAAGGAGGGGGGCGAAGATAAAGATCTTCAGTAGCTTAGAGGAGCCGGGCCAACAGCTAAAATCGATGGGCGGTCTAGCGGCAATACTGCGATACAGCTTGGAATTCGAAACGTAAAGCGTATATTCTCATAGCACCTCAGTGTCCTCGAGGAAATCCTTATGTCGAGCAAGCATAAGACCAAGAAGTCTCGGATGAGCCCGATACAACTCGTCTCCATAGTCCTACTCATCCTACTCGTGATCTCTCTGCTGGCCAGTTTGTTGTTCACTTTGTTACATTAACATTAATGTAACTGACAGTCCTCTGAGTGACAGATGTGATCACGAATAGAGAGACCCCTCCCCTCTTGGGGCCTCGGATTAGTGGAAAAAGTTTTAACGAGCCCTGATGAAGGGAAAGTAGAGGGAATCCTATGGGCGGCAAGACGAAGAAGTCAATAACCGCTATGGAGAAGCAACAAAAGCTTCGAGAAATGAAGGAGAAGAAGGCCAAAGAGGAGAAGAAAGAGGAGAAGAAAGAGAAGAAGATCTCGAGCCCGCTCTTGCCCCTAGAGGTCGTTAAACAGCTCGAGAACGAGCTAAACAACATCAAGTGCCTGACGCCCTACGTGTTGGCCTCTAAGTTCGGCCTCAAGATGGGCGTGGCTAAGAGCGTGTTGAGGGAGCTGGAGAGCAGAGGGATCTTGAGGTGTGCGGCGAGGGGCTCTAGGATCTCCATATACACGCCAGTGAAGTTCACCTCGAGCTAAATGATCAAAGGAGTCCAGAAAGCGAAGGCCTCTTTTTCAACCTGGGGAGCTCGACCTTCAAGTTCACGACTCCGCTAGCAGTCAGCTCGACCACGCCCATGTCCAAGAGCCTCACGAGGACCCTATCGGGGTCTCGAACTCCCAGCCTCTTCAGGTCTAGCTTGAACCTTATCTCTCCCACGCTCCAGTACTCCGACAAATAATACAAGGCCTTCTTGAGGTCTTCGTCGAGCTTCTCGACGTCCAACTCTAGCTTAGGCCTCTGAGGAGCCCCCTCGACGACCTCCCTGGCCTCCTCGACAGCTCTCGCGACCTCTGGCAGGGCCACTACCTTGGGCACCGGCCACATCATGAGCTCGGGGAGCTCTTCGTAGCCCTCTGGCGCCACGAGCTCTCCTCGATCTAGTAAGTCCTTGACTATGGCGTAGAGGACGAATAAGGAGCCTATCTCCGTGCCCTCAGCCCACTTGGCCAGCTCCTTAAAGGCTACCCTCCCCTTCTCCTCCCTGATCCTCCCCTTGACCATCTCGGCCAACGTCGTGAACTTATCGCTCAAAAGCTATCGCCCTTTAAGTTATGAGCGCCTCGAGCCTTCCTTCCTCGCTTGCCCGCTTGATCTCCCTAGCTATCCTCCTCCCCATGCTCATGGGCTCGTCGTATACGAGCCAAGTGTATGGCGAGCCGTGTACGTATATGTTGGTACCTGCCACTATCCTCGCAGAGAACTCGAAGACGTAGAAGTTGCCCTCTCCGTCGTAAGCCCCCTCTATGCAGAAGGGCCCTATGAGGCCTGGTGGCACGAGCCTCTTCGAGGCCTCGACCAGTCCATCTCCCACTCTGAACACCTCCTCGAGGAGAGACTCCCTGAGCGCTATCGGTATGTTGCCCACGACTAGGAAGGAGAGCTCCGGCCTCGCCTCCAGCTGAACGCTCGCTGGCAACCTGCCGAGGCCGTCGGCGTTGGCCTCGTACCTTCTGTCCATGCCTATGAGCTCGAGCTCTCCCGAGAGAGGGGAGTAGAAGAAGTGAGCGTATGAAGTCACGCCCAAGACGTACTCCTGGATGAACGCTTGGTCCTCGCTCACCTTCAAGGCCTCGAGCCTCTTCCTTATCTCGCTCGGACTCGAAGCTATGAAGTACCCTCTTCCCCCCTTAGCGCCCGGTAGCTTGACGATTACTATCCCGTCCACTTCATCTATGCTCGAGTAGGCCCTCGGCGTCCTGGCGCCAGCCTCCCTTAAGAGCCTCTCTTTGAGCCCCCTATCGGCCTCCCACCTCAAGATGTACTTGTTGCCAAAGATGGGCACCTTGAACTCCTTCTCGATGACCTCGAGATCCACGTACTCAACGAGCGATCCGTGAGGTATCAAGATGGAGTTCAAGCTCAAGAGCCTGTCCTGGACCTCAGGTAAGGCGACCTCCGCAAAGCTGTCGACAAGTATCACCTCGTCTATCAACTTCTTGAACCTGCTGTAAAGGCTCAGCCTCCTCTTCAGGCACACGAGGGCCGTCCTGAAGCCCTCGTCCTTAGCCCCCTTGAGTATCTGCAACGCGCTGTGCGACCCCAAAGTCGCTATCGTGATCTTCGACGAGCTCAAGGCCTTGCTACCTCGCATTAAGGGTTTATGCTCAAGTGACCACGTCCAGTAGCCTGTTTAAGCTTATGGCCTTCTTGACCTCCATGGCTATCCTCCTACCGGTGCCCACGACGAATCCGTGCTTGAACTTGCTGTAGGGCGACGTCGTTATGAGGACTGGGCTGCCAGGGACCCTCGGAGATACGTCGAATATCACTATATCGAGGTCGACCGTGACAGCTCCTTGGAGGGCGAATGGGCCTATTATCCCCGGGGGGTACTCCCTCTTCGTGACCTCGACGAACCTCAGGCCTATGTCAAACACCTTCTCGAGCAACGACTCCCTTATGGTCGCCGGCATGTGGCCGACCTCTATGTTTTGTAAGGGGACGTCGACGTCCAGCTGCTGTCGAGCCGGCAGGTTGACGAAGTCGTAGAGGTTCGTCTGGAGCCTCCTGTCAATGCCGAGGAACTCGAGCTCGTCGTCTATCGGCGAGTAGAAGTAGTTGAAGTTGAAGTAGGTTCCGACGACGAACTCCTCTATGACCGCGCTCTTCAGGTCCTCCTCGCTTATGATCCCTTTTTCTATCCTCTCCTTGGCCTTGAGCCAATAGTCTTCGGGGCTCGAGGCCGTGAAGAAGGCCCTCTCTATCTTCCTCTTCGCCTCGGGGACCTTGACTATGACAAGCCTGTCGATCTCATCAGGTGACTTGAACTTCTTGGGTTGCCTTATGCCAGCCTTTTCCAGCAAGTAGTACTGGTTCCGAGGGGCCCACCTCTCTTCAGTCCTCAGCATGGCCCTGTTGCCGAAGATGGGTACCAAGAACCTCTCCTCTATGTCCTCGTAGGGGACGTAGGTCGTAAAGGCCCTGTGGGGCACGAAGACCGTGTTGAGCCCTCTCAACCTCTCTTGAACTCTCTCGTCGACTATTTGAGCGAATTTGTCCAGCACTATTATCTCGTCGCAGAGCCTCTTGTACATCAAGTAAGGCCTCTCCCTGCCCTTTTGACACACCACCACGGTCCTGAAGCCCTCGTCCTTGGCCCCGTCCAAGACATCGAGAGCCGAATGGCTGCCCAAGACCCCTATGTGCACGTCTCTTAAGTCGTATTTCTCTACTACTTTCGCGACATCACTTCTTGAAATCACTTCAGGTCACCAGAGTAGCTAAAGCGCCTCAATTGATAAAGCTTAGCACAAAGATGCTAGGAGAGGAAGCTGATTAGGGTCAAGAGAATTCCTCACTCAAGCCATGAACTACTATGGACGGTGACGCGGCGCCAGGGCCTTTGCAGCAATGCTTCACGGCCTTCATAATGCTCTTCGTGGTCTTCGACGCCCTCGGCAACGTCCCCATCTTCCACTCCCTGACGGAGGGCTTAAGAAAAGAAGGGGGAAGATGATAAAGCTAAAAATTGTCTTGTGTTTTAGCGGCGTTCTCCATTTTACAACGCTCTAGACCTTCTTGAAGTAGTACCAGTACCTCACCTTCTCGCCTGGACCCCTTATTCGCATGACTTCCCAAGTCACTTTGTCGCCTATCTTCAGCTCCTCGTAGCTTACGTCGAACATCATCCCGGCAATTTGTATACCGTTCTCTGGGTAATTTCCAAACCTAGCAATCGCTATCACGAAGGGCGCAAAGTTCTCGAACACCATTGGAAATCCGAGGAGCATGGCAGTAAAGGAGTATATTTCTCCGACCTTCGGTACGTCGATCCATTCGTATTCAGTGCTGTAGCAGTATTTACACGCCGCCTGAGGAGGGTAAAAGACCTTTCCGCACTTCTTGCACCTCTGCATCGTCAGCCTTCCTTCTGAGAGGTTCTTATAGAACTCGTAGACTTTTGTCGAATCTGGGCCTTCTGGATCTTGTTGCGCCCAAGGATCTATTATTGGTAGCAGAGGAACGGTGTCGGGAAGCCTAATCTCCCTCACGCCCCTCACCCCTCAAGGTTTTTTCAAACCGTAGAGCATGATGCTATGCATGGCGGCAAGGCCGCTGAGGTTATGAGCCAGTCCTAGCTCCGCGCCAGCGACATACCTCTTCTTCGGGACTTGTCCTCTAAACTGCATCGTTATCTCCCAAGCTTGCCTGACTCCCGTGGCCCCCAACGGATGTCCGCAGGCAAGCAGACCGCCGCTCGGATTTACCGCCACCTTTCCGCCTATGTAGCTCTGCCCCTCTTCTATGAACTTGCCCCCCTCGCCCTTCTTGCAGAACCCCAGCTCCTCGTACTCGATTATCTCGCTTATTGTGAAGCAGTCGTGGACCTCAGCGATATCGACGTCCTCAGGAGTTATCTTGAAGTGATTGTAAACGTCCTTCGCGAGCTCTCTAAGCGACAGCCAATCGGCTATCTCTCCCGCATCATTTATCGAGCTGTATATCGTCCTCTGAAAACCGCCAAGAATCCATACAGGGGTATCGGTGTACTTTTTGGCTCTTTCTTCCGAGGTTATGAGCAACGCCACCGCACCGTCCGTAATCCCTGAGCAATCAAAAAGCCCGAGTGGCGGCGCGACGGGCCTCGCTTTTAACACCTCCTCCATAGTGACTTTCCTGTTGAAGTGGGCGTAAGGGTTCTCTGAACCATATTCGCCAGCCTTTACCCTGACCATTGCGAGTTGCTCGCGAGTCGTCCCGTAGAGGTACATGTGCCTTCGCGCTACCATCGCGAAGAATGGCGGGGCTGTAAGTCCGTTGACGGTATCAAACTCTCTGTCCCCGACGATGTACATGGTCGATTGAGTGAGGTTCATAAACTTGGAGTTCATTTTTTCAACGCCCAAGACTATCGCCACGTCGCTTAATCCGCTCGCAACCGCAAGCCATGCGTACCTTATCGCTACTGCCCCGCTCTGGCACGCGGATTCCGTCTTCGCCACGAGCCTCCACGGCTTTATTCCGAGTAGCTCCGCTGCCATCGGCGCAACGTGCGCGGTGTTGGCCCACCTCTCGGGATAAGCGCTTCCGACGAAGAGGGAGTCCACCTCCCTCTTATCAAGATTGGGCACGTCGTCGAAGAGGGCCTTCCCTGCCTCTACGACGAGATCCCTCCAGCTGGCGTCTCTCCTCCCAAATTTTGTGATCCCCGCTCCCACAATAGCTACTTTCCTCATCGTTCATCGCCCTCTAAAGACTGGAGGCCTTCGATACATGAAGGCTTGGATCCCCTCCGCGACGTCGTCCGTGAGGGATATGTCTCCGGAAGCCTCCGACTCCGCGAGACAGCTGGCCTCGAGCATGGGCATGACTCCGCGCGCTATGACTTTTTTCAGGTACTTGACGGCTATGGGTGGGAGCTCTGCCACCTTTCTTGCGAAGTCCAAGGCCTTGTTCCAGAATTCGCCTGCTGGATAGACTTCTGAGACGAGCCCCAAGCTGAGGGCCGTTTGAGCGTCGATGTTCTTTCGGAGCATTATCAGTTCCTTCAGTTTCCCGACCCCGACGAAATAGGCGAGCCTTTGAGTTCCTCCCCATCCGGGGATTATCCCTAGGCCTAGCTCCGGAAGCGCGAGAAACGCCCTATCGCTCATAACCCTTAGATCACATGCAAGGGCGAGCTCAAAGCCTCCGCCTAAGGCTGGGCCATTGATTGCAGCTATGACCGGCTTTGGATAAAGCTCTATCTTTCTAAAGACCTCATGCCCTGTTTGGCTGAACTCCGTGACGAGCTCCGGTCTTCCAGATGCAAACATCGATATGTCGGCCCCCGCGCAGAAGTTGTCGCCAACGCCCGTGATCACCACGACCCTTACGCTCTCATCCTCCTCGAACATTTTAAGCGCGTCCTCGATTTCGCGGAGGAAGGTCATGTTCAATGCGTTTGCTCTTCTGGGCCTGTTAAGCTTAATGACTCCTATATTATCGATCCTCTCAACTAGGACGAACTCGTAAATGCCCCTTCCGTAGTTGTAGAAGCCTCTCAAGGTCTTCCTTCCAAGCCTCCCCTCTTCGACCATCTTCTGTAGAACGGGGTTGACCTTGTACCTCTCCTCCTTGTACCTCTCATACAGCTCGCGGAGTTTAGCGACGATGTTGTCGATTCCAGTCTCATCGGCCATCCTCAGTAGTCCTCTCGGATAATTGAGTCCGTGCAAGACTGCGAGGTCTATCTCCTCCGGAGTCGCAACCCCCTTCTCTATCAGCCAAGCCGCCTCGTTCACTGCAGGGGCCAAGAGCCTGAGGAGATCGAACTTAGCTCCAGCCCGTAAGGGCACCTCGTTCGTCTTTCCTCCGCTCCAGTCGTAGAACCCCTTTCCAGTCTTTTTGCCGAGGTGCCCCATTTTAAAGAGCCTTTCAATGATGGGGGCGGGCCTGTACGTCTCACCAAGCTTCTCTCTGAAGTACTCTAGTACGTGATAAGTGATGTCTATGCTGCCTCCACCGAGAACGTCGTGGAGCTCGAAGAGCCCCATGGGCAGACCAAGTCTGTACTTTACTGCTGAGTCTATCTCCTCGATAGTCCCCTCCCCCATTTCTACAGCCCAAGCAGCCTCGTTGGTCATCGTGACGAAGATCCTATTGGCGATAAAGCCAGGGACGTCTTTTCTGACGTGCACGACGACCCTATTGATCCTTTTAGCAAAGTCCTCAACTATTCTCGCTGTTTCTTCGCTAGTGGCCTCTCCCCATACGATCTCAAGTAGTCTGAGGATCTTCACCGGGTTGAAGAAGTGCGTCCCAATGACCTTATCTGGCCTTCCAGTCGCCTTAGCGAGCTCGGTTATGCTGAAGGATGACGTGTTCGAAGTGAGTATCGCGTGTTTCGGAGCATACTTATCAATCTCGCTGAACACCCTCTTCTTCAGCTCAAGAATTTCGGGCACTGCCTCGATGACTAGGTCCGCATCCTTTACTGCCTCCTTGAGGTCCGTAGTGGTCGTTATCCTCTTCATGACATTCTCGACGTCCTCCTTGAGGTATCCTCGAGCGTAGCTCTTCTTCAATTCCTCCCTTATCCTCTCAACGGCCTTCCTGAGTACCTCCTCGCTGATATCCTCCATTTTCACGTTGAAGCCGTACATCGCAGCGACTTCCGCTATTTGAGATCCCATCGTGCCAGCGCCGATTATAGCGACATTTCTTATCTCCATGGCAAACCCCGTATCTCGTCTTGTCACTGAGCTTATATCTCTTACTGTGGTCGTGCTAGCGGTTTAACACCCGTGATGTGTGCGCGGTCCTGTCGCACATAAATTTCCTTGAGCACTAAGATGAACTGCTAAGGAAAAGCGTTAATTGCGAAACAGGAGACGTCTTAATCTGGTGTCGTGAAAGGCCATGAACGCTGTGTCGGAAGCTTTGCAGCAATACTTCACGGCCTTCATAATGCTCTTCGTGGTCTTCGACGCCCTCGGCAACGTCCCCATCTTCCACTCCCTGACGGAGGGCTTAGAGTTCAAAGAGAGGGGAAGAGTGATCCAGAACTCAGTAGTGATAGCTGGGGTCATACTGCTCTTCTTCGCCTTAGGTGGAAGACTGCTATTGGACTTCTTCCGAGTGAGCGTCGACGACTTCAGGATCGCGGGGGGAACGATACTCTTCATAGTCTCAATAGAGGGCCTCTTGGGCAGGGTCGAGGCTATGAAGATTAAGGCCGAGCATTTGGCGGTGGTCCCGCTAGCGACCCCGCTCCTCGCTGGTCCCGGAAGCATATCGCTAGTGATATACCTCATGGAGGCTGGCTACGGCTCGGGACCGACGATAGTGTCGATAGTGGCCAACGTCGCGGTGGCCTGGGTCATACTGACGTACTGCGACGCCATCTTCAAGGTCCTCGGAAAGAATGGCTCTCTCGTGATAGCTAGGATAATGGCCCTAATATTGGCGGCCATAGCGATAGCGATGATAAGAGAGGGAGTTGAGGGAATCCTTAATAGCTACGCTCTGCACGCGCCTAGTCTACCTTAACGAGCTCGTAGGACCGCGAGCCCAAGCCCAGCCTCTCCGCAGCCTCAAGCTGTCTCTCCCCACTTACACCGTTGATCTCTAGGAACGGATTTCGTCCCCCGAAGGCGCCTATCACGAGGTCCAGAGATGCCTGGTCTATCGCTACGGGGTCTGTGCTAGATAGCAAGCCAGCGTCCTCCACAATAGGCCTCATCGCGCAACCCAGGCAATCGCACCTAGCGGTTACATTAATTACGGCGTTGAGGTATAAGGGCCTAGACTTCAACGCCTTGAGCACGGCCAAGGCTACATCAGCTAGCCTCGCTTGGAGTTTGTCAGTGCCTTGGGCTGGGATCTTTAGCGCTTTACTAGGACATGCGAAGTAACACTCAAGGCACCCGGTGCAGGCGTCGTAGTCCACCTTCGCCTTGCCTCCCTCCACCTTAATCGCGCCGTAGTGGCACCTCTTGTTACATAGGCCGCAACCCGAGCACGCTTCTTCCACAACCGTCGGCATGTGGGCCCTGTGTTGCGCTGCCTTCCCCCTCTTGGTCGTGCACCCCATCGCCAAGTTCTTGATCGCGCCGCCGAAGCCCGTAGTGACGTGGCCCTTGAAGTGCGAGAACACTATCATGGAGTCGAGGTCCCTCAATATCTCCGCGACCTCGACCTCCTCGAGCTCCAGACCCTTTATCTTGACGGTGAAGCCGCTCGCCCCCTTAATGCCGTCGCCTATGACCACTGGAGCGCCGAGGGAGGCGTAGTTGAAGCCCTTCTTGGCCGCCAAGTTGAGGTAGCTGACGGCGTTGTTCCTTGGGCCGGAGTACAGGCTCGTGGTGTCGAAGACCACGGGCTCGCACCCCCTCTCCCTCACGTAGTCCACGACGTACCTGACGAACTCGGGCCGTAGGTGAGTGACGTTGCCCTCCTCGCCCATGTGGACCTTGATGCCGACGATCCCCTTAAGTGGCTCTTCCTCGACAACCATGTCTAGCAACTTCTCTATGGCTTCTTCGACTCTGGGCATGGGCCTTCCTTTAAAGTTGTAGAAGTAGACCTTAGCCCTCGACATTCCTATCCTCACTAATAAATTTGGGCTGGCCACTTCAAAAGGCTTTAATTTAAAGCCCCTTAGGCCCTTCTTGGCCGTCTTAACGTTACGTGCGAAGGGCCTCAAACTTTAAATGAGCCTCTCCATCCTAAGGAGTAGAGGAAAATTATGAGCTACGTTGAGAAAAAGAAGAAGAGCATAAGATCGATAAGGGCTGAGATAAAGAGGGCGGTCAAGGAGCTGATGGAGGCAACGGCGAGGGGGGTCGACACGAGAGAGATGGAGGAGAATTTGCTCAAGCTCGCGAGATCTAAGTACGAGCTGTCGCAGAGAGTGAGATTTCGACAATCTTAGCCACGAGTGCTAGCCCGAGGCCGAGGACGACAATGATAGTAGCGGACCTCCACGTGCATAGCCGTTACTCCGAGGACTCCTTCTTAGACCCTCGCGCGATAATTAAGGTGGCCTTGGCAAGGGGGATCAACTGCCTTGCGATTACAGACCACAATACGATCAAGGGCGGGATGGAGCTACTAAGAGAGGCGAGGGACCTCAAGGACTTCATAGCGATACCCGGCATAGAAGTCCAGACCGATGTGGGGGACGTGATACTGCTCTTCGTAAGCGAGGAGGTCAGGGCTAGGAAATTGGACGAGCTCCTCGACTACGCCAAGAGCGTAGGCGCCATAACGGTGCTTGCCCACCCATACAGGAAGCATCTGATGGTCGAGGAGTTGGCGAAGAGGGTCCAGGCGATCGAGGTCTTGAACGCTAGATCCAACAAGTCCGCGAATTTGAGGGCCAGGGGGCTGGCGTTGAGGCTCGGCAAGGCGATCTGCGCTGGGAGCGACGCCCACGTAGCTTTCGAGATCGGCAAGGCAGTGACGATAATGAAGGGGTCGAGCGAGGAAGACGTCAGAGAAGCCCTGACTAAAGGGGAGACAAGGGTCTTTGGCTCAGAGTCGAGCCCCTTAGTCCACGTGCTCAGCTTCACGTGTAAAATAATGAAGAGGGTTGTCGGGAGAAAGGGTGTTTAGAGTTCGACCCCCTCCCCTGGCTTGAGGACCAACACCTTGACCCCGGGGGCCATGGACTTGACGGCGTCGACGAAGTCGTCGGCCGTCTTGACCAGCACCGGGAACGTGGCGTAGTGCATCGGTATGGCGATTTTGGGCCTCAAGACCTTGACTGCCAAGGCCGCCTCCCTGGGCCCCATGGTGTAGTGGCCGCCTATGGGCACGAAGACGACGTCGGGGCTGAAGGCCTCTTTGACGGCCTGAAACTCCGACGTGTAGCCCGTGTCGCCCATGTGGTATAGCCTCAGGCCATCGACCTCCAGCACCACACCCACCGGTTGGCCAGCGCTACACGTGTGGAGCGCTGGGACGAGGGCTATCTTGAACGCGCCGTCCACGTCGACGAAGGAGCCCATGTTCATGCCTAGCACGCGTAGCCCCTTACTCTCGAGAGGCATTACGAGCTCTGGGACCCCTATAACCGTGGAGTTGAACCTCTTGGCTACCTGCTCGGTTTCTCCCAGGTGGTCGAAGTGGTCGTGGGTCACGACTATGTAGTCTACCTTCTCTAAGTCCTCAAGCTTGAGCGGGCTAAGGGGGTTGGATATCCAAGGATCTATTAAGAGCTCCTTCCCCTTGAAACTCAGTCGAAAAGCCGCATGTCCGAGCCACGTGACCTTAACGCTCACGGGCTTCACCTGCACTTCCTTCTTTAGCACAGCACTGATAAGCTTAGCTCTCCTCCTTACGAAGCCAACGCCAGCCAAAATGTTGCCTAAGGAGTTACTCGCGACGAATAGAATCGCCGAGCCCTCGAAGAATGCCAGTACCTCACGTAGCTCCAGCAGGCTTGACACATGGCTCCAGGCGAGGGAGAGGAGCGTTAGCAGGCCTAGAGAGAGCGTGGTGGCCGCCGCTATTGCAAGGAAGGCCGCGGAGAGCTTGAACATGGACTCCTCATGCCTTTTACTGAGGTCAAAGAGCGCTATCGATAAGAGGCCGTAGAGCACAAAGCTGAGCATGAGCATTAGGAGGACGAGCAATGAAGAGCCGCTCACGACGTAGCGCTGAAGCGCTTCGCCTGGATGTATGAACCAAAGGCCTGAGATAATTATGGCCATCAGCGAGCCGAAGGCTATGAGTAGGGAGCCGACTGAGCGCTTAAGCCTGGCACTCACGGAGAACCAACCCAAGCCAGCGATGAGCGATCCAACGCACATGACCATTGGGTGAGGGGCGGCCATGAGCATGTGGCCTAGGAACGCCGTGCGCGCGGTTCTCTCGTCAAGAGACTCCCTTAGCTGACGATAATGGTTCACGAGCACCAACTCTTAAGCAGTGTTAGAGTAGTCCACGACTATTAAGATCTCCTGAAACCCTGTTTCGAAGGCGGTCTCGAAGAGGTCAAGTAAGAGGCCGACGCTTCAACTCACTTAACGCCACTCTACGAGTGCCTTCTCAACGCTTATGGGAACCCAACGACCGGCTAACTCAAATCTATTGACTCCATGAACCCCGATTAGCCTCAAAATGGCGTATCCTCGAATCGCGTTGCCCTTTGAATCTAAGAATTTTGGTTCGGTAGCGCCATCGATTAAGCTACACAACATGTCCATGGCCTCTCTTATGGCTGAGCCGTCGTATTTGCCAGCGTACGCTGTGCTCAAAGTTGCGAGCACGAGTGCGTCGAAGCCATGGGCGGCCATTTCATCAGGTTCATTGCGGTACACTTTCCTATAAAGCTCTGCGAAGTCTCGGAACCGCGGCGCCAAGGTCACGTTCTGCCTCACAACGAAGCAAGAACAGTTTAAGTAAGAGACCAATTTCTCTCTTAGCAGGTCATCGCCAGCCGATGTGCTCGATAAGATCCACTTAGCCTTAATGCCCACGTCGCAAGCGACCTCCAATATTGTAGGGGCGTCGCCCTTTCGTCCGACGAGGAAGACTATCGCCGGGCTCGAGCTATTGACGTTGACTAGGCTCTCTGTTATGTTTGTCCTCTCCAGCTCGTACAATACCTTAGAAACCACTCGTCCACCTCTCGAGGAATAGCCCTCGCTGATGGCATCGGCTAAACGCAAGCAGTACGGATCGTTGGCGGCTATGACGGCAGCTCTTAGGTCGTCCTTCTCTATTTCCATTGCTAAATCGACCATTGCACGGGCCTCTACATCAGGTCCCCCCAGCATCTTTATGACCCTAGGGTCGTCGTAAACGTCGTCGTCGTAAACCTCATTTGAGACTAGCAATAGTATTGTGTCATTTTGGTGGAGCATCTGCAGTAACGCTTTGACCTCCGAATTTGAGAGGGCTCCTATTATTACTTTGACGCCTTCGTTTATGAGCGACGCGACAAGGTATCTCACTCTATCGGGGTTCTCGACGTAAGAATACATAGTCGAGAGGGTCACGTTCCTTGAGACCTCATCGCTTTTGTTATTCAAGAGATCCCTCGCCAGTTGAATGCCATTAAGAACCTCGAGGACGTGAGTAACGTTTGATACTACAACCCCTACCTTTACGCTGGAGGGCAACATCGGGCTGGTCGTTGAGCCAAGTCGAAGGCCGTTTTCTAGCCCAGCGCGATAGCCGCCATAGGCGGCCAATATTGCTATTATTATGATTATGGCCATCCAGACCCCTGTCTTAACACCCTTGGAAGCTCCCGTCAACCATTAAACCCCCTAAGGCTCAAATAATGCTCCAATATGAGGCTTTTAACTCTTACCTTCGCTCTACGTGCGGGTTTAAAAATTATATGGGCATCTATCGCTTCAAGTACTGGTGCTGAGCTTGAGGAAGTTGCTCTACGTAGTCCTCGACGGCGCTAGTGATAGGCCTAACTCGATGCTCGGAGGTAGGACCCCTCTCCAGTACGCCCACAAGCCTAACATAGATAGGCTGGCTGAGAAAGGAATCACGGGGCTCGTCTACACGGTGGGCGAGGGCATCGCGCCAGAGTCCGACGTAGCCGTCTTGAGCATTTTGGGCTACGACCCGTTTGCCCACCACACCGGCAGGGGCGTGCTCGAGGCCCTGGGGGCTGGCATCGACTTCGAGGACGGGTGGCTCGCGCTCAGGTGCAACTTCGCCACCGTGGACAGGGGCCTCACCATCGTGGACAGGAGGTGCGGCAGGACCCTGACGACGTCGGAGGCCACTGAGCTCGCCAAGGCTATAAATGAAGAGGTGAAGCTCGAGGGCGCCGCCTTCACCTTCAAGAACACTATAGGTCATCGAGGGGTCTTAGTGATCAGGAGGCTCGACGGACCCCTTTCGAGCAACATAACGAACACGGACCCAGCTTACGAGAGAGTCGGGGGCTTTGGGGTCGCCAAGGCTGAGAGCAGGGCTGAGATAGCTAAGTGCAAGCCGCTCGACGACAGCCCCGAGGCCGCTATCGCGGCCAAGCTTGTAAACGACTTCACGGCAAAGGCCATCGAGGTCTTGGAGAGGCACCCGGTAAACTCCGAGAGGAGGCGCAAGGGGCTATTGCCGGCCAACGCGATCCTCTGCAGGGATGCTGGCCACAAGAGGCCGAGGCTCAAGCCCATGAGCGAGCTCTATGGGCTGAGGATGGCCTGTTTAGCAGAGATGCCCGTCGAGAGGGGGATAGCCATAGCCGCGGGAATGGAAGTGATCCCCATACCGCCTATGCTCGGCAGGGCCGAGGTCGACTACAGGCTAAGGGCCGAGAGCTCTCTCGAGGCCTTGTACAAGTACGACGGGGTCTACGTACACTTGAAGGGCCCGGACGAGCCCGGCCACGACGGGGATCCCTTGCGCAAAGCCAAGTCCATCGAGGACATAGACAGGCACTTCTTCGGGATAGTGGCCGAGGACCTGAGCCTCGACGACGTTGTCGTGGTCGTTACGTCGGATCACGCGACTCCTTGCACCTTGAAGGCGCACTCCGACGACCCGGTGCCGATACTGATAGCTGGCAGAGGAGTGGAGCCAGATGAAGTCGACAGGTTCGACGAGGAGTCGTGCAGGAGAGGGGCCTTGGGCGTGATCAGGGGCACAGAGATAATGTCCATAGCCGTTGGGTACTTGAAGTCGGCGTGAGCACTTTTTGGTGGCGCTCGACTTTCCGAGGAACCATTATTTGAGCTCCACCACTCTCTCCTCTCGGTGAAGGCTTTGGGCAAGATAGGCATGAGGTTTGGAGAGGCCCTCGTAGGCGAGGGAGCCGAGGTAGCTCACATAGACTTGATAATCGGGGACAAGGATGGCCCAGCCGGAGTGGGATTCTCCTTCGGCCTCGCGCATCAGAGCTACGGGCACACGAAGCTCTTCGCAGTCCTGACGCCGAACCTCTTGGTCAAGCCCGTCACGCTCATAGTCCCCAAGGTCACCATAAGAAACATGAGGCAGGCTGAGCTGATATTCGGTCCTGCGCAATACGCTGTGGCAAAAGCCGTGGCCGACAGCGTTGCCGAAGGCGTCGTGCCTAAGGAGATGGCCGACGACCTCGTCGTGATATGTGGCGTCTTCATACATCCAGCTGCAGAGGACAAGGACAAGGTCTTCAAGTACAACTACGAGGCGACAAAGCTAGCGATAAAAGAGGGCTATGAGCGAGGAGCCCAAGATAGACGAGATATTGGAGAAGAGGGGCTCGGCCGTTCATCCATTTTACAAGGTCTGACGGCCTCACCCTACTCCCTTTTTATCGACTCCAAAGGAAAACTCTTTTAAAACTGGGGGTAATCTTAATTTAGGTCTTGATGTTCATTAAGGTCGTGGTCATAAACTTGGATAGCGTCCTCCTGAAGGTCGATGTGAGTGAGCTGATCTCTAGACTTAAGAGCCTGCTTGGCGTCGAAGGCGACCTAAGAGAGCTCGTCGCCGAGGCATTGCTCAAATCGGCTGACAAGTCCAAAGCTGAGGAGATAGACAAGGTTCTGAGCGAGTTCGAGGACAAGACTGCTGAGGAAGCGTCGATAGACCAAGAGGATTTAGAGGCCCTATGCACTTTGAAGGCTATAGGCGTTAAGCTGGCGCTCGTCACTTTGAGGAGTAGGAGGAGTGCTGAGAAGGCGCTCGAGAAGACGGGGCTCAGTGGGCTGTTCGACGTAGTAGTGACTAGAGATGAGGAGCCGGAGAAGGTCCCGCAAATAGTAAGGGCCTATAATAACTTGGGCTGTAAGGTCGATGAGGTCCTATACGTCGGCTTTAGTAGAGGCGATGCCATAGCTGGAGCTCAAGCCGGTTGCTTAATAGCAACGCCGTACAGGGTCCTTCAGGCTCTTAGCAGGACCATAAATGTAAGGTCCCTCTCAGAGCTACTCAACACGTTTAAATTCGAGGCCCCTTTACGTGAAGGAGGCCAGCTGTAAAACATACGCATAAAGGGACAGAGACCTTGGTGTTGATTTTAGAGGTCGATCTTGAGACAAAGCGAGAGGTGGCGGAGCCATCACAGCCGTCGGAAGCCTAAGTAGAGACGAAGAACCCACAACGCACTACGCAGAGTCCGCGTTCCAAAACTTAGTGTCGAGCGGGAGTAGCATCAGCGTTAGTAGAAGCGGCCATATAAAGGGCGTGAACTAAGAAGTTGCGGGGCATTAGAGAAGCGCGAGACAGCTGACCCTCGAAGCCTAAGACAATCCTCGTGGTCGGCGTAGATCTTGATATAAAAAACTTGAGATGTGCTTTGTGAAAGTATGAAAACCAGAGCTAGAAATAAAAGGCAGTCTCGAAAACCTCCTGAGAAGGTGAGATGTCCTTGGACTATGAGACCGTGGAGACCGACGTCCTAATAGTAGGGTGCGGTGGAGCTGGCCTTCGAGCTGCGATAGAAGCTACAAAGCACAATGTCGACATAGTTCTGGTGTGCAAGGAACTTCTAGGAAAGGCCCATACAGTGATGGCCGAAGGCGGGATAAACGCAGCTCTAGGAAACGTCGACCCGAACGACAACTGGATGGAGCACTTCCTGGACACCGTCGAGGGGGGCGATTGGCTAAACGATCAAGACCTAGTGGAGGTCTTAGTCAAGGAGGGCCCTGACAGGATCTACGACCTCGAGGAAATGGGGGCAGTCTTTGATAGGACGCCCGATGGGAAGATAGCCCAACGATTTGCTGGAAAGCAGAGGCATCCTCGAACTTGCTTCATCTCGGACTACATCGGCCACGAAATCATGGTAACGCTGTGCGATGAGGTTAGGAGGCTGGGCCTTAAGGTCATGGAAGAGGTCTACGTCAGCAAGTTGCTAACTAACGGAAGGGCCGTGGCTGGAGCCTTTGCTTTCGACATGAGGTCCGGGGACTTCATAGTCTTCAAGAGCAAGGCAGTGATATTGGCTACGGGAGGGGCTGGGCGAATGTACGAGGTGACCACTAATCCCGCGTCGGCCACTGGCGACGGGAGGATGCTGGCGCTGGAGGCTGGTGCCGAGCTCGAGGACATGGAGATGTTCCAGTTCCACCCCACGGCTATGGTGTGGCCGCCTTCATGTAAAGGAATTCTCGTATCAGAGAGCGTTCGCGGCGAAGGAGGGATACTGTTGAACATCAAGGGGGAGCGCTTCATGTCGCGCTACCACAAATTACTTGAGCTAGCTCCTCGCGACGTTGTCGCGCGCTCCATATGGAGAGAGGTGCAAGAGGGAAGAGGGGCCGAGCACGGTGGCGTATACTTGTCGGTAGCCCATCTTCCACCCGAGAGGATAAAAGAAAGGCTAAAGACGATATACAGGCAATTCTTGCTGGCGGGAGTCGACATAACCAAGCAACCGATGGAGGTCGCTCCCTCAGCCCATTATTACATGGGCGGAGTGAGGGCAGACGTCAACGGGAGGACGGCCGTCAAGGGCCTTTTCGTGGCTGGAGAGGAGATGGGGGGAGTGCACGGCGCCAACAGGCTGGGAGGGAACTCTCTGCTGGCCACGCAGGTCTTCGGGAAGCGTGCTGGCGAGAGCGCGGCCCTCTTCGCAAAAGAAGGCATCAGAGAGCCGATTGATAAGTCTCAAGTGAAGCTTGAGCTCCAGAAGTTCGACCTCCTCCTCAAGCCCCGTAGCGATAGGGCGTCCGTAGCACAGGTCCGCAATAGGCTCGGCAAAGCTATGTGGGAGGGCGCTGGGATCGCGAGGACCGAGGACAGCTTGTCCAAGACCGAGAGCGAGATAGAGTACATGAAGGCTGAAATGCTTCCAAAGCTTAGTCCAGCTGACGCGAACACCGTGCGATACAACAAAGAGATCGTGGAGATACTGGAAACCCTCAACTTGGTGAGGGTCGCGGAGCTACTCGTGAAAGCGGCTAGGATGAGGAAGGAGAGCCGAGGAGCTCATTGGAGGCTCGACTACCCGAAGAGGGATGACGCGAACTGGCTCAAGCACATAGTTTGGTATTTGGACGGTGGAGCTCTCAAGTATAGGTTTGAGCCCGTGGTTATGACGATAATAAAACAACCAACTACGTGAGGTGAGAAGCTTGGAGAGAAAGATAAGGCTTAAGGTCTTCCGATACAACCCCGCCGTGGACGACGAGCCCCACTACGACGTCTACGAGGTGCCCTACGTCGAGGGGGCTAGGGTCCTAGACCTCTTGAACTACGTCAAAGAGAATTTCGATAGCACTTTGGCCTATCGCTGGGAATGCAGGGCAGGCCAGTGTGGAAGCTGCGGAATGATGATAAACGGGAAGGCCGCATTGGCATGTCAAACCCTAGTGTCACCCGAAGACAAGGAGATAGTCGTCGAGCCCCTCCCAGTGTTCCCCGTGATCAAGGACTTAGTAGTAGACGTGGAGAAGGGCGTCCGAAGGCTCCTAAAGGTCAGGCCCTACATCCACAGAGGGGCCCCCTACAAGAAGCCTGAGCTCGTGTACCCGTGGGAGATAGAAGAGGTCAAGCCCTTGAGGGAGTGCATCGAGTGCTGGAGCTGCGTCTCGATGTGCCCTGTCGTCAGGGCCGCGTGGGACGTCTACGGCGGGCCGATAGTCATGAACAGCATAGCGAAGGCGGCCCTCGACAGGAGGAACGTCTTCGACCACATACTCTTGGCCTTCTTGGAGGGCCTCAACGCTTGCACCCAATGCGCCATGTGCAAGGAGGTGTGCCCCAAGGAGATAGACATACCCGAGAAGGCCGTCGGTCGCATGCGCTACATAGCTTACAACAAGCGCAACCTGCTAAGGCCCGATCACAAGTTCGTGGTCGAGAGCTTGAGGAGGAACTACAACCCGCTGGGGGAACCCGCAGAAAGCAGAGGTAACTGCCTCGGCGAGTGGAAGGGCCTCCCGTCCTTGGACGTGCCAGTGGCTAAGGGGGACGCAGAGATCCTGTACTTCCTGGGATGCATGGCGAGTTGGAGGGAGCAAACGGTGGCGAGGGCGACTGCGGCCCTGCTCAAGCTCGCTGGAGCGAACTTTACGGTATTAGGTCCCTACGAGCGCGATTGCGGCTCGGTCCTCTTCAGGATAAATGACATAGAGCTGGCACACTCATTCGCGCTGTACATGAAGGAGATGCTCAAGAAGCTCAAGAACGTGCGCACGATAGTGACCTCCTGTGCTGGTTGCTTCAGGACTTTTAAGGTCGACTACCCGACGAGGCTCGGCATAGAGCTTGGAGTCGAGGTTTTGCACTCATCGGAGCTCTTCAACAGGTACTTGAAGGAGGGCGCCTTAAGCGTAAAGGAGAAGCTAAGCTTTAAGGCAACGTATCACGACCCCTGCCACCTTGGAAGGCACGTGGGGGTCTTTGACCCGCCGCGAGAGATAATCAAAGCTTTAGGCATAGATTTACGTGAGATGCTCAATGGCAGATATCGCGAAAGATCGATGTGTTGCGGAGCTGGAGGAGGCGTGAGGTCGGGCTTCCGCGAGGTCGCGAGAGAGATAGCTGCCTACAGGATACGCGTAGACGTGCCTAAAGACGCGCCCATGGCAGTACACACGTGTCCGTTCTGCTACTTTAACTTCGAAGACGCTGTTAAGATGAAAGGTTACAGCCTGACAAACGCTGACCTCACTGAGCTCCTTGCTGTAGCAGTAATGGGCTCTGAGGCGATCAATGTCATTGGAAAGGAGAGATACGATATGATAACTAATTTGTCGAGGGCTGGGAGGTCACAAGAGTCTCTCTAACTCCTCCTACCGTTTTTAAATTCACGTCGAGGCAAGCATAGGCAAGGGACCTCACTTACGGACTGGCTGATTGCGGGCCCATAGCAGTCTTTCTAGTTACGTAAGTGACGATTTTCGGCGGTTTGGCACTTCATTCTACCGATTACCGACTAAAACCGCGACGACTCAATCAGGGAGTCACTTTAAGGTCACTTTATTTCTACTTTATAACCGCAATGGATTTTATGCATTTTATTCCCTAGCTTCTCGAGGAGTTTTGCCTCCCCCCAAGCCCGGTGCAGTGCCTCACGTACACTTCTTCAACTCCTTCACTCAACATTTGGTCGACGACTTCTCTTAGAGCGCTATCGTCCGCAACAATGAGGTGAAGCCCTCCTACGACTATGGCCTCGTCAGCTCCTGTGACCTTCTTTGCCTGCCTGACTATGTTCGATATCCCTGAGTGCGAGCACCCAGCCAGTACCACGACCTTACTGCCCACTCTGAAGGCAAGCCCTGAGTCGTCGTGCATGGACTCTTCGACGATTTTCTCCATTTACGACCGTTCTAAAGCTCTTGACCGCGTAGCTGTTGTCGTAGAACCTCTCTATTTCGCCCAGGAAGAACGCGCTTGGCGCGAGCTCGAAAGGCCTCTTGACCATTATAACCTCGAACTCGCTGAGGGCTCTTCTGGTCCTGAGAGGGAGGCCCACGTCGAGCTTGGTGAAGCCTCGAGAGACATCAAAGCAAGGCCTCGTTATCGCTGGATGGGCTATTAACGGCCTCCCCCCTGAGGAAGTCGACCAGCCTAGGCAAGCCTCCTGTGTGGTCGTGGTGCCTATGCGAAAGCACGACGGCCTTCACGTCCTCCAAGTCCACTCCAAAGGCCTTAGCGTTTTCGAGTAGGACCCTATCGGTCCTCCCGGCGTCGAGGAGTAGCTTGTAAGTCGTGCCATCGTCGTACTTTAAAGAGACTAGAGTGCTGAAGCCGTGCTCTGCTAAGAGCTCGGTAAAACCAGCATACTCCTCTACGAGGATTGTTATCTCAACTGAGCTCAAGGCCGCTCGCACGAGCTTCACCCATGATTTGCTCTACATAGAACAGCGTTTAAGGCTTTGCTAGGACCTCTTGAGGTCGCTTAGACAGCCTCGCTTAGCTTTCATCTACGTCATCGCACTTTAGTTGTGCGGAGCTAGGCTTGCGAGGCCTCATACGATCGGTGAGCGGCTTTCGGCCCTTGCCAAAACCTGAAGAGAAGTTATTGACGAATGGCTGAATCTTCCAGACTCTCTTTTTGAGAACCAACCTTAAAAGCAATGACTTAAATCCCCTCTCTGAGGTGACTGCTTTGAAGAAGAAGGTCGCGTATGGAGCAATGGCAATGATAGCAGCGATGGCGCTGATAGTAGCTATCGAAGGAGCTTTGGCGCTGGCTAACGCCCAAAGCGCTAACAATGAGATTCACGGTCGAGCGTTTATCGCGCCACCGGACCTCAAGGTAGGGGCTTGGTTCAAGTGGAGATGGGGCCCGTCTTCAAGATTGATTCAAGTGTCGTCGGAGTACAACCAGACGGTAATGAACATACTCAAGTCAAACGAGGAAGTCTTAAGATTACTCGAACAGGGCTATAGCGTCGTGTCCATAAGGCCAATCATAAGGGCCTACGTTGAAGGCGATGGCACCGTCGTCTTCAAGGCTCAGCAAGCCCTAGTAGTGCTGAGCAATGGTAGCACCACAGCAACGTACCTCGTGGACATAAGCTCTAGGACCGTCACGCACATAGCGACAATAAACATAAGCGCCTTGAAAGAGCTGGGTTGTTGCTGTATTCGCGGCGCAAGGCGTTAAGCATAGGCATCGACAGTAACAAACCTCTGCGCTAATTTTTATCTTTACGGAATGACCTCTAGAGCTCGTAGCGGGTGCTTAGCCTTGAAGTCTAGGACAGCATCGATATTGATCGTCATGATTTTGATAATAACTGTCGCCCCCCTTTACGTGTACATCTCTTACCCGAATACTTCGTTGGAGGAAGAGGCGGTCCTCGAAGAAAACGTCATAGAACCCGTACCGTTTAGACCTCCTAGGTTCTTAATAGGCTCCGTGGTCTACAGCTCATCGAGGGAGATCATGAACATCCAAAGGCCAGCCGTTGAGTTCTACGACAGTCGCATGCTCATCAAGTTCGATGGCAATAAGAGGGGCCTATTGCTCCTAGCCCCCTCTTATGCGGAGGTCTCGACGAACAAGGAGGTCTCAGGCGAGTTCTTGGCTAAGCTGATATCTCAAGGAGGGAATCTAACGGTTAAGGTGGTGGCTATCGCGACTAAAAGGGGCTCGTATGCTATCGTCCTCGAGGTGTTGAGAGGCGGCGAGCGATACGTAATAGCACCTCAAAGACGGTAGGTCGCGATGCCGAGCTTCTACGAAGCGGTGGTGCTCCTTTCATGCTCCACCTGCTTAGTATTGTTTAGCTACATCGCCTACGCACTCTTAAGCGTGTACCGGAAGCTCCGAGCTAAGAGCCTTCTATACCTCTTCACCTCCTTCTTCTTGTTGGCTCTTAGCCAAGTGTTCTCGGTCCTCTCGATAGTGGTCGAGTCGGCGAGGATTTCCTTGACCTTCTACACCCTCACCTCATCTCTTGCAGCTGCCTCGTTTTTCTTGATCGTTGTTTCGGTATCGGAGGAGAGAGCCGTCGCCGTAGCCCCTTTCGTCATATTGGCGCCAGACCTCTTGGCTTGTGCTCTAGCGGCCACCGCATCAGTGGTCTGTGAGGGCAGGCAACTCAGGGCGTATTTAGTAGCTCTCTCAATGGTCCACTTGCTTAGGTGCTTTAGCGTCCTCCAGCTCCACTCAGACATGGGCGCTCTATTGCTAGCCTCGGCAGAGGTCGCGAGGGTTCTGGCGACCTTGCTCTTCGCGGCATTTCACGTGAGCAGGGTTGTTGGCCGTGAGTAGGGCCAAGAAGAGGAGCAGGTTGCAGATAATCATGGAGGTTCTAGAGGCATTGGACCACCACGGCGAGTTGCACGCTACGGATCTCTCGTTGATAGTGAAGCTCTCATATGATAGATTGAGAAGCGTTTTAGAAGACCTCGACAAGAAGGGCTTGACGGACGTCGAGCGCTTGGAGGATGAACGTAGGTCTCTCGTGATAAGGCTGACCTCGGAAGGGCGCCGCCTGCTCGAAGAGCTGAGGAGGCTTAGGAGGATCTTAGAAGACTACGGCTTGGCTTGACTAACGCCTTTCCGCTCTTTGGACATTGCTAAGAAGTATCACAATTGCATAACCATGTCATCGTGAGCCAGCGCAACTCCCTTAAATCTCTTGACGTAGGTCATGAGCTCAGTGAGCGGCATGTTGTGGTGAGCTATGTGCGTCAAGATCGTTCTCTCGGCGGCCACCTTATTGCCCAGCTCGATGGCCTCGTCGACGTTGTTGTGGTAGGAGTTCTGAGAGCCGGGGCGCTCCGTGGCGTCTACCAAGACCACATGAGCCTCGAATCTCTTGACCAAGTCGTAGCCCTCGCTTGAAAGTCCTTTCCCGTCGAAGAGGAAGGCTATCCTGGCCTCTCCGTCGTCGACTAGGTAGCCCAGGGTCTCGACCTTGTGGTTCAGGGGCACCGGGGTGATGCTTATGCCCTCGTGCTTGAAGGCTTCGTAGGGCGCGACTTGCCTCAGTCTCAAGTTCTTGAGCTCCGTCGCGATCCAATCGACGGGCCCTCCCTTGGGGGCGTAGAGGCTGACGAGCTTAGGGGACCATCTCAGCCTGAAGAGGCCGGCGTAGTGGTCGGGGTGCCAGTGCGTTAAGAGTATGAAGTCAATGTCGACGTCGCCCATCTTGTACATGACGTCGAACCCCACGTCGACCAGGAAGTTGACCTTGCTGGCGACCAAAATAGAGGTCGGCATCCTCTTGGCAATTGGCATCGCCTTAGCCTCTTGACAGCTTCTACACTTGCAGTTCAAAACTGGGATCCCTTCCGCGGCCCCGGATCCCAACACCACTAGGAGTGTCAATTAAGGACCACCAGAGCTGTTGTTCAGTCAACGATTTTTTATGCTTTCGGACATTTCAGCCTCTAAGGCTTCGTTGATTCAAAGAAGGCCATCGCTCGAAGTGCTTGATTTAGCCTTCGTCATGAAAGCTGGAGGACCATGAAGCTGAGACGAACAAGAGGATAGGTAATTTAAGGCCTTGCCCTTAGCCCGCACTCATTGATCGCTCATTTGGCCTCCTCTAAGCAATCCGTACAATTCAAGAGACTCCCAACTGCTACGGCGACTATCGCAGTGCAGGAGACGGCATCCAGCGGGTAAGCTTCGACGACGCGGGCGCTGAGCTGAAGGAGGCGTAGACGCCACTGACACCGCTTCATTCAAAAGGATCTTTTCAAGCACCCCTACCTCTTCGCAAGCCCTTTAAACGATAAAAAAAATTCGTCACGAGTAACTAAGTTCATAATCACCCAGCCCCGAATTCATCCCCAAGCGAGGGCTGTTCGGACAAGGACAAGTGGAAGCTCCCTCGAAAGCTTTCTTCGCGAGGGCCCTAGCATCAGCTTCCTCGTAGCTCCGAAAGCGAATGCGATCTTTGAAGACCCGGTGCTCGACGAGCTTCTCGCGAGCTGTTTTTATACGGCCCACAGGACCTATTCCATCTCGGTGATAATGCGTGCTCTGCCCGTTCTGTCGCCGCGAATTCGCTGATGAAAAGGCCTTGCAAGAACACTTAGAGGAATGCGAAGCTAAAAGGGCCTCTGAGGACATGAGTAGTCCCCTCAAGGTATTTGACGCGTCGGGTTGCTTCTGCTGAAGTAGTCGATGTCGTGCATAGGCCAACGAGTGGAGCACTAGCTACTAGGCCCCCTCACAGCGGGGCTATACCGACTAGACGACGTTTTTAGCCCTCTTTGCGGGCCCCTCGACGACGAGCCTCGTCACGAGCGCCTCAGCCGCGAGGCCTGCAGTCATTGCCTCGCGCTCCTCGATCACCTCTTTCATCATGTTGACTACTTGAGGCCTCAAATCCAGAGTATTTTCTTAGAAGGCCCCTTAAAAGGGGTTACCGTCCATTAGAGGGCACGTCGCATTTACTTGCCGGGTCGCGTTGAATTGTTGTCCGAAGATCTAGCTCTCAGCCGAATCATCGACTTCTCGAAACGCTTTTATGTTCCTTGACGAGACGACAGTAGAAGATTACCGTGAAGCTCTTTGAACCCATAGAGATAGGTGGCGTGAGAGTAAAGAACCGCATAGTGATGCCAGCAGGCGAGACGCACCTTCAAGCCCCCGACGGAGGCGTTACCGATAGGCTTCTCGAGTTCTACAGGGAGAGGGCGAGGGGAGGGGTAGGCCTAGTAGTCGTCGGGGTCGCGAAGATAGAGGGGCACTTCGTGGGCGGCCTAGCCGCGCACGACGACAAGTACATCCCAGACCTCAAGAAGATAGCCGACGTCTTCCATCAATATGACGTCGTGTGCGCCCTACAGCTCTGGCACCCCGGCAGGTATGAGATATCCTTCGACCCCAACAGGCAACCGGTCGCGCCCTCGCCGATACCGCCGCCCATATTCACAAAGAGGGTCCCGAAAGAGCTGACGAAGGAGGAGATCCTCCAAATAGAGGAGGAGTTCGCGCAAGCGGCCGTGAGGGCCAAGAAGGCCGGCTTCGACGCAGTCGAGCTCATAGGCTCCGCCGGCTACTTGATATCGCAGTTCTTCAGCCCGGCGACGAACAAGAGGACTGACGAGTACGGCGGGAGCATCGAGAACAGAGCGCGCTTTGCCGTGGAGATAGTCCAACGAATAAAGGAGAAGTGCGGGGCCAACTACCCCGTCCTGATAAGGATACCTGGGGACGAGTTCATAGAGGGAGGGAACACGATCAACGAGATGAAGCAGATAGCGAAGATACTGGAGAACGCGGGGGTCGCGGCCATAAACGTCATGGCTGGTTGGCACGAGTCCCCGAGGCCCCTCACCACGATGCTCGTGCCCCGTGGCGGCTTCGCCTATCTCTCGGCTGAGATAAAGAAGGTCGTGAGCGTCCCTGTGATAATAGCCCACAGGATCAACGACCCGTTCACTGCCGAAAAGATATTGCGCGAAGGCATGGCAGACATGGTCGCTATGTTCAGGGCTCTTCTGGCCGACCCCGAGCTCCCCAACAAGGCCAAGGAGGGGAGGTTCGACGAGATACGCATATGCGTGGCGTGCAACCAGGGTTGCTTCGATAGGGTGTTCAGCGGCCAGCCCATAACGTGCCTTGTGAACCCGACGGTAGGCAGAGAGGCCGAGTTCAGGGACCTCAAAGCGGAGAGGAGGAAGAAGGTCGTCATAGTTGGCGGCGGGCCGGGAGGTTGCATGGCGGCGGAGCTCTTGGTCAAGAAGGGCCACGAGGTCGTGTTGTTCGAGAAGACTGACAAGCTCGGTGGGCAGCTGAACATAGCCGCCAAGTCCCCCCTCGCATACGAGTTCGCAGAAGTCGGCAAGTACTTCATGAGCGTCTTGCCGAAGCTCGGCGTCAAGATATACTACAACACCGAGGCCGACGCCTCGAGGGTGCTCGCTGAGAGGCCCGACGTCGTGATAGTGGCGGTAGGGGCGTCGCCACTGATCCCACCGATGCCCGGAGTAGAGAACGCGGTGACGGCTTTTGACGTGCTCATGGGCAGGGTAGAGGTGGGCAAGAAAGTCGTCGTGATAGGGGGCGGAGGGGTCGGTTGCGACACCGCCGCGAAGCTCGCCGACGAGGGCAAGGACGTCACTATAGTCGAGATGTTGCCGAGGATAGGGCAAGACATAGGCATAACAACTCGCTGGACCGTCTTAATGTACTTGAGGGAGAAGGGCATTAAGATGTTGACGAACAAGAAGGCCGTAGAGATCAAGAGAGGCGCTGTTGTGGTCGAGGACGTGCAGAGCGGAGAGAGGAGCGAAATCCCTTGCGATACCGTAGTGCTCGCCGTGGGGACGAAGCCCAACGATGGGCTCTACGACGAGCTCGTGGACAAGGTGCCAGAGCTCTACAAGATAGGGGACTGCGTGAAGCCCAGAAAGGCCATAGATGCAACTCAGGAGGCTGCCGATCTCGTATTTAAGATCTGAGGATCTTCGCCACCGAGATCGGAGGCCTTTTATCATGACTCGATCTGATCACTAGTCGTCCGATCATCGCCTCGCGCTCCTCGAAAGCCTTCCTCATAACCTGCGACAAACTCTTGCGGGATAAAGGGATCAAAGGGCTAAGAACTCAACGCCCCTCTAGGCAGACTTATGACGTTTTATCGATTTTTAGCTGATAGAAGCCCTAGAGAGCTGACTAGCGTCATTTACTATTCTTGGCCAAGGTACGAGGCCGCAAAGCAGAGCTTAAGGCGGGAAATCCTCTCCTCTTTAAAGCTTGACCACGATTAAGCGCATGAGCTCTAAAGCGCACTGATCGCTAAAGGCGACCTTCGTGCCAAGGCAAGCCGATGAGACGCTAGGCGAGGACCCTCCACCGATTAACTAGTCAGAGCAACAATCATCGCGCTTAGGGGCTCTTGCTTTAGCGGGCGTGTAAACGTCATTGCTCTTCAACGTAGGTGTACGTCGAGGCTCAGGTCAAATACTCGTCCTCGTTATCGGGCTTTTATCTTCCTGACGACGGGCGGAGGTAGCTTGAACATTATCCTTCCGTCGCAATAGGGACACCTAACTCCCAAGCTGTCTATCATCTCGTCCTCTGTAAACGTCTTGCCACATCTAAAGCACTTGTATTGAACCATAGCCCCCTCTACTTCTAGCTCGCAGACCCATAAAAACTTTAGAGTCGCTTCGATCCCTTGCTTGGTTCATCGGTTAAGCAAAAGTCGTAGCTTGTTTTGCCTCTTGAGCGAGCTCTGCGATTAGAAGCCCCTCGAGAAATTCTTTTATTGACTTCGAGGTCGAGAGTGTGCCCAGGTGCTAGAAGGTGGACACGAAGGTCGTGATAGTAGGGGTAGCACGGCTGGCTTCATATGCTCCTTAGCCGCGAGGAGGTTGTTTTCTCCCAGTACGGCACCCACCCTGCCTTAACCGCTTCTCCGAGGACCCACCCGATAACCTACGCGGCCGAGAACGCCCTCTTAAAGGCTTAGCCCTCAGCCTTTACGCCCTCCCATCTTTTCGCGGATCACCTTGAACACTACGGTGTTGACTGGATCGGGGCACTGGAGCTCTTCTACCACGTTTATCCAGTCGTCTTTGGGCGTCCTCCTGTAAGCGGCTGTTAGGTACGGTAGCAAGGCCCCGAGCGCGTATAGGCACACGTTACTGCTCCTCCTCGAAATTATGGACCCCTCTTCTACGACTATTACGTCCCCCACTTTGTAGCCAGCCGCACAATTACCTTTGACGTCCTTAACCTCGAGGATCAGCCTGTACACGCGCAACCCCAAGTGATCTTAATTGGCGAGCTTTTAATTTTGTATGAGGCGCTTCGAGGTCAACTTCCTTGTTGAACTCTTCAACGAGAGGTTCGAGTCGGTCCTGTCCCGCTTGACCGACCTCGACTACGAGTTCTGCAGGAACGCTGGCATTAAGCCCATATTCATGCTCAGGAGGAAGGGGTTTAGGGGCTTCATAGGACAAGCGCTCAACAAGCATAGACCGATATACCTGTGCCGCGATTCCATACGGCTTCCTCAGAAGTTCGAAAGGTTCTTTGAGATACTAGAGGCCCTGAGGGGCTGGTATGAGACGAGGTCACCAAAGAAAAAGAGGTAGCGTAAAAGTGAAGAGGGGGACAACTTCAAGGGACCACCGAGTCGAGGGCCTTGCACACGTCAATGGCCGTCAGGCAAAGGTCGCTAATCGAGCCTCCTCAGCGCTCCTTCATAATATCGAGGGCCATCCCCGCTAGGTCCTTCACTTCGATCAGGACCACCATTACCATAATAAAAAGGTGGGGGAGGAGATCGATCTTAAAAGAATCTTAAAACGGTAGCTCACTCTCCATGAGGCCTTTCAGGAGCTCCGCAACGTTTTGCAAGTCTTTAACGCTTAGGACCTCTTGGAACGTGTGGACGTACCTCGTTGGCACGGCCACCACGCCGCTCGGGACACCTTCTCTCGAGAGCTGGATGGCGGTGGCGTCAGTGGTCCCTCCCTCTAGGACCTCGAGCTGGAACGGTATCTTCCTCTCCTCGGCCACCCTCATGATCCACCGCTTTACCTTGGGGTTCGGTATGAGCCCTCCAGATAGGGAATCCCTGCGCCCATCGGCTGCGATTATCACCGGGCCGTTGCCGACCTTGACCGGAGCCTCGTGGGGCTCCATGTTCGGGTGGTCTCCGGCTATGGTGGTGTCCACGGCTATGCCAACGTCGGGCTTGATCGCATAGCCAGCGACGGTAGCGCCCTTCAGCCCGACCTCCTCTTGAATGGTGAACACGGCGTAGACCTTACACCGAGGTTTGGCCTCCTTGATCGCTTGGACCAAGGCCGCGCAGCCAGCCCTGTCGTCGAATGCCTTCCCGGCCACGAGGCCGTTGGCGAGCTCCACCAACTTCTTGTCTATCGTTATGAAGTTGCCGACCTCTATTCCCATCTCCCTTACCTCCTCGGCGCTCTTGGCCCCGACGTCTATGAACATCTTGTCGTAGGTCAACAGCTGACGCCTCTCCTCATCCTTCATCACGTGGACGGCCTTGCTACCTATGACGCCCCTCACTCTGCCCTTGGCCCCATGTATTATCACCTGCTGGCCCACGAGCAATTGATCCCATATGCCTCCCAGCTTGGCGAACCTTATGAAGCCCCTTTCGTCTATGCTCTTGACTATTAAGGCGACCTCGTCCATGTGGGCCGCTATCATGAGCGACCTATCTCCAGAGCCCTTGTAAGCTATCAGGTTGCCCAAGGAGTCTCTGGTAAAGCCATCGACGTAGCCCTTGAGCTCGCTGACTATTATGTCCGCCACTTCGTCTTCAAAGCCAGAAGGCCCGTGGGCCTCCGAGAGCCTCCTCAAGACCTCCAATAGTTCGCCCATAGAAGGTCACAGCTACACTAGTACTGATTTCTCTTACAAAAACTCGTCTTTTGGCCGGAACGCTTGAGGAGCAAATTTTTGTCCTTTGGCTCAGAGCGATGGCTCCCTATCATCGAGTCAATACGAAGGGCGCGATCATCATTGCCCAACGGTTGGGCTAGGCCTCGTCGACCCTAAGTACTTTCTACTTTTAGGGACACGCTTAAATATGACTTTGACAGACGGCATCTTCGACGTGATGAGAGGGTGTATTGCTGAGGGGTGAGGAGAGGTGACGCGGCTGAGGGCTCACCCTCTCTCCCTGAGCTCCCTGACCTTGGCCATGAACTCTCTGACCCTTCCCTCTGAGATGGGTGCTGACAGGTCCCCTCCTCTGAAGTAGCTGCCCACTATCGCGGCGTCCGCTATCTTGAGGAGCTCTCTGACGTTTTCAGGATTGCAACCGCTACCGACTACGATAGAAGCCTGAGGGAGCTTTGTCCTGACGCTCAATAGCTCTTCTAGAGGTGGAGGCATGCCAGTACTGGGGCCTGTAAGGATCACCGCATCCGCTAACCCCCTCTTCAAGGCCTCCTCAGCCACTAAATCTACGGGCCTCTGGGCCAGAGGGGCTCCGTGCTTCACGTGTACGTCTGCGAAGACCTTGACATAGCCCGCGTGATAGACCTTCTTGGCCACCTGAACCCTGTAAGCACATGGCTCTATGACCCCTTGGTCCGTCACCATGGTCTCAACGTATGCGTTTACTCTTATGAACGAGCCTCCAACGGCCTTGGCTATGGCCAGAGCCGCCACGGCGTCGTTCCTCAGGACGTTCACGCCTATGGGGATCTCCGCCTCCCTCGCCACCTCTTTAGCTACGACGGTCATGGAGGCGACGGTCATTGGGCTTACCCTCCCCTTTCGGTAGGGAGCGTCCCAGAAGTTCTCGATCAAAATCCCATTTACTCCGCCGTCGCTCAGAGCCCTAGCGTCTCTGAGGGCCCTCTCAATTATGACCTCGAGGCTCTCTCCACTATAGCGCGGAGAGCCTGGGAGCGGGGACAAGTGCACTACTCCCACGACGGCCTTCCTCACGCCAAAGACCTCCTCCACGACCTTCATGGAGTCCCCTCCAGCCCCTCGCTCACTTCGTAAATGCTAATTAGGCGGTCGCGTTGAAATATCTTGTCAAGCCCCAGCGGGGCCTCGACGTGGCTAGGGCCTCGAACCTAAAACTCCGCTTCGTCTCTAGAGGCCTTGAGCTACTATCATTAGGGCAGACCCTGAAGAGCTTGCACTCGACGGTCTTTAGGGTCGGCGATCTGGTGCTCAAGGTGAGGAGCCTCGACGTCAAGTCCGCGGAGGAGGTCAAGGAGCACCTGAAGGAGGTCGTGAAGTCCTTCGACTTCTTCCCGGACTTCTTGGGAGTGGTCGCGGGGGCAGTCGAGGTCAACGGGAAGACCGAGCCAGCCGTCGTGAGCGTTCACGCGTACGCAGAGCCCATAAGCTTACCGACCTTGAAGGACATTTGGGAGATACTGGCTATAATAGTCCAGGCGCAGGCCAAGGGCTACGCCTTGGACGTAAAGCCCTCGAACTTCGGCAAGCTGAGGGGACGGGTGGTGTACGTGGACGAGTACGGCATAGGCAAGCCCCTCCCAAAGGACATACTTGAAGACCTCGAGGTGTTGAAGAGGAAGATAGAACAGCACTTCAGGCAAGTGTCCGCCATTCTCTCAGAGAGGGGCTCAAAGAAAGTCGAATCGCGAACCTAGCTCGGACAGAGCAGGCCCTCACTAATCAGTCTCCTTCCCTAACGGCAATCCTAGACCCTCTGCTATTACACTAATGGCTTTTAAAGGGTCGGGCACAGTTGAGCCGATTATTATGGTGGGTATTCCGAGCCTCCTGCCGGCGTCGAGGTCTGAGAGCCTATCCCCCATGAAGACTATGGCGTCTCGACCTATTTCGGCGCCGAGCCTCTTAAGCGCTATCTTAATTTGCCTCGCTCTGTCGAGCTCTTCGTCTCTGGTGACGTAGACGTCGACGTAGGGCGCCAACCCGCTGATCTCGAGCGCCTCTTTGAGGCTCCTCTCGCTCTGGAGGGTTACTATCGCGACTTTAACGCCGTGAGCCTTTACTCGCTTCAACAACTCCCTCGACCCCCTTAGCTCCTTGAGGTCCTTCGTCGACCTGACTTCGTACTCCTCTACAAGTTTGCTGAGCTCTTTGTAGAGCCCCTCGTCCTTAGATCGAGCGCTTCTCAAGGCCTCGAAAATGGAGCTCACCTCGCTCTTCAAGGCCTTGGACAGCGCCTCCTTGACCTCGCCCCAGTCCACTGGGACGTGGAGTAGCGTTCCATCTAAGTCGGAGACTAAAACCTTCATAGCGAGCTCCAGTTTATGTCGTAGGTCGCGTTTTAAGCACTACTCTCGAGCTCTAGAGACCTCATAGAGCCAGCCGACACCATAGCGCTTTATATCTCAGTCGCATAGCGTAGATTGAGGAGGACGGTGAGCAAAGATGTCATGGCCGTTGCTCAAGGACGAGGAGCTCGAGAGGTACGACAGGCAGATGCGCATCCTCGGCTTTGGCGTCGAGGGTCAGAGGAAGCTGAAATCGGCTAGAGTTTTGGTGGCTGGCTTGGGAGGCCTCGGCTGCCCGGCCTCGATGTACCTAGCGGCCGCTGGCGTCGGGAAGCTAGTGCTCGTGGACAGAGAGAGGGTCGAACTAAGCAACTTGAATCGGCAGATCCTCTACTGGAGCTCGGACATCGGCAGACCCAAGGTAGATGTCGTTGCCGAGAAGCTTCTTCGATTAAATCCCAACGTGGAAGTCGAGGCGCTGGCATTGGAGATCAACGAGGACAGCGTGAGGGACTTAGTCAAGAAAGTCGACGTGGCTGTAGACGGCATGGACAACTACAAGACCCGCTTCTTAATCAACGAGGCCTGCGTGGTCTATAACAAGCCATTCGTCCACGCCGCCGTTCATGGGCTCGAGGGCCAGCTATTTACGGTGTTGCCGGGCAAAGGGCCTTGCCTGAGGTGTGTAATCCCCTCAGATCCGCCCGAGCAAAGCCCCGTGCCCGTGCTGGGCGCTACGCCTGGCGTCATGGCGACCCTCGAGGCCTTGGAGGTCGTGAAGCTGGTGGTAGGCCTTGGAAGGCCCTGTAGCGACAAGCTCTTGATATTCGATGGCCACGAGATGAGGTTCCACGAAATAAAGGTGGAGCCGGCACCGACTTGCCCTGTGTGTTCGGGCCTTAGGGGCAGAAAGGCCTCCTGACGCGGAGCTCACACGACCTGGACCTCTAGCTCCTCTATGGAGCCTCGCTTAGCGATGTACGCGGCCACCGAGCCGTCTATCGAGCTTATTACGAGCCATGCGATGGGCCAGTCCTCCATGCATTTCATGTCCGTGAGCGACGGGCTAGGCGGTCCGGGGTGAGAGTGGTAGATCCCCACGACGTCGAGGCCCCTCTTCTCCGCGTAGGCATGCGCCTCGTATACGTCCCTCGGGTCCACGTCGAAGGACACCTCCTTTGTGAGAGAGACGTTCTCGGCCTTGTAGAGTTCATGAACCTTAAAGCACTCGCCCTCGAGCCTTCCTAAGAGAAAGCCGCATATCTCGCTCTCGCTGGCCAGAGCCTCGCGGACCAGCCCGTCTAAGAGCTGGCGATCTATCTTTAGTCTGCCCCTCATCTAGCTCCCTAGGCTTGTTGCGGCTGGTCTCATCTCTTAGAGCGGGAGTCAAGTTTATCTGGCTTTATTCTGCGACTAAAACGTGACAAGGGCATGTGCGAGTTCAGGGTCTACTTGAGGTCCGGCGACAAGATCGAGGAGGTAGCCGAGGGAGTGGTAAAGGCGTTAGTTGATGGCGAGGTCGTCAGGCTCATCACGTTGCTTGGCGAGGTCAGGGAGATAGCTGGTGCGATGATAGAGTCAGTGGACGTGCCCAACGAGAAGCTCGTCTTGACAAGGCGATAGAGGGCGAGCCGATTGATACCGAAGAGCCATCCGAGGTACCACTCACTCGTCACTAGAGAGGAGCTAATAAAGCACCTCGAGACGGGCGTCGTGGCTAAAGCGGGCCTCATAGCTCACGGGCGAGGAGAGGCGTTTGACTACTTAATAGGAGAGGAGACCATAGAGCCAGCGTTGAGGGCAATAAAGGCCGCCGCCTGCGCGCTACTCCTGGCGGAGAGGCCCGTCATATCGGTGAACGGCAACGCGGCTGCCTTGGCTGGAGGGTGGATAATCAAGCTGGCTGAAACAGTTAACGCGAAGATAGAAGTGAACTTATTCTACAGGACCAAGGAGAGGGAGAAAGCGATAGAGTCATTGCTAAAGAGCTTGGGCGCCAAAGAGGTCTTGGGGGTCGACGAGAGGTTCCAAACTACGATACCCGAGTTAATGAGCGAGAGGAGGAGGGTCGACTCTCGAGGCATATTGATAGCCGACGTG